>Ga0187893_10000097_pt1 | contig 185917 bp, 159 predicted proteins | sample MA1701074metaG_FD_139574 | JGI IMG/M metagenome (GOLD analysis project Ga0187893, IMG submission 139574) | White microbial mat communities from a basaltic lava cave in the Kipuka Kanohina Cave System on the Island of Hawaii, USA - MA170107-4 metaG ...
AAATTGGCGGAGAGAGAGGAAGCAACGCCCCGGCGTAGTCAACTGATTTACAACGTTTTATTCAAACCACTGAATATTTGTACCATCAGAACCGTGTTCAAAAAACCGCTTGGTGAACAACAAATTGAGCCGTTCAATCGTGTCGGATCCGCGCTTCCGGGCCGTTCTCCATTTGAATCTCTGTGGAATGCCAGCCGCTCAGACTGCCGCGAAGTCGCAGCGGCTTCACGCAAAGCGGGGGCCGGAGATAGCGTGACGAACGTTCCAATGGAGGACCTCGCGTTTGCCCGCGGTGGGCACGTGGGTGTAGGCTGATTTGACATAGCGGACCGCGAGGCCTCTGTCCCCAATGGCGCTCCGTTCGATTGCTGCGCCGTATCGGCTGACGCGCATTCTCTGGATGCCGCGTGTCGCGCTTGCCGTCATCCTCACTCTATTCGTTGCGGCCGGCCTTGCGCAGGCGGCGCACATTCACAAGAGCAACGCTGCCCAAGCCGGTCATACCGTACATTGCGGGCTCTGCATCCAATTCGAACGCACGGCGACGCCACCTCCGGCGCTGCGCCTGCCTGCCGCCAGCGGCGCCTTTCTGCGGGTTTCCACCGAACGGCTGTCGATTCCGGTCACGCCGTTATTTGTCCATTCCTACGACGCACGCGGTCCCCCGACGATCTCCTGAATCGCGCCCAACCCGGCGCGCTGCCAAACGTTGATTCTGACCCGCGTCATGCGCTTTTCCGCGCGCGCGGGCTAACCCGTTGGTACAGGAGTCATCCCATGTCGACCGCAAAGATTTCATTTCTGCTGGGAGCGTTCGCCTGCGCATCGCCCCTCACGGCGATGGCCGAAACGCCGGGACACCACGATTCGCTCGAAGCCGTCGTCGTCACGGCGACGCCGCTCTCTTCCAGCCCGCTTGAGACCGCGCAGCCAATCACCGTCGTTACCGGCGAAGATCTGGTGCGGAGTGTGTCCAGCAGCCTCGGCGAGACAATTTCCGGTCAGCCAGGCGTCAGCTCGACCTATTACGGCCCGGTCGCGAGTCGGCCCGTCATTCGCGGTCTCGGAGGCTATCGCGTGCAGATGCTGGACGACGGCATCAGCTCGATGGACGCCTCGACCCTCAGCGAAGACCACGCGGTCACGATCGAGGCCGCCCTGGCGGACCGCATCGAGATCCTGCGCGGGCCAACGGCGCTGCTGTATGGCAGCGGCGGCTCGGGCGGCGTCGTCAACGTCGTGAACGGCCGGCTGCCGGACACGGCGCCCGACGAGTCCTTTGAGCTCACCGCGGAAATCCGGGGCGACACGGCGCTCGACGAGAAAACGGGCGTCGCGGCGTTCGGCGGCAAGGTCGGCGGCCTGTTCATGCGCGTGGACGGCTACTCGCGGGAAACGGACGACGTCAGCATTCCGGGTGACCAGACCTCGAAGCGTCTGCGCGAGCAGCTCGAGGCCTCCGGCGGCGAGATCCTCGAGGGGCACGGCACGGTGCCAAACACCGCGAGTGACAGTTCGGGTGTCGGCGCCGGTGCTTCGTGGTTCGGAGACCGCGGCTCGATCGGCATCTCCGCCAACCGCTTCGACACGAACTACGGCCTCGCGCCCGAGGAGGAGGCCTTCATCGACATGGAGGAAGACCGCTACGACCTGAAAAGCCGACTCGATTTCGAGGGCGATCGACTGCAGACGCTGAAGCTCCGCGCCGGCTATGTCGACTATACGCATACCGAATTCGAAGGGCCCGGGGAGCCGGGCACGGTGTTCTTCAACACGCAATACGAGGCGCGCGCGTCGCTCGATCATTCATTTGGCGAGGGCTGGCGCGGCACGGCGGGCGTACAGTACGGACACCAGGATTTCGAGGCCGTTGGCGAAGAAGCGTTCGTGCCGCCTTCGATCACGAAGACGCTCGGGCTATTCGGCGTCGAGGAGCGGAATCTCGGTGACTGGACGCTCCAGGGCGGACTGCGCTATGACAACCAGCAGATAACGCCGGAGGCTGCGAGCGGGCTGCCGGACTACGACGAAGATGCATACAACCTTTCGCTTGGCGTCGTGCGGCGGTTCACCGAACGCAACGCGCTCGCGGTCAACGTCACCCGCACCGAGCGACATCCGCAGGCGACTGAACTCTACGCCGACGGCTTCCACGCCGCGCTGGGGCGCGTCGAAGTCGGCGACCCGACGCTTGGCAAGGAGACCGGCTACACGTTCGACGTTGCGCTGCGCAGCCTCGGCGCCGGAATCCGCTGGAACATCGGCGCCTTCTACAACAGCTACCAGGACTACATCTTCGTGGCGCCGACCGGTGTGATCGACCCCGACGAGGGCGTACCGGTGTTCGCGTACCAGCAGGAAGACGCCGACCTTTACGGCTTCGAGGCGCAACTCGGCCTGCCGGTCTCCGCGGTCGAGATCGGCGACCTTACAGTGCTGCTCAAGGGCGACTACGTGCGCGGCGAGGTGAAGGACGGCGGCGACCTGCCATTCATGCCGCCGTATCGGCTCGGCCTGGGGTTGGACTACGACCTCGAGCGCCTGCACCTCGGCATGGACGCGACCTGGCACGGTAAACAGGACAAGGTGGCAGCGAACGAGCTGCCGACTGACGGCTTTACGATGCTGTCGCTCGATGTGAGCTATCGCTGGACAGTCGCCAAGGGCTCCTTGTTCGCGTTCCTGAGCGGCAACAACCTGCTGGACGAGGAAGCGCGGCAGTCGACGTCGCCCCTGAAGGACATCTTGCCGCTGCCCGGCCGGGGGGTGCGCATGGGAGTCCGGCTGGAGTTCTGACCGGTGCGGAAGCGCACGGGGCGCGGAGGACTTGCTGCGGCCCGTCCGCTGCAGGTGCTCGGCTGGACCGTGGCGGCGATGATCGCCGCCACGGTCCTTGGACTCGCCGTATTCGATCGCCAGTCGGATCCCCTGTGCGCGACACGGACGCAACGCGACGTGATTCGGTCTGAACTCGCACGCAACCCGCGGATATGGCTCGTCGACCTCGCGCATGACATCCATGTGCCGGAGTCTGTCGTGTTCGACGCGCTTCCCGGTACCGAGCGCGCCGGCGTGCGAGGCACCGAACTGTCGAAGGTTTGGGACTGGCTGCGCCGGCAGCCGGACCTCGTCGTTTCCCTGCACAGCGGCAGGCACACCTGGCGAGTTCGCGGCGCGTTGCCCGGCCTGCGCCAGGTCGAACGGGGCGACTGGCACGTCGGCGGCGAGGCTGACGTCCTGAGCGGGCGCATTTCCACGCTCGACGTCGGCGTCATCTATTCGCGTGTCGCACGCTGGCCGGAAGAACCGGCCTGGACAGTCTATTTCCTCGACCGCCACGGCGAAATCCTGTTCCAGATTGCGCCGGCAACGCCGTCAGGAGTCGGTGCGGCAGCCGCGGGCCGCGCCGCGCAGGCGCTGCTGCAGGCATTTCGAAAGATGGACGCAGTCTGTCGAGTCGAGACGGCAGCAAAAAAATAAGCCCGCTCGAGGTCCCTGCGGTCTTGAGCAGCTGAATTGCAGTCACGGCGCGACGGTGATCGGCTTCGCGATGCGATGCCGTCAAGCCAACCCGCATACTCTTCGGATTCGACTCCGCACAGGTTTCGGGGAGAAATTGGCGGAGAGAGAGGAATCAATACACGAGCGTAGGTTATTGTTTCAAAATGACATTCTGAAGTCTTTGATTATCGGTGCCATCAAGATTGACCGACAGCGGTCTCCCGTCAGATAGGAAACTTTGACCTGAACCGGGGGCCCTGAATTCCAACGGGGCAAGAAAGGCTTACAGGTCGCTTCTACTCGCCGTCGACGATAAGACCAAGGTTCTTGAGGCGGATCTCCATCGCCTGTTTGCTGACGTCAAACGCTCGTGCAAGCTCTTCGACGATCACAGGTACATCGTGCGATTCGCGTTTCTTGATCGCCTTCCGAATTCCGCTTAGAACAAGTGATTGCGGCATTAGAAGCGCCGCAGCAAATGCATTCGCCTCGATCTCCTCCTGGTCGATGGCAAGCCCAGAAACGGCATCGCGGAAATTCACGCGCGCATCGACATACATCTTACCCTTGTGTAGCTCCAGATGACCGCATTCGTGTGCAATTGAGAAGCGCTGGCGAGTTCGAGGGTGCATTGAATTAATTCCAATGACAGTGCGCTCCGCGTCTCGGAACAGCATCCCAGACACGTCATCTTTTCCGTCGAACGGCTCGTATTGAAGTGTTGCGCCGAGTTTCTTGGCGATGCGTTCGACTGGGATCGGAGCTTTGTCGATCTTGAGTCTCTTTAAGATCGCTGCTGCTCTCTCTTCCATCGACAACTGGGTGGACTTGCTCATGAGGTTTTCCTTGCGTACGAGCACTCGACTGAATTACCCGGGTGATCCAGTCAGCGTTCTGGAGGTCTTCAAGTACCCTGGGGTACTTTGCTCGGGCATCGTCGGGTATGACCGCTCTACCCTCTACATCAACGCTTCGATCCGGTAGCAAATCCGAGATCGAAACGCCAACTGCGTCCGCGAGTTGGTATGCCATATGAAGCGTGAATTTCTGCCGGCCATACTCGATATTGGTGATCGAGGTGCGCGCGAGGTGGACTGCTTTGCCGAGCGCGTCTTGGGATAGACCATTCCGAGCGCGCGCACGGCGCAACCGACGGCCGAACTCCTCATACACCCACTGCACGGCCCACATACTGCGCGAGAGTGTCAAGGACCGCAACATGTTGGTGATACAAACATTTATGACGAATAGTTTTTGTCCTTGACATACAAAATTGTCTGGTTGTAGCCTTTGACTCCAATGGTCTTGTACTCGTTCCGCCTTGGAATGCGGCTCGGCCAGATCCGCGGCCACACACGAGTACAGACCATGCACAAGATCATCGAATACAAAGTTGGTGACGAGCCCCAGACCACCAACGAGCACGAACTCGCCCCTCGCACGATCCTGAAGAACGCGGGCTACGACCCCGAATCGCACTATCTGATGCTCATTCGCGGTCACGACAAGGATTCATTCAAGGATCGGCCAGACGAACTGATCCACCTGCGTCCACACATGCACTTCATTCCGATCTCGTGCGCGCCCACCCCGGTCTCGTGAGTAGGGGCAGGCATGGGATGTCAGAAGTTCATCGATGAAGTGACGGCTTTAGGGTACGTCACCACGGATCTCGGGGAGGGAAAGATTTACTTTCCCTTCCCGATTTTCGTTGGGCCGCGAGCTGGAGTGGACGTGAAATTAGGTCTCGAGATCGGCGACGACTACCCACTCAATCCTCCCGGCGGACCTCACTTCTCGATAGCACTCATGCCGATCAATACAAACGGCGGCGAGCACCCGTACGCGAGCATTCACCCGAGCGGCCCATTCGGGCCTGGCTGGCAATATTGGAGCAGGCCGCTGCGGCACTGGCTTCAAACGAGGCAGCGAGCGAGCGATATCATCGCGCACATCAATAGGCTCCTGGAAACGTTGCCGCCATGAAAACGTACAGCGCGGCGATGTCAGACGTCCTTCACCGACAGGCGATTGACCACCTCGTACGCGCAGACCGTCAAGAAGACCTCTGCTTTGCACTCTGGTATCCGAGCGAAGGAAGTACACGGCGTTCCGCCCTTGTGCGTAAGTTGATCCTTCCAAAAGCAGGTGACCGAATTGTCCACGGTAACGCGAGCTTCACCGCACAGTATTTCGAGCGCGCCCTTTTCAATGCTGCGCGCGAAAACGCAGGACTCGTCTTCATGCACAGCCACATCGGGCCTGGGTGGCAGGATATGAGCCAACCTGACATCCGCGCAGAACTCGGCCACGCGGCCGCAACCAAGGGGGCCACGGGTTTGCCGCTTGTAGGGATGACCGTCGGTACTGATGGTGCTTGGAGCGCCAGGTTCTGGGAGAAGGCCGCACCGAATACATATGAGCGGAACTGGTGTACGCATGTTCGCGTCGTCGGCGACGGGCTCACGGTGACGTATAACGAATTCTTGATGCCGGTTCCAACCTTTACGGAGGAACTGACTAGCACTGTCTCAGCTTGGGGCGAGGCAGCACAGGCGAACGTCGCAAGGACGCATGTCGGGATCGTCGGACTAGGAAGCGTTGGCCAAATCGTTGCCGAATCAGGGGCGCGGACAGGCATCGTCCGTATGACCGCTATCGATTATGACCGCTTTGAGTACCTGAATCTCGATCGATCGCTTCACGCAAAGCGTATCCATGCACAAAACCGTGTTCCGAAGGTGCATGTCGTCGCAGAGGCTCTCCGCGAGAGCGCGACCGCTCGTGACTTCGCCGTGCTGCCGGTGCAAGCAAGCATTGTCGAAGAAGACGCGTTCCGCCGTGCGCTGGACTGTGACATCCTGATTTCATGTGTTGACCGGCCTTGGGCGCGCAGCGTGCTGAACTTCATCGCATATGCGCACCTGATCCCGGTCGTCGACGGCGGCATTCGTGTCAACACAAGTCCTCGCGGATCGCTCACGGCAGCAGATTGGAAGGCTCATACGGTCGGTCCCGGTCGCCGCTGCCTCGCATGCATCGGTCAGTATGACCCCGCATTCGTCGCCGTCGAGCGCGACGGGCTCCTCGACGACCCGTCATACATTCATGGGCTCCCAAGAGATCACATTCTCCGACGCAACGAGAACGTCTTCGCATTCAGCGTCAATACTGGTGGCCTGCAGTTTCTTCAAATGCTCGCGATGCTGATCGCCCCACTCGGTATTTCTAATCAGGGTGAACAGATGTACCACTTCGTCCCCGGCGTTATGGATGAGCCTTTACATGCTGCTTGCGCTGAGCACTGCCCATTCCCCGGCCTGGAAGCCAAAGGCGATCGCTCCGAGATCAAGGTGACGGGCCGCGATCGGCGCGCCGAAGCGATGCGCGGTGACGCTCTGGCTTCAGTCAGATAGTTACACACTTTAGGAGAAATGCAGCGATGAGCAAGGGAAGAGATCGAACGGTTTTTCGACGCGGGAATGAGTGGGTGAATAAACGCAACGATGCCGACCGCGCATCTAGCGTACATACAACTCAGACGGAAGCCGAAGCCGCGGCGAAAGACATGTTACGCAACCAAGGCGGTGGTGAACTGACAATCAGGGGCCGCGATGGTCTGTTTCGCAGCAAAGATAGCATCTATCCGGGAAATGATCCGTTCCCGCCGAAAGATCACGAACATTGACGTTGGTCGGAAAAACACCCGCCGTTTACCGACTGCCTCATGCGCCGCTTAACGACTCCAGCACGATCACCACGCCCAGTGAATGACGAGCGAGGTCACGGAGTCTGAGCGAACTCTTTCAGAGCGCAGGATGCACAAGCTTGAGCACACCCGGCTGTCCAGATTGCCCGAGGCTGAATACCCAAAGTCTCTGAAACGTTGATGCATTCAACAGAGCAATCAGTGGCTGTTCAAATTTCGCCTGCCACAAATCCATCGGCAATAGGAGGTCGAACGTCGTATATGCCAAGAGCTCCTTCGGATGCGGCGTCGTGTACCGTTTGACCTGGAGCTTATCGCAGACGGAATCAAACGTCGGATCCGCGAGGTACCCTGAACTGGTAGCTGCAACGTCCAGCAATGGCATTGGACGCTGGATCGCGACCCGGTCGAAGGCCGCCAGTAGGGCGGCTGGCATGTCAAGCTCGAGAGAACTCGCGTCGGGCGGCACATCCTGCCGCAGCCACCGGAATAGCTCGGGCAGGAATGCTTTTAATTGACTCAGCGGCAGCAACTTGAAGGTCACACCAATCGCGGCATCGGCGTACTTCTGACGAAAGTGCGCGCACTCAGCATCTGGGAGCTCGTTCGGAAAGTCGCGCAGCAACTGGTTGAAGCGTCCAAGCGTCGTGAGACGTTCCTGAAAGTCTTGATCGATTAGTTCGACGAGCTCGAACGCCACCGATCCGCGTCCGCGAATTTCACATAGCACATCAGGTTCCGGCGACTGCCGACTTTGCAGCGTGCCGGCAATGACTGGTAAACCTACTGCCTCAGCAAACTCACCGAAGATTGCCCGCTCGCGCTCTTCCTTGACTGCGTTGCGATTTGCGCCCATTCATCATCCTACAGACGGGTGCGACATTGGCGCTACAACGAACCGATGCGTCCGCGCAGGATAGAAGCGCTGACGGCCAGTCCCTGCTGCTCGTACTTGGCGAGCATTTGCTCTGCGGTGTGCGGTGGCCGCGACAAGCGCGCACGAATTGCACGCACGCTGGCGCAGACAACTTCCGCGTTGAGGTCGAGCAAATGCTCTACGAACTCGTCCGGATGAACGGCAGAAATGCCGTACGGCCGCAAGACGGGCTCCGGAAAGTCTTTCAGATTGGTGGTGACGATTTCCTGCGCACCGGCGTGAATTGCTGCGGCGAGCACGTGCCGATCATCGGGATCTGGAAGACCCTGGAGTGCGGCCTCCAACGGCTCGAAGCCGGTAACGATGCAGTCGGGCACGGCCACTTCCATGAGGCGTGCAACGTGCTCGAGCCGATCACGCGGCAGTTCGGGGCGGCGCCGCAAGAGGCCGTCTATCCACTCCTGCTGAATACGGGCGGACCATTTCGCACGAAAGAGTCCAGTGCGCGCCAGCTCGATCAGCAGATCGCGAAGCGCAGCCGGATACAGCACGCAGGCATCGTAGACAATCGTGAAGTTAGCCATCGCGCAGGCGGGCGATGTGGCTAACGATCGAGATCCATGTCTTGCGACAGATTTGCGAGCTCGCGTAGTGCGACTTCGCTTTCGGCATCTCGACGTCGTTTGTAGATCATGAGATCCGCGAAGCGAACTCTGCGATGCCTACCGACCTTGTGGTGCGGAAGCTGGCCGCTCTCGAGCAGATTCACCAGGTACGGGCGCGATACATTGAGGAGGTCAGCAGCTGCTTGTGTGGTGAGTTCGGCGTGATGAGGCATCAGCGTGACTGCATTGCCTTTGGCAAGCTCGGTCAGGAGAGCTCCCAAAAGACGAACCGCAGCCGCCGGTAGCACTACAGGTTCGTTCGGATCGCTTTCAAAACGCACGACACAGGTGTCCCGACGATTCGCGCCGATGACGCGAAACAAGCGACGACTGGCATCTGCGGCGAGCGCAGACTCCTCAGCGCTTGGCTCGACGGGTTCGGTCCCTATTGCGAGAACTGCGGACATACGGCTCTCCTATGGACTCGTAGTGTACGTATTCGAAACAAACGAATCAATAGATGAACTATACGAAGGAGCAAGCCGCCTAGACCCCTCCTCCATGCCCGATCGTATCTCTGATTAACTAATTGATCTACAAGCATTTATTAGCCAAATGGCCGGAAACAGTTCTGGTGCATTGGCGGTCAAACCCCACGGCAAGTGGGCAGCTGACCTACTTTGACGCCGCATGGGCTCGCTAGCGCTTGCTCCCAATGACGTTTCAATGAACGGCTCCTCAGCGGGTTGCGGTCGAAGATCGAGAACTGCCGTTTTCGAATGCGATGCGCCAGTTCTATACCAGCGAGAGTGATGCTTGCCGTCCGGAAGGACTTGAGCCCCAGCATAGGAGCGCAGCGGCGTTTGATCGCCCTGTGGTCCTGCTCGACAATGTTGTTGAGATAGCGGCGACAGCGAACGATGACGGATCGCCATCTCGGATCCTGCTTGCAAAGCAGCCGCAACGCTCGATGGCTCGCGGCGTTGCCGTCGAGATTGACTTTGCGCGGCCAGCACTGGTTGCGCGCCACTGTTAAGCGGAAGAATTCCTCCGCAGAGAACACGCTGCGATCGGTACACAGCAGGGAATTGACGGTCATTCCGTACTTGTCGACCGCTCGATACAGGTAGTGGCGCCCTCCTCGCACCGGCACCGCGGTTTCGTCGATCCTCCAGGAGGGCTGCACAGGCCGCTTGTAGCGCGCCCAGCGCTCTTCAAATTCTGGGACGTATCGCAGTACCCAACGCAGGATCGTCGTGTGGGAGACGACCACGCCGCGCTCGGCCATCATCGCGACCAGGTCTCGATAGCTACCGAGACCTCGTCGCCATGATGGCCGAGCGCGGATTGGCCGTGTCTCACACGACAATACTGCGGTGGGTGATCCGGTACGTGCCGGAATTCGAAAAACGGTGGAGCCGACGGGCCCGAAAGTTGCACTCATCTTGGCGGGTTGACGAGACGTATATCTCCGTGCGGGGAAAGTGGCACTACCTCTACCGCGCCGTCGACAAGCGTGGCAAAAGCGTCGACTTTCTGCTCCGACCCGATCGAGGCATTGCGGCGGCACAGGCATTCTTCCGCAAGGCATTGGCCACATCTCTGCCGCGGTGGCCGCGCAAGATCACGCTCGATGGGCACGCCCCGAGTCATCAGGCGCTGCGGCTCCTGCGCCGGGAGGACCCGAGGTGGAAGTATGTTCTCGTCAGGAATTGCCCCTACCTGAACAACATCGTTGAGCAGGATCATCGCGCGATCAAACGCTGCTGCGCTTCCATGCTGGGCTTCAAATCGTTCGGCAATGCAGCGATAACGCTCTCTGGCATCGAGCTGGCGCATCGGATTCACAAGCGACAGTTCTCGTTCGGCCCCGGTCCTCAGTGGCGGACCCAGTCACTCAAGCAGCTCTGGGACCGGGCCCTTATTTCAGCCCGATAGTGAGATCAGGGCTGCCGGAAGGCGTGTTCTCTCATGCCGCCAGTGCACCAGAACCAACCACAATTAGAATTAAGTCATTGATCTTAATAGTTTCTGGAAAGTCGAATTTGAGTTTATCCCGTCTTGATCTACCATGATGTATCAAGACATCTCAAGATAAGGGGCGCCATGGGCACTCTTCGCAAATTCTCCTCGCAGGCTGAACCTGAAGTTCTCGATGGACTGCAGGAGATCGCCGCGCGTGAAGGGCGTCAGTTGCAGGCGGTACTTGGGGACGCGATGCGAGAGTATCTTGCTCACAAGCGTCAGCAGGCGCCGCGACGGAATGTGCTCGAGGCATTTCAGGAAAGCCTCAATGAGCGCGACGAATTGTATCGGTCGCTGGCTAAGTGACGGAGTACGTCACCACCGCTGACGCCCTCTTCTTTCACAAGCAGCTGATCGAGCGTTACGGCGGCGCTCCCGGCATCCGCGACGTCGGCGCGCTTGAATCGGCCCTTCATCGTCCGCAAACCGGCTACTACGTCACCATCATCCACGAGGCCGCTGCGCTTCTGGAGAGCCTCGTTCAGAACCATCCGTTCATCGATGGGAACAAACGCACTGCGTTCGCGGTCGTCGACGTCTTTCTGCGAATCAACGGCCACACGATCACCGCCGACTCAGCAGCCATTTTCGACAAGTTCATCAAGCTGTTGGACCAGGGCACTTTCGACATGGAACATCTCGTGCCATGGCTGGAAGAGGTCGTGGAATCCGCGTGATTATTGGGTTCTGGTGCATTAGCGGCGTGAGGCTGAGATTCTGGCTCCTTTGGGGGGCATGTGACGAAACCCACACCACGCGACCCGATTTATCGGCGCCGCAGGTTCCAGGCCGAAGACATCGAGCAATGCGTTCGCTGGTACATCACCTACCGGCTGAGCTCAGCCGATACGTGATGTACCAGCGAACACACAACTCGATGATTTCGGCTTCGAAGCGCCGGCGGCGGTAGATGGGGTCACGAGCAATTGGCTTTGTCATCACAGGCTCCATCAGAACCCTTTGATGCTACCTTCCCACCGTCAACGCACCAGAACCGAATATTCGTACCATCGAGATCAGGTCAGAAAAGCCAACCGGAAAAGGAATTCGAACCCCCGAGTCCAGGGCTACGAACCAGGGGGTCGGGAGTTCGAATCTCTCCGGGCGCGCCATCTATCAAAGGGTTAGCAATGCTCGCCCTTTGAAAATTTCCGGGCTTTAAAAGATTTGTGCCATGAGCGCTCTGTTCCACCAGCCGACACGCGCACAGTCAGTCCGCTCGCTAGCTCGCGGTACTTGCAGTCATTCAGCCGATGCGCCCGTCAGTCACGCGGGCTTCATCTTCTCGGATCGTGGCTCCGACGGTCCACAGATGCCATGCCGCCCAGAAGCCGGTGGGCGCAAGCAGCAACAATGCCCAACGGAGCGACTCCTGTCCTGCCCCGAAAGAAGCAGCAAACCAGTCGCTCAGCCAGCCGATGAACTGCGGGGCGATAACCAAATTGGCCATGTTGGCCATGAAGAGAAGTATGGCGCAGGTGGTAGCGCGCATGTTGGAGGGCACTACATTCTGCAGGAGGCCGAGTACCGGGCCGATAAAGAAATAGACGGCGGGTACGAAGGCCCACAGAAGTGCGGTTGCCGCCATCTCAGACGACACCCAATACAGAAGAATCGAAGGAATCGTCGCAAAGGCCGCGACCCACCCGACCAACCGTGCAACGTAACGCGGATCGGCCGCCGCACGCCGGCCCACCAGCCAGCCCGCCAACAAGGTACTTGCCGTCCCCCCAATAAGATGCATGGGGCCCAGGAGCTCTCCGGCATCTCCTACCGTCAAGTGATGCGAACGCTGTAGAAAAGTGGGCGTCCACCAGATCAATCCCCAACTCCATAACGTTGCCACGGATCCGCCCAGGAGAAGATGGACGGCCGATCGTTGCGTTGCAATGAACCGCAAGGTAGCGAAAAGCGTGCTTGTTTGCAGATTCGCCGAGCTCGAATCGAGCTGCCCACGGCGTGGTTCGCGGACGGTCAACCACACGATCAATGCGACGATCAGACCGGGAATGCCCAGCACGAGGAAAGCCGCGCGCCAACCGCTGCGCTCGGCCACCACTCCCGCAACGGAAGATCCCAACCACGCGCCCAAACAGGCGCCTAGAGCAAAAATCGTCAATGCCATCGGGCGACGCGCGGGAGGAAATTTGTCTGCCAGAATCGATGTTGAGGGCGGAGTTCCGCCAGCCTCGCCAATTCCGACGCCGAAGCGCCCGAGTAGCAGCTGCCAGTAATTCTGCGAAAGCCCACAAACAGCCGTCATGGCGGACCACACCGCGATTGCAATTGCGAGGATGTTCCGGCGATTGACCCGATCGGCGAGAATGGCGATTGGTATTCCAACGGTCACATAGAACAGCGCCAGAGCGACGCCGGTGAGAAAAGCAATTCCACTATCGGTGAGTTGCAGCTCGATCCGAATGGGCTCGATCAGGGTCGATATCGAGTAGCGGTCCGCGATGTTGAGGGCGTAGACGACCGTGAGTACGCCAAGTACGTACCAACGGTCATCGACGCTGCCCGCACCAGTTTGCGCATCCGTAGTCATTGTTGAATGAGATCCTCCTCACCTGTCATCGCGGCGCTAGTGTCAAGAAACGTTTCGACGGCAGCGCAGTACCAGTCGACAAAGTCGATGACCCACACTTCGGCCTTGGTCGAATAGGGGCCAGGCATGTAGGAAGCCGAATTAACGCCGCGCTGATTATTTTCGACCAGCCATTTGTCTTGGTTATTAGTCGCGTCCCAAACCTCCAGAAGCCGCGCCAGATCGTAATCGACGCCTTCCGTGGCGTCTTTGTTTACCACCCATTTAGCGGTAACCGTGGTCTCTTGCGGCCCTGTCGGGACCAACTGAAAAAAGAAAGCATAGTCGCCAAGAGCGTGATTGAAGCAGTTTGGCTCGAGCGACCAGCGCATCGTTCCAACGTCACCATCCCCGACCCGGCCAAGTGTTTTAGCGACCGCGGCTTTACCGTCGATTGTCAGTGATACAGCCCCATCAACCAGCGGGAAGCGAGCGGCCTTGAACCCTGGTCCGGCTACCGGGCCGCTTTTCAGTCCTTTGGTCTCGCAGCGCGCCCAGAACTCGCGCAGCCAGGGTTCCGGCCGCTGCAAATAATCGGCAGCGTCGAAATCGCGAAAAGCGCGCATGAACTCCGGATGGCGGGCTCGACAGTGATGGCACTCGCGGGCGTTTTCCATGACGAGCTTCCAATTGGCCCGCTCGGTGAGAACAGCCGTGTGAGCAATCTTCGCGTTATACAGTTCATGGGGCTCCAAGAGCGGCTCGAGCGCTGCGCGAACGGGGCGAAAATCTGGAGGATTATCGCTGAGGCACAAATAGATCACGCCGGCAACCGTCTCAACGGGTATCGGGCGCAGACCGTGGGCCTCCGTGTCGAAGTCCTGCTGCATCGACGTGGCGCGCAGTAGCTTTCCATTCAAATCGTAAGTCCATTGGTGATAGGGACAGATGAAGCGAGAGAGGTGCCCCCGCAAATCCTGGCAAATCTGTGCCCCTCGATGGCGACAGGTATTGTAGAAGGCGCTGACTCCGCCGTTCGCACCGCGCAAGATGACGATCGGTGAGCGGCCAACAGTTTGGGTGACGTAATCACCAGTATTGGGAATTTCGATCTCGAGGGCCGCCTGCAGCCAATGGGAATGAAAGATTGCCTGCAAGTCGAAGTCGAACACGTCGGCATCGGAATAGAATTGCTGCGGCAACGTGTATCCGCTACGACGCTTAGCGAGCAAGCGTTTGATCATGGGAAATGACATTACTGCTTCACGTCTAAGTCCGCATCCGCGATCCACTTGGATCGATGGTGGCGTGACTCAATACGCTGCATTTCCGACGCACGCCCACGATGCTGACTTCAAGTGGAACATTTGAATTGATGATTTCTGCATCGAGGTACCCCATGGCCAGACTCTTTCCGACACAGTGTCCATAGCCGCCGGACGTTGTAAAACCAACCATTCTTTGCTCAAGCCATACCGGCTCATAACCGCCCGCATCCGCGTCCTCAGCTGCGACCTCCAGACAAACCAGACGCTTCAATGGAGGCGCGTCGCGGTTGCGCAAAGCGGCGTCCCGACCGATGAAGTCACCTTTGTCGTATGCGACGAAACGCACCATACCGGACATCGCGGGGGTATAGTCCTGCGAGAACTCGCGCGACCAAATGCCGAAGCCCTTTTCCAGGCGCAACGAATTCAATGCATACATTCCGACGTCGCGCAGACTTAGATCGTCCGCGGCGCGGTGCAACGCATCGTAGAGTGATCCGAGGTAAGGGGCACGCACGTAGATTTCGTATCCCAACTCACCTGTCACCGACAACCGCCCTACTATTGCTGGAGTCAACCCCACATCCATGCACCGGACGCTCATGAAAGGGAAAGCATCGTTTTGGAAGTCATGCGTCGTGAGCCGCGCCATCAAAGTTCGCGATCGTGGACCGAAGACAGCAAGTCCAAGCCAGTCATCGGAAAGGTTTCGAACCGTAGTGCCCTCGCTCGCAAGATATTGATGAAACCACCGCATGTGGAAGGTCTGCAAGTAACCTGACTCGAAGACCAGGAAGTGATGTTCACCCAAGCGCATGGTGGTGAGATCGCCCATCAACCGACCCGCGTGAGTCAACATCGGTGTCAACCGGATTCGGCCCACTGCTGGCAAACGACCCGCCAACAATCGATCGAGCGCCTCGGGCGCTCGAGGTCCCGCCACCTCATATTTGCCGAAGGAGGAGATGTCCACCACGGCAACGTCTTCCCTTGCGGATCGGCATTCCTGGGCTACTTGGGCGAAGGCGTTGGAGCGGCGCAGGCTCGGCTCTTCCGCCGCCGAATCGCCCTGTTTCCCGAAATACAATGGGATTTCCATGCCATAGCTCACGCCGAATACGGCATGTTTCTGAGTTAAGGTGTCGTAAAGGGGTGATATCTTTGTCGGGCGACCACCCGGCCAATATTCGTTTGGGTACGCGATTTGGAACCTGCGCGCGTAAAACTCTTTGGCCTTCTCGACGGTGTAACTCGCACTCGCATAGTCGCCGAAGCGCGAGACATCCATTGCAAAGATATCGCACTCGGTCTCTCCCGCCGTCATCCATTGCGCGAGGGCAAGCCCGACACCGCCGCCCTGCGCAAAACCGGCCATCACGCCGCAGGCCACCCAGTAATTTGACACGCCGGGAACGGGGCCCACCAGAGGATTGCCATCCGGTGTAAAGGTAACGGGGCCGTTGACTATGCGCCGGATTCCGGCGTTGGCTACTGAAGGGAAACGCGCGAAGCCCTTGGTTAGGGAGTCAGTGAGTCGATCTAGATTCGGTGGCAACAGCTCGTTCTCGCCATACTCCCAGGGCGTGGCATTCAGAGCCCATGGTGTGGCGTCCTTTTCGTAAACGCCCAGCAGGACACCTTTGCGTTCCTGGCGAAGATAAATTTCGCCATCAAGATCGAGCACCAGGGGCAGTTCACGCCCGGCGGCGACAATCTCCGGAAGGTCTTCAGTCAGCAGATAGTGATGCTCCATCGGGACGAGCGGCAGGCGGACACCCACCATTCGTCCGACCTCACGGGCCCAAAGACCTGCGGCGTTGACAACGTGTTCGGCCTCAATAGTCCCCCTTTCGGTGACTACCGACCAGGTGCCCCGGCCTGTAGGGTTCAATTCGAGCACGCGAGTCTGGCGATAGATTTCGGCGCCTTGCTGCACAGCCGCTTTGGCAAAGGCGTGGGTCGCGCCATACGGATCGAGATGCCCTTCCTTCGGATCGTAGATTGCTCCGCAAATGCTCGCGGTATCCATGATCGGACAGAGTCTGCGGATTTCTTCCGGGGAGACGAGTTCCGTTTCCAATCCCAGCACTCTGTGGCGGGCCCAATCGGCGCGAAGGAAGTCCCAGCGCTGTGTAGTCGCGGCTACATTGAGGCCGCCGGTGAAATGGAGTCCGACGTCCTGTCCGGAGATTTGCTGAATCTCCTTGTAGAGGGAGATGGTATAGGCCTGCAGTCTCGAGATCCCAGGATCGGTGTTGAGTGCGTGAAACCCTCCGGCCGCGTGCCAGCTGGAACCGGCCGTAAGTTCCTTTCGTTCACACAAGACGACGTCGGACCATCCCATCTTCGTGAGGTGGTACAGAACACTGCAGCCCACCACGCCGCCGCCTATGACGACTGCACGCACGTCACTTTTCATGCGATAACGCTAATCCTGTTGCGCTATACCTCTTGATGGTACGGTATCTCTGGCATGCCAGACGCACGCGGACTTTGGCCAAACCATCTATTTCTTAGGAGCGGGCGCTGTTTCCGTGATCGCTATCGGGAGAATACCGAGAGGTGCGCTGAGCGCCGCAGTGGATGCGCTCCGGTGCTCCTGCCAGGCTCGCTGATGCGACTACGGCTCTTTAATGACCCGGCGATTCAGCCGCTAGTCCTTCTTTCAAAGGGCCTAGAAACTTTTCAAATTTTCGCCAACCAGAAATGGAACTTTGGTATATAGGTCGCCGCGCCTGCTGCACACTAGCGGTGTAAATTGGTAGCTTGTTCTCGTAAAAACTCAGGCAGGCGTCTTCCCATGGCAGCCCGCACCTCATTATTAATTTGCGAATACTGGGTTCCGAATCCATTACCAATTCTTCATAATTCACTTTGACGATGTCCGCTGCAAAAATATCCTCCCAGTGTGTCATCAACCTCTTGTAATTCCTGTAATAGTGAACGAGATTCTCAAAAGAGTTGTAATAGGAAAGGTGGACCCCGAAATGAGCGGAATACAATGACCAGAATGTGGCGATTGGATCACGAGTACAGTGGATGATGATTGCGTTAGGGAATAGCACTCGGATCAATCCAAGCGCGGCAAAATTGGCAGGTAGCTTGTCAACGACGTATTCGCTATCCAAGTCTCTTTCAAAAAGCCGATCAACATATTCATCCCGTAACTGACGCAGAAGCTGTCGCTCTTCTCTATCTTCCAATTTGATGTGGCCCCGTCTTCCTGGAGGTTGACGATTGGTTCGCAACCTGATTAGGCAATCCTGCATGTATGGCAATTCGCCGCCGGTTGAAACCTGGGAGTGGCTGCTCAGTATCCGCTCTGTCAGTGTCGTACCCGTTCGAGGTAGCCCTACGATAAAAATCATCTTCGTATCGAGATCAAGCGGCTCCAATTCTCCAGTAAAGACCTCTGGACTGAACGTTTCGATTAACTCTGTCGTTTCGTCTTCAACGTTACTTGGAATGTACGTTCGACGAAGATCTCGCATCGTTGCGACTGCAGCGAGATTAGCTTCCCGTAGTACGGCAAACGCCTTATCTACTTGATCCGCTGTCTCATAAACTCGTGCTAGTGCAAAGCAAACGTTTGCCAATTGTCTGTGCGAAAGCGACGGATCTTGCCGTAGCAATTCCAGGTTTTCAGTTAACGGGTCCAATGGCTCGGGTGGAAGAAGCTCGACGAGATTGAACATTGCTTCAGTTTGACGCGGATCTATCTCAAGTGCGCGTCTATAGGATTCCGCCGCCCGTTCGGTCTGTCCCTGGATCTTTCGGGTATGTCCGTGCAGCAAATGACTCTCACTCCGGGCTGGAAACTTCTCAAGCAGTGCAGAGCACGCCTCAACTGCGCATTCAATATTTTGGGTTGCGATCAAGGTCATGCAATGCCCGATCCAACTCGTAGGATCTGTTGGATCCAATGCACATGCCTGTTCAAATGTTTCGGCTGCGCTTTGCCACTGCCCCCGATCAATGTAAAGAACGCCCAACTGAACCCACGTTTCCTGGTGGAGAGGTTCGATCTCGATGGCTCTCCGGAGCGTAAGTTCGGCCTTACGAAACGCACCTGCAGACTCGTACGAGCGCGCGAGATTGCGATAGGCTTGCAAGTCGAGAGGGTTCGACTCAATCGACCGGATTAGCGACTTGATCGCAAAGTCCTGGTCCAGCGTCACCGATTCACTCATTTGCGGTTAAAAAGCCTAAGCTGGGTCGGCGCGTTAGCCGGGAAAAAACACTTGAACGTACTCTGCAAATGGGCCTTCCGCGGGCTTAAGCTGACGAAGCAAGAGGATTGTGCAATCGAAGCGTCAAGAGCTCTTGATTTTGATGCAACGAATCGATTATAGACGTGGGCCGACTAGGCGGGACAGAATTCGCCGTCGCGACTAATGAAGTCCCCCGTGCACGCCCTCGCTCCGGCCGACAGTGAGCGGTCGTAATACTGATCGGGCGAATGTCGGTTGAACGCCTCATGCAGATTGCGGGTGAAAGAAAACAGAATGAACTCAACAAGTCGCGAGATGGGCACCAAAATCGAGATGCAACCTCCTAGTGAAGGCCTGATCAGAGCAGTTCTTGGCGGTCCGGGATGTACGCTGGGGGACGCATTCGCCATTCTCGAGCGCGCACCACAGGTCGAGCACATGACACGTCACGTCAAACGAGATCTGCTCGGTGCCCGCATCACGCTGGCGCCTGAAGAAGGTCAAGGGTACTGGGAGCTCACGCGTATTCGCGATGATCTGTACGTCATCGTTGAGAACTTTGCCTATAAGGATCCACGGATAGAGTTTGTTCCTGGCGACGGACTCATCCAGTTCAATTTCAAAGTATCAGGCGACATGACGCTTGGCGTGAGCCGCGCCGAGCCTCTGCGCTTCAATCGGCCGTCGCTGCTAGTGTGGGCCCAGCCGACTGGAATTGACATCACCGAGTGGACTGCGCCGAGCGCATACGAAAGAAGCGTCGCAATTAGCATCCGACCAGAGTTCCTGATAGAGCAATTCCTCACCTCGATCGTCGATTTGCCGGAACAGTTACAAGCATTTCTTGCAAACAAGCGCGAGAGAATTCGCTATTGCCAGCTTCCTATGAGCGCGCACATGTTCGAAGTGGCAATGAGACTGATAAATAATCCATTTAGCGGAGCACTGGGTCTTGTGTACACCGAAGCCCTTGCACTCGAACTCATGTGCATCGCCGTCGGAAGCTTTCGTTCATCGTCGGCAACGTCCATAGAGGAGTATACGGAGTGTGAACTCAGGTGTTTACATGCAGCGAGGGAGATACTTATGCGGCAGTTCGCGTCACCGCCCACGATTGGGCAGCTTGCGCGCTCGGTCGGCATGGCTGAGAGTCCTTTGATGAAAAGCTTCAAAGTCGTGTTCGGAGAAACGATATTTGAATTTAGTCTCCGATGCCGAATGCAGCATGCGCTAACCCTTTTGCGTGACCAACATCGATCAGTGGCAATTACGAGCGAGGCGGTCGGCTACAGCCACCCAACGTCGTTTGCTACTGCTTTCCGTCGCTTTTTTGGCATCCGACCAATAGACGTCAGACGGTTCCGGCGCAAGCCGCCATTGTAATTAGAGCTTTCTGAGAACTGTCGTTAGTTCGTCTTTTCGTTGCCAATCAGAAATGGAGCTTAGGTACTTCTGGTGTCCGTGGTGGCCTAGGACAAGGAAGCGATGAGGAAGTCGAAGATTACCGGGGAGCAGATTCCGGTGGGTCTTCCTCCAACGCAGGCGACAAAATTCCCCGCAGAGGCCCCAAGTGTTGCTCATAGTTGCGCCAGCGCCCAACCGAGCTTCCATAAATGGGTTGTCGTACTTGCCATCGACTCGGCGTTCGTATACCCCGCTCAGTCCGGTAAAACTGCATACACCCTGATTCCCATTCAACCCCACAAAAACTCAGTATTCCCCTGATGGTCTCTTCCGTATTGTCGACTAGTCGTTCGTACTCCACCTCCAGCATCGGCACCGGCAACACCCGCCCCCAGTGGGCCATCAATCGCCGATAGTCCAAGTAATACCGACCCAGTGTCTCCAGTCGGCTCGCAAACTGTAAGTACTCACTAAAGGTGGTGAAGTAGCACGACAAACACGTATCCAGCGCGTCCCGCCGACAATGGATGATCCTTGCGTTGGGGAACAGCGTCACAATCAAGCCGAGATGCATGTAGTTGAACGGCATCTTGTCTGTCACCAGGGCTTCACCTCTTGATATCGTTGCCAGCTTGTCGAGATACTGTTGCGCCATTTGCTCGATTGCGTTCGCGTCAAGTTCGCGCACCCGCCCAGGGTATGCCACGCCAGATCTAGTCATCTGGGCAGCAAAATTCGTGATAGTTGATAACTCTCCTCCCGCGGCAATCTGGGAGTGGCTGGCGAGAACTTGTTCCACCAACGTCGTCCCCGATCGCGGCATGCCAACGATGAAGACTGGTCTGCTGCTGCGTATCCCAAGTATTGGCACGGACGGAAAGTATTCCAGAGTAAACGTGCTAATGAGAAGATCGACCGCTTGAGTGAACAGGTTGCTGTCAAACGAGTGTTTCCTAAACTTGACGGCGTTCCCCGCCTGTAGATGCTCAAAGGCCCTATCGTATTTTTGACGATGGTCGTAATACTTCGCCAGACCCAGATGTATCCGTGCCCGTTCCGAGTCCTTCAACTCATTGCTCTTGAGCAACTGCTGCGCCTGCCGTTCATGCTGCTCATCAATGTGAGTCCCTCGAAGACTCAGCATCTTGGACAAGGCGATCACCTGGTCAGGTTCTCTGGCCAACAAAGTTAGGTACTGGAATTTCGCCTGCTTGAACCGACCACTCGCTTCCAGCGAATCGGCCAGCGACAGGCGTGCAGCTGTTTGATGTGGCGCCAGCTTCACCGCCTTACGGCCGCATCGGATAGCCTGTTCTAGCTCATTGAGCGCTAGTGAGATGTTCGCCGCCTTCACGTAAACCTGCGCGGAAAAGGGCTTTACCTGCATTAAGCGCTGCAGGTAAATCTTTGCCTTGCCAAGTTCTCGCGAGCCACTGAACGCGGCTATTATATTGTTCAGTGCATCACTGTGCGTAGGGTCGATTGCCAAAGCACGCTGGAGGAAGCCTACTGCTGCTTGGTATGCCTGCTGTTGCAGTTTCACGATACCAAGATCATTCAAAAGATTCGGCGAGTCGGGCGTCGAGCGCAGCGCCAGAGACAGGTAATGCTCTGCCTCGATCAGCTGCGTTTGCTGCAGATGACCTAGGCCGATACAGCGCAATACTTCGGGCTCTTTCGGATAAATCTTTAGCAGTACGTGACCGAATTGAACCGCTGCGTGTGCGTGCCCTCGCTGCAGTAAGCGGCTAGCATGAGCCAATTGGACAGCTAGTTCATTCAACCGGTATTGTGCCCATCCTCCGCAGTAGGCCTCCAGCGCGGACCCGCCAATGTTCGTCAATCACCAAACGAATACTCTATCCCGAAACTATAGGTCCTTGGTTGACCTACGCTGTTGGAAAATCCCGGATGTCCTCCAGTAAGCGAATAGTAGTAACGCACATCATTTGCATTGTAAACCTTGGCAAAGATTTCCCAGCCCTGCAGTCGACCTGCAAAACCCTTGTACGATGCCTTGAAGTCAACCCTCGTTTGACTCTGTAACAACTGCTTATTGGGATCGTATTCCCCGACGAAAATCGCGTTGGCATTGCCTACCAGCGGGATATCGATTTTGCTTACCACAGCAGTGCCGATGGTGAACCCCTTAAGGGGTCCCGCCAGGAATTCGTAGGAGGTATACAGGGACCCCTGGTGTTTCGGGACGCTGTTAACGGCTATCGGGTCACTGATAAGCGTTGAGATAATCTCCGCGTCCGTGTACGCATAACTCAATGCCGCATTCCAGCCAGGGAGCAACTCTCCCACCACCTCTAGCTCCACCCCTTTAAATTTGTGCTTACCCTGCAAATTCGCGGCAAATACGCCGCTTCCTCCGCCGAGATCGTCGAGTATGAAATTTGTACTGGCAACATTCGTGAGTTCCGCCTCATACAAAGCCACGGACGCACCCACGTTTCCATCGTTCCACTCAGTTTTTAACCCCACCTCGAACGATTCCATTTCCTGTGGATCCGTCAGCGGCTCACCGTCACTGTCGAAGACACCCACATTGGGCCGAAAACCTTCCGAATAGCTAAAATACGCCCTGGCATCCGTCAACCACTTGCCCTCGTCAGCAACATCGTATGTCACGCCAAAACGGGGAACGGTATCCGTCTGGTCGATTCCTCCAGGCAGCACCGGTCTACCTACTTGCCTGTTCTCAGTACTCAAATCGGTTTTTTGTACCAGGACCCCAGCAAGAAGCTCCAGTCGATCGATGGGATTCAACAGCACTTGAACACTTCCGCGGAGTACTTCGGCATCAGTGAGGCGTTTTCCCGAAAAGACACGATCTGGTGCAAGCGGGATCGGACTGCCGTCTGCAAGCACTCCCTGCCCGCCATCTTCTATCCTGAGAAAGCCGAGAAAGAAGGATTGAAAATTGTTGTAATCTTGCTCCTGTTTCTGATACTCCAGCGCGGCAAAAAACTGGTGTGTACGCCCACCGAGATCTAGCGAACCGCCCAAAGACAGGTTTGCGGTGGTGTAATCGTTTACGATGGCCCAGTCGTACGCGTATAAGTAGACTTCGCCGTCGTTTAGCCCGTAGGCACCAGCCGGACCAAATGCATATAAATAGTCCAACACGGAAGCCGTTGAAGACTGGGCTACTTTGCCCTCGATCTGCCAGTCATTTGAAAATTGGTGACTTAGCGAAGCGAATGCCCAGTCAGTATCCAAGTGGTGATTACTCTGCTTTGCATCGCCGCAATACCAATGCTCCAAAGGCGTGTTCGGCACAAATAATTCATTGTTCGCATCTAGCGCCAACGGACATCCATCCGTAGGGTCGTGGTCTCGCTGCTGCTTGTACAGGTAGAAGCTTCCCACCGTGCTTGGCGTAAATTCGTAGGAAGCGGAGCCTAAGAATGCCCTGTCGATATTACTCCTTGCATCAATGGTCTCCTGCGGTATGCCGTAGTCCGAATACGAACCAACCAAGCGCACCTTCAGCCGGTCGTCCGTTCCTGGTACTGCTCCAGTCAGGTCCGCGTGATACCGCAGGCTCTCAAAACTACCTCCGATGAATCCAAAGGTAGCGTTAAAACCGTCCTCCGGCTTTTTGAGAATTTGGTTAATCTCGCCTCCGAAGGCTCCGGTCACGCCGTACAACACGGTAGCGGGACCTCTTACGACTTCCAAACGCTCAAGCAAGAACGCATCCACAAAGGCATATGTATTGGCATTCATCCCATTAATGCGAGGTTCTGTGTTTTCTTGCCCACGGATTGTCAGGAATTCTCCACCGTAGCCTGTGCCGTCCTGATGTACGCCAGGTATCAGTTCCATCGCGTCATACGCACTCTTGGCTTCAATCGCCTCTAGCATCTCTTCGGAAATGACCGAGATCGACTGCGGCGTATCTATCACTTTCATCCGCAATCCGGTGGCGGTGGTTTGATCATCAGGACGGTAAGTTATTGCTCGTCCGTAAACAGTAACTTCCTGATCTATTTCGGTCGCTCGCGCCGGTTGCGTCTCCTGAGCATGTACCACCGAAAGCCCTTGTGCTGCGATCAGAGCAGTTCGGACTGCCATGGCAGTTCTTGACTGTCTAGATTTCATTGTTCCTCCGCAAGAATCAGAGTTCAGATACTCACGGCACAATCAGCAGCCAGATCAAATTCTTGAAGCGAGACCGTCGTCTATTCACTGCCATGCGGCTACAGATTCTCGACATGCCGGACGTCGCCCATTAACTCATTCTAACGCCGACTTTTCCGGGGGATCTTCGCTCATGCCTGCGATTTCCTAGGAATTCCAGTGCCCCTGAACTGCCGGCAAACTTCAGACCGCTGGTCTATAGAAAATGGTTCATTCTAGGTTGGCTGTTGACGTCCTCTGTTTGAACTCTGCTGGCGGCGATGATGAAGAATTCGGAAGCTCCTTTCGGATTCGAAGTTCGCCACGATGGTCGCTACCTGCGCTCACCCGAGAACACCGCTTCAAGAGATTCGCGAACTACTCGTGGAGGGACCGTGCAAACCTCCAACTATGGCGGCCACAGTCCGTTACACGCCGACTTGTTGATGATGTGCTTCTGTCGTACGTACAAATCGACGATGAAGCCATACGCAAGCTAGTGTGCTTACCAACATACAACTAAAACCAAACCCAAGAATTGCGGCGATCCCGCCTCGCGCCAATAGAACTCCTCCAATTGCTGGTCCGACTGTCAGTCCTGTGCCGGTCACCGCAGGCATGATCGCCGCCAACGTTCCGCGGTGATCGAACCTCGCGAGTAGGCCAAACTGAAATGGGAAATACACAGTCCACGACAACATGAAAAGTACGCCGGTCACGACGTATACCTGCCATTCATTCCACAAGAGATTCCCTGCTAGGCTCAGCAAGAACAGGACAAACGCCACCGCAATGCCATTGAGTCCGCTGATTCGATGGGCAACAAGTCCGACTGTCAGAGATCCCACCATGTTTGCAATCGCTGACGCGGACAGCGCGAGCGAGAGGTGAAACGTGTCCAATCCCTTTGAATCTCCCAAGCGTTCGAGGAAGGCCCAGATTGCCGACATACCGACGAATTGAGCCAACAGCGTGCCCACTGCAGCCCAGCCCAGCCAAGCCACGGTACTAATCTTGACCGCCGTCTGAACATGGATGCCTCGGCGATCAAGCGATCCTATCGCCCCGGCGAGCCAAAACGTGGGCAGTGCAAGTAGTGAAATAAGTACGAACAGCATTTGCCAGCCCGAGTGCGCGATCGCCGTCGGAATGAAGCCCATGCCCACCGCCCCGACCAACCCTTGCCCTGCGGCATAGAATGCCAGTGCCCGAGCAGGCTGACCGCTCTGGCCCATCGCCGCGTAACAGATGCCAGCGACAAGTCCTTCGCCGAGACCTGACGTAAACCGCAGAGCGGCGACGTACGCGAACGTCGAGCCGAGCATTGTGAGTGCATTTGCACCGATCATGATGGCCGCACCACAAATGATCACGGTCGCCCACGACCAGCGCCGCGTGAGACCCGCCCCAAGTATGCTGCCGAGAGCGACGCCGCCCATGTTGGCCGACGCGACGTATCCCGCGCGCTCAAGGCCAAAACCGAGCTGATCGGTCATCACTCCAACCATCACGGGCAAGACTGCCGGCAGGGTCGCTGCCGCGATGCCAACGTAGACGGCCGCCCACAAGGACGCCGGCATCGCCATCAGATGGCTACGCACGGCGCAGTTGCATGCGGTGACCCAACTCGCGCAGCGATACCACGGCGGACATCAGCACGATCTAGTTTCTACGGCATTTGCACGCAATGGACAAATGAAGATCTCTCGCCGAGCAGAGTCAGGGATGACCGCTAGCAGTCGCCGCGCAGCGCGACTCTCAAACATGTTCATGGAGATTTCCGTATTACGAGAGCTATGGTGTCCCGGGTGTCAGGTCGAGTCGTCGTCGGGTCTCGTTGTCCAAAGCGCTTACGCTGTGACGAATGAGGAGCAACGTACTCGGCTGTACGGCAACGGACAGTATGCAGCGCCTGCTCATACATACCTTCGCTTCTCCATGCAACTTACTAGGAATTCCAGCACTTCCCGCTTGGCACGTCGAGCGCCGTACTAGAATGCGCGGGTTTCCACCATTGAGGCCACTGGAGAAGGATTGTGAGCACTACCGCGCGCGCAAAAAAGAGATCGCTCCAGGATCGCCTGCGAGATGGGGTCGTGCTCTGTGGCGAGGGCTACGTCTTTGAGCTCGAGCGCCGTGGCTACGTGAAGTCGGGGCCATACGTGCCCGAAGTTGTCATCGACTTTCCAGACGCAGTGCAGGAGTTGCACCGCGAGTTCGTACGCGCTGGCTCCGACGTGGTGCTAGCGCTGACCTATTACGCCCATCGGGACAAGATGAGGGTCGTCAATCGAGAGCGCGAGGTCGCGGCGTTGAACCGCCAGGCCGTCAAGCTCGCAAAGGAAGTCGCAGACGAGACCGGCGCGCTCCTTGCCGGCAACATCTGCAATACTTGGGTGTACGACTCGAAGGACGTGAAACGTTCAAGCCTCCTTGTACGGCGGATGTACGAGGAACAGGTGCGTTGGGCTGTGGACGGTGGGGCCGACTTCATCATTGCCGAAACGCTCGACTGGTTCGCCGAAGCCAGTCTCGCACTCGAGGTCATTCAAGGCTTCGGCCTCCCCGCGGTCGTCAACCTCACCGCGATTCAAAACCGCCTAGCCGACGGGTACGACTTCGACACGGCGTGCAAAATACTGGCGGACAGAGGTGCCCTGGTGGTCGGGCTCAACTGTGCCCGTGGACCGAAGACGTTGCTGCCGATTCTGCGGAAAGTCATCCGTGCGGTTGGCGACTCAGCGCACGTCTCGGCACTGCCCGTTGCCTATCGAACCACTGCGAAAAGTCCTGCGTTTTTGACGCTGCATAGGCCCGGATGCCGGCATGGCTTCCCAGTTGAGCTCGATCCCTTCCTTCTGACTCGCTACGAAATGGCGGACTTCGCCATTTCCGCACGCGACTTAGGCGCTCGTTTCATCGGGATCTGCTGTGGTGGGGCGCCACATCATCTGCGAGCCATGGCCGAAGCCCTTGGCCGCAAAGTGCCAGCATCGGCCTACTCACCCGATCTCGAGCGACACGCGATCATGGGTAAGGAAAAGTTTGCTCGCACTAAAGACCGCAAGCGCTACGCCGCGCAACGCACGATCATGCGCGCAAAGGCCTAGAAGTCTCAATAAGCCGTGCAACCGATTCGCATCGACATCAATCTCCTGTTCGCCCTCAATGCGGTACTGCGCGAAAAGAATTGGCTGGAATCTAATCGCTGCGGATTGGAGGCGCTTTCTCGAAGTCAGCGCGCATGAGTTTCGTCTACCGTGGACGCGGGAAGTGAACGTCTGCGGAACTAGCCATGCACGGAGCTGTTACACGAGCTGGCGCGTAATAGGCCGCTCCCACTTACGTGAAAAGAACAGCTTGCCTTCGTCGAAAGTCAGAACCTCGCCCGTCAAGAAAAAAGTATCCTTCGTGAGCGAAAGCCGTAGCGTAATCTCAACGCGCACATCCCAACCGGACCGGTAGTAGCCGATTACGCGCGTGCGTTCCAGCTTCGCGCTCGTGGGGTTGTCCTCGTGAATCTCCGTGACTTCGCGCCAGCTACTGTAGGTTTCAGTGCCGATGACGTTGAACCTTGAGCGGCTGTACGGCTGGTCGGTGCGAATAATGAGCGTGCGAGCGTGCGTGTCCCACGTAACGGTGCGCGAGCGAGGGTCCCCCTTCACGATTGTCGTAGATCCGGTATTTTCCGGCACGAACGGCTTTCCAAATGTGTGCAGCTGATTGTCCTCCGCCCGCAACGGGCGCACGGGCAGCTCAAACGTACTTACGCCAGTGAAGAGCGTTAGATGAACCGCCTCCGGCGAAGGCCAGATCATTGGCCACGACGTGGTAGAAAGGGAGAGTCGCAGCCGACTCCCTCGCTTGAACACATGCGCAATGTCGCGCAATTGCAGCCGAACACGGTAACGCTTGCCGGGAACGAGGGGTGCCGGGAACTCGTGACTATCGCGGTGACAGAGATTCAGTACCCCGTAGGTCACACGCCGGGAGACGCCGTCCGGCGTGATCTCGTTGAGGCGTGCCATGAGGAATGCCACGGGCTTGTCGACTGAGAGTTCGAGATGTGCAACCGGTGCGCCGAGTATCTCGGTGCGCTCGCCGAGCACAGTGGAATCGAACGTTAGCGAGCGCGCGTCGTCAATGCGCTGATCTCCCGGGTAATCTTCGTGATCGGGCATATACCAAAACGGAGCCGTGATACCGACTGTCTGCAGTGGCGCCAAGCGCCGTTCCGTTTCCGCGCTCGCGCGGTGGTCGAGACCCGAGTCGTTAAGGTGGAACTTTTGCATGCGCATGCGCGGCGACGGCCACTCATCTTCCGCAACCCACCGTCCGGGGATCGTGTCCGCATTTTGAAACGTGCTCTGCTCTTGCATCCACACGCGATACATTGGCTCATCCATGATTCCGGTATCTTTATCTTTCAGCCAATGGTCCCACCAGCGCAGCGACTCGTTCATCCAGTCGATCGCTGGGCCTGGATCGCCCTCGGGCGGAAAGTTCGGATACGTGTGTTCCCACGGTCCGACGAGCCCTTTGCGCGGAGCCTTGAGGTTTGCGAGCATCCGTGCCACGGTGTTCGAATACGGATCTGCCCAGCCGCCAACCGCATACACGGCGCATTCGATGGCGGAATAGTTCTCGTTGATCGAAGCGTGCTTCCAGAATGCGTCGCGATGCTGGTGAACCATCCAGTTGCCGACGTAGAATTCGAGCGCGTCGAGCCGCTCGCGCCACATCTCGCGCCATCGCGAGCCGACGATTTCGGGGTCGGGCGGCCGGGGCGTGAATGCCGTCCAGTATTCACCCCACACGAACATGCATTCGTTGATGCAGCCGCCGGTGAAATGCGCATCGTCCGCATAGCGGTCATCGGTCGAGCAATGAGTGATGATCGCCTTCAGCGCCGGCGGGCGCAGCGCCGCCACTTGCAATGAGTTGAATCCGCTCCAGGAGATCCCGAACATGCCGACCTTGCCCGTGCACCACGACTGTTTAGCGAGCCAAGCGATAATCTCGAGTCCATCATCGAGCTCCTGCTGTGCGTACTCGTCGATTGGTAGCCCCTCAGAATCGCCCGATCCGCGGATGTCGACGCGAGCGAACGCGTAGCCGCGCGAGACATAAAAGGGGAAATAGGATTCGTCCATCAGGCGCGTTCCATCGCGCTTACGGTAAGGTATGTATTGCAGCACGGCGGGCACCGGATTGCGCTCCCCATCTTCAGGTAGCCACAGTCGCGCCGCAAGCTTCACGCCGTCGCGCATCGGTATCCAGATGTTCTCGATTACCTGTACCTTGCGTGGCCCCATCTCGAAAGTTGGGCGATCCGTAGACTGTGCTCGGGCGCTAACCGCAGGTAGAACAGAGACCGCACTCAGTGAGACCAAACCTGCGTTGATTCCGCGCAAAACATCGCGCCGCGTTACAGACGCAGGCGGCGCTGTTTCACAAATTTCGTCGGGTTCATCGTGACGTTCGTTCATGATCATTGTCCCGCGCGTTTCGATCGCGACGCGCCTATGCTACCCGTGGCACGCGCTGAACTATAGCGCTTGAGGCCCGATGGCATTTCGAAGCGTGCCGACCCGAGCAACTCAGAAATCCGATAATTTAAACTCGATCTCCTAAGTCTCGTATCCGAGTCCGACTATGATCAGTCAGATTAAACAGGCACTACGTTAAAGCTAAATACGTCGCGGAAACGAAATATCCATAGTCATGCGGGAGAAGGTCAGGGTTCGTACTATGGCGTGTGGCAGGTGATTTAGCGGCCGAGAGCTCTTGCCGCAACTACTAGGCGGGACTACGAATTGACGATGCGTGAAGCTGCGAAAGTTCCCTTCTTTCACGTCAGAAGGGGTGAAAGGCACGAGCGTCACGCGCCGTGAGTCTCTGCTTAGCTTGACCGCGGCGATTCCCACGACGCTGTTGGGGTCCTCGGCGCCCTGTGCAGCGACGGCGACCTCCGTAGGCTGGGCGCTCCCACATAGACGGCAATTCAAGGTAATCAAGAACGCGTGGATCCCGATGTCGGACGGTACCCAGCTCTCCGTCCGCCTGTGGCTGCCGGAGGACGCCGACAACACCCCAGTTCCAGTGGTGATGGAATATCTGCCGTACAGGAAGGACGACGGCACTCGCAACCGCGATGCACCAACCGGGCGGTATCTGGCCGAGCATGGCATCGCATTTGCACGCGTCGACATCCGTGGGTCTGGCGACTCGAAAGGCGGGCTGCTGCTCGGCGAGTACATGCCACATGAGCAGGCGGATGGGGTCGCCGCCATTGCTTGGCTCGCGAAGCAACCTTGGTCGAACGGCGCAGTCGGTATGCGAGGCAAGTCGTGGGGTGGGTTCAACGCTCTGCAGATCGCGGTCCTGGCGCCGCCCGACCTCAAAGCCATCATGCCGATGTGCTTCTCGGACAATCGCTACACTGATGATTCGCACTTCGTCGGCGGCGCACTCGGTCTCATCAATTTTGAGTGGGGGACGATGTTTCAGGACGTCCTGGCCGGTCCGCCTGATCCGCAGATATTCGGTGCGCAGTGGAAACAAGAATGGCTCAAGCGATTGGAAGGAATGCCAGCGGTGCTGACAGAATGGCTTCACCACCAGCGGTTCGATGACTACTGGCAACGACAGTCAGTCAGACTCGACTATAGCCGCATCAAATGCCCGGTCTATTGCGTCGGTGGCTGGGAGGACGGCTATAACAATTCCATCACTCGTGCACTTACTACGCTGACGGTGCCCCGTAAGGGCCTGATCGGCCCATGGGCTCACGTATTCCCGCCCGACGGCTCGCCCGGCCCGGCACTCGATTGGATGCATGAAGAGGTGCGCTGGTGGGAGCAGTGGCTCAACGGCGTGGACACTGGGATCATGGCGGAGCCAATGTTTCGGTTCTATATGCCGGACCGCAAAGCCTCTGAAGTGTTCCCCAATGACACACCGGGGTATTGGGCAGCGGAGGAAGTCTGGCCGTCGCCGCGCGTCAAGCCGAAGGTGCTCTACCTTAACTACGGGACTCTGTCGGATGCGGAGGAGCCATCACAGGCGATCACTTACAAGGCCGACAAGATTGTCGGCTTGCAGCGTATGGAGTGGGTACCTTTCACCATGCTGAACGACTTGGCGATGGAGCAGACGCCGGACGACGAGATCTCGATCCTGTTCGATTCAGCACCACTAGACGCTGACATGGAGATTATCGGCCGTCCGCTCGCCAAGCTGCGAGTGAGCTCCGATGTGCCGGTGGCGAAGCTGGCGGTGCGCCTTACCGAGGTCACCGCAGAGGGTAAGTCCTGGCAGGTAACCTATGGCTTACTCAACCTGACGCATCGTGCCAACCACGAGCATCCCACTGAGCTTGAACCCGGTCAGTTCTACACCGTCGAACTGCAGCTCAATCTGATCGCGCACCGGTTCAAGAAGGGCAATCGCATTCGCGTGGCGTTGTCCGAGGGTCTCTGGCCCTTGGTATGGCCGTCGCCACAATTGGTGACCCTGACGCTGGTGACCGGCGAGTCGAGCCTAACGCTGCCGGTGCGACCACCTCGGCAACCGGAGCCCCCGTTCACGATACCTCTGATACACGGTTCTCCTGGACCGACGGGACAGAACGCGGGAACGGTCGCCGTTTCTGGGCCTGACGCTTGCGGCCGGGTTGTCATTGACCGGCAATGGCCCGACATCATCTCGCTTCTCGAAGAAACCCAAACGATTGTCAGCTCGGGTTGGCGCAATTGGCACATGGAGCACCGTGAAGGGTATCCGAATAGTTGTCGTTGGCAGGGCGATTTTTTGCAGCGATACGAGCGTGCTGACTGGGGAGCGAACCTACTCGTCGCGCAGTTCGATCTCAGCTCGACGGCCCAAGCATTTCAATTGAAAGAATCCATTCGAGCAACCCATGACGGGACCGTGTTATTCGAGCGTAGTTGGGACACCACAATTGCGCGGGATCTCATGTAAGCGTCGTTGCGAGGCCTCGGCATGGTTACACCAAAGGTCGTTAGAATGGCAAAGCGATAAAACAGTCTGGACGTGAAGTAAGTTGCGCATTCATTGTTGGCGCTGCGCAGGAGTCAGGAAATGCTGGTCGATCCAACTTACCCAGCGCCGATAGGTGTCGCGTTCATTGACTGGATCGGAGGCTACAGGCCAGTGTCCTGCTAGCGGATACACGACAAATTTGACGGGCACGCCGTTATCCCTGAGTGCGTGATAGAGGTTGTATGACATAGTTACCGGGGACACTGCATCACCGGTGTGCGCAAAGATGAGTGTAGGCGTACTCACTTTATCGGCATAGGCTACGGGCGAGGCCTGCCAGTAGCGTTCGGCATTGTCCTGCAGCCATGGCGAACCTCCTAAGATTGTACTCGCCCATATACCGCAGCAAGACAAGTCGTACCAATCCAAGTAGTTGGTTATGGCGGATCCCACAACAGCTGAGCGCCAGCCGTCGTAGTGTCCAATGAGCCAGGCAGTCATGTATCCCCCATATGACCACCCCGATACGGCAACAAGATCGCCATCGACCGCTCCAAGAGTCCTGACCGCGGCGAGCCCCGCCATAATGTCCCGGGCAGGCCCGTCTGCAGGATCATTGATAACGGCGCTTTGGAATGTTTCGCCCTGCGAAGTGCTGCCGCGGTAATTGGGTTTAAATACTGCCCAGCCTTGGCCTGCCAGGATTTGATCGAAAAGATCAAATGCTTCCGTGGAGGTGCCCTCGGGACCTCCGTGAATATTGACGACAAGGGGAACCGTCTGGCCCTCTTTGAAGTTCGGCGGATAAATCAGGACACCACTCTGATCGAAACCATCATTCCGCCATTTGATGGTTTTGGCCTCGCCAATATCGAGTGCGGCTATGTGTTCGTTAAAGCGCGTGAGACGTCGTGGTTCCGCGTTGATCGACGTCATGACGTAGATCTCAGGCGGGTGTCGGGCTTCGGTCCCGATGAAGGCCAGCACGCCCATCTTGCTGATGACTACGTTGCTGAGATCGATCACTGGCCCTAAATTAAGTCGGCGGGCGGCGCCTTCCAGCGGTTGTAGCCAGAGGGCAAGTCGAGTTCCATCCGGCCCCACCACGACGAGCCCCTTACTATCGGGTAGCCACATAAACTCCCCGATATCGCGGTCGATGGCTGTCGTCACGTCTCGAACATCGCCACCGGATGATCGAACGACGGCGACGTTCGTTACGTAAGTCCAGGTATCGGCGCCGTGGAATCGCAGATATGCAATGAGATTCCCGTTTGGCGCTGATTTCGGGGCCGATGATTTCGGCACGCCCACTATGTTAGCCATCCCACTGGGAACGATGACAATCTGGTTTTCGCTGGTGATCTCGGCTTTCTTGAGTGCGGTCGTCTTGGACGATGCATTCATGAATTCGCCATTGTGAGGACGCTGTTGAGACGCGAATGCAATGGATTGTCCATTCGGAAGCCATCCAATGCCCGTCACGCTCTCGCCGCCTGCGGTCAATCGCCTCGGCTCTCCGCCCGCGACAGAAACGACCCAAATATGGGATGACGTGAGCGCTTCTGTAGCCAAATAGTCGTTCTCGAAAACCTCGAAGGATTTATTGTGCCGCTCCTCACCTTGACGCACTTCCTGCGGATCGGCAGTTATGAAGGCTATGGTCAGCCCATCCGGACTCCATTCATACGACTGAACTTCTTTCTTCACGTTGGTGATGCGGACCGGTTGGGTGCCTTCCTTATTCATGGACATGACATAGATCTGGGGCTGGCTTCCGTCCTCGCTTTCAAGCCAGGCCAGCCGGTCTCCGTGGGGAGACCATTGCGGAGAGCTGACGCTGGCATGTGCGGCGGCAATCACGCGCTGTGCGCCGCTTACTGTATCGACGAGCACGAGTGATCGTTCAAAGCGGTTGTCCGGGTAGTTCGCGCGCGCGGCCACTACTACAATGAGTTTGCCGTCCGGAGAGATCGCGGGCGCGGATAGGTCGACGCGCGTCCCTAAATCGGCGAGCGTGACCGGCCGGCTCTGAGCCTCGGTCGCCCCCGACAGGCAAGGCCAGGCCGAAACAGCGATGACCGCTGTCAGTAACCGCGCAATTGCGTTCAAGAAGATGTTCATGGGGATGACCTCGTCACATCTATTGCATTGCGGTGGTGTATATCGCGCGATTCGTGGAGTAAATCGCCAAGGCCGTCCCCGTCTAATTGCCAATCGCGGGGTCACTCAAATGCAACGCGATTCGTATCGGCTGAATGAACGTGGAAATTACGTTTCCATCGGCAATATTGGAAGCACAGACAAAAGTCAGTACTGCAAGTACGTTCCACCGACGCCTGCTAGTCATTGTGAAATCATCCTAGCGACACCATCAAATCACATCGCATGTTCTCGTTAAGCGGATCGTAGTTGCACATCTCCGTTTCGCCGAGTCATGCGGCGACGATCGCGGAACATCTTACCCGCAGGTAGGGCACCCGACAGCATGCCACGCGTACTCACCAGTACCTTTGCTCCCGCACTCAAATTGCTAGGAGTTCCAGCACGTCCTACGTACCGCGTCACACGCGGTATTAGGATGTCGGTGCTAACTAGGTTGCAGTCGCCGACATTGGAGCTCGGACTCCGTGCACGGTGCCCGCGGGCGCGGCAATGGGTCGGCTACGTGGTGCGGTGCTAGTCAGGGACAGCGCGAATCTCCGGCTGCCTGGCGATATCCCATCATGCGATTCAGCGGTGTGAAGGTCAAAACCTTGCGCCAGGTCGGCAGCAAGTAGCTGCAGGCTCAATCGCAACGCAAGAAATTAAACCATCGTGAGCACGATAGGTTGCCATCATTGGACTGGTCAATACTGTGGAGTTTCGCGCCTAGTTAAGCTTGGGTGTGACATGGTTGTGACTGGGATACATTGATAAGGCAAAGGGTTCTGGTGCACTGGCGGCACAAGAAAACAGGCCATTTGGCGGCACTGACTCAATATCAGGCTGAAACGAGAGCCCGGTCCCAAAGCTGCGAGAGTGACTGCGTCCGCCACTGACGACCCGGGCCGAACGAGAACTGTCGCTTGTGAATCCGATGTGCCAACTCGATACCAGCGAGCGCTATGGCTGCATTGCCGAACGATTTGAAGCCCAGCATGGAACCGCAGCGGCGTTTGATCGCGCGATGATCCTGCTCAACGATGTTGTTCAGGTAGGGACAGTTCCTAACGAGAACATACTTCCACTTCGGATTCTCCCGGCGCAGAAGCCGCAGCGCTTGATGACTCGGCGCGTGCCCGTCGAGCGTAATCTTGCGCGGCCAACGCGGCAGGCTTGTGGCCAATGCCTTGCGAAAGAAAGCCTGTGCCGCCGCAATGCCTCGATCGGGTCGGAGCAGAAAGTCGACGGTCTTGCCTCGCTTGTCGACGGCGCGGTAGAGGTAGTGCCACTTTCCACGCACTGAAATGTACGTTTCGTCAACCCGCCAGGATGAATTCACCTCTCGGGCCCATCGGCTCCACCGTTTCTCGAACTCCGGCACGTACCGGATTACCCATCGCAGGATTGTCGTGTGAGACACGGCCAATCCACGTTCGCCCATCATGGCGACGAGGTCCCGATAGCTCAGCCGATACGTGATGTACCAGCGAACACATAACTCAATGTTCTCAGCCTCGAAGCGCCGGCCGCGGTAGATCGGGTCACGAGCAATCGGCTTTGTCATCACAGACTCCATGCGGACCCATTGATGCTACCTTTCCACCGCCAACGCACCAGAACCCAAAAGTACCAACAAACCGATGAACTACCGTGAAACGATACGAAACGCCCTGCGCTCGGAACACCCGGAGATTCAAGGGAATTTCCGGTATTCCGAGACAGCATGAGCTGTCATGGAAATGATAATTGGCGGAGAGAGAGGGATTCGAACCCTCGATGGGCTTTTGGCCCATACACCCTTAGCAGGGGTGCGCCTTCGACCACTCGGCCATCTCTCCGGTGCTCGCCTGTCAGCGCGAAGGGGCGCAAATGATACTCACCGGCCGCTCGGCCGGCAAAGAACTAAGGTAGAGCGCGATCAGACGATCGCGGCTGTGGCGGGGTCCTTGCCTTCTTCGGCAGGCGCCATTTTCTCGTGGCGGATGCGCTCGTAAATCTCTTCGCGGTGAACGCCGACTTCTTTCGGCGCGAGAACGCCGATGCGGACCTGATTGCCCTTGATTCCGAGAACCGTGACGGTGACGTTATCCCCAATCATCAGCGCTTCGCCGACGCGACGCGTCAGGATCAGCATGCTCCCTTCTCCCCATGCCGTCGTTTCTTATCGATCGCGCAAAAATGATAGCACAGGGGTCAGACAACTATGATTATGTCAAATCAAGGACTTGGCGGGCGCTCGAGACCGTAGGCGCTATGCAGCGCGCGAACCGCGCGTTCCAGCTCCTTTTCAGCCACGAGCACGCTGATCTTGATCTCGGAGGTCGAGACGAGCCGGACGTTGATTCCCTCCTTTCCCAGCGTCTCGAACAGCCGCGCCGCGACGCCGGCGTGCGAGCGCATGCCGGAGCCGACGACGGCCAGTTTCGCAACTCGATCGTCGCCTGCGACCGCCGCACCGGCGTAGCGGCCGGCGGCAGCACGCGTCAGCTCGAGCGCGCGGGCGTAGTCGTCGCGATGCACGGTGAAGGACAGATCCACGCGCCCCTCGCGCGGTGCGTTGACGACGATCATGTCCACTTCGATCGAAGCCTCCGACACCGGGGCGAGGATCGCGTGGGCAACGCCCGCCTCGTGCGGAACCTGGGTGACTGCGATTGCGGCTTCATCGCGATTGAATGCGATGCCGGAAACGACGGGGCCTTCCACGTTCGGATTCTCCTCGTAGATGAGTGTGCCCGGCCCGGGCCCGAAGCTCGAGAGCACACGGAGCCTCATGCCGTGGCGGGCCGCAAATTCGACCGAGCGCAGGTGCAATACGCGGGAGCCCTGCCCTGCAAGTTCGATCATCTCCTCGAAGCTGACCTGGGGCAGGCGGCGCGCGTCCGGCACCATGCGCGGGTCGGTCGTGTAGACGCCATCCACGTCGGTCAGGATCTGGCATTCGTCGGCCTTCAGCACGACCGCAAGCGCGACGGCGGTCGTATCGGAGCCGCCGCGACCGATCGTCGTGATATCCCCGTTCGCCGCGCGGCCCTGGAACCCGGCGACGACGGGCACGACACCATCCGCAAGATCTTTCCTGAGACGATCGCAGTCGACGCGCTGGATGCGCGCGCGGCCCGCGGGCCCGGTCGTCTCAATCGGAAGCTGCAGCGCATTGTAAGAGCGCGCGCCGCAACCGGCTTTCTTGAGCGCGATCGCGAGCAGCGTGGTCGAGACCATCTCGCCAGTCGCGAGCAGTGCGTCCAGCTCGCGTGCATCGGGCTCCGGACAGACCTCGCGCGCCAGCTCGATCAGGCGGTCGGTCGAATCGCCCATCGCGGATACGACGACCGCGACCTGGTGGCCCTGCTTTGCGAGCGCATGGACCTGCGAGGCGACGGCGTGAATGCGCGCGACGGAACCGACCGAGGAACCGCCGTATTTCTGGACCAGGACTGCCATGACGCGGCGATTGTTTCAGCTTTCGGCGGGAATCGGCAGGCCGGTGACGGACTTCAGGCGCTCCATCGAGAAGAGCGCGGAGACGTCGGCCAGGCTCGGCAGGCGTCCGATCAGCGCCTTGTAGGTGCGGTCATAGCCGGCCATGTCCTCGACGACGACCTTCAGCAGGTAGTCGACGTCGCCCCCGATGCGATGGCACTCGAGGATCTCGGGCATGGCCTCGATCACTTCGTTGAGCTTTCGCGCCCAGTCGGCACTGTGCTGGTTCGTCTTCACGCGCACGTACACCGTGAGGCCGAGCCCCACTTTCTCCGGGTTCACGAGTGCGACGCGTCCCTGGATCACGCCCTCCGCTTCCATCTGGCGGATGCGCCTCCAGCAGGGATTCACGGAGAGACCGACCTGGTCCGCGATCTGCTGGATCGGCAGCGAGGCATCAGCCTGCATCAGTGCGAGGATCTGCCGGTCGATCCGGTCGAGTTTGCTCATTGCGAGATATTAGCAAACTTTGCTAATAACAGTTATTAAAATCACATGAAATGGGAGAAATTTTGCTTTTATTGGAACTAGAATAGCCGCATGAGCGCCTGGAACCGCCTGTTCACCGACCACCCCGCCAGTGTGAACGAGAGCTATTGGGGGCACTTCGCCAGCGCAACGGGCTTTGGCTTTCGCATGCTGTGGGGCGGGATTGTCTGCCTCGTGCATGCACTCATTCCGGGCGTCGGCAGCACGAAGGGCAGCGAGATCATCTGCGAGCTGCACGAGCGCATGGTCACGAATCGCCGCCGGCAGGCGGAAACGCCCGCGATTCCGATGGAGACGCGCCGCGCGGCCTGATCAGCTCCGGCGCAGCTTCACCTGAAGCTCCTTGCGCCGGTAATCGATGATCAGCGTGTCGAGCAGGCCGAGAACGTCCATGCCGATGAGCATGGCCGGCTCCTCCGTCAGCTTCCAGTGCTCAAAGATCGCAAAGTCCGCGAAGGTCATCGCGGGATTGCGCACCAGGATCTCCCCCAGCGCGACCGAAGGGGTCGAAACGCGGTTGCCGGTTTGCACGTCGAGCGTCGCGCCGGTCACTTCATCCGGAGTGAACACCCCGTATTTGCGCCGATGCTCCGCGAGCGCGGCGCGCAGCGCCTCGTTGCCGAGCGTCGCCTGGCCGCCCGTGTCGATCACGGCCTTCACCGCCACGCCGCCGATATAGGCGTCCACGACGAGCAGTCGCCCGCGCAGGAACTTCACCGGGATCGTCGCGAAGCCGTTGGTGGCGCGCTCGTTCCGCGAGCGCATGATCGTGATGCTGTCCCTGCGGAAATCGATGTGGATGCGCTTGTTCCCGAGCCCGTCGGTGCCGAGCACACCCTCGGCTCCACCGAGCGCATCGGGAATGATCGGCAGGCGCTTCGGCTCGATCAGGAGGTCGCCGACTTCGAGGGTCTCGATCGGCACCATCGGCACCTCGACTGACCCGGTCGCACCGCGGAGCATGACCTTGTGCGCGGGATCGAGCGTGATGCCGAGTTTCTCCGCGACTCCGGCGGTGAGCGCCGAGTGACTCGCGCCGGTATCGAGCACGAGCCGGAACGGACCCTTGCCATTGACTTCGACTGGCGCCCAGATGCGGCCGATCTTGTCGCGCCGGGTTGGCGCGACGAAGCGTGGCTCGTCGGCGGTGACCGCCACGTCTTCCATGACGTGGGTGCCGGTCGTGGCGCCGCGTTCCGGGACAACAATCGGGATGGGCGGAATTGTGGCCGAATCGGCGGAAACCGGCTTCGCGCCCGGCGCGGCGACCTCGGCCAGGAAGATCGCGAGCGGCAGAGTCAAGACCCCCACGTAACCTCCGATTGTCGGCCCGGCGTCTAGTTCCGCGGCAGCTTCACCTGCAGTTCCTTGCGCCGGTAGTCGATGATCAGCGTGTCGAGGAGCCCGAGCACGTCCATGCCGATCAGCATGGCGGGCTCCTCCGTCAATTGCCAGTGCTTGAATATCTCGAAGTCCGCGAAGGTCATCGAAGGACTTCGCACCGTGAGCGCTCCCAGGGTGAGAGCGGGCGTCTCCAGGCGAGTGCCGACCTGCACGTCGAGCGTCGACCCGATGATTTGGTCGAGCTTGCCAACCTGCTGGTGGCGCCGGCGCTCCGCAAGCGCGAGGCGCAGCGCCACGTTGCCGAGTGTCGTCTCGCCGCCGGTGTCGATGATCGCCTTCAGTGGCACGCCGCCCATAGAGGCATCCACGACGAGCAATCGCTCGTGCAGGAACGTCACCGGAATCGCTTCGAATCCCCCCGCCGCGCGCTGGTTCCTCGAGCGCATGATCGTGATTCTGTCGTGACGGAAGTCGATGTGGATGCGCTTGTTCGCAAGCTCTTCCATGCCAAGGACGCCGTCGGCGCCGCCGAGTGCGTCCGGGAGGATCGCCAGCCGCCGCGGCTCCATCAACAAGTCGCCGATTTCTAAAGTATCGATCGGCACCATGGGCACGGCCACGGACCCGGTCGCGCCGCGCAACATGACCATGTCGGCGGGATTGGCCTGAATCCCGAGCTTCTCCACCAGGTGCGGAGTCAGGGCGGAATGGCTCGCGCCGGTGGCGAGCACGAGGCGAAACGGCCCCTGGCCGTTGACCGCTACCGGCGCCCAGATGCGGCCGATCCTGTCGCGGCGCGTGGGCGCGACGAAGCGCGGCTCGTCGCCGATGACGTCGACGTGGTCGAGGTCCACAGGCTTGATACGAATCGGCCGGTTGGGCGCCGACACCCAGACATCTTGGGCAGGGCGAGGAGGCGGCTCGGCCTGGGCGAGCAGCACCAGAAGCGGTAGCGCGAACAGCCCCACGTAACCTCCGACTGGTGGCTCCGGGTTCAGGTTCCTCCGAGCTTCTCGGCGACGAGCTTCGGCACGGCGCGCAGGGCCTCCTCGAGCTTGGAGGGATCGTTGCCGCCCGCCTGGGCAAAATCCGCACGGCCGCCGCCGCGGCCGCCGACCATTTCGGCGACTTTTCCGATGAGCTGGCCCGCGCTCACGGTCTTCGAGACCGCGGGCGACACGCTCGCAACCAGCATGACCTTGCCGTCGGCGGCGCTGCCGAGGACGATCACGGCGTTCTCGAAGCGGCCCTTGTACTGGTCGGCCGCATTCCGAAGCGTTTCGGCGTCGGCACCCTCAATCGGGACTGCGAGCACCGAAACGCCGTTCACCTGCACGGCCTTTGCGGCCAGGTCGGCGCCGCCACCCGTCGCGAGTTTCGAACGAAGCGATGAATTTTCGCGCTCGAGCTTCTTCTGCTGTTCGAGGAGCTGCGCGACCTTGGCCTCAAGTTCGGCCGGCGCAGCGCGCAATGCCCCGGCGACGCGCTTGAGCGTCGCGTCGGCGGCCTTTACGGCCTCGAGCGCGCCTTCGCCCGTCACCGCCTCGATGCGGCGGATGCCGGACGCGATGCCGCCCTCGCTCGTAATCCTGAAGAAGCCGATGTCGCCCGTGCGCGCAACGTGTGTGCCGCCGCAGAGCTCAGTCGAGAATTCGCCGAACTTGAGGACGCGCACCTCGTCACCGTACCTTTCTCCGAAGAGCGCCATGGCGCCCGCCTTGATTGCGGCGTCGTAGGGCAGATGCTTGATATCCGCGGCACTGTTCCTGCGGATTTCGGCATTGACCAGGCGCTCGATCGTGTCCAGCTCCTGTGGCGTCACGGGCTGCGTGTGCGAGAAATCGAAGCGCAGGCGGTCGGGCGCGACGAGCGAGCCTTTCTGGATCACGTGCGTGCCGAGCATCTTGCGCAGCGCCGCGTGCAGCAGGTGCGTCGCGGAATGGTTGAGCACCGTCGCTTGGCGGGTTGCCGCGTCGACGGAGGCCTTGACCAGGTCGCCCTTCCTGAAGCGGCCCGATTCGACCTTGCCGATGTGCAGGTGCGCATCGCCGAGCTTCTTCGTGTCGCGCACCGAGAAGCGGGCCTGGCCGCCCGTCAGGGTGCCCACGTCGCCCACCTGGCCGCCGGCCTCGGCATAGAAAGGCGTGCGGTCGAGCGCAATCTGGACTTCGTCGCCGGCAGATGCCGACGCGACCTCGGCACCGCCTTTCAGGATCGCTTCGATCCTGCCTTCGTCCTCCAGGCGATCGTAGCCGCTGAACTGGCTCTCGGTATCGAGTGTCTCGGGGCCGCGCAGGTCGACGCCGAACTTGCTCGCGGCACGCGCACGCTCGCGCTGACCCTCCATCGCTTTTTCGAATCCGGCCTGGTCGATCGCCAGGCCGCGCTCGCGCGCGATGTCGGCGGTGAGATCCACGGGGAAGCCGTAAGTGTCGTAGAGCTTGAAGACGGTCTCGCCCGCGATCGTCTTGCCCTTGAGCTTGCCGATCGCGCCCTCGAGCAGCGCCATGCCATTGTCGAGCGTTTCGGCGAAGCGCACCTCTTCCTGGCGCAGCACGCGCGCGACATGGTCCGCGCCTTTCGCGAGCTCCGGGTAGGCCGCGCCCATTTCATTCGCGAGCGCGGGCACGAGGAGGTGGAAAAACGGCTTCTCCTGGCCGAGCTTGTATCCGTGGCGGATTGCGCGGCGGATGATCCGGCGCAGCACGTAGCCACGGCCGTCATTGCCGGGGATCACCCCATCGACGATCAGGAAGGAACAGGCGCGGATGTGGTCCGCGATGACGCGCAGCGACGGGCTCGAGGTCTTTTTCTGGTGCGTGGCGTCCGCTGCGGCCGCGATCAGGTTCTTGAAAAGGTCGATTTCGTAGTTCGAGTGCACGCCCTGCATGACGGCGGCCGTGCGCTCGAGGCCCATGCCGGTGTCGACCGAAGGCTTGGGCAGCGGCGTCATCGTGCCGTCGGCCGAGCGCTCGAATTGCATGAAGACGAGGTTCCAGATCTCGACGTAGCGATCGCCCTCCTCGTCCTTCGAGCCCGGCGGGCCGCCTTTCACGCCGGCGCCGTGGTCGTAGAAGATCTCGGAGCACGGGCCGCAGGGGCCGGTGTCGCCCATCGCCCAGAAATTCGACATCTCGTCGAGGCGCGCGAAGCGCTTCCGGCTCACGCCGACCTTCTTCAGCCAGAGGTCGGCCGCCTGCTCGTCGTCCTGGTAGACGGTGACCCAGAGTTTCTCCGCGGGAATCTTCAGCGTGCCGGTGACGAAATCCCAGGCGAACTCGATCGCCTCGCGCTTGAAGTAGTCGCCGAAACTGAAGTTGCCGAGCATCTCGAAGAAGGTGTGGTGGCGTGCGGTGTAGCCGACATTCTCGAGGTCGTTGTGCTTGCCGCCCGCGCGCACGCAGCGCTGGGAGCTGACGGCACGCTTGTAGCCGCGCTCGTCCTTGCCAAGGAAGACGTCCTTGAACTGGACCATGCCGGCATTGGTGAAGAGAAGCGTCGGGTCGTTTCCCGGTACGAGCGGGCTCGAGGGCACGACCGCGTGGCCGCGCTCACGGAAGAACTCCAGGAACGCGGCCCGGAGCTCGCTGGAAGACATCGTCGGCCTCTTTTTCAGCTTCGCAGACATCAATCCTCGCCTGGAAACAGGCCGACCGCGGCGCGAATCTGCTCCGCGGTGAAACCACGCTGGCTCAGGAACCTCGCCTGCCGACCGCGCTCGATCCAAGTCGTCGGAGGCTTGGCGCCGAAGCGCTTGCGCCGTACCTCGACGCAGCGCGCCCGCCAGTCAGGCGAGCCGGCATCGACCGCCGCCGCGATTTCGTCCCGGGAGACGCCCGCTTCCCGCAGTTTGTGCGTAATTCCGAGCGGCCCCTGGCCGCGATTCGCATGATACGCGACGAAATGCTCGGCGAAACGCGCGTCGTCAACGAGCTTCTCTTTGACGAGCTCCGCGACGGCCGAGTCGGCCGCCGGACGTTCGAAGCCGCGCGCAACCAGGCGCTGGCTCAGTTCGCCAGCGCCATAGTCGCGCCGATTCAGCAGCTTAAGGGCCGCGAGCCGGGCCGCCCGCGGATCGTCCCGGGCGGCGAGCGCAGCCGGGTCAGGCTTCCGCCGCCTCACTCTCGACCGCTACCGGGCGGCGTACCGGCAGGAGCCGGTTGCGAAGCGCCGTTTCGATCTTCGTGGCGATTTCCGGATGCTCGATCAGATAGCTGCGCGCATTATCCTTGCCCTGGCCGATGCGCTCGCCTTCGTAGGCATACCAGGAGCCGGACTTCTCGACCAGGCCGTGCATCGCGCCCATGTCGATCAACTCGCCCTCGCGCGAGATGCCCTTGCCGTAGAGAATTTCGAACTCGGCTTCGCGGAACGGTGGAGAGACCTTGTTCTTGACCACCTTCACGCGGGTCTGGTTGCCGACGACTTCCTCGCCGTTCTTCAACGCGCCGATGCGGCGGATGTCGAGCCGGAGCGAAGCGTAGAACTTGAGCGCATTGCCGCCCGTCGTCGTCTCGGGGTTGCCGAACATCACGCCGATCTTCATGCGGATCTGGTTGATGAAGAGCACGATCGTGTTGGAGCGCTTGATGTTGCCGGTGAGCTTGCGCAGGGCTTGCGACATCAGCCGGGCCTGGAGGCCGACCTGCATCTCGCCCATCTCGCCCTCGATCTCGGCCTTCGGCGTCAGCGCCGCCACCGAGTCGATGACGACGATGTCGACCGCGCCGGAGCGCACCAGCATGTCGGTGATCTCGAGCGCCTGCTCGCCGGTGTCCGGCTGGGAGATCAGCAACTCCTTGACGTTGACGCCGAGTTTTTCGGCGTAGACCGGGTCGAGTGCGTGTTCGGCGTCGACGAAGGCGGCGACGCCGCCGAGCTTTTGCGCCTGGGAAATGATCGAGAGCGCGAGAGTCGTCTTGCCGGAGGCTTCGGGACCATAGACTTCCACCACCCGGCCCCGCGGCACGCCGCCGATGCCGAGTGCGACGTCGAGCCCGAGCGATCCGGTCGAGACAACCTCGATGTCGTTGTTGGCCGGGTGCTCGCCGAGGCGCATCACCGAGCCCTTTCCGAACTGCTTCTCGATCTGGCTGAGCGCCGCTGCGAGCGCCTTCTTGCGATTGCTGTCTTCCATGCCTTTCGTACCTCCAAGTCTGTTCCGATTATTCCACAACGGACCCGTGTCGCCTCCAGAAAAGACTTCGACAACATTGAAATTGTCCGGAGCCAGGTCCTTCATGGGTGGCAGTCTGCGCCGCCCGCTGGCTCAGCACGCGACCTACTGTCCTGAAAGGGGGGAGCTGAAGGGGACGTTCACCTTAGGAAGCTGAAGGGGACGTTCACCTTCAGCCAACTGGACCAATGGGACATTTCCTAGACCGAACTGAAGGTGAACGTCCCCTTCGGCCAGCTTGAAGGTGAACGTCCCCTTCGGCTTCCCCATTCAGGAGAGCGGCCAGTCGGCCAGCGGCTTGTAGCGCGCGCCGCCGGGGTGGGCGGCGGATTCGACGAGGGCGAGGCGCCAAACCGGTGCGTCGCCCGTGAAATCGACCGGCCCAAGCCGGAGATTCTCGGGCGGCGGCCGGCGGACACGCCGAGCCAGGGTCAAGTGTGGTTGCCATGGCCTCATTTCCCGCTCGAAACCAAGCGATTCGAGGCTCAGCCAGAGCCGCTCGACGATCTCCAGGCCACTGGCTGGCACCGCCGCAGGCTTGGCGACGACAATCCTCGGCCTGGCCCAGTATTCGAGCCGCTCGAAGACGAGCTCGACTGCCGGCCACGGCCCCTGCCCGCCCGCCTCGATCAAACCCGCGAGCGCCGTCCCCGGCACCGTCCCGAGAAAGGCAAGGGTCACATGCAGGTTTCCCGGCGGTACCGGCCGTCCCTCGACCCGGTCGAGCGCCGCGGCAGCCGCCGCTCCCAGCGCCGCGCGATACGCGTCGCCGGGCCACAGGGCGTAGAAGAGTCGCAAGGGCCGCGCGCCATCTTCAAAGGGGCGCGTCCCCGTCGCGAAGGGCCGTGTCCCCCTCTCGGGCATCACGAGTCGGGCAGGCCGGCGAGTGCCACGGCGACCGCTTGGTGGCGCACGGCATCGCGTCCGCCGCGGAATCGGAACGGGAGGGCAATCGCGATGGTCCTGCCCCGCCGCCTGAAGCCCCAGGCGATCCAGACCGTGCCGACGGGTTTTGACTTCGTGCCGCCTACCGGACCTGCGACGCCGGTGATCGCGATCGAGATCCGGGCGCGAGACGAGTCGATGGCGCCGCGCGCCATCGCGATGGCGACTGCCTCGCTGACGGCGCCATACCGCGCGATGAGCCGCTTGGGGACGCCCAATTCCGCCTGCTTGGCGGCGTTTGAATAGGTGATCCAGCCGCGCTCGAAATAATCCGAGCTGCCCGCAATGTCCGTCAGGCACTTGGCCAGCAGCCCGCCTGTGCAGGATTCAGCCGTCGCAATCATGAGTCCGGCCTTGCGCAGGCGCTGCCCGACCGAGCGGGCGAGCCTCCCGAGCGCAGAGTCGCGCGGCGAAGCCATGCGTCAGGCGAACTTCGAAAAATCCGGGGCGCGCTTCTCGATGATCGCGGCGATGGCCTCGCGCGCCTCGGCGCCGGCGAGGCGCGGCCCGAAATACGAAGCCTCGCGCAGGATCGCTTCCTGCACGGCTGCCGACTGCGCCTGGCGGAGCAGCTTCTTGGTATCCCGCACCGACCCTGGCGGCAGCGAATTGAACGTTCGCGCCACCCTTCGCGCGTGCGACAGGACCTCCGCCGCGGGCAGGACGGCGTTCGCGATGCCCATGACGACCGCCTCGGCCGCCGGGAACGGCTTGCCGAGAAGCAGTTTTTCGGAAGCGCGAACCCGACCCGCGATCAGGGGCAGGAGCAGTGTCGAAGCGAATTCCGGCACGAGCCCGAGGCTCGTAAACGGCATCGAAAAGCTCGCGTTGTCCGCAACGTACACGAGGTCGCAGTGAAGCAGCATGGTCACGCCGATGCCGACCGCGAGACCCTCGACCGCCGCGATCGCAGGCTTCTCGAATGCCGCCAGCCCCTGCATGAAGCCCAGCACCGGCGAATCGATCTGCGCGAATTTCGGGTTGGAGAAGTCCTTGAGGTCGTTGCCCGCGGTGAACGTGCCGCCTGCGCCCGTGATCAGCACCGAGCGAACGGCAGAATCCGCCGCCGCCTCCTTCAGGTGGGCGACGAACTGCTCGTACATCTCGCCCGTGATCGCGTTCTTCTTGGCCGTGCGATCGATGGTGATCGTGCCAACGCCTTGATCCGACTGGTAGGTGATGCTCATGTGTCGTCCTGCATCCGGGCCGTCATAATGCCTCAAATGAGGAGTCCCGAGACCAGGCCCGCGACCGCGACGCTGTTCCCAGGTCTCGAGGCGCACACGCCCATGATGCAGCAGTACCTGCGCCTCAAGGCGGAGAATCCGGACGTCCTTCTGTTCTACCGCATGGGCGATTTCTACGAGCTCTTCTACGACGACGCGCGCCGCGGATCGCGGCTGCTCGATATCGTGCTGACGCAACGCGGCGAGTCGGGCGGCGCCGCGATCCCGATGGCAGGCATCCCGGTCGAGAAGCTCGACAGTTACCTCGCGCGGCTGGTCAAGCAGGGCGAGCCGGTCGCGATCTGCGAGCAGACCGGCGAGGTCGGCAAGACGAAGGGCCCGGTCACGCGCGAGGTCGTCCGCATCGTCACGCCGGGGACTGTGACCGACGACGCCCTGCTCGACGCGCGACGCGAAAACCTCCTGGCTGCGCTCGCCGCCGACGGTGCGCGCTTTGGCCTCGCCTGGCTCGACCTTGCTGCAGGACGCTTCAGTGTCCTCGAGGGCGAAGGCAGCGAATCGCTTGCCGCCGAACTCGAGCGCCTGCGGCCGGCCGAATTGCTGTTGCCCGAGGGCGTGAGAATCGCCGCGGGCGCGCGCGTCGTCGAGCGCCCGCCCTGGCATTTCCTCGCCGACTCGGCGCGGCGTGCCCTCACTGCCCAGTTCGGCACCCAGGATCTGGCGGGCTTCGGCTGCGAGGACCTGACGCTCGCAATCGGCGCCGCGGGCGCCCTGCTCCAGTACACGCGCGACACGCAGAAAGGGGCGCTCCCGCACATCACCTCGCTCATGCGCGAATCGCGCGAAGAAGCGCTCGTCATGGACGCCGCCACGCGGCGCAACCTCGAGCTCGATACCAGCCTCGCAGGGCGCGAAGAGTCGACGCTCGCCGGCGTGATCGATCGCACCGCGACTTCGATGGGCGCGCGGGAGCTGCGCCGCTGGATCCGCAGGCCGCTTCGCGATCGCGAGGCACTGCGCGCCCGTTACGGGGCGATCTCCGCTCTGATCAAGGCGGACCGTTACGACGCCCTGCACGAGATCTTGCGCGGCATCGGCGACGTCGAGCGCGTGCTCGCACGCGTGGCGCTGCGCTCCGCAAAGCCGCGCGACCTCGCGGCCCTGCGCGAGGGCCTCGGGCAGCTGCCGCGGCTCGAGGCGGCGCTCGCAGGGCTCGAAGCGCCGCTCCTCGCGTCCGCCGCGCGGGATCTCGCACCGCGCCCGCAGCTGCACGAGCTGCTCCGTCGCGCGATCGTCGCGACGCCGCCGCCGCTTCTGCGCGAGGGCGGTGTCATTGCCGCCGGCCATGACGCCGCGCTCGACGAGCTGCGCTCGATCGCAACCGGGGCCGATAACAAGCTGCTGGAGCTCGAAGAACGCGAACGGCGACGTACCGGTCTCACCCAACTAAAGGTCGGTTACAACCGCGTGCAGGGCTACTACATCGAACTGCCGCGGAGCCAGTCGGAACGTGCGCCGGAAGACTACCAGCGACGGCAGACTGTCAGGAACGCGGAGCGCTACATCACGCCGGAACTCAAGGAGTTCGAGGACAAGGTCCTCGGCAGCCGCGATCGCGCGCTTGCGCGCGAGCGCGAAATATTTGAGGGCCTGCTCGATCGCCTGACGGGCGAGCTCGCCTCGCTCAAGCGCATGGCTGCGGCACTCGCGCAGGCCGACGTGCTGGCGAACCTCGCGGAACGCGCGGTGAGCCTGCGATACGTGGAGCCGACGCTCGCCGACGAGCCGGGCTTGCACATCGAAGGCGGGCGGCACCCCGTCGTCGAGCGCGTGCTCGACGATCCCTTCGTTCCGAACGACCTCGAGCTCACCGACAGCCGCCGCATGCTCGTGATCACAGGGCCCAACATGGGCGGCAAGTCGACCTACATGCGCCAGGCCGCCCTTATCCTCGTGCTCGCCTCCATCGGCAGCTTCGTGCCCGCGACGCGGGCCGTGATCGGGCCATTCGACCGCATCTTCACGCGGATCGGCGCATCCGACGACCTGGCCGGCGGCCGCTCCACTTTCATGGTCGAGATGACCGAGGCGGCCGTGATCCTGAACGCGGCGACCGACCGGAGCCTCGTGCTGATGGACGAGATCGGCCGCGGCACGAGCACTTACGACGGGCTATCGCTCGCTTTCGCCTGCGCGAGCCACATCGCGAAGGAACTTCGCGCCTTCACCCTCTTCGCCACCCATTACTTCGAGCTGACCGAGCTCGCCGACGAAATCCCCTCGATCGCAAATGTGCATCTCGATGCGACCGAGCACGGGGACGGCATCGTGTTTCTGCACGCCGTCAAGCCGGGCCCGGCGAGCCGGAGTTACGGCCTGCAGGTCGCGCAAAAGGCGGGGGTCCCGCGCGATGTCATCGAGAGTGCGCGGGGGTATCTGGAAAGGCTGGAGAAGCAGCATCGAAGAGGGGACGGTCACTTTTGAAGGGGACGTTCACCTTCAATCGCCACTTAGTCGGCTGCGTGACTGACTTTTGGCTGAAGGTGAACGTCCCCTTCAAAAGTGACAGTCCCCGGCGCGGCGCTAGACGAGTCGGCGGCGCGCCAGGTAGAGCACGCGGCCGTTCGGCAACTCGTGCTTGCGCTCGATCTGGAAACGCAGCTGCAGCGTCGCCTCGAATTCCGGACGCAGGCAGTCCAGATAGAGCGGCTCGCGGCCGCGAGCGATGGCCGCGAACATCGGGTCGGTCACGGGCACGTATTCCACGAGCAGGTGCCGCCGCGTGATCGCCGCGACCGCGTCGAACTGCTCGGCGACCGGCACGCCCTCGGTGACGCGCAGGTGGTGCACGACGGCCAGCATCAGCACAAGGTCGAAGCTGCCCGCCGCGCGGGCGAGCAGCGACTCGATCTCGCGGTTCCGCCAGCCGAGTGCCGGCGTCGGGCGCCCGAAATTGCCGACGAGCGGGAGTATCCGGAGCCGGCGCTTGCGGGCGCGCTTCCAGATGGCGGCAACCGAGCGCTCGTCGATGTCGAGCGCGACGACATCGCCCTGGCTCGCCGCGATCTCGCTGTACTCGCCGGTGTTCGCGCCGATGTCGAGCGTGCGTCGCGGCTTGAGGCCGGCGATCGCATCCGTGATGAAGACGCACTTCGCCTCGAGGTCGGCGGTGCCGTAGTGCCGGCGCGTCGCCGTGTAGCGATGCCAATGTGAACTGCGTTCCTTGAGACTCCTGACGCAGCGCGCAAGCTGCCGCTCGAGCGCGTCAAAGGAGCGGCCGAGGATGTAGCGCGCCTTCTCTTCGCTTGCGGCCGCCAGCGCGCGCGGCGGCTTCGCGGACGTTGTCGCATGCGTGGCGAGCGCCGCCGGAAGGGCTACGCTGCGCCAGAGCCGCGGTTTCAGCCAGCGCCGCGTGCCGAGGATATCGGCCAGCGTTTCGTGCGACAGGCCCGCGACGGGATTCGACAGCGTCCAGGCAATCGGCAATCCGGCCTCGACCGAGGCGATGAGAGGCAGCAGGAAAGTCGTCTCGAACTGGTGGCGCGCGATCCAGAGGCAGCCCCCCGCTTCGCGCGGCACGATCGACGGCAGGTCGACAAAGACCGGCTCTGAATCCCGGAACAGCACGTTCGCCGGCGTCGCGTCCTTCAGCTGCCAGCCGCGCGGCAGTAGCGCGCGGGCGAGCGCGAGCGTGAGCGAACCCGCGGCAGCCAGCATCTCCGGCGCCCATTCAGCCGGCTGGCTGACGAACGCGATGCGCTCGTGCTCGAAGCATTCCCCGTCGAAGTCGGCGAATTGCGGCGGCGTCTCGATGCGCGGCAGCGGTCGCGTGCGGACGATGCGTCCGTCGTCCATCCACTTGCGAACGACCGGGTCCTCAAGCATGCGCCGGAAGTCGCCGAGCGCATGGCCGCGCACCGCGCGTACCAGGCGCCCTTCATGTTCGATGAGGGTGGCGTCAGGATCGCGGAACGACCGCGGGCTCGCGGCGGCCGCCGTCAACGTGGCGGATCGCCGGACGGAGGCTCGGAGCTGTCCTCGGCCGCGGGCGCCTCGCGTCGCGAAAACAGCGACATGAGCTTGATGCGCAATTCGCGGAAATAAAAAATCGCGCCCGCGATGCCGGCACCGATGATCTGCAGCAGCATCGAGCCCGTGCCCGGGTCGATGTAGGCCTGCGCCGGACTCGCGAATCCCGCCGACAGGGAGACCACGGCCAAGGCCATTCGAAACTTCCCGATTCTCGGCGCATTGCGCATGGTCGGACCTCGTTGGCGATGCCGAATCAGATCACCGGCAGGGCGCGGCACCCCGCCGATTACGTCACATATTGTCAACTGAGCCGCCCCCGGCCTCAACTCTAACGCCGTTCCGGTCGACTTCCACGAAGTCGAACGGCTGCCCGAAGGCGGAAATGAATTGGCGGTCTGGCAGCAATGGCAGGCCGGCATCGAAGAAGTGGTCGAAGACGATGCGCAGCAGATTGACGTTCGAGACGTTTTCGGGAACGAGGTCAGCCGGCGCGCCGGGCACGAGTACGGCGCTCAGGTTCGCGAGCCGGACGCGGTAATGCTCGTCCGTCGCGAGCCCGCTCCGGATGTTCGGACCATGATCGGAGAGCAGCAGGATGACGGGCGGATGTTTCGATTCCCTGATCAGCCTGTCGATGACCCTCTCGATCGAGCGGTTGATGAAAACGAGCTGATCCACATAGGCGTCGCGCTCTTCCCAGAGCCGCTTCTGGAACTCGAACTGGTTCGACAGGTTTGCCTTCCGCAGTACCCGTCCCTCGCGGTCGAAGAGATACGGATGGTGCGGCGGCACGAAATGAGCGACGACGAACTTCGGTCCGGGCGTGCCTGCGAGCGACGCCAGGGTCTCGAAGTTGCGCAGATGACAGGCGGCGAGATCCATCGAGGCGCTCGAACCGAAAGCCCTGAGCCAGCTGACTTCGGTGATTGCGAGCAGGTATTCGTCGCGGAACACGCCGCCGCCGCAGGGCAGGAAGTCGTCGGCAAAAGGATTGCTGCCTGTCCCGCCCCAGGTCGACTGCAGGTGAACGTAGCGGTAGCCGCGGGTCTTCAAGATGGCCGCCGCACGGTTATCGCGCAAGAGTCGGTAGGCCTCCTCGCGGTCATCACCATCAGGATCGAGCCGTGCGCCCAGCAATTCCGGCAGGTAGTCCATGTTCAAGGCCGATGCGAGCGAGAGAAAGGTCCAGTTGTAGTTCGCCTCACTCGCCTCGCCGACCTGAAAGCCGCGCCGTTCGAGGCCCTGGATGAATCGCGAGTTGTCGAAGTCGTAGTGCTTGTCGAGCACGTCCGCACGCGCGTAGCCGTCAAGCAGGATGAAATAGACATCCGGCGAGTCCCCGTTGGCGACGAAATTCGATGACTCACGCCCGATCGCACCGGCCTCGCGCCCGGCAGTTGCGGGCCACTGCGCGAGGACGAAGCCGAGCAGCAATGCGGAAACCAGATTGAGCGCCGTCGGCAGGCGCCCGGTCGGCCGGACCAGGCGCCGCAGCAACAGCCATCCAAGTACGAGCAGGAGGAGCCAGACCGCGGAATGAACCAACTGCAGGTATTCGTCAATCCAGGTCGTAGCCAGGATCGCTGCGTCCGGATCGCCTGCCTGTCCCGCGTACCAGGCATTCAGCGGGCCGTAGCTGAAGAAAAGCACGAGGAACCAGGTAACGCCGAGACCGGCGAGCAGCCAGTTGCCGACCACAAATCGCAACGCAACCAGCAGGGCCGCGCTTGTGGCTGCGGCGGCCACGAGGGTGGCCGCCAGCGAGGCGGCCTCGACCTGGCCGGGGTTCGCCGCGGCAATGTACAGGAGCGGATACCAGGCGAAGGCGATCGCGAACCAGGGTCCGCGTTTCAGGCTTTCAATCATCCGCACGCCCGCCGAATGAACCGGTATTCAGGAAATGTAGCAGCGATTCCGTGACCGCCGACGAGAACAGCATGCCGATGTGACTGGCGTCATGGACCACGCGGCCGGCTGCGCCAGGCAGGGTCGTTTCGTCCACCGCGACCGTTCCGTCGTTTGGCCGCGGCAACTTCGCGAGGAAGCGCCCGAGGCCGATCGAGCGTGAACCTGCGATCAGCCCCAGTTCCCGCGGCTGTGTCCAGCGCCGTTCGCGGTCGCGGGCCAGTTCCGCGATTGCCAGCGGCCCAAGAATGGCACGGCCCACGGGATTGCGCGCGAGCGCAAGCGCCGCGCGCGCGCCGCGAACCGGCGTGCCCATCAGCACGATGCGGCCGGGCGGAACGTCCGGGTGACGCTCGAAAGTCTCGAGCGCGACGACTCCGCCAAGGCTGTGACCCACGACATGGACGCGCGGGCCGCAATCTCGCAGATGCACGGCGAGAGCCGCACTGATGTCTGCCAGCGTCGAGTTCGTGGAGTGATACCTGAACAGTGAAGGCGCAAAGCCGGCGCGCGTGAGGCGGCTCCTGAGAATTTCCGAATCCAACCCCGTCATCCACAGTCCGTGGACGAACACGACCGGCACGGCGTTGGCGGCCAGTTCAGCTCCCGGACGGCGCCGGCGGCTTCTTCACCCGGATGTGCAGTTCCGCGAGCTGCGCGTCCTCGGCTTCGGATGGAGCATCGGTCAGGGGATCCCAGGCCGACTGCGTCTTCGGGAAGGCGATGACGTCACGGATGCTCTCAGCGCCCGACATCAGCATCGCGAGCCGGTCGAGGCCGAATGCGATGCCGCCGTGCGGCGGAGCGCCATAGCGGAGCGCCTCGAGCAGGAAGCCGAATTTCAGCGCGGCGTTCTCGCGCGATATGCCGAGCAGGTCGAACACGGCGCTCTGCATTTCCTCGCGATGGATGCGGATCGAGCCGCCGCCGATCTCCGAGCCGTTCAGCACCATGTCGTACGCGAGGGCAAGCGCGTTCTTCGGGTCGGCCGTGAGCGCCGCCGCCTCGGGATTCGCGGGCGAGGTGAAGGGATGGTGCATCGCCATCCATCGCTTCGACTCCGCGTCCCACTCGAACATCGGGAAATCGACGACCCAGAGCGGCTGCCAGCCCTCCTCGACGAGACCGAGGTCGCGCCCGAGCTGGAGCCGGAGCGCGCCGAGTGCGTCGTTCACGACCTTCGCCTTGTCCGCGCCGAAGAAGACGAGGTCGCCGGTTTCCGCCCGCGTGCGCTCGAGGATGCCCCGGACCGCCGCGTCCGACAGGAACTTCAGGATCGGCGACTGCAGGCCGTCCCTGCCCTTCGCCGCGTCGTTCACCTTTATATAGGCGAGGCCGCGCGCGCCGTGCCGGGCGACGAAGGCCGCGTAGTCGTCGATCTGCTTGCGCGACAACTCCCCTCCGCGCGGAACCTGGAGCGCGGTTACGCGCCCCTCCGGATCGGATGCGGGCGTCGCGAATACCTTGAACTCCGAATCGCGCACGAGGTCCGCGACATCCGTGAATTCGAGCGGAACGCGAAGGTCGGGCTTGTCGGAGCCGAAGCGCCGCATCGCATCGGCGTAGCTGAGGCGCGGGAATGGGTCGGGCAGGTGAGCCTTCAACACGCGCGAGAACACGTGGCGGATGAGGGCCTCCATCAGCGCCATCACCTGGACCTGGTCCAGGAACGAAGTCTCGACGTCGAGCTGCGTGAACTCGGGCTGGCGGTCGGCACGAAGGTCCTCGTCCCTGAAGCAGCGCACGATCTGGTAGTAGCGGTCGAAGCCGCTCATCATCAGGAGCTGCTTGAAGATCTGGGGTGACTGCGGCAGCGCGAAGAACTTGCCGGGGTGTGTCCGCGAGGGAACGAGGTAGTCGCGCGCGCCCTCGGGCGTCGCCTTCGTCAGCATCGGCGTCTCGATGTCGACGAACTGGTGGTCGTCGAGGTATTCACGCATTGCGCGCGTGATCGCGTGACGGCGGCGGAGCCGCTCCTGCATCACGTCACGGCGCAAATCGATGTAACGGTGCTTGAGCCGTAGCTCCTCGCCGACTTCCTCTTCGAGCGAGAACGGCGGCGTCGCGGACGGATTCAGCACGACGAGCCTGGATGCGAGCAGCTCGATCTGGCCGGACGGCAGGTTCGGATTCGCCGTCCCCGCCGGTCGCGGGCGCACTTTGCCCTGTACCTGGATGCAGAACTCGCGGCCGAGGTGCTCGGCAGCCTTGAACGCTTCCGCGGTGTCCGGATCGAAGACGACCTGCAGGAGACCCGAGCGATCGCGTAGGTCCACGAAGATCACGCCGCCGTGATCGCGGCGACGATGAACCCAGCCGGCCGCCTCGATGGTGCGGCCTGCCAGCGATTCGCCGATCTCTCCGCAGTAGTGTGTGCGCATGGACAAAGCGGGCGATGTTACGTGCGCGGCGGCAACCGTGGCAACCGGCGCCTAGCGGCGCGCCGGGCGGCGACTGCGGGCGCGTCTGCGCTTCACGGATTTCGGCTTCTTCGCCTCGGCGGCGGGCTTGGGAGCGGCCTCCGTCTCGCCCTTTTTCTCGGCGGGCTTTGCCTCCGCATCCTTCGGCTTCTCGGCGGTCGGGGCTTCGCCGGCGACTGGTTCTTTTTCGCCCGCGATGTTCCGCTTGTCCTCCTTGTCGTGCTTGAAGTCCGTCTCGTACCAGCCGCCGCCCTTCAGGCGGAAGACCGGTGCGGAAACGAGGCGCCGCAGCTTCGGGCGGCCGCAGGCCGGGCATTTCCGGAGCGGCCGGTCCGCTACCTTCTGGAGTTCCTCGTGATGGTGCCCGCAGGCAGCGCACTGGTATTCATAGAACGGCATGCCGTCATTTTCTCATAACCAGCGTGCCGCCCTTCGCTGCCACCTTGATCGTGTCGCCCGGGCCGAATTCGCCCGCGAGGATCTTCTGCGCGAGCGGATTCTCGAGCTGCTGCTGGATCGCGCGCTTGAGCGGCCGCGCGCCATACACCGGGTCGAATCCCGCCTCGCCCAGCAGGTCCTGGGCCGCGGTGTCGAGCTCGATCCGGATGTCGCGCTCGGCGAGCCGGCGGCGGAGGTACCCCGTCTGGATCTCGACGATGCGGCGGATGTGCTCGCGCCCGAGCGGATGGAACACGACGATGTCGTCGATGCGGTTGATGAACTCCGGCCGGAAATGCCCGCTTACGATTTCGAGCACCGCCTTCTTCATCGCGTCGTAGTTCTCCTCGCCCGCGAGCTCCTGGATCACCTGCGATCCGAGGTTCGACGTCATGATGACGACCGTGTTGCGGAAGTCGACCGTGCGGCCGTGGCCATCGGTCAACCGGCCGTCATCCAGCACCTGGAGCAGCACGTTGAAGACGTCGGCATGCGCCTTCTCGATTTCGTCGAGCAGGATCACGGAGTACGGCCGGCGGCGCACGGCCTCGGTCAGGTGGCCGCCCTCCTCGTAGCCGACGTACCCCGGCGGCGCGCCGATCAGCCGCGCGACCGAATGCTTTTCCATGAACTCGGACATGTCGATGCGGATGAGCGCCTCATCGGTGTCGAAGAGAAACTCGGCCAGCGCCTTCGTGAGCTCGGTCTTGCCAACGCCGGTGGGGCCGAGGAACAGGAATGAGCCATTCGGGCGGTTCGGGTCCGCGAGTCCGGCGCGCGAGCGGCGTATGGCGTCCGACACCGTGCGCACGGCCTCGCTCTGGCCGACGACGCGCTTCGCGATCGCCTCCTCCATCTTCAGGAGCTTCTCGCGCTCGCCCTCGAGCATCTTGGAGACGGGAATGCCGGTCCACTTGGACACGACCTCGGCGATCTCTTCTTCGCCGACTTTGTTGCGTACAAGTTGCGGCGTCTTGGCCTCAGCTTTGTGGGCCGCGCCAAGCCGCTTCCTGAGGTTTGGGATCGTGCCGTGTTGAAGTTCGGCCGCGCGCGCGTGATCGCCGGCGCGGAATGCTGCCTCGAATTCGATATTCGCGCGTTCGAGTTCTTCATTAATATGGGCGGTGCCGGTCGCACTCGCCTTTTCCGCCTTCCAGATCTCCTCGAGGTCGGCGTATTGCCGCTCGAGCTCGTTCAATGATTCCTGAATTTGCTCCAGGCGCTTTTTCGACGCTTCGTCTTTTTCCTTCTTCAGCGCTTCGCGTTCGATCTTGAGCTGGATGATGCGGCGCTCGAGCCGGTCGAGTTCTTCCGGCTTTGAATCCATTTCCATTCGGATCCGTGAGGCGGCTTCGTCGATGAGGTCGATTGCCTTGTCGGGCAACTGCCGGTCACTGATATAGCGGTGAGAGAGTGTCGCCGCGGCGACGATCGCAGGGTCGGTGATTTCGACCTTGTGATGAACTTCGTAGCGCTGTTTCAGCCCGCGCAGGATCGCGATCGTGTCCTCGACCGAGGGCTCGTCCACGAGCACCTTCTGGAAGCGGCGCTCGAGCGCAGCGTCCTTCTCGAGGTGCTTGCGATATTCGTCGAGCGTGGTTGCCCCGACGCAATGCAGCTCGCCGCGCGCGAGCGCGGGCTTCAGCATGTTCCCGGCATCCATGGATCCCTCGGCCTTGCCGGCGCCGACCATGGTGTGCAGCTCGTCGATGAAAAGGATGACCTGGCCTTCCTGCTTCGCGAGGTCATTCAGCACGCCTTTCAGGCGCTCCTCGAACTCGCCGCGGAATTTCGTGCCGGCAATCAAGGCGCCCATATCGAGCGCGAGGATGCGCTTGCTCTTGAGCCCCTCGGGCACCTCGCCGTTCACGATGCGCTGCGCGAGACCTTCGACGATTGCGGTCTTGCCGACGCCAGGCTCGCCGATCAGCACCGGGTTGTTCTTCGTCCGGCGCTGCAACACCTGCACCGTGCGGCGGATCTCGTCGTCGCGGCCGATCACCGGGTCGAGCTTGCCCTGCGCCGCGCGCGCGGTGAGGTCGAGCGTGAACTTCTCGAGTGCGCCGCGCTGCTCTTCGGCATTCGGGTCGTCCACCTTTTCGCCGCCGCGCAGGTCGTCGATCGCCTTGTCGATGGCACCCTTCACGCTGCCTGCGTCCTTCAACGTGTGACCGAGCGCTCCCCGGTCTTCGCTGGCCGCAAGCACGAAAAGCTCGCTCGAGACGTACTGGTCGCCGCGCTTCTGCGCGAGCTTGTCGGTCACGTTCAGGAGCTTGATGAGGTCGTTCGACGGGTGCACTTCGCCGGGTGCGCCCTCGACCGTCGGGAATCGCCCGACCTGCTCGAGCAGGCGCGAGCGCAGCAGGTTCACGTTGACGCCGGCGCGATCGAGCAAGGGGCGCGCGCTGCCGCCCTCCTGGTCGAGGAGCGCGAGCATGAGGTGCGCGGGTTCGATGAACTGCTGGTCGCGGCCGACGGCGAGCGATTGCGCATCCGCGAGTGCGAGCTGGAATTTCGATGTCAGTCGATCCATGCGCATGCGGGCGACCCGGATTATTGCCTGCCCCGGTGATGGGGCCGGCGGGACTGTGATTCAACCCGTAACACCGTGAATTTAAGCGCTTTTTGCGGCGCCCGATCAATGGATTAAAGTGTGCGTGCGCGGACCACCCCCGGGTGGCCGCGACAGGTGACGAAACTGAAACTGACGACTGGGACTTGATCCATGGGACAGGTACCCGCTGACCGCCCGGACTCCGGGTCATCGCCGTACGGCTTCGTCGGGGATGGCCGCCTCTCCCGGCATTGGCGCCATTACTTCACGAGCCTCGGCATCCCCTGGAAGCTGTGGTCGCGACGTCTCGCGCGCAGCAACGGCAGCCCGGGAGTCACCGCGCCCGACGCGCTCGCCGGGTGCCCGACGATTCTCCTGGCCGTGTCGGACGACGCGATCGCCCCGGTGATGGCGCGGCTCCGCGCCGCGGGCCTCGACGACCGGCGTTACGTGCATTTCTGCGGCGGCCGGACATTCGAGGGCGCCTTCGGCGCCCATCCGCTCATGAGCTTCGGCACCGCTCTCTATGAGCCTGCGTTCTACCGCGACATCCCGGTCTTCGTGGATCACGATGCGGCGCACCCGGATCCGGTCGCCGAATACCGCGCTCTCTTTCCGCAGCTGCCGAACCCCTGCTTCCCGATCAGGACGGACGACAAGGCGTACTACCACGCGCTCTGCGCGCTCGCGGGCGGATTCACGGCGGTGCTGTGGCGTGACTTCTTCGCCGCGATGGCGACCCGCTACGGCGCACCGCGCGAGGCGCTCGCGAGCTACCCCCGCCGCATCATCGAAAACGTCATCGCCTCTGCCGACGGCGCACTGACGGGACCGGTCGCGCGCGGCGACACCGAGACGATCGAATCGCACCTCGAAGCACTCGAAGGCACGGCGCTCGCCGACGTCTACCAGGCGTTCATCGCCGCCGCCGGGAGGGAACGGGCATGAAATCGGTCCTCGACTTCGCCGCGGCGAAAGCCGCCGGCCGCAAGATCTCGATGGTCACCTGCTACGACGCGAGCCTCGCGCGCGTGCTCGAGGCCACCGCCGTCGACTGCATCCTCGTGGGCGACAGTGCGGCGATGGTGATGCACGGCCACTCCGATACGCTCGCCGCGACCGTGGATCTCATGGCGATGCACACGGCCGCGGTCCGCCGCGGCGCGCCGACGCGATTCCTGATCGCCGACCTGCCTTTCCTGTCGTTCCGCAAGGGCGTGCCGGCCGCGCTCGACGCGGTTGCCGCGATGATGCGCGCGGGCGCCCAGGCGGTGAAGCTCGAGGGCGTCGCCGGCCACGAGGAAGTGATCACGGCGATCACCGGCTCGGGCGTGCCGGTCATGGGCCATCTCGGCCTGACGCCGCAGTCGGTCAATGCACTCGCGGGTTTCCGCGTCCAGGGCCGCTCCGAGGACGACGCGGCGCGGATCATTGCCGAGGCGCGGCGCGTCGAGGAGCTCGGCTGTTTCTCCCTCGTGCTCGAGTGCGTCCCGTCCGCGCTCGCTTCGCGCATCACGCGCTCGCTCACGATCCCGACCATCGGCATCGGCGCGGGCATCGACTGCGATGGACAGGTGCTCGTGCTCCAGGACCTGCTTGGCCTCTCGAACGGCCATCGCCCGAAATTCCTGCGCACCTACCTCGACGGCTTCGACCAGGTGCGCGATGCGGTCGACCGGTTTGACCGCGACGTCAAGCAGGGCGCCTTCCCGGCGGCCGCCGAGAGTTACGACGCGTGAAGGTCGTCGAGAGCGTCGCGGAGCTCATCGAGCACCGCCGTGCCCGCAGCCCGGGCGCGACGGGCTTCGTACCGACCATGGGCGCCCTGCACGAGGCGCATCTGGCGCTGGTGCGGCGCGCCAGGGCCGAGAACACGCGCGCCTGGGCGAGCATCTTCGTGAATCCCGCGCAGTTCAACGACGCCGGCGACCTCGAGCGCTATCCGCGCACGGTCGAGCAGGACCTCGAGCTGCTCCGCAGCGCCGGATGCGATCTCGTCTTCCTGCCAAGTGCGGACGACATCTACCGGGACGGTTACCGCTATCGCGTCACCGAGAATGACCTGAGCCTGAAGCTCGAAGGCGCCTCGCGCCCGGGGCATTTCGACGGCGTGCTGACCGTGGTGCTGAAGCTCCTCATGCTCACGCGCCCCGAGCGCGCTTACTTCGGGGAAAAGGACTTCCAGCAGCTCGAGCTGGTCGAGGGCCTCGTGCACGCCTTCTTCCTCGACCCGGAAATCATCCGCTGCCCGACGCTGCGCGAACCCGACGGGCTCGCGATGAGCTCGAGAAACCGGCTGCTCACAGCGGCTGAACGCGCACGCGCCCCGGCCTTCTACAGCTTGCTCGCGGCAAGCGTGGCGGAGCGGATTTCGCCTGCCGAAGCGGCAAGTGCGCTCGTCCGCGAGGGTTTCGAGGTCGACTACGTCGCCGATCGCGGCGGTCGCCGGCTCGGGGCCGTGCGCCTCGGAAAAGTGAGGCTCATCGACAATGTCGAATGACGACGGCCGCAGGATTTTGTTTCAGCTGACAGGCTCGATCGCCTGCTTCAAGGCCTGCGAGCTGATCTCGCGCCTGATGAAGCGAGGCTTCCCGGTGCAAACGGTCGCGAGCGCCGGTGCGCTGCGCTTCGTCGGTGCGGTGACGCTCGAGGGCCTGACAGGCCGCCCGCCGTTCACCAATCTCTACGAGGCCGGCCGCGCGATGGATCACGTCCGCCTTGCGCGCTGGGCGGACATCGCCCTCCTCTGCCCGGCCACCGCGAACTCGCTGAACCGGCTTGCGGCGGGGCTGGCCGACGACGCGATCGGCGCGCTGTTCCTCGCCTGGGAGATCGGCGCCAAGCCCTACCTCGTCGCGCCGGCGATGAATGCGACGATGTGGGAACATCCCGCCACGCGCACCGCGCGCGAACGGCTCGCAGGTTTTGGGGCTCGGCTCCTTCCCGTCGGCGACGGCCGACTCGCCTGCGGCGAGCAGGGCGAGGGCCGGCTGCTCGAGGTGGACGAGCTCGAAAAGATCGTCCTGGAAACACTGGGAGCGCGGAATTGAAAGTCGTCGTCACCTCCGGCGCGACGCGCGAGCCGATCGACAGCGTCCGTTTCATCTCGAACATGAGCAGCGGCCGCACGGGCGCCGCGATCTGCGAGGCGCTCGCCGCGCGCGGCTTCCAGGTGACGCAGGTGGCCGGAGTCGACTCGGCGCAGGCGGCGGGCGTCGCGAGGCGGGAATCCTTCACCGACCACGCCTCGCTCGACGCGGCGATTCGCCGCCTGGCGCGGGACAGCGCCTGCGCTGCGGTGATCCACGCCGCCGCGGTCGGCGATTTCGCGGTGGCCGAGCCGACGCCCGGCGCGAAGATCGAGTCGGGGCAGGAAATCGCGGTCAAGCTCCAGCCGACGCACAAGATCATCGACAAGATCCTCGGCTATGCCGGCAATCCGAACCTGATCCTGGTCGGATTCAAGCTGACGCACGACCCGGACCCGGGCGCCCAGGCGCGTGCGGCGCGGGAGCTGCTCACGCGCAGCCGCGCCCGCTACGTCGTGCAGAACGACGTGTCCACGCTCGCGGAAGGCGAGGAGCATCTCTTCTTCATCCACGAAAACGGCAGCAGCCGGGTGCGCCGCTATGTCGGGCGCGCGAAGCTTGCGACCGCGATCGCCGCGCTGCTCGAGGAACAGCTCAAGGGGAGCTCGCGATGATCCTCGTCCTGGACATCGGCAACAGCCAGATCTTCGGCGGCGTTTTCGACGATGAGCGCCTGTGCCTGCAGTTCCGCCGCGCGACGCGCGCCGAGAACACGTCCGACGAATTCGGCCTCTTCTGCCGCCAGGTGCTGAAGGAGAACGACATCGACCCGAAGGGCATCACGGCGGTCGCGATCTGCTCGGTCGTGCCGGACATGGTGCACTCGGTCCGAAACGCAAGTATGAAGTATTTCGGGCTGCGGCCATTCCTGCTCGAGCCGGGCGTGCGCACGGGTCTCAAGATCAAGTACCGGAATCCGCTCGAGGTGGGCAGCGACCGGATCGCGGGCGCCATCGCCGCGGCTAAGCTGTTCCCCGGCAAGAACGCGATTATCGTCGACTTCGGCACCGCGACGACGATCGACGCGCTCACCGAGGACCGCGACTACCTCGGCGGCGTGATCCTGCCGGGATTGCGGCTCGCGATGGAAAGCCTCGATGCGCGGACGGCGAGGCTCCCCAAGGTCGAGATCCGCAAGCCCCCGGAGCTGCTCGGCCGGTCGACGGTCGAGAGCATCCAGGCGGGGCTCTATCACGGCAACATCGCGATCCTCCGGTATCTCTGCTCCGAAGTTCGCGCGCAGTACTTTTCGGGCAAGCCGACGATCCTCGTCGGCACCGGCGGTTTCGCCCGCCTGTTCGAGGACGAGAAAATCTTCGACGCACACATTCCGGAACTCGTTCTGATCGGCCTCCGCGAGGCGCTGCGGCTCAACAGCTGACGTGCTGTCCTCGGTCGCGCGGACTACGACGCCCGGGGACCCTGCTCGCTCGCTCCGCCGGAACTTTAGTCGCTCGCTCGCAGGTCCCCGGACGCCTTGTCCGCGCATTGGCGGCGCGTCGCTTTTGCACGGACGAGCGGCGGGCGGGTTCCCGAGCGAGCGAATGTCCGTTCTTCTGAGCGAGCGAGGGTCCCCGACCGGCGCGAAGTCCGCGCAAAAGCTAACGGCAACGGTCAGTGCGCGAATTCGTGCGTGAGACCGGTAACGAGGACTCCAAGTGCGATCAGAGCGACCTGCTGGAGCGAGGTGCGGGCGTCGACGCGGCGGTGAAGGCCGGGGATGAGGTCGGCGACTGCGACGTAGAGAAAACTCGCGGCAGCGATCGCGAGGGCGTACGGAAGCCACTCGAGCGCCTGCGCCAGCAGGTACAAGCCGATGACAGCCCCGGCCATCGAGCTCAGGCTCACGGCGATGTTGAGCAAGAGCGCGCGCGCGCGCGACATGCCGCCATTCAGCAGGATCGCGAGGTCGCCCACTTCCTGCGGAATCTCGTGAGCGAACACGGCGACCGTCGTGACGATGCCGAGATGCGGGTTCGTCAGGAAGGCGGCCGCGATCAGCACGCCGTCCAGGACGTTATGGAAGGCGTCGCCCCAGAGGATCAGCGTCGCCGATGCGCGATCGCGGTGACGATCCTGCGGCCCATGGGCCTCGCAGTGGTCCACGTGGCAATGCCGCCAGAGCACCATTTTCTCGAGCACGAAGAAGGCGATGATGCCGCCCGCGAGTGCGATGCCGATGCCGTGCGTGCCGGCGCCCGAGTCCAGCGCATGCGGCAGCAGCGCGAGGAGCGCGGCGCCCAGCAGCGCGCCGGTCGCGAAGCTCACGAGGTGCGGCAGCAGGGCGTTTCGCCGGGCCGACGGCAGCACCATGAAGACGCCGGCGATGAGCGCCGAGAGGGCGCCGCAGGCCGCGGTCAGCAACAGGATGGAAACAAGCGCCGACACGGGGACAGCCTACCTCAGGCGAGCCAGGCGAGCGCGGCCATGCGGCCGGTCGCGCCGTCGCGCCGGTAGGAGTAGAAGCGCACCGGATCCGAAAATGTGCAGAGATTGCCGCCGTGCACGTCGGCGACGCCTGCGGCGGCGAGCCTGCGCCTGGCGAGCGCCGGCAGGTCCGCCAGCCACCGGCCATCGCGGCCCGGTCGGAATGCAGCCGCGGCGCCGGAATCGCGGTCAAGGAATGCGTCGCGCACCTCGCTGCCGACCTCGAATGCGGACGGTCCGATCGCGGGACCGAGCCATGCGACGAGCTCCGCCGGCTTGCAATCGAGCGCGGCAACCGCGGCCTCGATGACGCCGGCCGCGAGGCCGCGCCAGCCCGCGTGTGCGACGCCGACGCGATCTCCCACGCGGCTCGCGAGCATCACCGGCATGCAATCTGCGACGAGAACGGCGCAGGCGACACGCCGTGTAAATGTGACGACGGCATCCGCTGGTCCCCTGCCCGGCCGCGGCACGACGGCGACGTCGATCCCGTGCACCTGTTCGACCCAGGCGGGCTCCGACGCGAGCTCGAGCGCCGTCTTCAATTTCCGGCGATTCTCGAGAACGGCCGACTCGTCGTCGCCGACGTGGGCGGCAAGATTGAAGGAAGCGAAGGGTCCGCGGCTGACGCCGCCCGCGCGCGTCGTCATCGCCGCGCGCACGCCCGGTGGCACCGGCCAATCCGGTTGCAGGATTCCGGGTGCGGTCATCCGGCGCCCGCCGCGTCGCGATCGCGCTTCAGCGCCGCGACGAGCGCGCGAAAATCCGCCGGGAGCGGCGCCTCGACCTCGATCGCGCGGCCATCGCGGGGATGCGGAAAGCCGAGCTTCGCGGCATGCAGCGCCTGGCGCCGGAATTCCCGCAGCGCCGTGGCGAGCGCGGGCGTCGCGCCGCGCGGAATCGCGAGCCGGCGCCCGTAGACGGAATCGCCGACCAGCGGATAGCCCGCATGCGAGAGGTGCAGCCGGATCTGATGCGTGCGGCCGGTCTCGAGCGTCACGCGCACCCAGGTGTGGATTCGATAGCGCTCGATGACACGGTAATGCGTGACCGCCTCGCGCCCGCTCGAGCGCACGGCCATGCGGACTCGATCGACCGGATGCCGGTCGATAGGCGCATCAATCTTCCCGCCCGCTGTCATGACACCGACGCAAACGGCCTGGTACTCGCGGTGGATCGCGCGCGCGGCGAGCGCCTCCGCGAGCTTCACGCGAACGGGCTCGTTCCGCGCGACCACGAGGAGCCCGGTCGTGTCCTTGTCGAGCCGGTGCACGATGCCGGCGCGCGGTAGCTTCACGAGCTTCGGGTCGTGCGCGAGGAGCGCGTTCTGCAGTGTCCGGTCAGGATTTCCCGCGCCGGGATGGACGACGAGGCCCGCCGGCTTGTCGACGACGATCACGTCCTGGTCCTCGAAGACGATCGACAACGCAATTTCCTGGGCGACCGGCGCCACGGCGTCCTCGTCCGGGGCGTCGAGGGCGATGCGCTCGCCGCCCGCCACGATATCGCGCGGGCGCGGCACGCGTCCGTCGACGCGCAGCCAGCCTTCGTCGATCCAGCGCTTCAGTCGCGATCGCGAGAATTCGGGCAAGGCCCCGGCGAGCGCCTGGTCGAGGCGCTGGCCGGCCGCCTGCGAAGGCAGCCGCAGTTCGCGTTGGTGACGGATGGAACTCATGCGGGTCGGAACCGGTCTTTTGCCGGTATACTGCGTCGGATCAACAGTCGGGGTCCAGTATTTTGCAGCCAGCCGGAAAAATGGCGCGCGTCATCCTGATCGCGTGCGGAACCCTTGCAGTCGTCGCCTGCGGGTACAAGGAGCGCGCCGCGGAAGATTTGCAGCCCGGGCGCATGTACGAGAAGGCGCACGGCATGCTGCTCGGCGGCGACTACCGCGGCGCGGTGCGCTATTACGAGGCGCTCGATGCGCGCTACCCGTTCAGCGAGGAAGCACGCCAGGCGCGCCTCGACATCATCTACGCGTACTACCGCAGCCGCGAGCAGGAGTCGGCGATCGATGCGGCCGACCAGTTCATCCGGGAGAACCCGACGCACCCGCAGGTCGACTACGCGATGTACCTTCGCGGCCTCGTGTACTACGAGCGCTCGCCCAACTTCCTCGAGCGCTGGTTCAACACGGACCTGAGCGAACGCCCGCCGCAGGACGTGCGCCGCGCATTCGACGCCTTCGACATGCTCATCAAGCAGCATCCCGACAGCATGTACGCGCACGACGCGCGCCAGCGGATGGTCTTCCTGAGAAACCGCCTCGCGGACTACGAGGTGTACGTCGCGGAGCACTACCTGAAGCGCGAGGCTTACGTCGCCGCTATCGACCGCGCGCGCTTCTGCATCGAGAACTTCGACGGCGCACCGGCGGTGAAGGACGCGCTCGAAATCATGATCGAGGCGTACCACGGGCTCGGTCTCGAGGACCTCGCCGAGCGCTCGAGCGAAGTGTTTGCGATCAATTACCCGAACGCTCCGGAGCCTGAGAAACGACGAGATTGGTGGCCGTTCTGGTGAAGTAGTCGCAAGGCTGCGTGGGCAGGACGCCCGGGAACTCACCTCGCTCGCTCAGCCGATCTTTATTCGCTCGCTCGGAGGTTCCCGGGCGTCTTGCCCGCGAAGCGTTGCGGCTACGATTCACCCGGTCGATAGCCGGATGTGATCGGATAGCGCCAGTCCCTCCCGAATGCCCGTCCACTGACTCTGACACCCGGTGGGGCCTGGCGGCGCTTGTATTCGTTCCGCTTCACCAGTTCGAGCACGCGCGTGACGGTCGCGCGATCGAATCCCCTCTCGACGATCTCGTCGACCGACCGGTCGTCTTCGATGAATGCCTCGAGGATGGGATCGAGCACGTCGTAAGGCGGCAGGCTGTCCGAATCGAGCTGGTTCTCCCTGAGTTCCGCGGTCGGAGGCCGATCGATGATCCGCTGCGGAATCGCCGGCGTCGCAGACCGGCCGTTGCGCCAGCGCGCGAGCCGGTACACGAGTGTCTTGCTGCAATCCTTGATCGGCGCGTAGCCGCCCGCCATGTCGCCGTAAAGCGTCGCGTAGCCGACGGCCATCTCGCTCTTGTTGCCGGTCGTGAGCAGCATGCAGCCAAGCTTGTTTGAAATGCCCATCAGCACGATTCCGCGGCATCGCGCCTGGAGGTTCTCCTCGGTGGAATCCGGCGTACGCCCCTTGAACTCCCGCGCCAGCGCCTCGAGCGCCGCCTGGAACATGCCTTCGATCGGAATGATCGAAAAATGCGCGCCGAGGCCGCGGGCCATCAAAGTCGCGTCTCTTTCCGACATGCTCGATGTGTAGCGCGAGGGAAGCATGACAGCGTGGACGTGCGACGCCCCGAGCGCGTCGCAGGCGATCGCGAGCACGAGCGCGGAATCGACGCCGCCGGAAAGGCCGAGCACGACATTGCTGAAATGGTTCTTGCCGACGTAGTCGCGCACCGCCGTCACAATGGCGCGATAGACGCTCTCCTCCGCGCCCGGCAGCGGCGCGAGGCTCTCAGGCTCGATCTGTGCCGGTCCCTCCTCGAGGATCACGTTCACGCATGACAGGGACTCCTCGAAAGCCGGCGCGCGGTGCACGACGCGGCCGCCTGCGTCGACCGCGAAGGAGTGGCCGTCGAAAACGAGCTCGTCCTGGCCGCCAACCAGATTCAGGTAGACGAACGGCATCCCGGTCTCGCGTGCGCGTACCGCCATGTTCGCCTCGCGTTCCGCCTGCTTGCCCTGCTGATACGGCGAAGCATTCAGGGCGAGACAGACATCGGCTCCCGCGGCGCGTGCGGATGCGGCCGGTTCCACATGCCAGACGTCCTCGCAGATGATGGGCGCGACCCGGATGCCGTCGAGCTCCACGGCGACCGCGGAATCGCCGGGCGTGAAGTAGCGCTTCTCGTCGAAGACCTGGTAGTTCGGCAGGCGCTGCTTGCGGTAATTCGCGACGCGCTGCCCGTCGCGGAGCCAGGCAGCGCTGTTGAACAGCACGCCGCCTGAATACTCGGGATAGCCGACCAGGAGGTCGATTCCGCGCGCGGCATCCGCGAGCCGCGCGAGGCCTTCCTCGATGCGGCGGCGAAAACCGCGGTGGAAAAGCAGGTCTTCGGGCGGATAGCCCGAGAGCGCGAGCTCGGGCGTCACGAGCAGCTTCGCGCCCTGCCGCCGCGCCTCATCGATGCGCCTGATGATCCGGTCCGCGTTGCCCGGAGCATCGCCGACAGTCGGGTTTATCTGCGCGAGGGCTATGCGCATCGCAAGCTCAGCGCTTCTTCTTGCGGCGCCGGCCGGCGGCGAGGGCTTTCTTCATCGCCGTGCCGAGCTCCGATGGCGAGCGCACGGTCGCGACCCCGGCCTCCTCGAGCGCCGCATACTTGTCGGCCGCCGTGCCCTTCCCGCCGGCGATCACGGCGCCGGCGTGGCCCATGCGCTTGCCGGCGGGCGCCGTGACGCCCGCAATGTAGGCGACGACCGGCTTCGAGACGCTGCGGCGGATGTAATCCGCGGCATGTTCCTCGTCGCTGCCGCCGATCTCGCCGACCATGATGACGCCCGCGGTCTTCGAGTCCTTCTCGAACAGCGCGAGCACGTCGATGAAGTTCATTCCGCGGACGGGGTCGCCGCCGATGCCGACGCAGCTCGACTGGCCGAGGCCGAGGTTCGTCGTCTGGAACACGGCCTCGTACGTGAGCGTTCCCGAGCGCGAGATGATCCCGACGCGGCCCGGCCTGTGGATGAATCCCGGCATGATGCCGACCTTGCACTCGCCCGGCGTGATGACGCCGGGGCAGTTCGGGCCGACGAGCCGGCTCTTCCCGCCCCGCAGCGCAGCCTTCACGCGCACCATGTCGTTGACGGGTATGCCCTCGGTGATGCAAACGATGAGGCGAATGCCCGCGTCGGCCGCCTCGAGAATCGCGTCCGCCGCAAAGGGGGCCGGCACGTAGATCATGCTGACGTCGGCTCTCGCCTTCGCGACCGCGTCATGCACGGTGTCGAATACCGGCCGTTCGAGGTGCGTCGATCCGCCGCGGCCCGGCGTCACGCCGCCGACGAGGTTCGTGCCGTAGGCAATGGCCTGCTCGGAATGAAACGTTCCCTGCCTGCCGGTGAAGCCCTGGCAGATCACGCGGCTCGACTTGTCGACGAGAATGCTCATCGCGCCTTCGCGCGTCGCGCCAGCCGCACGGACTTGGTCGCGGCGTCCGTCAGGTCCCTGGCGGCCGTGATCGCGAGCCCGCTCGCGGCCAGGATCCTGCGCGCCTTGTCCGCGTTCGTGCCCTCGAGCCGCACGATCACCGGCACCGAGACGCCGACGTCGCGCACGGCCTGGACGATGCCCTCGGCAATGACGTCACAGCGCACGATGCCGCCGAAGATGTTGACGAGCACCGCCCGCACGCGCTCGTTCGACAGGACCAGCCGGAACGCCGCGGTCACCCGTTCCGCGGTCGCGGTCCCGCCAACGTCGAGGAAGTTCGCGGGCTCCCCGCCGTGCAGCTTGATGAGGTCCATCGTCGCCATCGCGAGCCCGGCGCCGTTGACCATGCAGGCGATGTTTCCCCCGAGCGAGACGTAATTGAGCTCGTGCTCGGACGCTTCGCGCTCCATCGGGTCTTCCTGCGACGGATCGCGAAGCGCGACGAGCTCCGGCTGGCGGAACAGTGCGTTCGCATCGACGATGATCTTCGCGTCCAGCGCGACGAGCGCGCCGTCCTTCGTGACGATCAGCGGATTGACCTCGACGAGCGCGAGATCCCGTTCGAGATAGAGCTTGTAGAGGGCGCGCGCGATGCGCTCGAACTCCGCGACTTGCTTGCCCGCAAGCCCGAGGCCGAATGCGAGGCGACGGCACTGGAATCCCTGCAGCCCCGCCGCGGGGTCGATGGCGAAGCGGAGGATGCGCCCGGGCGTCCTGGCCGCGACTTCCTCGATGTTCATTCCGCCTGACGCGGAGGCGACGAATGCGATGTGGCTGCGCTCGCGATCGAGCAGCACGCTCAGATACAGCTCGCGCTCGATCGCGCTGCCGGACTCGACATAGACGAGCTCGATCGGCAGGCCCGCGGCGCCCGTCTGCGGCGTCACGAGTCGCTCTCCGAGCATCGCCGCGGCCGCCCTGCCGACTTCCGCCGCCGAGCGGCAGAGCTTGACGCCGCCCGCCTTGCCGCGGCCGCCGGCATGCACCTGCGCCTTCACGACCCAGACCGGACCCGGCAATTCGCGGGCCGCGGCGACGGCCTCCGCCTCGGTCGCCGCCACCTTGCCACTCGGCACGGGCACGCCGTAGTCCGAGAAGATGCGCTTCGACTGGTATTCGTGAAGATTCATCACAGCATTGTAACGGCTGGCTTGAACCGCGTCGCAAACGCAGGGCGCGCCGAGGGTGATCCGCGGCACGCGTGCTAAAGTGCCGCCGTGAAAAATCCGGCGGAAATCGAGAGAACGTCGGGCGACCCGGAGCTCGCCTGGCGCGTCCTCGGATTGCTCAACCTCTACCGGCTCAGCGTTCCGTCGGTACTCGTCGTCCTCGCATTGGTCGCGACGCAGCCGCAGACCCTCGGCGTGACGGCGCCCATGCTTTATTTCTATACGCTTGCCGCCTGGTTCGCGACCGGCGTCCTGTGCATCGGGCTCTTGAAGACGCGCTGGCCGGGCCGGCAGGCGCAGGCCTTCATCCATGTCGCCTTCGACATCATCGCGGTGACGTCGCTACTCGTCACCAGCGGCGGCGCGGCGAGCGGCGCGGGTCTCCTGCTGATCATGCCGGTCGCGGGCGTGAGCCTGCTCCTGCCGAACCGCATCGCGACGACGGTCGCCGCGATTGCGGCGCTGTGCGTGCTGGGCCAGCAGATCATGCTCTGGTTCGGCGGAATCTCCGAATCCTCGGACCTGACGCAGGCGGGACTGCTCGGCGGCGTGATCCTCATCGCCGCGCTCGCGGTCGCGCCGCTCGCCGGCCGCCTGCGCGAGAGCGAGGCGCTCGTCCGCCAGCGCGACCTCGACCTCGCGAACCTGGCCGAGCTCTCGCAGTACATCGTCGAGCGGCTGCGCGAGAGCCTCGTCGTCGTCGACGAGCAGGACCGCATCCGCCTCATCAACGAGTCGGCGCGGCAGATCCTCGGCAGCGAGGCGAAGTCGGACGCGCTCGTCGGCGAGGTTTCGCCGCGGCTTCTCTACCTCCTCACGATGTGGCGGCAGAGCGCGCCCGTGACCGACACGGTGGCCGGCAACCTGCTCGCGGTCGACGGCCTTCGCGAGGTGCGCCCGCACTTCGCGCCGCTCGGCCAGGGCCATCCGCCGCCCGTGCTCGTCTTCCTCGAGGACCTGACGGCCCTCGACGACCGCATTCACCAGACGCGGCTCGCCGCGCTCGGGCGCCTTTCGGCCTCGATCGCCCACGAAATCCGCAATCCCGTCGGCGCCATCAGCCATGCCGCGCAGCTCCTCGGGGAGGACGCGAAGCTGTCCGAGGCCAATCGGCGCATGAGCGACATCATCCGGGCGAACACCGAGCGCGTCAGCACGATCATCGGCAATGTCCAGCAGCTCGCTCGCCGCGAGAGCACGCGGCCAGAGCGCATGCCGCTCGCCGAATGGATCAATGAGTTCGCGCAGGAATTCATCAGCACCGGCGGTCACCAGCCGGGACAGCTCGTGGCCGAGACTCCGGACCCCGATCTCGAGGTGCGCGTCGATCCCTCGCATCTGCGCCAGATCCTGTGGAATCTCTGCGAGAACGCATTCCGGTACTCGGTGCAGCTGGACGAAGACAAGGTTGACCTGCGCATCGGCCGCCTCGCGGGCAGCAATCGGCCCTTCCTCGAGGTACTCGACCGCGGGCCCGGAATCGATTCGACGATCAGCGACAGGATCTTCGAGCCATTCTTCACGTCGCGAGCGAGCGGGACGGGGCTCGGCCTGTTCATAGCGCGCGAGCTCGCGCAGTGCAATCGCGCACTGCTGGTCTACGAGCCCCGCACGGGCGGCGGCAGCATCTTCCGCATCGTGTTCGCCGATCCCCAGCGCTGGGAACAGACCTGATCCGCCATGGCGAACCCGCGCGCGCTGATCGTCGACGATGAACCGGACATCTGCGAACTGCTCTCGCTAACTCTCGCGCGCATGGGCGTCGACTCGAATGCCGTGCACGACCTCGGCTCCGCCCGGCGCGAGCTGCAGGGCCGGCAGGACTACGCTCTCTGCCTCACGGACCTGCGCCTGCCGGACGGCGACGGCACGGAACTCATCGAATGGATCCAGACGCACGCGCCCGAGCTGCCGGTCGCCGTGATCACGGCCCACGGCCACGTCGAGGCGGCAGTCCTCGCGCTGAAACTCGGCGCCTTCGATTTCGTGCGCAAGCCGGTCGACATCGCGGACCTGCGCAAGCTGGTCAACCAGGCACTCAAGCTCTCGGACAACCGCCGCGGAGCCGACGGCGGCCGGCGGCTCCTCGGCGACTCCGAACCGATGCAGAAACTCCGCACGATGATCGGCCGCGTCGCCCGCAGCCAAGCGCCCGTCCACATCACGGGCGAATCCGGCACCGGCAAGGAGCTGGTGGCGCGCCTGATTCACGAATCGGGCCCGCGCAAGGATGCGCCCTTCGTGCCGGTCAGCTGCGGAGCGATCCCTTCCGAGCTGATGGAGAGCGAGCTCTTCGGCCATCGGCGCGGCAGTTTCACCGGCGCGGTCGCGGACAAGCTCGGCCTCGTGCAGGCGGCGGAAGGCGGCACGTTGTTCCTCGACGAAGTCGCGGACCTCCCGTTCGTGATGCAGGTGAAGCTGCTGCGCCTGATCCAGGAGAAGACCGCGCGGCCCGTCGGCGACCAGCGCGAGCAGCCGGTCGACGTGCGCATCCTCTCGGCGACGCATCGGGATCTCGGCGAGCTGGTCGCCGCGGGGCGGTTCCGGGAAGACCTTTATTACCGGATCAACGTGATCGAGATGCGCGTGCCGGCCTTGCGCGAGCGGCTGGAGGATGTGCCGGAGCTCGCCGTTGCGGTGACGCAGCGATTTGCCGCGCGGCTCAACATGGCACCGCCTTTGATCTCGGAGGAGGCGATGCAGCTCCTCGCGAGCCATGACTTTCCGGGCAATGTCCGCGAGCTCGAAAACGTCATCGAGCGCGCCCTCACGCTGTGCGACGGCGGCACGATCCAGCCCGATGACATCGAGCTGCGCGGCCCGCCGACCTTCGAGGAAACCGCGCCGCCCCACCGCCCCGGTACCCTGCCGCAGACGCTCGAGGACATCGAGCGGGCCTCGATCCGAAAGGCGCTCGAGGAAGCCCGGTACAACAAGACGGCCGCCGCGCGGGCGCTCGGCATCAGCTTCCGCGCCTTGCGTTATCGCATCAAGAAGCTGGGCATCGAGTGACGCGTCACGTCACTTTCTGACGCAACCGGTCGGGTCAGGCGTCGTCAAACCCCGACGTTCTTCTGACAAGTACGAAAAAAATACTGCCAAGTCCGTCACTTACGGGCGTCGGCCGCCTTGGCATGATCCTTGCTGTACCTACAGTGCATCGGCGCATGAGCGCCGCCCTAGTTCGTCAAAGGAGTTTTAGACAATGAAGACGCTTCAGAAGGGCTTCACGCTCATCGAACTGATGATCGTGGTGGCCATCATCGGCATCCTGGCCGCGATCGCGATCCCCGCGTACCAGGACTACACGATTCGCGCGCAGGTCTCTGAAGGCCTGTCGCTCGCGTCGGACATCAAGGCGGGCGTCGCTGAGTACATGGCGCAGACCGGCGACTGGCCGTTGAACCTGGCGGAAGCGGGTCTCGGCTCAGTTGCCGCCCTGACCGACAAGTCGGGCCGCTACGTAGAGTCGCTCGACGTCACCAACGGCACGATCACCATCGTGTACGGCAAGGACGTCAACGAGAAGATCAATGGCTCCATCCTGTCGATCCAGCCGCTCGTCAACGAGAACGGCGACGTCGTGTGGATGTGCGGCAAGTCCAACCAGCCGGACGCGACGTACGTCAACTCGGGTGGCGGTCTTGCCACGGGCACGGACTCCGACACCGGTACGACCGACCTGAACGACAAGCACATGCCGGCTTCCTGCCGCGCTGGCTTCGGCGGTTCGGCCTAAGCGCAAGTTGATGGACCGGCGCCTCGGCCGGACCCGGCAAGGCCCCTGCATGCAGGGGCCTTGCTTTTTATGCTTCCCGCACGCCTGATCGCCTGGGAATGAAAGCGGTTACGCGGTCCCGTGACGGACGCTGGAAAGGCCTCGGCCTCAGCCTGACGCTCGCGCTCGTCTTCCTGCTCGGCTGCCTTGCCTGGATGCTGCGTGAAGTCGAGCTGTTGTTCGCGAACGACGGCGTCACGGCTGCGCTCAGCATCGAACAGGGTCTCGGCCGAGCGCTGGTGCTACCGCTCGCCGCCTTCGGCGCCGCCCTGACACTGGTCCATGCGATTGTCGGCTTGCTCGCCTTCGCACTCGCGCGGCTCGCGGAATCGGCTTTTCCGGACAGGGTCATCGCGCGTCGCCCCTGGATGATCGCGGGATGGTTCGTTCTGCTCGCCGGAATCGCGATGGCCGCGAACACGACCTGGTATCCGGCATCGATGTTCGCCGGCGAGGAGTCGTGGTGGCGCTCCGAATTCTTCGGCCTGCGCCCCGTCCTGTGGGTGCTCGCAATCCTCTTGCTGCTCATTGCCTGGCTGGCCATCCGTATCGCCCCAGGCTGGAGCCTTGGGCGGCGGGCGCCTGCCCTTGCAGCCGCGGCCACGCTCATGGTGCTGGCTGTCGTCCGGGTGCCGTCAAGACTACTGGACGCCTCGGCACCCGCGGTGGCGGCACAGGCACCGCACATCATCATCATCGGCATCGACTCGCTCAGGAACGACCTCACCGTGCCGCGCCGTGGCGCGGCCGACGCGTCGAACATCCGGTATTTCCTCGCCCACGCGCGGCGCTTCAACGATGCCGTCAGCCCGCTTGCCCGCACCTACGGCGCGTGGGTGACGATCCTGACGGGCCGCCACCCCGTCACCACCAATGCCCGCGTCAACCTGATGCCGCGCAGGCTGGTGCACGAGGGCGAGACACTCGCCAGCGTGCTGCGCGCGCGGGGCTATCGCGCCATCTACGCAACCGACGAAGTGCGCTTTGCGAATTTCGACGAGAGCTTCGGATTCGACGAGCTGATCACGCCGCCGGTCGGGGCCGTGGATTTCCTGCTGGGCTATGCGGGCGACCTGCCGCTCGTCAACCTTGCGGTCGCGACGCGCGCAGGCGGCACGCTCTTTCCGTCGAATCACGCGAACCGCGCAGCGTCCGTAACCTACCGGCCGCGGCAATTCGTCGGGCGGCTCGAGCGCGATCTTGACGTCACGGGCCCGACATTCCTGGCCATTCATCTCACGCTGGCGCACTGGCCTTACTCCTGGGCCGGCCTTCCGCGGCCCAGCGTACCGGAGGCTTACCGTGACACGTATGGCAAGGCCGTGGGCGAAGTCGATCGCCAGTTTCGCGACGTCATGCGCGTCCTCTGGGAAAAGCGCTTGCTCGACAATGCGATCGTCGTGCTCCTGTCGGACCACGGCGAAGCGCTCGGCGCTGACGGCGACTCGATGCTGCGCAGCACCGGCACCAGCCGAGAGATCTGGGATTCGCTCTGGGGCCACGGCACGAGTGTCATGAGCCCGAACCAGTACCACGTGCTGCTGGCGATGCGAGCGTTTGGCAACGCACGGCTGCCCGGGCCCGAACTGGATTACGAGTGGCCCGTGTCGCTCGAAGATTTGCGGCCGACGATCGAGGACTACGCGACCGGCAAGGCCCCCGTGGACGTCGACGGCATTTCTCTCCTGCCGTACCTCGCGGAGCCGGCTCGCGGCGGGGCGCTAGCCTCGCGCGTGCGGTTCACGGAAACGGACTTCAACACGCCAGATACGCTGGCGGGCCGCTACGAGGAATCGGGGATCATCGACGAGGCGGCGGTCTATTACGAGCTCGACCGGGAATCCGGCTGGGTGGAGTTTCGGGAGAGCCGCCTGCCGGAACTGCTGGCCCGCAAGCAGCGCGCAGCCCTCAGTTCCCGCGCGCTGCTGGCGGCCATTCCCGGGCCGCCCGGGCAGGCCCCGCGTTACCTGCTTGTCGACCGCGAGAACCCCGGCCCAAAGGCCCTGAACGGCCCGCCGGATGCCACACGGGACCCCGAGGCGAGGCGCCTCTGGGACGCCCTGATGGCGCGGTTCCCGGGCGAGCTGGGGCCCGCTCCCGACGTCCCTCGAATGTGAACCCGGTCAAGGGCTTGTAGGGCGCTCTATGGGAGCATTCCCGCTCATTTAACAATTACTGGCACGGTGGGTTAGGCTACAAGATCCCGGTTTCCCGGGAGCCCGGGGGGTAAGGTAACCGTGCATGGAGCGGGAAATTGAACGATAGCGCCGCTGCCGGTTCGGTGCGGGCCGTACTGACCGGCCTGCCGCAGCGGATCGTGCTCGACGGCCTCGTCGAGGAATCCGCCATGCTCGACGCCATCGCGAGCGCCCGCGAGCGCAAGACCCATCTCGTCAGCTGGCTCGTCTCGCATGACATGGCCTCCGCCCGCGACATCGCGATCGCCGCGGCCCAGGAATTCGGCATGCCGCTCCTGGACCTCGATTCTGTCGCGACCGACATCGACACGATCCGGCTCGTCAGCGACAAGCTCCTGGCGAAGCACCGCGTGCTGCCGCTCGTCAAGCGCGGCAAGCGCCTCCACGTCGGCGTCTCCGACCCGACCATCCTGCACGCGGTCGACGAGATCAAGTTCCAGACGGGCCTCGCGATCGAGGCCGTCGTGGTCGAGGACGACAAGCTCCAGCGCGCGGTCCAGAAGGCGATCGAGCAGGTCGACACGCAGATGCCGACGCTCGGCGGCGGCGACGAGGACTTCGACCTCGACAACCTCGACACCTCGCACGCCGACGAATCGATGGAATCGGATTCCGCGCGCGACGACGTCGAGGACGCGCCGATCGTGCGCTTCGTCAACAAGATCATGCTGGACGCGATCCGCAAGAGCGCGTCCGACATCCACTTCGAGCCCTACGAGAAGTACTACCGGATCCGGCTGCGCATCGACGGCGTGCTGCGCGAGATCGCCCAGCCGCCGGTGCAGCTCGCAACCAAGCTCGCGGCCCGCCTGAAGGTCATGTCGCGGCTCGACATCGCGGAGCGGCGCGTGCCGCAGGACGGCCGCATCAAGATGCGGCTTTCGAAGAACCGCTCGATCGACTTCCGCGTCTCGAGCTGCCCGACCCTCTTCGGCGAGAAGATCGTGCTGCGCATCCTCGATGCGAGCACGGCCATGATGGGCATCGACGCGCTCGGCTACGAGGGCTTTCAGAAGGAGCTCTATCTGAAGGTGCTCGCGAAGCCGCAGGGCATGATCCTCGTGACGGGCCCGACCGGCAGCGGCAAGACCGTATCGCTCTACACCGGCCTCTCGATCCTGAATGTCGAGGACACCAACATCTCGACCGCCGAGGACCCCGCGGAAATCGTGTTGCCGGGCGTGAACCAGGTGAACGTGAACCCGAAGGTCGGGCTCACCTTCGCCTCCGCGCTCCGCGCCTTCCTCCGCCAGGATCCGGACGTGATCATGGTCGGCGAGATCCGCGACCTCGAGACGGCCGAGATCGCGATCAAGGCGGCGCAGACGGGTCACCTCGTGCTCTCAACGCTGCACACGAACGACGCGCCGCAGACGCTTACCCGCATGGTGGACATGGGCGTGAAGCCCTATGCGATCGCAACCTCGGTCAGCCTCATCATCGCGCAGCGCCTCGCGCGGCGCTTGTGCTCGAACTGCAAGCAGCCGCTCGACCTTCCGCATGAAGCGCTGCTCCGCGAGGGCTTCACGGAGGAGCAGATCGCCACGACGGGGTTCAAGGTTTACAAGCACGTCGGATGCTCCCAATGCACCGACGGCTACAAGGGCCGTATCGGCATTTACGAGGTGCTGCCGGTCACGGAGGCCATCGGCCGGATCATCCTGGAGGGCGGGAGCGCCCCCCACATCCGCGACCAGGCCCGCAAGGAAGGGGTCTGGGACCTGCGGTCCGCGGGGCTCAAGAAGGTCCGGGACGGCCAGACCAGCCTCGAAGAAGTCAACCGCGTCACAGTTGAGTGATTCCCCCGGGCGTTAACATCCCGAAGTCAGGGTAGAGGACCACCGAAACCATGCCGCAGACCGCCGTCGCCGCCGCCAGAGACACTCCATTCAGCTGGGAGGGCAAGGACCGCAAGGGAAACAAGATCCGCGGTCGCATCCTCGCGGTCAGCGAGCAGGAAGCGCGCGCGGACCTGCGCCGCCAGAACATCGTTCCGACGAAGATCCGCAAGCAGCGGTCCCTGTTCAGCTCGGGCGGCAAGCCGAACCCGATGGACATCGCGATCTTCAGCCGCCAGCTTGCGACCATGCTGGCCTCGGGCATCCCGCTCGTCCAGGCTTTCGAAATCGTCGGCGTCGGCCATGAAAAGCCGTCGATGCAGAAGCTGATCCTCGACATCAAGACGAACATCGAGGGCGGCAGCTCCCTGCACGAGTCGCTCGCCAAGCACCCGCTCTACTTCGACGACCTCTATGTCAATCTCGTCGAAGCCGGCGAGCAGGCGGGCGCGCTGGAGTCGCTGCTCGACAAGGTCGCAACCTACAAGGAAAAGACCGAAGCCCTCAAGAAAAAGATCAAGAAGGCGCTCTTCTATCCGGCCGCGGTGCTCGCGGTCGCAGTGGTCGTGACCCTGATCCTGCTGCTCTTCGTCATCCCGCAGTTCGAGGCGCTCTTCAAGGGCTTCGGCGCGGACCTGCCGGCGTTCACGCGCGCAGTCATCGACCTGTCGCAGTTCATTCAGACGCAGGGCTGGTGGCTCGGCCTGCTGGTCGTGGGCGGCTTCATGTTCTTCTTCTACATGAAGAAACGCTCGCAGGCGCTCCGCCAGTTCATCGACCGGCTGTCGCTCAAGATACCGATCATCGGCCCGATCCTGACCAAGGCCGCGATCGCGCGCTTTGCGCGCACGCTCTCGACCATGTTCTCGGCCGGCGTGCCGCTCGTCGAGGCCATGGATTCGGTCGCCGGCGCGACCGGCAATATCGTCTATGAGCAGGCGGTGCTGCGCATGCGCGACGAGGTCGCGACCGGCCAGCGCCTGCAGCGCGCCATGGAGAACACTTCCCTCTTCCCGAACATGGTCATCCAGATGATCGCGGTCGGCGAGGAATCAGGCTCGCTCGACGCGATGGCCGCCAAGGTCGCGGACTTCTACGAGCTCGAGGTCGACACCGCGGTCGACGGGCTGTCCTCGCTGCTCGAGCCGCTCATCATGGCGATCCTCGGCGTGCTGGTCGGCAGCCTCGTCATCGCGATGTACCTGCCGATCTTCAAGCTGGGCGCCGTGATCTGACCGAGCCCTCGCCCCTGGCGCTGCTTGCCGCGAATCCCGCCGTTTTCGCGGCGGCGGCCTTCGTGTTCGGGCTCGCGATCGGCAGTTTCCTCAACGTCGTCATCCACCGCCTGCCGCTCATGCTCGAGCGGCAGTGGCGCGCACAGGCAGCCGATCTCGAGGGCCGGCCGGCGCCCGCAGCGGGTGAAACCTACAACCTCGTCACGCCGCGCTCTCGCTGCCCGTCCTGCGATGCTCCGATCCGCGCGATCCACAACATCCCGTTGCTGAGCTACGTCGCGCTCGGCGGTCGTTGCGCGGCCTGCCGTGCGCCGATTTCGCTGCGCTACCCGCTCGTCGAGCTCGCAACCGCCCTCGCCTTCGCCGCCGTCGCCTGGCAATTCGGGTTCGGGATCTCCGCCGCGCTCGCCTTCGTGTTCTCGGCTTACCTGATCGCATTGACCGGAATCGACGTCGACCGCCAGCTGCTGCCGGATCTACTCACGATGCCCCTGCTCTGGATCGGGCTGATCGCGAGCCTCTGGCACGCGCCCGGAATGGAAGCGCCTCCGGCGGCACTGCCGGACGCGGTTATCGGCGCCATCGCCGGTTATGTTTTTCTCTGGCTCGTGTTCCAGCTTTTCCGCCTGCTCACCGGCAAGGAAGGCATGGGCTACGGCGACTTCAAGCTGTTCGCCGCCATCGGCGCCTGGCTCGGCTGGCAGATGTTGCCGCTCGTGTTGCTGCTCGCCGCGCTCGTCGGCGCGACCGTCGGCATCGCGATGATGGCCGCGCGGCGCCTCGGCCGCGGCGTGCCGATTCCCTTCGGCCCCTACCTCGCCGGCGCGGCCTGGATCGCGCTCCTTTTCGGGCCGCGCATCGTCGACCGCTACCTGGATTTCGCGGGCCTGGGCTGAGAGCGCGATGCTTCGCATCGGACTCACCGGCGGCATTGCGAGCGGCAAGTCGACGGTCGCCTCGCTGTTCGCCGCGCGCGGGGCAACGGTGATCGACAGCGACATCATCGCGCGCGAAGTCGTCGAGCCGGGCACGCCCGCGCTCGGCGCGCTCGTCAATGCGCAGGGCGGCGGCATCCTCGACCAGGAGGGCCGGCTCGATCGCGCGGAGCTGCGCCGCCGCGTGTTCGCCGACGAGGCGACGCGCAAGCAGGTCGAGGCCATACTGCATCCGGCGATCCTCGTCGAGCTCGAGCGCCAGTCGCGATCCGCGCCGGGTCCCTACCAGGTCTTCGTCATCCCGCTCCTCGTCGAAAGCCGCCTCGCGCACATCGTCGACAGGGTCCTCGTGGTCGATTGCCCCGAGGAGGAACAGATCCGGCGGCTGATGGCGCGCGACGGGGAGACCCGGGAGTCCGCGCTTTTGATGCTCGAGGCCCAGGCGTCGCGCGAGCAGCGCCTGGCGGAGGCGGACGACGTGATCGAGAATGACGGGTCGGCGGCCGACCTGCCCGCCCGGGTGGAGTCGCTCGACCGCAAATACCGCGAATTGGCCGCGAATCGCTGAGTCAGGGTCGCGACAGCGTGCCGGCCGTCACAGCCGCAAGGTTTACGCCCATGGAAGCCGTGCCGCAAAATAGGCAGATGTTCGAGGCCGCACCGGAACAGAGACCCGATTCGGAGCCTATCGTCTACGAGCAGCCGCTCAACGAGAGGATGCGCGCCTTCATGCGCCTCGAATTCCTGTGGCAGCAGCTGTCCTACCACGCGGGACTGCCAAATGCCTGGTCGAGCCGGTCCGCCGTCGCGGGGCTGCTCGAGATCCTCGCGATCACCGCGCGCGGCGACGCGCGCGGCGACGTGCTGAAGGAGCTCGAACGGCAGATGTCGGCGTTGAAGGATTTCCAGAACCGGCCGGGTGTCGACTCCGCACGGCTGCGCGCCGTGCTTTCGGCGCTGATGCGCCGGCGTGAGGAGCTGAACTCGGCAGGCGCGAACTTCCTGCAGAAGCTGCGCGAGTCGGAGTTCCTGAACGCGATCAAGCACCGGAGCGCGATCCCGGGCGGCACCTGCGAATTCGACCTGCCGGATTACTTCCACTGGCTCTCGCTCGATCCCGACACGCGCGAAGCCGACCTCGCGGCCTGGCTCGCGACGATCCGCCCGCTGTGCGAGTCGGTCTCGGAACTCCTGTGGATCACGCGCGAGAACGCGCGCCCGACCGAAGAAACCGCGGCCGGCGGCAGCTTCCAGATCATCTTCGAACGCGACCGGCCGGTGCAGCTCCTGCGCATCACGCTGCCGGGAGCGGCCGGGCTCTTTCCCGAAGTCAGCGGCAGTCACCACCGCTGCTCGCTGCGCTTCCTGCGCTGGCACAGCGTCCACAACCGCCCCGTGCAGGCGAGCGAGGACGTCTCGTTCGTGCTTGCGACCTGTACCTGAGCGCGATGGCACAGGAAGTCGCATGTCCCCGCTGCGGGCGCCGCCACGCGTGGCAGGGCAACCCGTTCCGGCCGTTCTGCAGCGAGCGCTGCAAAGTGATCGACCTCGGCGGGTGGCTGGAAGAACGGAACGCAATTCCCGGCGAGCCGGCCGAGATCCCGGAGGGCGATAACCCGAAGCACTGACGGTGCCGGGTCGCACTTTCGCACTTTCGCAGTCTGCGGCGACCCAAAGGCTGCGAAAGTGCGAAAGTGCGACCCGGCACCGTTGTGCGGTCACTCGCCTCCGGGCATCCCGAGGTGCTTCGCCAGGAATGCCCACTGGTTCGCCCAATCCTCCACCAGCATCCACGTGGGCTTCCCTGCGCCGTGGCCGGCGCGCGTCTCGATGCGGATGATCACCGGATTGGGGCAGGCCTGGGCGTATTGCAGAGCCGCCGCGAACTTGAAGCTGTGCCAGGGCACGACTCGGTCGTCGTGGTCGGCGGTCGTGACGAGCGTCGGCGGGTAGCAGCGCCCCGGCTTCAGGTTGTGCACCGGCGAATACGCGTTGAGCGCGCGGAATTGCCCTTCGTCCTCGACCGTGCCGTAGTCGCTCGACCAGGCGTAAGCGTTCGCACTTGCCTTGTGGTAGCGGAGCATGTCCATGACGCCGACGCCCGGCAGGGTCGCCCCGAAGAGCTCGGGCCGCTGCGCCATCACTGCGCCGACGAGCAGTCCGCCGTTGCTCCGTCCGTGGATCGCGAGCTTCGGAGGCGACGTGTAGCCCTTTGCGACCAGCCACTCGGCTGCCGCGATGAAATCGTCGAACACGTTCTGTTTCTTCGCCTTGGTGCCGGCGTCATGCCAGTCGGCGCCGTACTCGCCGCCGCCGCGCAGGTTCGCGACCGCGTAGATGCCGCCGCGCTCGAGCCAGGCGGCAACCGCGGCGCTGTAGGCCGGCGTGAGCGAGACATCGAAGCCGCCGTAGCCGTAGAGAAGCGTCGCATTGGCGCCATCGAGCTTCGAATCCTTTCGCCGCGTGATGAACATCGGCACGCGCGTGCCGTCCTTGCTCCGGAAGAAAACCTGCTCCGTCACGAATGGACTGCCGTCGAACGCGACCGTGGGCTTGCGGAAAAGGCTCACCTCGTCGCTCCCGATGTCGTACCGGTAGAGGGCTAGCGGCGTCAGGTAGTCCGTGTAAGCGAAGAATGTCTCCGTCTCCTTGGGCGCGTCCTGGAAGCCGATAACCGTGCCGTTGCCCGGCAGGCGGATGTCGCGCAGCCGCTTGCCGTCCTTGTCGTAGACGACGAGCTTCGAGCGCGCGTCCTCGAGATAGCTTGCAATGACTCTGCCTCCGACCAGGCTCGCCTGGTGGAGCGTCGATTTCGCTTCCGGCACCGCTTCGACCTGCGCCTGCGTCACGGGATCGACCGAGATCACGCGTCCCCGCGGCGCCGCATGGGTCGTGCGGAAGTAGAGACGATCGTCCATGACGCCCAGGAAGTCGTAGATGCCGTCCCACTTGTCGAGCAGGCGCACCACGGGCGCCTCCGGCTTCGCCAGGTCCTGGACATGTACCGCGTTCTTGTCGAAGCCGTAAAAGATGCCGTGGACCAGCCAGCGGCCGTCTTCCGTCACGGTGGCGTAGGGGTTATGGCGCGGATTCTCGGGCAACGAATACACGTGCAGGTCTTCTGCCTGGGCCGAGCCGAGGCGGTGGCGGTACACGCTCACCGGCTGCTGATCGTCGCCCTTCCCGTTCGCGCCCTTCGGATAGCGCGAGTAGTAAAAGGCGCTCGCGTCAGGAAGCCATGAGACGCCCGTGAACTTGGTGTCACCGATCAGGTCGGGCAGCTCGCGGCCCGATTCCACCTCGCGCACGTGCCAGCTATCCCAGTCCGTGCCGCCGTCGGATACGGCGTAAGCCACGTAGCGGCCATCGGGACTGACCGAATAGTCGGCGAGCGAGGCTGTCGCATCGGCCGAGAGCGTGTTCGGGTCGACAAGGACTTTCGGCGAGGCGTCGAGCGCGGGCGCCCAATACAGGACGCCCTGGTTCTGAGTCCCGCTCTTCTCGACGAAGAAATAGCGGCCCCCGAGCTTCACCGGCATGCGCGACTTCTCGCTCATCCAGCTGTAGCCGTACTGCTCGTAATTCCAGAGCTCGGTCAGGCGCTTCTTGAGCGACTCGCGCGCGGGGATCGCGTCCAGATACGGCTCGGAGACGGCGTTCTCCGCCGCGACCCATGCGCTCACTTCGGGCGAGGCCGTTTCCATCCAGCGATAAGGATCGGCGATCTCGGTCCCGTGCAGCGTCTCGACGGTCGTGCCGCGCAGGGCCGCGGGATAGCGCAGGACGCCGGACGCGCCCGTGGAATCATCTGCGGCGCTCATGCAGGACACCGCGGCGAGCCAGGCCGTCGCAAGGCCGGATATGACATGACGGTACACCGTGCTTACACTCCCGGATGGATCAGGCGCGAAGTTTATCAAACGACGCGTGTCGCCCCCTCGAGCTGCGACAGGACGGAGCATCGATGCGTTCATTCGTGATGGGTCTCACGGCGGTCCTGTGCCTTGGGGAAGCCCGGGCGGGCGATCTGCCGGTCGAACGGCTGTTCGATGCCCCGGACTTGCAGGGCCCGTCGCTGCGCCAGATGCGATTTTCCCCGGATGGCAAGCTCGTCAGCTACCTGCGCGCGCGCGATGACGCGCCCGCCGTGTTCGACCTGTGGGCCTACGACGTCGCGCGCAAGTCCCACCGGCTGCTGGTGGACTCACGCGCTTTCTCGCCGAGCGAAGAAAAGCTCTCCGTCGAGGAAGAGGCTCGCCGCGAACGCCAGCGCATCGCGGCGCTGCGCGGAATCGTCGACTACCAATGGTCGCCGGACTCGCGACTCCTGATCGTGCCGCTCGCGGGCGATCTTTACATCTACGAGCTCGCGAAGCCGGCGGCGGAGGCCGTCCGTCGCCTGACGAGGACCGAGGCCTTCGAGACGGATCCGAAATTCTCGCCGCGGGGGCGCTACGTGAGCTTCATCCGCGAGCAGGACCTGTACGCAGTTGAAGTCGCTTCAGGCGCGGAGCGGCGCCTCACGACGGGCGGCGGCGGCCTCGTGAGCCATGGCGTCGCCGAATTCATCGCCCAGGAAGAGATGAACCGCGATACCGGCTACTGGTGGTCACCGGACGACAAGCATATCGCCTACACCCGCGTCGACGAGTCGCCGGTCGCGGAAGTCGAGCGCTTCGAGATCGGCGCCGGGGGCATTCGCGTGTTCCGGCAACGCTATCCTGCGACGGGGCAGCCGAATGCCGGCGTGCGGCTCGCGATCCTCGCCCTCGACACGGGCAATGTGGCGTGGGCCGATCTCGGGCGCAAGGATCACTACCTCGCGCGCGTCGACTGGTATCCCGAAGGCAACCGCCTGCTGGTGCAGCGCCAGAACCGCGACCAGAAGCGGCTCGACGTGCTCTCGTTCCCCGTGACCGGCGGCGAGGGCCGGCAGTTTTTCTCGGAGCAGCGCGACAGCTGGGTCGAGCTGCACGACGACCTCCATTTCCTGCCGGAGCGCAGGGAAATCCTCTGGGCGTCTCAGCGCAGCGGCCACAATCACCTCTACCTCTACGACTACGACGGCGTGCTGAAGGGGCCGGCGACCGCGGGCGAGTGGGACGTTGCCGGCGAATTCCAGGCGCCGGCGGTACGCGGGATCGACGAGCGGCGCGGCAAGGTCTATTTCATGGCGACGCTGAAGACGCCGCTCGAGCGCCATCTGTACGTCGTCGACCTCGACGAGGGCCTGACGCGCGCGCCGGTCGCGCTCACGGCCGAGGACGGCTGGAGCAACGTGACCATGAGCGCCGACGCGCGGCGCTTCCTCCTCGGCTACAGCGATCCGGCGCAGCCTCCGCGGGTATCGCTGCACGACGTCGCCGGCGAACGCCTCGCCTGGCTCGTCGAGAACCGGATCGACGCGAATCACCCGTATGCTCCCTATCTCGACCGCCACGTGCTGCCGGAATTCGGCACGATCCCTGCCGGCGACGGCACGCCGCTCTACTACCAGCTGTACGAGCCCGCGGATTACGAGCCCGGCAAGCGCTATCCGGCGGTGCTCCTGGTCTACGGCGGACCGACGGTGCAGACGGTCCAGCGCCGCTGGGGCGAGCGTCGCGGCAGCCAGACCGCGCAGCTCTTCACGCAACGCGGCTACGTCGTCTTCTCGATCGACAACCGCGGTTCCGGCGGTCGCGGCCAGAAATTCACGGAGGCGCTCTATCGCCGGCTCGGCGGTATCGAGGTGGAAGACCAGCTGAAGGGCATCGCCTGGCTCAAGTCGCTGCCATTCGTCGATCCCACGCGCGTCGGCGTTTACGGCTGGAGCTACGGCGGCTACATGACGCTCATGCTGATGTCGCAGTCGCCAGGGACGTTCAAGGCGGGCGTCGCCGGCGCGCCGGTGACGGATTACCGGCTCTACGACACGCATTACACGGAGCGCTACCTCGGCACGCCGCAGGAGAACCCGGAGGGCTACCGGCTATCGAACGTGCTGACCTACGCGGGCGCGCTGCGCGATCGCCTGCTCATCATCCACGGCATGGCAGACGATAACGTGCTCTTCACGAACACGACGCTGTTGATCCCCGCGCTGGTCGCGAGCGGACAACCGTTCGAGCTCGTGCCCTACCCCGGCAGCCGCCACGGCGCCCTCAGCTTCCGCGACACCGGTATCCACGGCTGGAAGACGATCCTCGATTTCTTCGACCGGAATCTTTGATGGTGCCGGGTCGCACTTTCGTCATCTACGATCGACGTAGATGACGAAAGTGCGACCCGGCACCGCTCACCGGCGGATGACGCAGCCGTGGGCGCCGGCCTGCTGGAGGCGCTCGAGGCCCCGCGCGTCGGGATACCAGCCGGCGAAGACGGGACGGCCGATCATCACGCAGAGCCGTTCGAGCAGCCGCTCGGAAAGCGGCCCGTCCTCCGGTGCGATCACGAGGAAGTGCGCACCTTCGGCGACGGCCTGGGTCGCGCCCTCGGCATCCTCGCATAGCACGCCGATCAGGAAAGCCCCGCTGCGGTCCACGAGCAGGCTCTGGCCGAGCCAGCGCAATACGACGCCGTCGCAGCCCGCGATCGCCGCCACGCGCACGGCGTCGACGTCCGCGCCGATCACGAAAACCCGATGGCCCAGCGTGCGCGCCGCGGCAACCGCCTCCGGTTCGATCCCGTCTGCGCCGTCGTCCGGCATCGGCAGCAAAATCGTCTGCGCGGCGCGGCCACGGATCGACTGGAGCGCCTCCCCGGGGGCGAGCATTCGCGCGAGTCGCGGGAGCCGGAGCGCCGTGACGATCGCGCGATCGGCTTCGAGCAGGTCGTGCCGCGGCAGCTCATCGGGCCGCGCCCATGCGAGCGCCTGGGCATCGAGAGGCTGGGGCTCGCCATCATAGGCCGTGACCTGCCAGACATCGAGCAGCACGCGACGTTCAGGGTAGGTATGGCGCAGGCGAATGAGCGGCTTCGCCTCGCGCACGGTGATGCCGAGCTCCTCGGCGAGCTCGCGCTGGAGCCCGGCGTACGGATCTTCGCCGGATGCGAGCTTTCCACCCGGAAATTCCCAGCGCCCGGCCATGTGGCGACCGCGCGGGCGCTGCGCGATCAATACGCGGCCTTCGGCGTCCGCGATCGCGCCCGCAACCACATGAATTTCAGGTAAACCTGCCATTCGTGGTCTGCCTGCATCTCGCCTGCATGAAGACTACCCTCCGACGCGCTGCAATGCCCCGTGGCAATGCTTGAATTTCCGGCCCGAGCCGCAGGGGCAGGGCTCGTTGCGGCCGACCTTGCGCTCACCGCGCACGAAGGGCGCCGCTGGCGCTGCTTCCGGCAACTCGACCTCCGCGCGCTCGCCCGCGTCCACCGCCGGCTGCGACGCCGGCGCGGCGAGTTCCGGCGGCGCGGCGTGCTGGAGCTGCATGCGGCTTTGAAGTCGGCGCTGGCGCTCGGCCTCCTCGCGCTCGATCTCCTCTTCCGTGCGGACCTGCAAACGCTGCAACATCATTACGCTGTCGCTGCGGATCCGGTCGAGCATCGCCGTGAAGAGCGCGAAGGCCTCGCGCTTGTATTCCTGCTTCGGGTTCTTCTGCGCATAGGCGCGAAGGTAAATTCCCTGCCGCAGGTAGTCCATGCCGGCCAGGTGCTCGCGCCAGTGCATGTCGAGCTGCTGCAGCATGACCGCGCGCTCGAGATGGCGCATGACCGGCGCGCCGACCTGGCGGGATTTCTCGTCGTAGGCGGCCTCGATCGCCTCGAGCAGCCTTGCCGCGGCCTCGTCGCCGTGCCGCGACGGGTCCTCTGCGAGCCACGCGGCGAGCCCGGTGTTCACCCCGAAGTCGCGCTCGAACGCCTGCTCGAGCCCCGCGACGTCCCATTGCTCTTCCACGCTGTCCGGCGGGATGTACGCGGCGACGATATTGCCGACCACCTCCGCGCGGACGTCCTTGATCACGCCCGCGATGTCGTCGGTCGACATGACCTCGGTGCGCTGGCGGTAGATCACCTTGCGCTGGTCGTTCGCGACGTCGTCGTACTCGAGCAGGTTCTTGCGCGCGTCGAAGTTGTGCGACTCGACCTTGCGCTGGGCGCGCTCGATCTGGCGCGTCAGCATGCCGCTCTCGATCGCCTCGCCCTCCTTCATGCCGACCGTGCGCAGCAGCGACTTCGTGCGCTCCGGGTCGCCGAAGATGCGCATCAGGTTGTCTTCGAGCGAGAGGTAGAAGCGGCTCGAGCCGGGATCGCCCTGGCGGCCCGAACGGCCGCGCAGCTGGTTGTCGATGCGCCGCGACTCGTGGCGCTCCGTGCCGACGATGTGCAGGCCGCCGGCGGCGATCACCTGCTCGTGCAGCGAATTCCACTCGTTCTCGAGCTCGCGGGCGCGCCCGGCCAGCTGCTCCTCGCTCATCACGCCGTCCTTGCGGAGCTGGTCGACCTGGCGTGCGACGTTGCCGCCGAGCACGATGTCGGTGCCGCGGCCGGCCATGTTGGTCGCGATCGTCACCGTCCCAGGCCGGCCCGCCTGCGCGATGATCATCGCCTCGCGCTCGTGCTGCTTCGCGTTCAGCACGGCGTGGGCGACGCCGGACTGCTTGAGGTGGCTGGAGAGCTTTTCGGAGGTGTCGATCGAGGTCGTGCCCACGAGCACCGGCTGCCCGCGCTTCACGCAATCGCGGATGTCCTCGATGATCGCGTCGAACTTGTCTTTCTGGTTCAGGTAGACGAGATCCGACATGTCGTTGCGGACCATCGGCTTGTGGGTCGGCACCACGACGACCTCGAGCCCGTAGATCTGCTGGAACTCGAAGGCCTCGGTGTCGGCCGTGCCGGTCATGCCGGCGAGCTTGCCGTAGAGGCGGAAGTAGTTCTGGAAGGTGATCGACGCGATGGTCTGGTTCTCCTCGCGGATGCGGACCCCCTCCTTCGCCTCGACCGCCTGGTGCAGGCCGTCGGACCAGCGCCGGCCGGGCATCGTGCGGCCGGTGAACTCGTCGACGATGATGACGTCGGCGCCGCGAACGATGTACTCGACGTCCTTGTGGTACAGGAAATGCGCGCGCAGCGCCGCATTCAGGTGGTGCATCAGCCGGATGCTGGCGGGGTCATAGAGGCTCTCGCCTTCGCGCAGGAGCCCGGCTTCCTGCATCAGCCCTTCGGCCTTCTCGAAGCCGGACTCGGACAGGTGCACCTGGCGCGTCTTCTCGTCCGCGTAGAAATCGCCCTCGCCTTCCTCGGTCTCCTGCCGCCGGAAGCGCGGCACGAGCGCATTGATCTTCACGTAGAGCTCGGTGCTCTCCTCGGCGGGGCCCGAGATGATGAGCGGCGTCCTCGCCTCGTCGATCAGGATGGAGTCGACCTCGTCGACGATCGCGTAGTGCTGGCCGCGCTGCACGCGGTCCTCGAGGCGGGCCGCGAGGTTGTCGCGCAGGTAGTCGAAGCCGAATTCGTTGTTCGTGCCGTAGGTCACGTCGCAGGCATAGGCCGCGCGTTTCTCGGCAGCCGGCTGGCCGCTCGTGATGACGCCGACCGAGAGGCCGAGAAGCCGGTAGATCGGGCCCATCCATTCCGCGTCGCGCTGCGCGAGGTATTCGTTGACCGTTACCACGTGCACTCCCTTGCCGGCGAGCGCATTGAGGTAAACGGGCAACGTGGCGACGAGCGTCTTGCCTTCGCCCGTGCGCATCTCGGAAATCTTGCCTTCGTGCAGCACCATGCCGCCGACCAGCTGCACGTCGAACGGGCGCATGCCGACCGAGCGGCTGGCGGCCTCGCGGGCCGTCGCGAACGCTTCCGGCAGGATGTGTTCCAGCATCTCGCCCGCAACCAGGCGAGCGCGGAGCGCGTCGGTCCGGGCGCGAAGACCCTCCACGCTCTCGGCGGCGAGTGCGGCGGCGAATGCGTTCGCCTGCTTGACGCGTTCCGCGTACTGCCGCAGCAGCCGCTGGTTACGGCTGCCGAATATCCGGGTAAAGATGTTCAACACGCGCCTGGGACCTCGGGGCGGAGGGACGGGAAAACAAGGCGTCCGCTATGGGGACCGGCCAAAAGACCGGTAGTTTACTACGACAGGAGCCCGGATTTTTTGCGAGCCGGAGGCTTACCGGCGGACGAAGGTCAGCGGGTTCATCGGCCTGCCGTCGCGCAGCACCTCGAAATGGACGTGCGTGCCGGTCGAGCGACCCGTCGAACCCATGAGCGCGATCGGATCGCCGCGCTTCACGGTCTGGCCCTGCTTCACCAGGAGCTTCGCATTGTGGGCGTAGCGCGTGACGTAGCCGTTGCCGTGCGTGATCTCGACGAGCCGGCCGTAGCCGCCGTCGCTGCCTGTTTGACTCACGATGCCGTCGGCGACGGCGAGCACCTGCGTGCCGGCCGCCCCCGCGAAATCGAGTCCGTGATGGCTCGCCTGGTTTCCGTCGAAGGGATCCGTGCGCTGGCCATAGAGGGAGGAGATGTATCCCGACTCGACCGGACGTCCGCCCGGCACGATCTGCCGCGCGAGCTCGCGCGTCATGATCAGGTTCTGCAACGCCGTCAGCTGGCGGCGGCGATCGTCGATCTGCGCATCCATCGTGTCGAGCATCGAATCGAGCGCCGGCACGACCGGTCCCTCGCCCGAGCCGGTCTCCGGCCCGCCGAGCGCCGGCGGCTGGTCGAAATCGAATTCGCCGCGCTTCAGCTTCGCGACTTCGGTGAGCTGCTTGCCGAGCGCGTCGAGACGGATCAGCTGGGCCTGCATGCGGCCGACGCGCGTCGCAAGCGTCGCCACCTGGTCATCGGCGTTCTGCTCGATGCGCGCGAGGTCCTCGCGCTGGGACGCGAGATCTTCGTTCCACCGCGCGACAGTGAACTCCCCGAACGGCGCCTGCGAGCCCCAGCGGCCACCGGCGAACCACGCGCCGACGACGAGAGCGAGAACCGAGATACCGGCGGCGGTGTACGCGAGCAGGCGCTTCATGGTCATAATGACGGATGGGCCTCACCGGCCTTGCAGATTCCGTGCACCATGCCAAAAAAAGCCTTTCGCCTCAAGTACTTTGATCACTCATTCGCAAGTCGGACCGTCGCTTACAAATGAAAAAACCGACCGCTGTCAGTGACTTGCTGGAACAAGGCGCGGGAATGTTACAGAAGCTGCGCGCCGGCACCGCCGAAGCGGAACGAGCGCTCGCCGCGCTCAAGCGCGCCTTGCCCCCCGAGATCGCGGCAGAGGTGTGGAGCGCGACGATCCGTGGGACGACGCTGACAGCCTTCGTGCGCACCGCCGCCTGGGGCACGCGCCTGCGTTATGTCGCGCCGAAACTCGTGATGCCGCTCGGCGCGGATCTCGGCACCGTGATCGAAGAAATAAAGGTGAAGGTGCGGGCAGGACCTCGGAGGCGTTAGCTGGTGCCGGGTCGCACTTTCGTCATCTACGGCCCGGCGTAGATGACGAAAGTGCGACCCGGCACCATCAAGCCGTTGCGGTTGCCGCAGCGTAGGAAATCGGCGCCGCGCTTTCGTCGCGGAACGTCACTTCTTCCCAGGCGGCATCGTCCGCGAGCATCGCGCGCAGCAGCTGGTTGTTCAGGCCGTGGCCCGACTTGTAGGCCGTGTACTCGCCGATCAGCGAGTGGCCGAGCAGGTAGAGGTCGCCGATTGCATCGAGAATCTTGTGGCGCACGAACTCGTCTTCGTAGCGCAGTCCGTCCTCGTTCAGGATCCGGTAGTCGTCGAGCACGATCGCATTGTCGAGCGTGCCGCCGAGCGCGAGGTTTCGCCCGCGCAGGTATTCCATGTCGCGCATGAAGCCGAAGGTCCGCGCGCGGCTCACTTCCTTCAGGAAGCTCGTGGTCGAGAAATCCATCGTCGCGCGCTGCGAGTGGCGATGGAACACGGGATGGTCGAACTCGATCTCGAAGTTGACGCGGAATCCCTCGTAAGGCTCGAAGCGGGCCCACTTGTCCCCGTCGCGCACCTCGACCGGCTGGCGCACGCGCACGAAGCGCTTCGGCGAGTTTTGCAGCTCGATGCCGGCTGACTGGATCAGGAATACGAAGGGACCGGCGCTTCCGTCCATGATCGGCACTTCGCCCGCGGTCAGCTCGACGAAGAGGTTGTCGATGCCGAGGCCCGCGAGCGCCGACATCAGGTGCTCGACCGTCGAAACGCCGGCTTCGCCCGCCGCGAGCGTCGTGCCGAGCGTGGTCTCGGTGACGTTCGTGGCGCGCGCGGGAATGTCGGCGGGCGGCTCGAGGTCCGTGCGGCGGAACACGATGCCCGTGTTGGCCGGCGCGGGCCTGAGCACCATCAGGACCTTGCGGCCCGTGTGCAGGCCGATACCGGTCGACCGGATCGATTCTCTCAGCGTGCGTTGCTGGGCCATGACGATGCCTTGTTGCAAATTACCACATCAGGAACCCCTGATCCGGGTCACCGGCCGCCTGCCAGCGGAGGAAGGCCGGCGGCCGTTTTCCCTTGCTCACGGCGTCACGGGCGGGTCGCGCTCGCGCATTCGCTCGGCGCGTCGGCCCGACGCGCGGCGCCGCGCCCTGAGGCGCAGACGCACGGCACGAAGCCCCGCGCGCTCGGCGCGATTGCGAGCCACTCGCCGCCTCAGTCCGCCTGGCGACGGAGGAATGCCGGGATGTCGAGCACGTCCTCCGAGCCGAAGCTGGCGCGCAGCCCGTCGCCCACCGCGCGCTGCGGCTGGCGATGAACCGCAGGCCGGTCGAGGTGGCTGTAGTCCGGCGCCGGCGCGCGACCGCGCTGTGCCACCAGTTTGACGTCGGCGCCACGCCGGGCAACCGAGGCTGCCATGGCAGGAGCCTGTGCCGGTGCGGCGACCTTGGGCTTGCTGCGGTTGAGTCCGGTCGCAACGACCGTGACGCGCAGCTCGCCCTGCATCTCGGGCTCGATGACCGTGCCGACCACGACGGTCGCGTCCTCGGCCGCGAACTGCTTGACGGTGCTGCCGACTTCCTCGAACTCGCCGATCGACAGGTCGAGTCCCGCCGTGACGTTGACGAGGATGCCGTGCGCACCCGCGAGGTTGATGTCCTCCAGCAGCGGCGACGACACGGCCATTTCCGCCGCGACGCGCGCCCTGTGCTCACCGGTGCCGATGCCGGATCCCATCATCGCGAGGCCGGTCTCCGCCATCACGGTGCGGACGTCGGCGAAGTCCACGTTGATCAGGCCTGGCCGCGTAATCAGCTCCGCTATGCCCTGGACCGCGCCCTGCAGCACCTCGTTCGCGCGCTTGAAGGCCTCCAGCAGCGTCGTCTGGCCGCCCAGCACCTGCAGCAGCTTCTGGTTCGGGATCGTGATCAGCGAATCCACGTGCCGCGAAAGCTCGGTCATGCCAGCCTCCGCGACCGAGGCGCGCTTGCTGCCCTCCATCGTGAACGGCCGCGTCACGACCGCGACGGTGAGGATGCCGAGCTCGCGTGCCACCTGCGCGACCACCGGTGCCGCGCCCGTGCCGGTTCCGCCGCCCATGCCGGCGGTGATGAAGAGCATGTCACAGCCCTCGATCAGCTCGATGATGCGGTCGCGATCCTCCATCGCGGCCTGCCTGCCGACCTCGGGATTGGCCCCCGCCCCAAGTCCTTTCGTGATGTTGCAGCCGATCTGCAACGAGGTCTTCACGCCCGAGTGCTTGAGCGCCTGCGCGTCGGTGTTCACGCAGATGAACTCGACGCCATCGATGCCGCACTTCGCCATGTGCGACACGGCGTTGCCGCCGCCGCCGCCCACGCCGACCACCTTGATCACAGCCGTCTGGCTGAATGAATCCATCAGTTCAAACATGTCCACTCCTCCGCTAGGTCAGAAATATCCCTGAAACCACGATTTCATCCGTTCCGTCACGGTCTTCACTCCGTCGCCGATGAGCTTCGGCGCCGGCTGGCCGGCATTCACCCGGCCGTAAAGCAGGAGACCCACGCCGGTCGCGTGGATCGGATTGCGCACGACGTCCCCGAGCCCGGTCACGCCGCCGGGACTGCCGAGGCGGACGGGCATGTGGAAGATTTCTTCGGCGAGCTCGACGGCGCCTTCCATCTTGGCGCTGCCGCCGGTGAGGACGACGCCCGCCGCCACCGACTCCTCGAAGCCGGAGCGACGAAGCTCGTCGCGGATCAGCATGAAGAGCTCTTCGTAGCGCGGCTCGACGATCTCCGCGAGCGTCTGGCGCGCAAGACGGCGCGAGGGCCGGTCGCCGACCGATGGCACCTCGATCGTCTCGTCTGGATTCGCGAGCTGCGAGAGCGCGCAGGCGTAGCGGATCTTGATCTCTTCCGCGTACGGCGTGGGAGTGCGCATCGAGACCGCGATGTCGTTCGTGACCTGGTCGCCGGCGACCGGGATCACGGCCGTGTGGCGGATCGCGCCGCCGGAGAAGACCGCGATGTCCGTCGTGCCGCCGCCGACGTCGACGAGACAGGCGCCGAGCTCCTTCTCGTCGTCGGTCAGGACCGCGAACGAGGATGCGAGCTGCTCGAGCACGATGTCCTCGACCTCGAGCCCGCAGCGCTGCACGCACTTGACGATGTTCTGGGCCGCGCTCTCGGCGCCGGTCACGATGTGCACGCGCGCCTCGAGCCGCACGCCCGACATCCCGATCGGCTCGCGGATGCCTTCCTGCCCGTCGATGATGAATTCCTGCGGCAGGACGTGGAGGATCTTCTGGTCGGCCGGGATCGGCACGGCCTGGGCCGCGTCCATGACGCGCGCGACGTCGCCGGCGGCGACTTCCTTGTCCTTGATCGCGACGATGCCGTGCGAATTGAGGCTCCGCACGTGGCTGCCCGCGATGCCGGTGAAGACCGAGCGGATCTCGACGCCCGCCATCAGCTCCGCCTCCTCGACGGCGCGCTGGATGGACTGGACCGTCGAGTCGATGTTGACCACGACGCCCTTCTTGAGGCCGCGCGAGGGATGCGAGCCGAGGCCGATGACCTCGAGGCTGCCGTCGCCGTGCATCTCGCCGACGAGCGCGACGACCTTCGACGTGCCGATGTCGAGCCCCACGATCAGGTTGCGGTCAGAGCGCTTAGCCATCGAATCCGGGAACTCCATTCAACTGGCGGGCCATCGAGGCAGGCGCGGCGCGGGGCGGCTTGCGGTTTCCACGCCAGCCGATCGAAAAGCCGTTCGAGTAGCGCATGTCGACGTAGCGGATCTCCGACGCGCGACCGGCGATGACCGGCGCGCTGAACTGGACGAAGCGGTCCATTCGCTCGTCCACCTGCCGGCGGCCGAGCCGCACGGTCACGCCGGTCGACAGGTCGAGCTCCCATGCGCCGCGCGCATCGAGCCGGAGGGCCGCGACCTGGAGCCCGAGCCCGCTGAGACGGCCCTGCGTCGCGAGGTAGCGCTGTGCGACCTGCCACTCCGTGCCCTCGGGACCTTCGAGGCGCGGCAGTTCCGGCGGGGGGTGGCGCACGCCGGTCGCAAAGAGCTCGCCGCGCGTGTTGAGCAGCCCGTCTTCGCCCCAGCGCGCCGCCGCCTGCTGCTCGACGATCTCGATGCGGATGCGGTCCGGCCACAGGCGTTGCACGCGCGCGCGGTCGACCCAGGCGAGGGCCTCGACGGCCTTGCGCACCTTGTCGAGGTCGGCTCTCACGAATCCGCCCCGCAGTGCGCCGAGCGCCGCCTGCTGGACCTCGACCGACGTGACCCGCTGGAAAGGGCCGTCGATCACGAAACTGCGGACGGGCTGGTCGAGGCCGAGCGCAAGCAGCATCCCGAGAGCGGCGATCGCGGCGAGCGCGCCCGCGACGCGCCCGGCGCGCGGCCACTCGAGCCTCGGCCACTCGATGCGGCTCCCGGCCGATTTCCTGCGGTTGCGCCTGCGCAAGAGTCCCATGGATCAGGTCCTCTCCCGCGCGAAGCTCGTTTCGAGAATCCGCCAGGTGAGCTCCGGGAATTCGATGCCGGCGGCGCGTGCGGCCATCGGCACGAGGCTGTGGCCCGTCATGCCGGGCACCGTGTTGATCTCGAGCAACAGGGCCTTGCCGTCCCCGCCCATGACGAAGTCGACGCGGCCCCAGCCGGATGCGCCGGTCGCTTCGAAGGTCGCGAGCGCCGCCTGCTTCAGCGCAGATTCCGCGGCGGCTGCGAGGCCGCAGGGAATCAGGTAGCGCGTGTCGTCGGCGAAGTACTTCGCCTGGTAGTCGTAGAAGGTCCGCGGGGTCTCGATGCGGATCGCGGGCAATGCGTCGCCCTGCAGGACGCCGACGGTGTACTCGCCGCCCGTGATCCAGCGCTCAGCGATCACGACGGGATCGAGCGCCGAAGCCGCACGCCATGCCGCGGGCAGCTCGGCCGCGCTCGCGACACGGCTCATGCCGACGCTCGAGCCCTGGGTCGCCGGCTTCACCGCGATCGGCAGGCCGAGCTCGGCCACTGCGCGATCGAAATCGGGTGCGCCGCTCAGGACGAGCCACGGCGGCGTCGCGACGCCCGCGGCCTGCGCGAGCCGCTTGGTGCGGAGCTTGTCCATGCCGATGGCGGAGCCCAGGACTCCGCTCCCGGTGTACGGCAGGCCGAGCCACTCGAGCGCGCCCTGCACCGCGCCGTCCTCGCCGCCCGGCCCGTGCAGCGCGACGAAGACGCGATCGAAGCCGGCCGTCACGAGGTCGGTGAGCGCGCGATCCGCCGGATCGAATTCCTGGGCTGCCACGCCCCTGGCGCACAGCGCCTCGAGCACCGCGCCGCCGGTCATGAGCGACACCTCGCGCTCCGCCGACGCGCCGCCCATCAGCACCGCGACTCGGCCGAATGCCGCGGCGTCCGTGACGCGCCGGAACTCAACACCGGTCTGGCGTAGCCGGCTCAACGGGCGAACTCCAGCCACGAAACCAGGCTGCGCGCGAGCACGGCGTCCGGCAGTCCTGCTCGCTCGCGCCGCCGGAACTTACGCGCTCGCTCGCAGGCTGCCGTCCGCCCGCTCGCGCGCCGCGCGGGCGCCGCGGCCGATGCGCGCGAGGTGGCGGGGTGCTCGCGAGCAAACTCGTAAGTTCCGGCGGAGTTTGCGAGCGAGCAACCCCGCCGGATCCCGCGCGCATCGGCCGCAGCGCCAGTCGAGGCGCTTGCAGGCAGCCGGAAGGCGTGGCGGGCGATCATGCAGCTTCCCCGATCACGCGGACTTCGGGAGCGAGGCGCACGCCGTGCACACGCTCGACCGTCGCCTGCACGTGCCGAACCAGCGCCTCGAGGTCGGCGGCGGTCGCCTCGCCTCCGTTGATGATGAAGTTGGCGTGCTTGTCCGAGACTGCGGCGCCGCCGATGCGAAAGCCCTTGAGCCCCGCGCGCTCGATCAGGTCGGCCGCGTGTCCGCCCGGCGGATTCGTGAACACCGAGCCGCAGCTCCAGGCGCCGATCGGCTGGCTTGCGTGGCGCTTTTCGAGGAGCTTGCGTATCGAATCGCGGTTCGCGTCCGGGCGCGCCTCGAAACGGAATGTCGCCGCGAGGAACCACTCGCCCGGGACAGGCGGCGTCACGCTGCGGTAGGCGAACCTGTATTCGGAGGCGTCGCGACGGTGGCGCGATCCGCCACGATCGATCGTCTCGGTTTCCACGACATGGGGCCAGGTCTCCGCGCCCCATGCACCCGCGTTCATTGCAAGCGCGCCGCCGATCGTTCCCGGGATTCCGGCGAAGAAGTCCGCGGGCCCGAGCTGCCATTTTGCGCACTGGCGACCGAGTCGCGCACATGGGACCCCGGCCTCCGCGCGCACGCGATCGTCCCCGACGCGATCGAGCGCGTCCAGGATGCCGTGCACCGAGATCACGACGCCGCGTATGCCCCCGTCGCGCACCAGCAGGTTGCTGCCGAGCCCGACCCAGGTGATCGGCACTTCGGCGGGCAGCGAGCGGAGGAAGGACGACAGGTCCTCGACGTCGCGAGGCGAGAACCAGACGTCGGCCGGTCCGCCGACTCGCCAGGACGTATGGCGCGACATCGGCTCGCCCCGCAGCACGCGGTCCTCGAAGTCCGCGGCGATCGCAATCGCGCTCATCGCCCGACCCTCGCGCTCGTCACGCCGAGCTTGGTGGGCAGTTCGTGCGCGACCGCGCCGATGCTGCCGGCGCCCATGGTCAGCACGACGTCGCGATCGGCGATCACGCCCGAGAGCGCGGCCGGCAGCTCGCGCACGTCCTCGACGAACACGGGCTCCAGCCGCCCCCGCCCGCGAACGGCGCGGCAGATGGCGCGGCCGTCGGCATTGGCGATGGGCTCCTCGCCGGCCGCGTAGACCTCGGTCACGAGCAGCGCATCCGCCGCAGAAAGCGCCCGCCCGAAGTCGTCGATCAGGTCGCGAGTGCGCGTGTAGCGATGTGGCTGGAACGCGAGCACGAGCCGCCGTCCGGGCCAGGACTGGCGAACGGCGTCGATGGTCGCCTCGATCTCGGTCGGGTGATGGCCGTAGTCGTCGACGAGCGTGATCCGGCCGGAGCGCGTCGCGACCTCGCCCAGGAGCTCGAGCCGCCGGCCGATGCCCTGGAAGCCTGACAGCGCGCGCTGGATGGCTGCGTCCTCGACCTCGAGCTCGGTTGCGACCGCGATCGCCGCGAGGGCATTGCGGACGTTGTGCAGCCCGGGAAGGTTGAGCTCCACGGCAAGCGGCGGGCGGCCCGCGCGGATCGCCTGGAAGCGGGTCCTGCCGCCCTCGCGCTCGAGCGAGACGGCGCGCAGGTCCGCGTCCGTGCCGAGTCCGTAGCGAACCGTCGGGCGGCCGACCTGCGGCAGGAGTTCGCGCACGACCTCGTCGTCGCTGCAAAGGACGGCGAGCCCGTAGAACGGGAGGTTGTGCAGGAACTCGACGAAGCTCTGCTTGAGCTTCTCGAAATTGCCGCCGTGCGTCACGAGATGGTCGTTGTCGACGTTCGTGACGATCGCAATGACCGGCTGCAGGTGCAGGAAGGAGGCATCGCTCTCGTCCGCTTCCGCGACGAGATAGCGGCTGGTGCCGAGCTTTGCATTGCTGCCCGCGCTCTTCAGCTGTCCGCCGATCACGAAGGTCGGGTCGAGCCCGCCTTCTGCAAGGACGGATGCGACCAGGCTCGTGGTGGTGGTCTTGCCGTGCGTGCCGGCGACGGCAATGCCCTGGCGGAAACGCATGAGCTCGCCCAGCATCTCGGCGCGCCGCACGACCGGAATCCGCGCTTCCGTGGCCGCGGCGAGCTCCGGATTCGAGTCGGAGACCGCGGACGAGACGACGACGACACTCGCGCCCGCGACCTGTCCGGCCGCATGACCGATGAAAATACGCAGACCCATCGCGGACAGCCGCGCGGTCACGGCATTGGCACGCAGGTCCGAGCCCTGCACGGCGTAACCGAGATTGAATAGCACCTCGGCGATGCCGCCCATGCCGGCGCCGCCGATGCCGATCAGGTGAATGAGCCCGACGCGCCGCATGCGGTCGCTCATGCGCGTCCTCCTTCCGCCTCGAGGCAGAGCTCCGCGACGCGACGGGCAGCGTCGGTCACGGCGAGCGCGCGGGCCGCCTCCGCCATCGCAAGCAGCCGCAGGCGGCCGTGGCCGTTCCCGAAGAGCGTCGCGAGGCGATTCGCGAGCTCGGCGGCAGTCAGGCCCGTCTCCGGCACGACCTGGGCCGCGTTCACGCGCCGGAGCCACTCGGCATTCTTGGTCTGGTGATCGTCCACGGCCGCCGGAAACGGCACGAGGATCGAGCCGACGCCCGCGGCGGCGAGCTCGGAAACCGTCGAGGCGCCCGCGCGCGCGACGACGAGGTCGGCGTTCGCATAGGCGGCCGCCATGTCGTCGATAAAGGCGCGCACTTCGGCCTGGATCCCCGCGGCGCGATACGCCGCCTCGGTCGCATCGCGCTCCCGCGCACCGGTCTGGTGCAGTACCCAGGGACGGCGCGCCTCGGGCAGCAGCGCGAGGGCTTCGGGAAGTAGCCGATTAAGTGCGGAGGCACCCTGGCTGCCGCCGAAGACGAAGAGCCGCACCGGGCCATTGCGCGATTCGAAGCGCTGCCGCGGCGGCGGAAGCGCCGCAATCTCGGGGCGCACGGGATTGCCGACATAGAGCGCGCCGCGCGAAGCCGGGAAGCTGCCCGGAAATCCCTCGGCGATCCGCGAGGCGATGCGCGCGAGCCAGCGATTGGTGAGGCCCGCGACCGCATTCTGTTCGTGAATCACGAGCGGTGCGCCTGCGAGCCAGGCTGCGATCCCGCCCGGGCCGGAGGCGAAGCCCCCGCAGCCGAGCACGACGCCGGGTCGGCGCCGTCGCAGCGCGGCCAGTGCCTGCCGGACGGCGCGCACGATGGTGACGGGGCTCGCGAGCCAGCCCGCGGCGCCCTTGCCTCGCAAGCCTCCGACCTCGATCCACTCGACCGGATAGCCGGCTGCCGGCACGACGCGCGCCTCGATGCCGCGCTCGGTGCCGAGCCAGACGATCTCGCGGCTCGACCGCAGCTGGCCCGCGATCGCGAGTGCGGGAAACACGTGCCCGCCCGTTCCGCCCGCCATGATCATGACGGTCCGGCTCATGCGGACCTCCCTTCCGGCGGAATCGCGCTCTTGCCGGAAGCGACGACCTCGTGGTGGACGCGCAGCAGCATGCCGACCCACGCGAGCGTCACGAGCATGCTCGAGCGACCGTAAGAAAGGAGAGGCAGCGTCAGGCCCTTGGTGGGAAGCAGGCCCATGTTCACGCCGATGTTGAGAAACGCCTGCAATCCGATCCACACGCCGAATCCGGCCGCAATGCAGGCGTGCAACGGCATGCCGGCGTCGGCGGCGACGCGCGCGAGCCGGAGGCTCCTGAGAACGAGCGCGAGGAAGGCGACCACGACGAGCGTGACGCCGAGAAGTCCGAACTCTTCGGCGAGCACGGCGAACACGAAGTCCGTGTGTGCTTCGGGCAGGTAGAAGAGCTTCTGGATGCTCGAGCCGAGGCCGACGCCGAACCATTCGCCGCGGCCGATCGCGATCAGCGACTGCGTGAGCTGAAAGCCGCAGTTGAACGGATCCGCCCAGGGATTGATGAAGCAGGTGAGGCGCTGCATGCGATAGCCGCTCACGAGAGCGAGGACCCCTGCGCCAAGCACGCCGGCGCCGCAGACCGCCAGGAAGTCCCGGAGCCGGGCGCCTGCGACGAACAGCACCGACGTGCCGGTGACGCAGAGCACGACGGCCGCGCCGAAGTCGGGCTCCATGAGCAGCAGGACCGCGGCCGCCACGAGCACGGCGAGCGGCTTGAAGAATCCCTGTGCACTGCTCCGAAGCTCGGTCTGATGGCGCACGGCGTAGATCGCCATGTAGGTCACGAGCAGCCAGCGCGCTATCTCCGAGGGCTGGAAATTCAGCAGTCCGATCCGGATCCAGCGCCGGCTGCCATTGACCGCGTGGCCGATGCCCGGGACCAGCACGAGCACGAGCAGCGCGAAGCTCGCGACCAGCAGCCAGGGCGCGATCCGCTTCCACAGCGATATCGGCACGACGAGCATCGCGGCGCCGATCGTGCAGCCGAGCAGGACGGAGAAAAGCTGTCGCTCGAAATGGAAGAACGGGTCGCCCGTCAGTCGCTCGGCGATGTTGAGGGAAGCCGAAGTGACCATCACGAGGCCGACGAGCAGCAGGCCGAAGACCGAGGTGACGATCACCGGGTCGATGGCGAGCCGCTGCTGGCGGCCTGCCGAGCGCGAATACTGCAGCGACACGCTCGCGCTCATTGCGGCAGCCGCCGTACGGCCGAGGCGAAGGCATCGCCCCGCTCCGCGTAGTCACGGAACATGTCGAAGCTCGCACAGGCCGGTGACAGCAGCACCGTGTAACCCGGCCGCGCGACGGAAGCCGCGACCCCGACCGCCGACCCCATGGTGTCGGCTGTCGAGACGGCGCAACTCTTCGCGACGGCGGCGGCGAGGAGCGGCGCGTCGCGGCCGATCAGGACGGCGTGCACGACCTTGCCCTTGCACGCGGGACCGAGCGGGGTGAAGTCCTGGCCCTTGCCCTCCCCGCCCGCGATCAGGACGAGCGGACCGTCGAGTCCCTCGATCGCGGCCACGGTCGCGCCGACGTTCGTGCCCTTCGAGTCGTCGATCCACGCGATTCCGCGCCAGTCGCGCACGCGCTCCGTGCGGTGCGGCAAACCGCCGAAGCGGCGAAGCACGGCCGTCATCGCCTCGCGCGGGAGGCCGCAGACGCTGCCGACCGCGAGTGCTGCGAGCGCGTTGGCCGCGTTGTGGCGCCCCGGGAGCCGGAGCTCGCCGACCGGCAGCAGCGGCTCGGCACCCTCGGCGAGCCATTCCCCGCCTGGCCGGGTCAGCAACCTGAAATCGGCGTCACGGCGCCGCAGGCTGAAGCCGACGCAGCGCTGGCCCGGCCGCGGCATCCGTAGGACGAGCTCGTCGTCGAGGTTCACGATCGCCGTCGCCGCGCGCTCGAAGATTCGCGCTTTGGCCGCGGCGTATTCGGCGATGTCGCGGTAACGATCGAGGTGGTCGGGCGTGACGTTCAGCACGGCGGCCGCTTCGAGTTGCAGCGAGTGGGTCGTCTCGAGCTGGTACGAGGAAAGCTCGAGCACGTACATCGCCGCCGGCGGTCCGGCGAGGAGGTCGAGCGCGGGCTCGCCGAGGTTGCCGCCGACCCGCACCTCGACGCCCGCCGCCTTCGCGAACTCGCCGACGAGCGTCGTGACCGTGCTCTTGCCGTTCGTGCCCGTGATGCCGACGACGCGGCCGCCCGCTTCGCGCGCGAAGAGCTCGATGTCGCCGATGAGGTCCAGTCCCAGGGACGCGGCCTTCCGCAGGAACGGCTCCGCGAGCGAGACGCCGGGCGACACGACAATCTGGTCGGCGCCTTCGAGCACGGCAGGGTCGAATCCGCCGAGCGCCGTCGCCGCTTCGGGCACCAGGCGGCGCAGTTCCGCGAGTCCCGGCGGGTCCGCGCGCGAATCCGTCACGACGAGCCGGTGCCCGCGCGCGGCGAGGTGCCGGGCTGCCGACACCCCGGTCCGGCCGAGGCCCACGATGACGCTGCGCGGACTGCCTGCTGACTGCTGCATCAGCGGAGCTTCAGCGTCGCCAGCCCGATGAGGACCAGCATGAAGGAAATGATCCAGAAGCGGACGATGACCTTCGGTTCGGCCCATCCCTTCAGCTCGTAATGGTGGTGTATCGGGGCCATCCGGAAGATGCGCTTGCCGCGCAGCCGGAAGGACGCGACCTGCAGGATCACGGAAATCGTTTCGAGCACGAAGATTCCGCCCATGATCGCGAGCACCAGCTCCTGCCGCACGATCACGGCGACCACGCCGAGCGCCGCGCCGAGCGCGAGCGCGCCGATGTCGCCCATGAAGACCTGCGCCGGGTACGTGTTGAACCAGAGGAAGCCGAGGCCGGCGCCGACGATCGTCGCGACGAAGATGAGCATTTCGCCGGCGCCCGGCACGTACGGGATCTGGAGGTAGCTCGCGAAGTCCACGCGGCCCGTCACGTAGGCGAAGACGCCGAGGCCGCCGGCGACCATCACGCAGGGCATGATCGCGAGCCCGTCGAGGCCGTCCGTCAGGTTGACCGCGTTGCTCGAGCCGACGATCACGAAGTAGGTGAAGATCACGAAGGCCGCCGCTCCCATCGGCAGCGCGACGCTCTTGAAGAAAGGCACGTAGAGCGAGGTCTCGGCCGGCGATTGCGCGGTCTGCCACAGCGCGATCGCGGCGGCGAGGCCGGCGAGCGACTGCCACAGGTATTTCCAGCGCGCCGCGAGGCCCCGCGGATCGCGCACGACGAGTTTCAGGTAGTCGTCGTAAAAGCCGATGATGCCGAAGGCGAGCGTCACGGTCAGCGCGATCCAAACGAAGCGGTTCGCGAGGTCCGCCCAGAGCAGCGTGCCTGCCGTGACCGCGATCAGGATCAGCGCCCCGCCCATCGTGGGCGTGCCCTTCTTGCCGAGGTGCGAGCCCGGACCGTCGTCGCGCACGACCTGGCCGATCTGGCGCGCCGCCAGCATGCGGATCATCGACGGGCCGACGAAAAGCGCGATCGTGAGGGCGGTGAGCGCAGCGAAGATCGAGCGCAGCGTGAGGAAGCCGAAGACGCGGAAGCCGCCGTAGAAACCCGTGAGCCATTCGAACAGGTCGAGCAGCATGTCGCTCCCTCAGTTGCCGTTGCCGGCGGCGGGCAGCGGCGCCACGAGCCGCTCCACCACGCGTTCCAGCCGGTTGACCCGCGAACCCTTCACGAGCGCCGTCACTCCGGACTCGATGCTCGCGGCCAGCTCGTCGGCGAGCGGCGCGACGTCCTCGTACCAGCTGCCGCGGGCGCCGAAGGCGGCGACCGCGTGGCGCGCTGCCTCGCCCATCGCAAAAAGGCGCGTGATGCCGGCGCGGCGCGCGTAGTCGCCGATGCCCGCGTGGCTCGCCACGGTTTCCCCGCCAAGCTCTGCCATCTCGCCAAGCACGAGCCAGTGCTCGCCCGGCAGCGCGCAGAGCACGTCGATCCCAGCGCGCACGGAGCTCGGGTTCGCGTTGTAGGAATCGTCGATCAGCCATGAACCGCGCGGACCGTGCTTTAGCTGGAGGCGCCCTGCGACCGGGCGCATGCGCTCGAGGCCGGCGGCGATTTCGGGCAGGCCGACGCCCGCTGCGTGAGCGGCGGCGGCCGCGCCGAGCGCGTTGGAAACGTTATGGCGGCCCGCGAGCGGCAGCCGCACGCGCGCCTCTGCGCCTCTGATCGCGAGCGTGAATGTCGTGGCGAAGGCGCCCGATTCGATGCGTCCGTGGATCGCCAGGGCCCGCACCTCGGCCGGCGCCTCGACTCCGAAGCGGACGACGCGTGCGCTGCGAGCCATCGTCTGCCACAACTCGCAGAACGGGTCATCCGCGTTGATGACGGCAATGCCGCGCGGTGGGAGCGCCGCGAACATCTCGCCCTCGGCGTGGGCGACGCCGGCGAGGTCGCCGAATCCCTCGAGGTGCTCATCGCCCGCATTGGTAACGAGCGCGATCGCGGGCTTCGCCAACGCGGCGAGCGCGGCGATTTCGCCGGGGTGATTGGCGCCCATTTCGACGACCGCATAGAGGTGCTGAGGCTCGAGGCGCAGCAGCGTCAGCGGCACGCCGATGTGGTTATTGAGGTTGCCTCGGGTCGCCAGCGTCGGCCCGGAACCGGCGAGGATTGCGGCAAGAAGTTCCTTCGTCGTGGTCTTGCCATTGCTGCCCCCGACACCGAGGACCAGCGCGCCGCTCTTGCCGCGCCAGGCGGCGGCGAGCGCGGCAAGCGCTGCCTGCGTGCTGCGGACGACCACCTGCGGCAGCGAGCCTTCCGCAGCCTTCTCGACGAGCGCCCCGGCGGCGCCGCGGTCGCGCGCGCTTGCGACGAATGCATGCCCGTCGAAGCGCTCGCCGCGCAGCGCGACGAAGAGCTGACCCGGACCGAGCGTGCGCGAATCGATCGACACGCCCGCGAATGCCACGTCATCGCCCGCGAGGCGGCCCCCGGTCGCGGCAGCAACCTCCGACAGGCGGCCCTTCACTGCGCGCTTCCGATTCGCGCCCGCAGGCAATCACGGTCGCTGAACGGGCGCCGCACGTTGCCGACGATCTGGTAGTCCTCGTGGCCCTTGCCCGCGATCAGCACGGCATCGCCTGCCCGGGCCTCGGCAATCGCGGCGTCGATCGCGCGTGCGCGATCACGCTCGACGAGCGCGCACTCCGGACGGCGAAATCCGCGCAGGATCATCGCGACGATGCGATCGGCGTCCTCGCCGCGCGGGTTGTCGTCGGTGACGATGACGCGGTCCGCGAGCCGCTCCGCCGCCTCGCCCATCAACGGACGCTTGCCGGGATCGCGCTCGCCTCCGCAGCCGAACACGACGACTACGCGGCCGCGGGAATGCGCGCGCACCGCCGCGAGCGCCTTCGCGAGCGCGTCGGGCGTGTGCGCGTAGTCGATGACCGCAAGCGCCCCGTTGGCGAGCCGGTAGCCTTCCATGCGCCCGGGCGGCGCGGTGCAGGCGCCGAGCGCGCCGAGCGACTCGTCCACTTCGAACTCCCAGGCGAGCAGCACGCCGAGCGTGACCGCCAGGTTTTCGGCGTTGAATCCGCCGATCAGCCGCGAGCGCAGGCGCCGGGCGCCGAAGTGGCCGCGGATTTCGAGCTCGAGTCCGCCCTCGGCCGCGTGGATCCGGCCGACGTGGATGAATCGCTGCGCAGCGGGCACATCGCCGCCCACGGCGACCGCCGTGAGTTGGACGCCCGATCCGACCGCGGCGGCAAAACGCGCGCCGACGGGGTCGCCCACGTTGATGACCGCGTGCTCGAGACCGGGCAGGCGGAACAGGCGTTCCTTGGCCTCGGCGTAGCGCTCCATCGTGCCGTGGTAATCGAGGTGGTCGCGGCTCAGGTTGCAGAACGCCGCGACCGGCATGCGCACGCCGTCGATCCGGCGCTGGTCGAGCGCATGCGACGACACTTCCAACGCGACGTGCGTCGCGCCCGCGTCGGCAAGCGCGCGCAGCTGGCGATGCAGCGTGATGACATCCGGCGTGGTCAGCGACCCGCCCTCCACCGCCGGCGGGAAACCGGAGCCGAGCGTGCCGAGGTAGGCACCGCGACGCGCGAGCCGCTCGACCGCGGAGGCGAGAAGCCAGGCGCAGGTGGTCTTTCCATTCGTGCCCGTGACGCCCGCGACCGTGAGCCGCGACGACGGCATTCCGTAGAACCTGTCGGCGATGCCTCCGAGGCGGTCGCGCAGCTCGCGCACGGCGACGAATGGAATGTCCGCAACTGCGGCGCCGGGCGAGGCGCCTTCCGCGGGATCCCAAAGTATCGCGCGCGCACCCCGCGCGGCCGCTTCATGCGCGTGTTCGAGCCCGTGCCGGCTTGCGCCCTTCATCGCGACGAAGGCGTCACCCGCGGCGACGGCCCGCGAGTCGAGCGAGAGCCCCGCGACGTCCACGCGCGGCGCAGGCGCGATGCCGGCAAGCAGCGCGTCGAGCCGGACCGCTGCGCTCATGGCCCTTCGTCCTCGTATTCGACGGGCGCGACGCGCGCGAGGTCGTCCGGCGCGACCGACATCAGGCGCAGCGCGCCCGAAGTGACGGCGGAGAACACGGGAGCCGCGACGTCGCCGCCGTAATAGAAATCGCCCTGCGGCTCGTCGACCATGACGACGACGGCAAGGCGGGGTTCGCTCGCCGGCACGATGCCGGCGAACACCGAGAGGTAACGGTCCGTCGAGTAGCCCCCGGGAATCGCCCGCCAGGCCGTGCCGGTCTTGCCCGCGACGCGATAGCCCGGCACCGCCGCTTTCACGCCGGTGCCAGCCGGCGTCACCGCGTTCTCGAGGAGCCCGACCAGGTCGCGCGAGACCCTCGCGGAAAGCTTGCGTTCGCCCGGGGGCCGCTCGTCGACGCGCCGGAACGTGATCGGCCGCTGCACGCCGAATGCGCCGACCGTCGCGTACGCCTGCGCTAGCTGGAGCGGCGTCACCGAGAGGCCGTAGCCGTAGGCCATGGTCGCGACGTTGATCGGGCGCCAGTTCTGCGTGCCGGTGAGGAGCCCGGCGGACTCACCCGGGAAACCGCTTGCCGTCACCTTGCCGAAGCCGAGGTCCTTCAGCGTGTCGTGCATCAGGTCCTTGTCGAGCGAGAGCGCGATCTTCGCCATCGCGACATTGCTCGAGCGCGCAAGGACGCCGCCGAGGTCGATCGTGCCGAGCTCATGGTGGTCGCGGATGGTTCGCGAGCCGATCTTGAAAGGCGCGGCGTCGATCGTGGTGTCCGCGCGGTAGCGCCCCGACGCGAGCGCGGCGGCGACGACGAATGGCTTGATGCTCGAACCCGGCTCGAAGATGTCGGTCACGGCGCGGTTGCGGTACCGGGGCACGTCGTACTGCGTCCGGTCATTCGGGTTGAAAGAGGGCTGGTTGACCATCGCGAGCACTTCGCCGGTCGCAATGTCGAGCACGATTACCGTGCCCGCGAGCGCGCGGTGCTTGCGCACCGCCGCTTTCAGCTCGCGGTAGGCGAGGTACTGGACGCGCAGGTCGACGCTCGTGCGCAGGTCCTCGCCCTCGACCGGCGAGCGCAGGACCTCCACGTTCTGGATCACGCGCCCGCGTCCGTCCTGGATCACCCGCTTCTGTCCGTCGATGCCCGCGAGCGAGCGGTTGAATGCGAACTCGAGCCCTTCCTGCCCGGCTTCGTCCAGGCTGGTGAATCCGAGCAGGTGGCCGGTCACCTCGGCGTTCGGATAAAAACGCTTGTATTCGCGCTCGAAATAGACGCCGGGAATCTTGAGTTTCCGGATCCTCGCGGCCTCTGCAGGCTCGAGGTGCCGGGCCACGTAGAGGAACTCGCGGTCGAGGTTGCTCGTGACCCGCTGGACGAGCCACTGGCGGTTGAGCTTCAGCTCGCGCGCAAGCTGCGCGATCCCATCGCTCGCCTCGGCGAATTCGGGTGGATTGACCCACACGGTGTCGACGGGCGAGCTGACTGCGAGCGGCTCGCCGAACCGGTCGAGGATCGCGCCGCGATGCGCGAGCATCGTCGCGACTCGCGCATGCCGCATGTCCGCCTGCCTGGCGATGAACTGGCGGTCGAAGACCTGCAATTCGAGCGAGCGCCCGAGCAGGATGAGCGCCGCCAACGCGAGCATCCCGGTCAGGAGGCGCGCGCGCCCGCGGAACTGCGGCGCGTCGAACTCGATCTCCCCGTCCCGCCGCCTCATGGCGCGACGATCCGCACTTCGTCGGGCTTCGGGAACCGCATGTCCCTGCGTTCCACGGCCACGCGCTCGACGAAGCCGTGGTTGGACCAGGCGCTCTGCTCCAGCTGCTGCCGGCTCCACTCGATGTTGAGCGCGTCGCGCTCCGCGGACAGGTGCTGGAGCTCGACGAACAGCGTCCGCGACTCGTGCCGCGCGCGCACGACGGCGATCGCGGAGGCAAGCACCGCGAGCCACAGGAGCGGCAGGCCGACGAGCGTCCAGCGCCGGCTCAAGAGTCGAGCCTCTCGGCGACGCGCATGACTGCGCTCCGCGCCCGCGGGTTGCGCGCGATTTCGGACTCGTCGGCAAAGGTCGCGCGACCGACGAGGCGCAGCCGCGGCCGCGCCGCGGCGGGAATCGACGGCAGCCCGGCCCAGGCCGGGTCCTCGCGCGTGCCGTCGCGCATGAAGCGCTTGACAATGCGGTCCTCGAGCGAGTGGAAGCTGATCACGACGAGCCGCCCGCCGGGCGCCAGCGCGCCGACCGCCTGCGGCAGCGCGCGCTCGACCTCGCCGAGCTCATCGTTGATGTGGATGCGCAGTGCCTGGAAAGTCCGGGTAGCCGGGTGGCGGCCCGGCTCGCGCCCCGGCACGGCCGCCGAGATGATGCCGGCGAGGCGCCCGGTCGTCTCGATCGGGCCGGACTCGCGCGCGGCCACGATCGCGCGCGCGATGCGCCTCGCATGGCGTTCCTCGCCGAGCCGCGCGATCACGGCTGTCATCTCCCGCTCGTCCGAGCGCGCAAGGAATTCGGCGGCAGTCGTGCCCGCTTCCGGATCCATGCGCATGTCGAGCGGGCCGTCGCGCAGGAAGCTGAACCCGCGCCGCGCCTCGTCGAGTTGCGGCGAGGAAACGCCGAGGTCGAACAGGATTCCGTCCACGCTGCGCGGCGCGACGAGGTGCCCGAGCTCCGAAAATCGCGCGCGCACGAAGCGTGCGCGCGGATCCGCGTCGAACAGGACGGCCGCGGCCGATGCGGCCTCGGGATCGCGATCGATGGCAATCAACTTCCCCTCGTCACCGAGCCGGCCGAGGATTTCCCCGGCATGACCACCGCGACCGAACGTCGCGTCCACGTAGCAGCCGTCGGCCCGGATCGCGAGCGAATCGATCGCCGCATTCCTGAGCACCGGCGCGTGTACCCCGCCGCGCGGCTCCACCGATGGCACGCCGTTCGGCGCGCCGATCACAGCGAAAGCGAACCCAGCTCCGCCGGCAGTGACGTCGGCGTGTCCTCGCCGTTCAACCACTGCTCGCGACGCTCTTCCCAACGCTGCTCGTCCCACAGTTCGAAGCGATTGCCCTGCCCGATCAGCATCGCGTTGCGGTCGAGGTGCGCGAATCCGCGCAGCGTCGGCGGCAACAGCAGGCGTCCGTGCCCGTCGAGCTCGACGTCGGTCGCGTAACCCACCATCAGTCGTTGCAGGCGTCGCGCGTGCTCGTTCAGGGTCGGCAGTCGCATCAGCTTCCGTTCGATTTCTTCCCAGTCAGGCAGCGGGTAGATCAGCAGGCACTGGTCGCGGTCGATCGTCACCACGAGCCGGGGGTCGCCACGCTCGGCAAGGCGCTCGCGATACCGGGTGGGAATGACCATCCGGCCCTTCGCATCGAGGGTGACTTTGGTTGCGCCGCGAAACACGAGCTAAAACGGGACGTTGTCCCATTCCCCCCCACTTTCTCCCACTCGCTGCCACTATAGGCAGCGCGGGAGGCAGGGTCAACGGGTCAGCACGAGAAATTTCGTGACGCGTCAGTCACTTAGAGAAGAAGGCGAAAGCCCATTCTTGAAGGGCTCAGAGACACTGAAATCAGCGACTTACGGGACGCACTTCGTGCGCGTTGTTAGGTACCGCCGTTTTTAGGCGGTTTTTCTCGTGTCGAACCAAAAAAAGAGTCGGCCGATAAGCCGGGTTCTGTCGAGGGCAATCATTCCTCTGGGATGCACGTCGCCGTGCACCTCAAGCAGCCTACCCGGAAACGCGCGCGGGCCGCGCGCTGCGGCTTTCGCCGCGTGTTTCCCTATTTGGCCTTGCTCCCGGCGGGGTTTGCCTTGCCGTCGCCGTTGCCGTCGACGCGGTGCGCTCTTACCGCACCATTTCAACCTTGCCGTCGCGCTTGCGCGCGCTTGGGCGGTGTATTTTCTGTTGCACTTTCCGTGGGCTCGCGCCCCCCAGGCGTTACCTGGCGCCGTGCCATGCGGAGCCCGGACTTTCCTCCGCATTCTCGCGAATGCGGCGAGTGCCTGGCCGACTCCCACGGACACCATAGTGCGTGGCGGGTCCCGCCTCAAGTCGCGCCGGGCGCCTTGTCCTTCGTGATCGCAAGGGCCCGCGCATAAGCGTCATTTCTGCGCACCCCCGTGAGGCTGGCCGCTGCCGCGGCCGCCGCCGAAGGCGGCAGGTGGCGGAGCAGGACCGCCAGCGTTTCGTCCAGCTCTGCCGCACCAGGCTCGGCCTGTTCCGCCCCCTCGATCAGGATTACGGCTTCGCCGCGAGCGAGTTCCGCATCGTTCTTCGCGCGCTCCGCGAGCTCGCCGAGGTTGCCGCGATAGAAGGACTCGAAGCGCTTGGTAAGCTCGCGGGCGATGCAGGCGCGCCGTCCCGCCCCGCAGGCCGCGACGAGGTCCGCCAGGCAATCGGCGATGCGATGCGGCGCCTCGTAGACGACGAGCGTGCGCGTTTCCGCGGCGAGCTCCGCGAGACGATGCCTTCGTGCCGCGGCGCGCGCGGGCAGGAATCCCTCGAAGCAGAAACGGTCGCAGGGCAGGCCCGCGGCCGACAGCGCCGCAATCGCCGCGCTGGGGCCGGGAATCGGCGTGACGACGATTCCCGCCTCGATCGCGGCGGCGACCAGAAGGTAGCCCGGATCGCTCACCAGCGGTGTGCCCGCGTCCGAGACGAGCGCAATGCTCTCGCCGCCGCGCAGGCGGCCGACAAGCTCGGCGACGCGGGCCCGCTCATTGTGCTCGTGCAGCGAGACCAGCGGACGCTCGAGGCCAAGCTCCCTGAGCAGCCGGCCGCTGTGGCGCGTGTCCTCGGCCGCGACCGCGCCGACACCCGCGAGAATCTCGCGCGCCCGCGCAGAAATGTCGCCCATGTTGCCGATTGGCGTCGCGACGACGTAGAGCACGCCCGAATTAGCCACTATAAGATGTCCCTCCCCGACCGCACCTGCCACGACTGCCGTGGCGCGGCGGGACGATCGTCGCCAAGGGCCGCCGCCGATGCAAGCGAAACGGGGAATCGCAAGGAATGCCGTCGCAGCGGCGCTCGCCGCGACGCTCGTCGCGGCCTGCCAGATGACGGGCATGCCACCGCTCGGCGGCACCGACGCGGCAGTCGAACGAGCCGGGCGCCAGTCCCGTCAGGGCGATCACGCAGCGGCGGCGCGAAGCTACGAGGCGGCCGCGCGCAGCGCGGCGGCAGGCAGCGGCAACGCGCTGTGGCTGGCGGCCGCCCGCGAGTGGCTGCAGGGCGCCGACGTTGCGGCGGCCGAGGCGGCAATGGCGAACCTGTCTGCGCCGCTCTCCGCCGCGGACACGCGCGAGCAGCGGCGGCTCGACGCGGAGATCGCGCTTGCGCGCGGAGACACCGCGCGCGCGGCCGAGATCCTGCGCGGAATCGCAGGGGACGACCAGGCGACTCTCGCTACGCGCGCCCGCGTGCAGTTCGGAAACCTTCGCATCGCGGACGCGGTATCGAGCCTGATCGCCCGCGACAGGCTCCTCGCGAACGCCGCCGATCGCCAGGCGAACCAGCGCATGATCGTGGACGGAATCCAGGCCGCGGTGCTGCGCGGCGGCGACGCGCGGCCACCCGCGGGCGCGGACCCGGTGCTGGCCGGCTGGCTCGAGCTTGGGCGCATCCTCGCCGACGCGAAGTCAGGCGCGCTCGGTTCGCAGCGCCGGCTGCAGGCCTGGCGCGAGCGCTATCCGGCACATCCGGCGAGCGATTCACTGTGGAAGGGCGTTTCCGAGCGGCCCGTCGCCCCGGGCGAGCGCCCCCGGCAGGTTGCGCTCCTCCTGCCATTGTCGGGGCGCTCGGCATCGGCCGGCAGCGCGGTGCGAGACGGATTCCTCGCCGCCTACTATGACGACGGCAGCTCGTCCCGGCCGCGCGTGCGGATCTATGACGTCGCCGAGCGCGATGCACCCTCCGCCTATCTCCAGGCCCTTGCGGACGGCAGCGATTTTGTCGTCGGCCCCCTCACCCGCGAGGAAGTCGCGGGGCTCGCGACGCTCGCGGACGGCCGCGCGACGACGCTCGCGCTCAATTTCCTGCCGGATGGCGTGGAAGTGCCGGACCGGTTCTTCCAGTACGCGCTGTCGCCGGAGGACGAGGCGCGCCTCGCGGCTCGCCGTGTCGCCGCCGACGGCCGCACGAGCGGAGTGACGCTCGTGCCGCAATCCGACTGGGGCCGGCGCGTGCACGCCGCGTTCGCCGAGGAATTCGCGGCGGCCGGCGGCCAGGTCGTGGACCAGGGGGACTACCTGCCCTCGACGGCGGATTTCAACGAGACCCTGCGCCGATTGCTCCGCACGACGGGCCAGCGCGGCAGCGCGCCGCGCCCGGACGCGCAATTCATATTCGTCGCCGCACAACCCGTGCACGGGCGCCTGATCCGCACGCAGCTTCGCTTCAACTACGCGAGCTCGCTGCCGATGTACGCGACATCGGACATCTACGACCCGGCCGGCCCGGGCAACGTCGACCTCGACGGCGTGATTTTTCCCGACATGCCCTGGGTGCTCGATCCGCAAGGAGCCTCGGCCGCCGCGCATGACACGGCCGATCGGGTGTACCCGGGACGGAGCGGCCAGCTCGGACGGCTGTACGCCTTCGGCTACGACGCGTTCCGCCTGGTCGGTGAGTTGCCTCGAATGCGCGGAGGAAGCCTCGGCTCGCTGCCGGGCGTGACCGGGCGGCTCGCGGTCGACGCCCGCGGCCGCGTGCGACGCGAACTCGACTGGGCGCAGATCGTCGGCGGACGCGTCGTTCCCTGGCCGCCTCCGCCGGCCGTCGCGCCGATCTCGTGAGCACCGCGCCGCACCTCGCTCTCGGCCGCGCGGCCGAAGCCGCGGCGGCGCGTCTTCTCGAGCGCCAGGGATACAGGATCCTCGCGACCAATTTCCGCGCGAAAGGCGGCGAGCTCGATCTCGTCGCCATGGACGGCACCGCGCTCGCAATCGTCGAGGTCCGCTATCGCGCATCTGATCGTTTCGGCGGCGCCGCTGCCAGCATCACGCCGGGAAAACGCAGCCGCATCATCCGCGCCGCCCGCGCACTGCTCGCGACCAACCCGCCACTCGCCAAACTGCCAGCGCGATTTGACGTCGTCGAGGTGAGTGGCCCCGTCGACAAGCTGCACTGCGATCTGATCCGCGGCGCCTTCAGTCTCTGATCGCGCTTTGGCGCGCTTGCCCCACGGTCGGTCGCATTCGCGTGCCGCGTGGCGCCACGCAGGCCTACATTTCGTCCGCTCGCCACCAGGAGAGGATCATGCGTGAATTGACTTCGTGGTTGGCTGCACTTTCGGCCGTCCTTGCGCTCGGCGGGCAGGCGGACGCTCGCGCGCAGGATGCCGAATTGAAGCTCGAGGCAGGATACGTCACCACACCCGAGGGCCTGCGGCTCTACTACCGGAAGGTCGGCGACTCGCCGCGGGTCGTGGTGCAGCCGGGACGGCTGTTCGCCTATTCCGATTTCGAATGGCTCGGCGGCGAATTCACGTATATCGCCTACGACATGCGCAACCGAGGGCGCTCCGACCTGGTGGCGGACGATGCCCTGATCGGGTTCGAAGAGGACGTGGCCGACCTCGAGACCGTGCGCAGGCATTTCGGCATCGAGCGCATGGCTCTCCTCGGCTACTCCTATCTCGGAAAGATCGTCGTGCTGTACGCGCTCGAGCATCCGGAGCGCGTGGAGCGAATCGTCCAGTTCGGCGCGGTGGGTCCCGACTTTGCGACCGAGTACCGCCCCGAATTCATGTTCAGCGACGACTCAGTCGATCCGGAGGCGCGCGCGCGGCTGCGGGCGCTTCGCAGCGAGCAGAACTTTCACCTCACGCACCCGCGCGAATACTGCCGCGAGGAATGGGACGTGGCGCATCGCCCCTCCCTCGTCGGCGATCCGGCAAGCATTGGACGCGTTCGCATCGATGTCTGCGACATGCCAAACGAATGGCCGATTCTCCAGGCGCGGCACCTGCGCCTGCATTTCCAGGAATCCGGGATGACGCACCAGACGCCGCGGGACGCGGTCCGGCGGCTGTCGACCCCTGTGCTCACCGTGCACGGCACGCGCGACCGCAACGCTCCCTACGGGGCCGGCCGCGATTGGTCGTACCTGCTTCCGCAAGGCCGGCTGCTCACGGTCGAGGGCGCCGGCCACCACGTCTTCGGCGAAGCCCCCGGGATCGTCATGCCGGCGGTGAAACAGTTCCTCGACGGCAACTGGCCAAAAGATGCCGTCAAGATCACCGAGGATCCGCGAAAGAAGTAGCAATGAGCTTCGCGCCGCGAGCGGGATGTCGTGGCTATTTGATGACGCGCAGTTTCGGGCGCGAGCCTGTGTCGCCGGCGCCTGCCGCCGGCGGCGGCGATTCGCCCTCGTCCTGGAACAGCATGCCCTGGCCGGTTTCGCGGGCGTATATCCCGAGGACCGACGCGACCGGAATTCGAACGTGTTGAGAGACTCCGCCAAAGCGGGCGGAGAACTCGATCCACTCATTACCGAGTTTCAGGCCTTGCGTCGCCTGCCAGCTGACATTCAGCGTGATGCGCCCGTCACGGACGAAGGCGCGGGGAACCTCGGCGGAGTCGGCGCTCGCGTCGACGACGAGATGCGGCGTCTGGTTGTTCGCGGTCATCCATTCATGCATCGCGCGAACCAGGTAGGGCCGACGCGGTGTCTGCGCCGCGGCCATGGGTTCAGCCTCTCATTGCGGGCGCGGGGAGGTCACTTCACGTCCTTCCAGTATTCCTTGTAGAGGAACCAGGTGAAGGCCGTGAACATCAGCAGGAACAGGATCACCCAGACGCCGAGTGACTTGCGCCTCGCCTTGGCAGGCTCTGCGACGTACTCGAGGAAGGCGACCGTATCGCGCACGAAGCTGTCGAACGCGGCCGCGGGCATGTCGCCCGCCGTGCCGGGATCGAGCGCCACGAGGTGATCCACTTCCTTGCCGTCATTGCCCGCCTTCTTCTCGAACCGCGGGAGTTGCGAGCCCTGGAGCTCGGCGAGAACGTTCGGCATCGCGGTCTGCGCCAGCACCGCGTTGTTGACGCCGGTCGGCCGCGACGGGTCCTCGTAGAACGAGCGCAGGAACGTGTACACGTAATCAGGACCGCGGCTGCGGGTGATCAGCGAAAGATCCGGCGGCGCATTGCCGAACCACTCGCGTGCCTTGTCCGCGGGCATCGCCGATTCCATGCTGTCGTAGATTCGCTCACCCGTGAACATCAGGTTCACCTGAAGTTCGTCCTCGGTGAGCGCGAGGTCCTCGGCCACCTGGCTGTATCGCATGTACTTCGTAGAATGGCAGCCGAGGCAGTAATTGACGAAATTGCGCGCCCCGCGCTGCAGCGACGCGAGGTTCGAGACATCCGTGTTCGCCTGCTGGAGCGGAAAGCCCTCGGTCGACGCTGCAGCGCCTGCAGGAATCGCGGCCAGCAGCACGAGGAGCGCGCGCAGGCGGATCAAGTCGTCACCCGTGACGGCTCGGGCTTGTGGCTGTCGATGCGCGTGTACCAGGGCATCGCCAGGAAGAACGCGAAGTAGATGATCGTGCCGACGACGGACATCGTCGTGTACGGCGAGACTGCCGGCTTCAGGCCGCAGTAGCCGAGCATGATGAAGTTCGCGGCGAAGACCATCAGCGCGACCTTGTAGATCGGGCCGCGGTAGCGGATCGACTTCACCGGCGACTTGTCGAGCCAGGGTACGAAGAACAGCAGCAGCACCGCCGCGAACAGCGCGAGCACGCCCCAGATCTGCGTGTCCAGGAATGCCGGCACGGCGCGCAGGATCGCGTAGTACGGCGTGAAGTACCAGACCGGCGCGATGTGCTCCGGCGTCAGCAGCGAATTCGCCGGCTCGAAGTTGGGCGCCTCCAGGAATAGGCCCCCCATCTCCGGCGCGAAAAAGACCACGGCGGCGAACAGCACCAGGAACACGCTGAGGCCGAACAGGTCCTTGACCGTGTAGTACGGATGGAACGTTATCCCGTCCACCGGGTGGCCGCCCGGCCCCTTCGTTTTCTTGATCTCGATGCCGTCCGGGTTGTTCGAGCCGACCTCGTGCAGCGCGAGGATGTGCGCGACGACCAGGAAGATGAGCACGAGCGGGAGCGCCACGACATGCAGCGCGAAGAAGCGGTTCAGCGTGATGTCCGAGATGAAGTAGTCCCCGCGGATCCACTCGATGAGCCAATCGCCGATCAGCGGAAACGTCCCGAACAGCGAGACGATCACCTGCGCGCCCCAGTAGGACATGTTGCCCCACGGCAGCAGGTATCCGAAGAAGGCCTCCGCCATCAGCGCGAGGTAGATCAGCACGCCGAAGATCCACAGCAGCTCGCGCGGCTTGCGGTGCGACCCGTAGAGAAGCGCGCGGAACATGTGCAGGTAGACGACGATGAAGAAGGCCGACGCGCCGGTCGAGTGCAGGTAGCGGATCAGCCAGCCCCATTCGACGTCGCGCATGATGTATTCGACGGAGCCGAAGGCTTCCGTTGCGGAAGGCTTGTAGCTCATCGTCAGGAAGATGCCCGTGACGATCTGGAGCGCCAGCACGAACAGCGCGATCGAGCCGAAGTAGTACCAGAAGTTGAAGTTTTTCGGCGCGTAGTACTCCGCGACGTGCTCGTTCCAGAGCTTCGTCATCGGGAAGCGCTCGTCGATCCACGCGCCCAGCCGGGCGATCCTGCCGGGTCCGGCCGCAGCCGTCGGGTCCGCCATCAGGCCTCCTTCACCGGGTCGAGGCCGATCACCAGGTGATTGTCGTCGGCAAAGCTGTACGGCGGGATCTCGAGGTTGGTCGGTGCCGGCACGCCGCTGAATACGCGGCCCGAAAGGTCGAACTTCGATCCGTGGCAGGGGCAAAAGAAGCCGCCCGGCCAGTCGGCCGTGAGCAAGCCATCCGCGCTGGCGCCAGGCGCGAAGCGGTTCTGCGGCAGGCAACCCAGGTGCGTGCAGACGCCGAGCAAGACGAGATACTCGGGCTTGATCGCGCGCGCCGGGTTCTTCGTGTATTCAGGCTGGCGGGACTTCGCGGAGCCCGGATCCCTGAGCTCATCGTCGTTCGCCCCGATCCGCTCGATCATTTCCGCCGTGCGGCGCACCACGAGCACCGGCTTGCCGCGCCATTCGATCTTGAGCATCGCGCCCGGTTCGAGCTTGCTGATGTCGATCTCGACCGGGGCTCCCAGAGCCTTGGCGCGTGCGCTCGGTTTCCAGGAAGCGAGGAACGGCACGGCGGCGAAGGCCACTCCGACGGCGCCGGTCAGCGTCGTGGCGACGGTCAGGAGCTGCCGCCGTCCCTTGTCGATTGCTTCGCTCATCGCCCGATTTTCGTTCGTCTTGAGAGTTGTCGCATTATACACGGCGATACACGCTCAATCGGAGGCCGCAGCGCCCATGTCGGGCATCCCGGGCTGGTTACGCTGGATCTCTCCCTGGGTCGCGCTCGGTCTCGCGGGCGCGCTTGCATTCGTGCTGCTGCGGCCTGCAAGCGAAGAGTCCTTGCCGCCCTCCGCGCCGCCCGCGCCAGCCGATTCGCGGGAATCCGACGTCGCCCGACCCGAAACGCCCGCGACGGCGGCGCCGTCGCAATTCGTGAGCTATGCCGACGCCGTCGACGCCACGGCGCCAGCCGTAGTCAACATTTTTACGGAGCGCCGGATCGTCGTCCCGAACGTCGCCGGCCTGCCGCCGCAGTTCGCACAGCTCTTCGGCGAAGTCTGGCCGGATTACCGCGAGCGCGTCGAGCGCAGCCTCGGGTCAGGGATCATCTACGACGTCCGCGGCCACGTCGTCACGAATTACCACGTGATTGCGCGCGCCGCCCAGATCCAGGTGCAACTGAAGGATGGCCGGGCGTCCCCCGCGACGCTCGTCGGCGTCGACCGCGACACCGATCTCGCCGTGCTCAAGATCGGCCTCGGGACGCTGCCGATCATGCCGCTCGGGCGCTCCGACCGGCTTCGGGTCGGCGAGCCCGTGCTCGCGATCGGCAATCCGCTGGGGCTCGGGCAGACGGTGACACAGGGCATCGTCAGCGCGACCGGCCGCGGGCAGCTCGGCGTCACGACCTTCGAGAACTTCATCCAGACCGACGCCGCGATCAATTTCGGCAACTCCGGCGGAGCCCTCGTGGACGCGAGCGGCAAGCTCGTCGGCCTCAATAGCGCGATTGCGGGACGACAGGCAGGCATCGAGGGGATCGGCTTCGCGATTCCGGTGGACCTCGTGCGCGGCGTCGTGGACGCGATCGTGAGGGACGGCAAAGTCGTGCGCGGATGGATCGGCGTGGTGCCGCGCGACCTCACGCCGGACGAGATCGCGAAGTCGGGGCTTGCGGACGGGTCCGTGCTGGTGCGCTTCGTCTACGAGAAGAGTCCGGCCGACACGCAGGGTGTCGCCGGCAACGACGTGATCACCCAGGTGAACGGCAAGCCCCTGCGCGGTGCGCAGGACCTGCTCGCGCGGGTGGCGATGTTGAAACCCGGCCAGTCGGTGCGCCTGCGACTCTGGCGGCGCTCACCGGCCGAGGCCGAAGGCCGCGAACACAACGTCCGAATCGAGGTCGTCGAGCGCCCGCAGGAAGCGGGCGCCATGCGCTCTTCCTGATCCGCCGCTCAGGTCGCGGGGCCGGGCATCCGCCGGATGTCGGCGCCGAGCCCGCACATCTTCTCTTCGATGTGCTCGTAGCCCCGGTCGATGTGGTAGATGCGCTGCACATCCGTCGTTCCCTCGGCGACGAGGCCCGCGAGAACGAGGCTCGCCGAGGCGCGCAGGTCCGTCGCCATGACGGGAGCGCCTGAGAGGCGCGGCACGCCGCGGATCAAGGCCGTGTGGCCCTCGATCCGAACGTCGGCACCCAGGCGGCGCAGTTCCAGCATGTGCATGTAGCGGTTCTCGAATATCGTCTCGACGATGGTGCCGACGCCATCCGCGACCGCGTCGAGCGCCGCGAACTGGGCCTGCATGTCGGTCGGGAAGCCGGGGTGGGGCGCGGTGCGGATGTCGACCGCGCGCGGCCGCCGGCCCTGCATGTCGGCCTCGACCCAGCCCAGGCCGGTCGAGACGGCGGCGCCCGCTTCCCGGAGCTTCGCGATCACCGCGTCGAGATGGGAAGGCTCCGCACCGAGGACCCGGACGCGTCCGCCGGTAATAGCGCCGGCGACGAGAAACGTGCCAGTCTCGATGCGGTCAGGCTGCACCCGGTACTCGCAGGCGCCGAGCCGTTCGCAACCGTCGATGACGATCGTGTCGGTTCCGGCGCCGACGATGCGGGCGCCCATTGCGGTCAGGAACGCCGCGAGATCGACGACTTCCGGTTCACGCGCGGCGTTCTCGATGAGCGTGCGACCGCTTGCAAGCGTCGCCGCCATCATCAGGTTCTCGGTGCCGGTGACGCTCACGATGTCCTGGACGATGCGCGCGCCGCGGAGTCTTCCCGCTTTCGCATGGATGTAGCCGCCCTCGATTGCGATCTCGGCGCCCATCGCCTCGAGGCCTGCGACGTGCAGATTGACCGGGCGGGCGCCGATCGCGCAGCCACCGGGCAGCGAGACCCGCGCCTCGCCGTGTCGCGCGACGAGCGGGCCGAGGACGAGGATCGATGCGCGCATCGTCTTGACGAGATCGTAGGGTGCGACGGCGTCGGCGAGCCTGCCCGCGTCGACCTGGACCACGCCTCCGTCGCCCGCGGTGACGGCGACACCCATTCGGCCGAGCAGCCGGATCATCGTGGTCACGTCGTGGAGCTTCGGGACGTTCCGGATCGTGACCGGCCGGTCGGTGAGCAATCCCGCGGCGAGGATCGGAAGCGCCGCGTTCTTCGCGCCGGAGGCGCGAACCTCGCCCTCGAGACGCCGGCCGCCGGTGATCTGAAACTTGTCCAGGTCCTGCTCCGTCCCCGCTCAGCCGGCCGCGCGCCGCGCCCACTCTTCCGGCGTCGGCGTGTCGAGCGAGAGGGCGTGAATGGCGCCGCCCATCGCGCCGCCGAGGGCGCGATAGACGAGCTGGTGTCGCTGCAACGAGCGCAGTCCGGCGAACTGCGCGGCGACGACGAGGGCCGCGAAATGCACGCCGTCGTCGGATGCGACGCGCACCGTCGCCCCGGGCAGTGCGGTCTCGATTTGCTGGCTGATCTCCTCCGGCGACATGCCAGCATTCTATGGTGCCGGGTCGTACTTTCGTCATCTGCCTCGGAAACCAGATGACGAAAGTACGACCCGGCACCAAAGAAAGGCCGGTGTATGATGCCGAATCGTTTCCAGCCGCCCCGTCGCCACCGATGAATGACGCCTCCGACAGCAAGCGCCTGATCGAGATGGGGCGCGAAGCGCTCCGGATCGAAGCCCGCGCCGTCGCCGCTCTCGTCGACCGGCTGGGCGTCGATTTCGACCACGCCTGCCGGATGCTTCTCGCCTGCACCGGACGCGTCGTCGTCTCCGGCATGGGAAAGTCCGGCCACATCGGCGGCAAGATTGCCGCGACGTTTGCGAGCACCGGAACACCGGCCTTCTTCCTGCACCCGGCGGAGGCGAGCCACGGCGACCTCGGCATGGTCGCCAGGGGCGACGTCGTGCTCGCCATCTCTTATTCAGGCGAAACGGCGGAACTGCTCACGATCCTGCCGCTCTTCAAGCGCATGGACTCGGCGCTCATCGCAATGACAGGCAACCCGCAGTCGACGCTCGCGCGCGAGGCAGACGTGCATCTCGACATCAGCGTGCCGGCCGAAGCCTGCCCGCTCAACCTCGCGCCGACCGCGAGCACGACCGCGACGCTCGCGATGGGCGATGCACTCGCCGTCGCGCTGCTCAAGCATCGCGGGTTCACCGAGGCCGATTTCGCGCGTTCGCATCCGGGCGGCGCGCTCGGCCGGCGGCTGCTGCTCCATGTCTCCGACGTCATGCGCCGCGGGGCCGACCTGCCGATGGTGCGGCCCGACACGCCCCTGCCCGAAGGTCTCCTGGAGATGTCGCGCAAGCGGCTCGGGCTGACCGCGGTCGTGGACGCGGACCAGAAGGTCGTCGGCATCTTCACCGATGGTGACCTGCGGCGCGCGCTCGACCGCCGCCTCGACATCCACAAGAGCACGATGGCGGACGTCATGACGCGAGGCTGCCGCTGGATCGGGGCGAACGAGCTGGCAGCCGAGGCCGTCCTGATGATGGAGAAGCACTCGATCAACGGCCTGCTGGTCCTCGACGAGTCCGGGAGCCTGATCGGGGCGCTGAACGTCCACGACCTGCTGCGCGCGGGGGTGATGTGACGCCGGCCGCCGAGATCGCGCTCGTCGTGCTGGACGTGGACGGCGTACTGACCGACGGCCGGCTCTGGTACGGACCCGACGGCGAGAGCCTGAAGGCCTTCGACGTTCGCGACGGCCACGGCATCAAGATGCTCGTCGCCGCAGGCATCGGCGTTGCCGTGATCTCCGGCCGCCGGTCGGGCTCCGTCACCGCGCGCATGCGCGAGCTCGGAGTGAGCGACGTCGCCCAGGGCGTCAGCGACAAGGCGCGCGCACTCGCCGAGCTGCTGAAGCGGAATGCCATCGACGCGCGGCGCGTCGCCTGCCTCGTTGACGACACGCCCGACCTCGGGTTGATGCGCGCGGTCGGCCTGCCTGCGGCCGTGGCCGATGCGCACCCGGACGTGCTCGCCGCCGCGAAGCACGTGACCCGCGCGGCAGGCGGCCGGGGCGCGGTGCGCGAGTTTTGCGACTGGCTGGTCGCGTCGCGGGGCGCGGCGCAATGATCGCGCGCATCCTCCTGCTGGCGGGACTCGTGGCGCTGTTCGCGGCGCTCATGCAATGGCGGGTCGTGGATCGCGAGCCCGTGGCGGAAGATGGGGAAATCCAGCGGCCGGGCTACTTCCTGACGGGCGTCGACCTCGAGGAGTTCGGCGCCGACGGCCGGTTACGGATTGGGCTGCAATCGATTTCGGCAAACGAGGATCCCGCCAGCGGCGTCGTGCGGCTGTCCGACGTCGCGGTGGACTATCACGCGCCGACCGGGCGGCTATGGCACCTGACCGCAGACGAGGCGCGCGTGCCGCCGGGAGGGAGGGTGGTCGAGTTCGAGGGCGACGTGCGTCTCACCGGCCAGCCAGGCGAGGACGTCCGCGCCGCGGAGCTCCACACCGCGCGCATGATGCTCGACACGGTGAACGAAGTCGCGGAGACGCGCTCGCCCGTTGAGCTCGCCTTCGGCACGCACCGCATGCACGCACTCGGGATGCATGCTGACCTGAAGGCCGGCAACCTGCGCCTGCAAGCCGACGTCAATGGCAGTTTCGCGCCTTAAGCGCCTCGCTGCATCCGTTCTCGCGGCCGCCGCCGCCAGCGGCGCCGCGGCGCAGGAGCGCGAGCAGCTTCCAGTCCAGGTCCTGGCAAGCTCTTCGGACTTCGACTACCAGAACGGCGTCCTGAAGTTCGACGCCATCACGATCACCCAGGGCGAGATCCGCATCACGGCCGAGCACGCCGTGGCGAGCGGGCTCGAATTCGAGGACAGCAGCTGGGAGTTCAGCGGAAACGTCCGTATCTCCATGCCCGAATCCGCGATCGCGAGCGAGACTGCGCGCGTGCGCTTCGCCGGCGGCGAAATCCAGAGCGCTGCCGTGACCGGCACACCGGCGACTTTCGAGCAGCATCGCAAGGAGGAGCACGCGCAGGGCCGCGCCAACCGCATCGACTACGACATGAAACTCGGCGCCGTCGAGCTCACCGGTGATGCCTGGCTGTCCGACGGAAAAACCGAGGTCACCGGCGCGACTCTCGTCTACAGCACGACGAACCAGCGCGTCGTGTCGCGCGAGCCCGTGGTGATCACGATCCAGCCCGGCGAGCCGGCTGCGGAAAAGCCGAAGCCCCCGCCATGAGCGAGCTTCTCGCTGCCGGGCTCGAGAAGAGCTACCGCAAGCGCAAGGTCGTCTCATCGCTCTCGCTCTCGATCGCAAGCGGGGAAGTGGTCGGACTTCTCGGGCCAAACGGCGCCGGCAAGACGACCGCGTTCTACATGATCGTCGGCCTCGTGCCATGCGACGGCGGGCGCATCGAACTCGATGGAGAGGACATCACCTCGCTCCCGATGCACGCGCGCGCGCGGCGCGGTGTCGGCTACCTGCCGCAGGAACCCTCGATCTTCCGGCGCCTGACCGTGGTCGACAACGTGAAGGCGATCCTCGAGACGCGCCGCGACCTCGACAGCACGGCGCGGGACGAGGCGCTCGAGAGCCTGCTGGAAGAGCTGCACATCGCGCACCTGCGCGACCACGTCGGGATGAGCCTTTCGGGCGGCGAGCGCCGCCGCGTCGAGATTGCGCGGGCACTTGCCGCCAATCCCGCCTTCATCCTGCTGGACGAGCCATTCGCCGGCGTCGACCCGCTGTCGGTGCACGATATCCAGCGGATCGCGCGCCACCTCGCCGATCGCGGCATCGGCGTGCTCATCACCGACCATAACGTGCGGGAAACGCTGGGGATCTGCGGCCGCGCGTACATCGTCAACCAGGGCACGGTGCTCGCCTCCGGATCCGCGGACGAGATCCTTGCAAATCCCGAGGTGCGCAAGGTCTACTTGGGGCAGGATTTCCGGCTCTGACGGAGCGGCCTGCCTGAAGGGGACGGTCACCTTCAGCCAGCCAGCCCAATTGCACCGTCGACTTTTCGCTGAAGGTGACCGTCCCCTTCAGGCAGGCCGCATAATGAAGCCCAGCCTTCAACTCAGGATCGGTCAGCAGCTGACGATGACGCCGCAGCTGCAGCAGGCCATTCGCCTGCTCCAGCTGCCGACCATCGAGCTGCAGGCCCAGGTCCTGCAGGCGCTCGAGAGCAACGTGATGCTCGAGTCCGACGAGGACTTCGAGGCGACCTGGACCCTCGACGCGGCGCCGGGCGAGCCTGCCGGCGGTTCCGCGCAAGGCGACGAGGCCGAGCCGGTCGTCGAGATCGGCGACGACTGGGTCGAGCCCAACGCGGCGGAATCCGAGACGCCGTGGTCAGGCTCGGCCGACGGCGATCTCGAAGTTGCCGACGAATCGGGGCGAACGCTGCGCGACCACCTGGCCTGGCAGCTCGAGCTGGCCCACCTGCCGCCCGAGTCCCTCGCGGTCGGCCGCGCCATCGTCGACGCCATCAACGACGACGGCTACCTGACGGAATCGGCAGAATCGATTGCGGAGGCGGTCGCGGACGAGGCGGTGACGGACGCCGACGGTGTCGAGCGCGTGCTCGCCATCGTCCAGCAGTTCGATCCTGCCGGCGTCGGCGCGCGTTCGGTCGCCGAGTGCATCGAGCTTCAGCTCGCGCAGATCGACCCTGCGACGCCCGGCCTCGACGTGGCGCGCGCCCTCGCCCACCGGCATCTCGAGCTGATGGCGGGCCAGCAGCTCGCCGCGCTGCAGCGCGAGTTGCACGTCAGCAGCGAGGAGCTCGACGTCGCGCTCGCCCTGGTGCGCAGCTGCCATCCGCGGCCGGGCGCGGCGTTCCAGGCGCTTCGCACCGAGTACGTCGTGCCCGACGTCTTCGCGCGGCGGACTCCGCAGGGCTGGGTCGTCGAGCTCAATCCCTCGGCGTTGCCGCGCATACGCGTCAACGAAGGCTACGCCGGCATGATCACCCGCGCGCCCGACCACGCGGTGCTCCGCACGCAGCTGCAGGAGGCGCGCTGGCTGCTGCGCAGCCTCGAGATCCGCAACGACACGATGCTCCGGGTGGCGCGCACGATCGTCGAGCGCCAGCAGGCTTTCCTCGATCGCGGCGAAGAGTCGATGCAGCCGATGATCCTGAAGGACGTCGCCGAGGCCGTGGAAATGCACGAGTCCACGATCTCGCGCGTCACGACCGGCAAGTACCTGCACACGCCGCGCGGCGTGTTCGAATTCCGCTTTTTCTTCTCGAGCCACGTGCCCGCGGAGGACGGGACCGGGGTATCGTCCACCGCGATCCGTGCCAAGATCCGCAAGCTGATCGCGCAGGAGCCGCCGGACCGGCCGCTTTCCGACCAGCAGATCGTCGAGATGCTCGCGGCCGGCGGGGTCCAGGTGGCGCGCCGGACCGTGGCCAAGTATCGCGAAGCGCTCGGCATCGCGCCGTCGAGCGCGCGCCGGCAGGGCGCAGCGCGCTGACGGGCGGACGGGACAGCACAAGGAGGAAATCACCATGCAGCTGACGTTGACCGGCCATCACATCGAAGTCTCGCCGCCGCTTCGCGACTACGTCCGCAAGAAGCTGGACCGCGTCCTGCGCCATTTCGAGCAGGTGATCGACGTGCACTGCGTACTGACCGTGGAAAAACTCGTGCACAAGGCGGAGGCCACGCTCGGCGTCAGCGGCGCCGTGATCCACGCCGATGCGAAGGACGGCGACATGTACGCCGCGATCGACGCGCTCGCGGACAAGCTCGACCGCCTGGTCCGCAAGCACAAGGAAAAGCTATCCGACCACCACGCGGCGGATGTCGCGCGCGGCAGGCCGGCCTGACCAGCGCTGAACCATGACACGGCTCGTCGTCGTCAGCGGCCTTTCAGGTTCCGGCAAGAGCGTCGCGCTCAACATGCTGGAAGACCTCGGCTGGTATTGCATCGACAACATCCCGGCAGGCCTCGTGCAGGGGCTGGTGTCGCATACGCTCCAGAGTGAAGAACCGATCTACCGCCGCCTCGCCGTCGGCCTCGACGCGCGCAATCGCCCCGACGACCTGGCCTCGATCCCGGAGCTCCTCGCGGACCTGAGGCGCGCGGGCCTGCGCTGCGAGGTGCTCTACCTGCACGCCGAGGACGAGGTGCTGCTGCGCCGCTATGCGGAAACCCGCCGCCGGCACCCGCTCGCGGGCGCGGGCGTGAGCCTCGCGGACGCGATCGCCGAGGAGCGGCGCCTGCTGCACCCGCTGATCGACAGCGCGGACCTCGTCATCGACACCTCGCGCACGAGCGTGCACGGATTGCGGGACATGATCGCGAAGCGCGTCGAGCCGCAGGCGCCCGGGCGGCTGTCGATCCTGTTCGAGTCCTTCGGCTTCAAGCACGGAACGCCCGGCGACGCCGACTTCGTCTTCGACGCGCGGACGCTGCCGAATCCGTACTGGGAGCCGGCGCTGCAGCCACTGACGGGACGGGACGCCCGCGTGATCGAATTCCTCGAGGCCAGCCCGCGCGTCGAGCGAATGGTCGCGGACCTCGTGCGCTTCATCGAGGGCCGGCTGCCCGAGTACGAAGAGACGAATCGCGGTTACCTGACGATTGCGATCGGTTGCACGGGCGGCCAGCACCGGTCGGTCTACCTCGTCGAGCGGCTTGCCGCGCATTTCCGGCCGAAGTACACGCAACTGCTCGTGCGCCACAACGCCCTGCCGCAGTGATCGACCGGGTCCTCGCGGCGCTGCCCGGGCGCACGCCGATCTTTTTCGCCTGATCCTCAGTCGATGCGCGCGCCGAGGCTGCGGTCGAGGCCGAGGAAGGCCCCGATCTCCGCGCGGCGGCGATTGGCGTCGCTCTCCCCCGCCTTGATCAACTCGCGCGTGTACGGCGACTCGAACATCAGGTAGGACAGCAGTTTTCCGCCGCGCGACCCGCGCGCGCCGAGGATGCGGAGCAATGCGCGCAGCGTCGCGGGCATCGCCTTGCGGTGCGCGATGACCGATTCGCCCGGATCGCGCTCGGGCTGCACGAGCAGGGTCTCGACGTGGCGCAGGCCGTGTGGCGCCGGTCCCGGCCGCAGGTGCGCGAGCAGCTCGTTGATCCGGTTCAGGCGCTCGAGGTCGGCATGCAGCCCCTCCATGAAGAGCGAATCGAGCATGAAGCCAAACTGCTCCGCCATGTTGGGCGCCGGACCGCCCTCGCCTCGCGTCCGGCCCGGAGGACGCACGCCGATGACGAGGATCCGGTCCGCTCCGAGATGGATCGCGGGCGCGAGCGGCGTCGACTGCCGCATGGCGCCATCGTTGAATTGCGCGCCGTCCATGGCGACCGGCGGGAACAGGAGCGGTATGGCCGTGCTCGCCATCAGGTGGTCCACGTCGATGTTCGCCGCGATACCGCGGCGCGCGGCGCGGTCCCATGGCATGAATCGCCGCGACGTCTCGACGAATGTGACGGACTCACCGCCGGTAATGGATGTCGCCGTGACCGCGACCGCTTCGGGACAGCCCGCCGCGATGGAGCGCCTGAGGCCCGCGAAGTCGATGTTCCTCGCCAGCAGCGAGCGGAGCGGCGAATTGTCGAGCAAGGCCCGCGGCATCGGCAGCAGCCAGCCGCCGGTCAGCAGGGCAAAAAGGAGGTGCAGTCCCGCACGCAGCATGTCGAGCGTGCCGGCGCGGAAAACCTGGCCGATGCGGAAGCCGCCCCAGACGCGCACGAGCTCGGCGGTCGCGCGCCGGACGTCGTGCGCATGCGCGGCGAGCACCACGGCGTTGATCGCGCCTGCCGACGTGCCGCAAAGGACGGAGAACGGCAGTGGCGAGGCCGCCGGGTACCAGCAGGCGATGGCCCGCAGTACGCCGACCTGGTAGGCGGAGCGCGCGCCGCCGCCGGGCAGGACGAGCGCCACGCGCGGCATGTCGGGGACAGGCGGATTGTTCATGGAAGGGAACCCCGATGCCTCGTCATGGTCATCTGGCGGCAGGCCGCGATACTATTCGATCCGCGCTCCATTGCGGCGCCACCCCGTCCCCTGAACCGGAGGATTTCCCATGTCGCGTTTCCTGCATGGCGCCGCCATCGCCCTTGCCGTGCTCCTGGCGGGCACGGCCCGCGCCGCGGACCCGCCGCCGGTCGGCGCGCCCGCCCCCGCCTTCAGGCTCCAGGACCAGACCGGCAAGTGGCATGCCCTTGCCGACTACAAGGGCAAGTGGGTGGTTCTGTACTTCTACCCGAAGGACAACACGCCTGGCTGCACGACGCAGGCCTGCGAGTTCCGCGACAACATCTTCGCCTACCGCGAGATTGGCGCAGCAATCCTCGGCGTGAGCGTTGACGACGTCGCCTCGCACAAGACATTCTCCGACCAGTACAGCCTGCCGTTCCCGATCCTCGCCGACTCCGAGAAGAAGACGGCGACCGCCTACGGGACGCTCACGATGTACGTCGGCATCGCCGAGCTCGCCCGGCGCGACACTTTCATCATCGATCCCGAGGGCCGCATCGCGAAGCACTACATGAAGGTGGACCCGAAGGGTCATTCCGAGGTCGTGCTCGCGGACCTGAAGCAGCTCGCAGCGAAAGCGTCGCCGGCAAAGTCGAGCTGATCGGATCGACAGGGGACGTTCAGTCCGGCTGCTTGTAGACGACGCCGCCCTTCATGACAAATCGCACGTCCTCGAGCAGGCGGACGTTCTCGAGCGGGCTGCCTTTCACCGCGATCAGGTCGGCGAGAAGGCCCGCCTCGATTTTTCCGCGGTCCGGTGTGCCGAACAATTCCGCGGTCACGACGGTCGCGCTCCGGATCGCGTGCAGCGGCGTGTCGCCCTGGGCGACTCGCGCGGCGAACTCGCGCGCGTTGTCTCCGTGCGGAAACACGCCGGCGTCGGTGCCGAATGCGACCTTGAGCCCGTGCTTCAGCGAGCGCTTGAAGCTCTCGATCGCGAGCGGCTCGAGATAGGCCTGCTTTGCCGCGAGCGCCGGCGGAAGCTCCGTTGTCCTGAGCGTATCGATGAGGTGCAGGTTCGGAACGACGAAGCTGCCGTTCTGCGCCAGAATCTTCGCCGCCTCATCCGTCATTATCGAGTTGTGCTCGATGCTGTCGATGTCTGCCTTGCTCGAGGCGATGATGCCTTCCGTGCCGTGAGCATGCGCTGCGATCCTCAGACCGTGGCGATGCGTCTCCCCGGCCGCGGCGCGCAACTCTTCCAGGGAGTATTGCTGGGCCCCTGCGGGTCCCTCGAAGGAAAGCACGCCCGCCGTCGCGCAGATCTTGATGACCTTCGCGCCGTACTTGATCTGATGGCGCACCGCTTTCACGACTTCGTCGACGCCGTCGGCCGCTCCGGATACGTAGTTCGGCGGCGTAATGCCCGGCGCGAATCCCATGGACTGGTCGCAGTGGCCGCCGCTGATCGACAGCGCGTGTCCGGCCGGGATCACGCGTGGCCCGATGATCCAGCCCTTGTCGATCGCGTGCATCAGCGCGACGTCCGAAAAGCCGAGCCCGGTGCCGAGGTCGCGCACGGTCGTAAAGCCGGCCAGCAGGGTCTTCGATGCGTGCGGCACGGCCCGGAGCGCGAAATCGCCGGTCGTGAAGCGAACCGGCTCGGTTTCCCAGCCCTCGTCGATGATGTAATTGAGGTGCACGTGCGCGTCCATGAGACCCGGCAGCAAAACGTGGCCGGGCAGCGCGATCGTTCTCGCCGCGGCGGGTCGCGTTGCGGGATTGATCGCGGCGATCTTGTCGCCTTCGACGACGATAACCGCGGGCGACACGATGCGACCGGCGACGACGTCGAGATAGGCGTCGGCCTCGATGACGAGCGGTTCCGCGCCGGCCCGGGAAATCGCGAGCAGGCCGAGCGCGGCCACGCGCCACAGTGAGTGAAGCATCCGATGTCTCCCTTGGTCTGTCAGGTTTCAGCGCGCCTCGCGGCGCGGTTGTCAATTGAGTTCAGCCGCCTGGGTTTTTCGGCGGGTCAGGGAACTTGACGAACGGGCCGGCGGGCGTCTTGTCCGGCGGCACGTAAGCGGGCGCTGGCTCGCCCGCCGGGCCGAGATGCTTCACGTAGGCGTAGATCGCCTTGAGGTCGCCGTCCCTCATGTCGCGCAAATTGAACCAGGGCATGGGCGGTCGCAAAGGGCTCCGCGCGAGAATCACGAACTGGTCCGCCGTCATGTCCTTGACCGTGAGCCGCAGGTTGGGTGCATAGGTCGTGCCCCAGGGCCCGCGCCATCCGACCTGGTCGCCCATGAGCCACTTCGACTCCTCGATCTTGCCCTCGCTTCCCGCATAACCGGCCGTATGGCAGTCATTACATCCAGCGATCTGCACGAGGTACTTTCCGCGAATGACGTCGGGCGGCAGTTTGGCCGGCGTCGGATCCGCGGCCCATGCGGCACCGGCGGCCAAGGAGGCCGCCACGAGCGGCACCCGCATTCTTCTTCCAGGAAACATGATTCCCCTCCCCGGATTGCAATCAGGACGAATGATAGCCCGCAGTGCGGTATGAAGCGTTCAACTGCCCGGCGGCACGAGACGAAGCACATGGGCCGCAGTCCCGGGCAGGAAGGGCGACACCCTGCCATGGACCCAGTCGTCATGTCCGGCGCGATAGAACGGCGACAACGGATGGCCGCTCTGCCCGCCCGGCATGTGCAGGTAGCCCTCCGCTTCCCGGCCAGGTGAAACGCCAAAGCGCTCCGATGCCCCGAATGTCGACGATTGCACGCGCGGCGTCGACCAGTCGCCCGGCAGTGGCATCGCCGGCATGTCGAGGAAACGCGAGAGTGCGGGCACTGCCTCGCTGATCGGGTGACGAATTTCGCTGACGTTGACCTTGCCCCAGGTGCAGCCCGCGAGATCGACGCAGGCGGCCGGCAGCTCGCGCACCGTGCCTGCGGCGATATCCGCGAGCCAGGCGTCCCAGTCCGCGAATCTCGGATCGAGCAGGTTGGCCGGCCGCTCCTGCACCAGCCGCCAGGCGACTTCGGTGAATCGCTGCGGCGCGCGCCAGCGGAAGTCAGGCCAGCGCGCGATCGCCTCGGCCGCAATCGTCTCGAAGGCGCGGGCGGAAACCGCGCGCTCGAATTCGCGCAGAAGCCGGTAGCCGGCGTCGTTAATCGCGGCATGTCCGCTCCAGTCCGCGACGAGCCGCCCGGCCTCGGCCAGTCCCGCGCGGGCCAGCGCCTTCAGGAACAGGGGCTGCCACCGCGCCGCGTAGTCCGCGCGATCGTCGAGCTGTAGCGCCAGCATGTCGGAGACGGAGGCTCGCTCGAGCGCCGCGAGACGGTCGCGAATCTGGCGCGCGCGTGCCGCGGGTGCATAGTCACCGTCCCGGATCTGGGCATATGCGCCGCCTCCCAGCACCCGCGCATTGGCGCTCCAGGCATACCCCTGCGGCGGATCGAGCAAGCGCGGAGATTCAGCGCGCGGGATCCAGCCGTCCCAACCCGCGCCTGCCGCGTGCCAGGCCGACGGGCGCGACGGATCGATGCCCCGGCGTCGCGGCAGCCGGCCGGAGAGCACCCAACCGATGCGCCCGCGTTCGTCCGCGATCATCACGTTCTGCCCGGGCATGCCTGCGCCGCCGATGATCGCCGCCGCGGAGTCGAGATCCTGGGCCCGTTCGAGCCGGAGCAGCGCCATGTCGGTCGCGCCCGGCCGGTGGGCCGTCCAGGCAAGCGCGAGCTCATGCCCCTCGCCGTCGTCGGCGACGACCGGCCCCCAGATCGTCTTCCGGACAATCAACGTCTCCGGCTCGCTGCCCGCAACGAGCAGCATCTCGCTCTCCGACTCGACCTTGCGCGGTCCATTGGGCGTGAGATAGATGTCCTTGCGAGGTCCGCCCTCGAGTCGGATGAGATCCTGGAAATCCCCATAGCTGTTCGTGAATCCCCAGGCAACGTGCCGGTTGCTGCCGGCGATGATTCCCGGGACACCGGGCAGACTCACGCCCGAGACATCGAGGACCGCTTGCGCGACCACCAGGCGCGCTCGGTACCAGATGTTCGGCACGTTGAGGCCGAGGTGCATGTCGTTCGCGACCAGCGCGCCGCCGCCGCTCGCACGCGACCCGGCGACGGCCCAGTTGTTGCTGCCGACCATGGCATCGCGCTCGCCGATCGCGGGCACGGATGCGCTGCGCTTGACGCCCTTGCCATCGAGGCGCTCGAAGAGCTGCCGATCGAGCTTGCGCAGGTCGTATTCGTCGGCCGTCGGCGTCGGCACCGGCCGCAGGAGGCTGCCGTCGAGCGCCGCCTCTCCCGCGGGCTCCGGCTCGACGAGGAATCGATACGCCGGCCCGGGCAGCACTGCGGCGAGCCGGCCGCGGCGCTGTTCGCTCTGCGCGTCGAGCCCCTGGAGATCGATCCACATCGCATAGACGACGAGGATGCAATCCTCCGCGCGCCAGGGTTCGGGCGCCTGGCCGAGCAGCAGGTATTCGAAGGGTCGTGCCTGCAGCGAGTCGATGCCGGCATTCACGCCGCCCGCGTACGCCTCGAGCAGCGCCCGTTCACCCGGGTCGAGCGCGGCGAGCGCCGCCTGCGCTCTTTGCCTGAACTGGTGCAGGCGAATGCGGCGGTCGACGTCGAGCGCACCAGGGCCGAGCAGCGCCGCGAGCTCGCCGGCCCCGGTACGGCGAAGCAGGTCCATCTGGAACAGGCGGTCCTGGGCGTGGGCATAACCCGTCGCGCGCGCGACGTCGGCGCGCGTTTCGCCGCGGATCACCGGGACGCCCGCCGCATCGCGTTCGATGGTGACGACGGCGCCGAGGCCGGCGAGCGGCGCCTCGCCGTCGATCGTCGGCAAGCTCGCCCGGAGCGCGAGCCAGGCGGCGGCGACCGCCAACAGGAGGACCGCGACGGCCGCGCTGGCGGTCCAGAGGAGGATCCGCTTCAGGAGGGGACGCTCACTTTTGCTGGAAACCATCGAAGTCCTGAATCGTTGGCGGGCAACAAAGGTGAACGTCCCCCTGGCCACTGCCTTCGGCGCTTACGAAGCGGATGGGCGCTGGACCTGGACGATCTTCATGGAATTCGTGCCGCCCGAGACGCCCGAGAATTCGCCTTTCGTCACGATGACGAGGTCGCCCTCGGCGGCGAGCCCGTCGGCGAGCATCCGCTCGAAGATCGCGGCGTACATGCGCTCCGGCCGCGGGTGCGTCACGTCGAAATCGACGGGGTAGACGCCGCGATAGAGCGTCACGCGCCGCTGCGTCGCCGCGTGGCGCGTGAAGGCGTAGATCGGGATGTCCGAGCGAATGCGCGACATCCAGAGCGCCGTCGAGCCGGACTCGGTCAGCGCGACGATGGCGCGCACATCGAGGTGATTCGCCGTGTACATCACGGCCGCGGCGATCGCCTCGTCGGTCCGGACGAAGTGGCCGTCCGCGCGAAGCTCGGGCCGGTTCGAGAGCTGCCACTTCTCGGCGCCCTCGATCACCTGCGACATCGCGCGCACGACACGACCCGGATGGCGGCCGACGGCCGTTTCGGCCGAGAGCATGACGGCGTCGGTGTCGTCCATCACCGCGTTCGCGACGTCCGATACCTCGGCGCGCGTCGGCACGGGCGCGTGGACCATTGACTCCATCATCTGCGTCGCCGTGATCACGAGCCTGTTCTTCGCGCGCGCGAGCGCGATGATGTGCTTTTGCAGGCCCGTGAGCTCCGCGTAGCCGACCTCGACGCCAAGATCGCCTCGCGCGACCATCACGGCGGCGGTCGTCTCGATGATGGATTCGAGGTTGTCGATCGCTTCGCGCCGTTCGATCTTCGCGACGATGCGCCCTTCCCCCTTCGCGGCGCGCAGGAGGTCCCAGGCTTCGGCGACGTCGGCCCGGTCACGCACGAACGATACGGCGAGGTAGTCCACGCCGAGCTCGGCAGCCATGCGGACGTCTTCGCGATCCTTGGCGGTCAACGCGCCCGCGGAGAGGCCGCCGCCCAGCTTGTTGAGCCCCTTCTTGTCGGTCAGCTCGCCGCCGGTCAGGATCTTCGTCCTGACCTTCGTGCCCTCGACGCCGGTGACCTCCAGCGAAATCAGCCCGTCGTTCACGAGCAGCGTGTCGCCCGGACGCACGTCGCGGGGCAGCGACTCATAGGCGACGCCCACGATCCGGTCCGTGCCTTGAGCGGGATCGAAGGCGGGATCGAGCGTGAAGGCCTCGCCTTCGACGAGCGCGGCGCGCCCGGTCGCGAATCGCTCGATGCGCACTTTCGGGCCGCGCAGGTCCCCCAGAATGCCGACCACGCGGCCGGCTTTCGCGGCCGCCGCGCGCGTTTCCCGGATGCGGCGCGCATGCTCGTCGAAGCTGCCATGCGAAAAATTGACCCGGACGAGATCCGTGCCCGCCGCGATCAGGTCGCGCAGCGCCGGCTCGGTGTCGGTTGCGGGCCCGAGCGTCGCCACAATCTTGGTGCGTCTCGCCATTCAGCGCCCCCCCGATTCCGCGGCGCGCCGCTCGAGCGCGGCGACCGCCGGCAGCGTCTTGCCCTCCACGAACTCGAGGAAGGCGCCGCCGCCGGTCGAAATATAGGAGATATCGTCCTCGATACCGTACTTTTCGATCGCGGCGAGCGTATCGCCGCCCCCGGCGATCGAGAAAGCCCCGCTTCGCGCGATCGCCTTTGCGAGCACGCGCGTCCCCTCGCCGAACTGATCGAACTCGAAGACGCCGAGCGGGCCATTCCAGATGACCGTGCCGGCCTTCGCGACGATGTCGGCCACGGCCCTTGCCGACGCCGGCCCGATGTCGAGGATCATTTCGTCCGCGCCGACCGCACCGGCAGCCCGGATCTCCGCGCGTGCCGTCGACGAGAACTCGCTGCCGACCACGACGTCGGTCGGGATCGGCAAGCCGACCCCGCGCGCTTTCGCGTCCGCGAGCAGGCGCCTTGCAACGCCCGTCATGTCGGGCTCGTGCAAGGACTTGCCGACGGGCATTCCGGTCGCTGCCAGGAAGGTGTTCGCGATGCCGCCGCCGACCACGAGCTGGTCCACCTTCGCGATGAGGTTTTCGAGCACCGAGAGCTTGGTCGACACCTTGGAGCCGCCGACGACCGCGGCGAGCGGACGCGCAGGATCGTGCAGCGCGCGTTGGAGCGCATCGAGCTCGCCGGCGAGGAGCGGTCCCGCGCAGGCGACCGGCGCCTCGAGCGCGACGCCGTGAGTGCTCGCCTCGGCCCGATGCGCAGTCCCGAACGCGTCCATGACGAACACGTCGCAGAGCGCGGCCATGCGCCTGGCAAGCACCGGGTCGTCCTTTTTCTCGCCCTTCAGGAAGCGGACGTTCTCGAGCAGGGCGACTTCGCCGGGCGCCGCGGTGGCGCCGTCCAGTCCACCATCGATGAATCGCACGGGCTGCCCGAGCAGGGCCGCGAGCGCCTTCGCGACGGGCGCGAGCGACAGCGCCGGGTCGCGCTCCCCTTCCTTCGGGCGGCCGAGATGCGACATCACGAGCACGCGGGCGCCGCGCCCGATCGCGTGACGAAGCGTCGGCAAGGCCGCGCGCAAGCGCGCGTCGCTCGTCACCCTGCCGTCGGCTACAGGTACGTTGAAGTCCTCGCGGATGAGCACGCGCTTACCTTCGAGCGCGAGGTCCGTCATCCGGATCGCCTTCATCGGGCGACTCAGCCCGCGCGCGCCCAGGCGACAGTCGTGTCGAGCATGCGGTTCGAGAAGCCCCACTCGTTGTCGTACCAGGCGCAGACCTTCACGAGCGTGCCGCCCAACACTTTCGTGAGCTGCGCATCCACGGTTCCGGACGCCGGGTTGTGGTTGAAGTCGATCGAGACCAGGGGTTCCTCGGTGTAATCGAGGAGACCCTTCAGCGAACCCTCGGAGGCCTTACGCAGGAGGCCATTGACCTCATCGGCCGAGGTCGCGCGACCTGCGGTGAACGTGAGATCGACGAACGAGACGTTGATCGTCGGCACACGGACCGAGAACCCGTCGAGCTTTCCCTTCAATTCCGGCAGCACGAGGCCTACCGACGCTGCCGCGCCGGTTTTCGTGGGGATCATCGACATCGTTGCCGATCGCGCGCGGCGCAGGTCCGAGTGATAGACGTCTGTCAGCACCTGGTCGTTCGTGTAGGCATGCACCGTCGTCATGATGCCGGCCACGACGCCCAGCCCGTCGTGCAGCGGCTTCACGAGCGGCGCAAGGCAGTTCGTCGTGCAGGACGCATTCGAGATGACCGTCATGTCCTTGCGCAGCGTCTGGTGGTTCACGCCGTAGACGATGGTCGCGTCGACCCCGTCGGCGGGGGCCGACACGACGACTTTCTTTGCGCCGCCGGCCAGGTGCTTCGACGCCTTTTCCTTGTTCGCGAAGAGGCCCGTGCATTCGAGCACGATCTCGACGCCGAGCTCGCCCCAGGGCAGCTTCGACGGGTCGCGCTCGGCGAGCACGCGGATGCGGTCGCCGTTCACGACCATGTGGTTGCCGTCTACCGCGACCTTGCCGGGGAACGGGCCGTGGGCCGTGTCATGGCGCGTCAGGTGCGCGTTGGTGTTCGCGTCGCCCAGGTCGTTGATCGCGACGATGGTGATCTCGCCCGTGCGCTTCGCTTCGTAGAGGGCACGCAGGATGTTGCGTCCGATGCGGCCGTAACCGTTGATGCCAATCTTGATCGCCATGGTCAATTCTCTCCGTTTAGCAATGACTCCGCCGCCTCGATGACGGCGGCGGGCGTGAAACCGAAGTGCCTGAGCAGATCCTTGCCGGGGGCCGACGCACCGAATCGCGACATGCCGATCACGCGGCCGCGCGGGCCGACGTAGCGCCACCAGCCCTCGGGACCGCCTGCCTCGATCGCCACGCGCCGCGTCACCTCGGGCGGAAGGACCGAGTCGCGCCAGGCGTCGTCCTGCGCGTCGAACACGCTCGTGCAGGGCATCGACACGACGCGGGCGCGGCGGCCGCGATCGGCGAGCGCGCGCGCGGCTTCGACCGCGAGCGCGACTTCAGAGCCGGTCGCGATCAGGATGCAGTCGGGGCGTCCGTCGCAGTCGACGAGCACGTAGCCGCCGCGGGCGATCGCGTCGAGCTGCCCGGCGTCGCGCGCCTGCTGCGGCAGCGACTGCCGAGTGAGCGCCAGCACGGTCGGCGCCCTGCGCCGGCGGATCGCCGCGCCCCAGGCGATCCAGGTCTCCGGCGTGTCGCAGGGCCGCCAGACTTCCATGCGCGGGATCATGCGCAGCGACGCGAGATGCTCGATGGGCTGGTGCGTCGGGCCGTCCTCGCCGAGGCCGATGGAGTCGTGGGTCAGCACGAAGATGCTGCCTGCCTCGATGATCGACGCCATGCGGAGCGAGCTCCGCGCATAGTCCGAGAACACGAGAAAGGTCCCGCCGAACGGTATGAAGCCGCCGTGCAGGACGATGCCGTTCATGATCGCGCCCATGCCGAATTCGCGGACGCCGTAATGCAGGTACGCGCCGCCGGGCCTTGACGCGGCATACGGCTCGGCGCCCTTGATCCGAGTATTGTTCGAGCCGGTCAGGTCCGCGGAGCCGCCGAGCAGTTCCGGCAGCCGCGGGCCAAGGCCATTCAGCACGGCCTGCGAACTCTGGCGCGTCGCGGCCGCCTGCGCCGCGGCCTGCGCCGCGGCCGCGCCCTCGCCGATCCAGGCGTCGATGCCCATGGGCAACGCCGACTCGCTGCGGCGGCGGAACTCCGCCGCAAGTTCCGCGTGCGCCAGTTCATAGGCCTTGAAGCGGCGGCGCCAGCGGCTCTCGGCGCGCTTGCCCGCGGCGCGCGCGTCCCAGGCGGCGCGTATCTCGTCGGGCACGACGAATGGCTCGTGCGGCCAGCCCAGGGCCTTGCGCGCGAGCGCAACTTCGTCCGCCCCGAGCGCAGCGCCGTGGCATTCCTCCTTGCCCTGCTTGTTCGGCGCCCCGTAGCCAATCACCGTCTTGCAGCAGATCAACGTCGGCTTCGACTTCTCGCGCTTCGCCTTGCGGATCGCGCGCGTGATGGCTTCGGGATCATGGCCATCGACGGCGCGGATCACCTGCCAGCCGTAGGCCTCGAAGCGCTTCGGCGTGTCGTCGGTGAACCAGCCCGCGACCTCGCCGTCGATCGAGATGCCGTTGTCATCGTAGAAACAGATGAGCTTGCCGAGTCCCCAGGTGCCCGCGAGCGCGCAGGCCTCGTGCGAGACGCCCTCCATGAGGCAGCCGTCGCCGAGGAACACCCAGGTGTAGTGGTCCACGATGTCGTGGCCGGGGCGATTGAATGCGGCGGCGAGTTTCTTTTCGGCAAGCGCCATGCCGACGGCGTTCGCGATCCCCTGCCCGAGCGGGCCCGTCGTGGTCTCGATGCCGATGTCGATCTCGTGCTCGGGGTGGCCCGCGGTTCGCGAGCCGAGCTGGCGGAAATTCTTGAGCTCTTCCATCGCGAGCGGATAGCCGGTCAGGTGGAGCACGGAATAGAGGAGCATCGAGCCATGGCCGTTCGAGAGCACGAAACGGTCGCGGTCTGCCCAGCGGGGGTTGCCGGGGTTGTGCTTCAGGAAATCCCGCCACAGCACTTCGGCGATATCGGCCATGCCCATCGGCATTCCCGGATGACCGGAGTTGGCGCGCTGAACGGCATCCATGCTGAGCGCACGGATGGCGTTGGCGTGTTCGCGGCGGCTGGGCATTCGATCGCTCCGACGGGAAACTCCCATTGTCGCCGATGGCGTATAATTTTTCGATGTCCGGTGACTTCACGTTCACTTCCGAATCCGTTTCCGAAGGGCATCCGGACAAGGTCGCGGACCAGATTTCGGACGCGGTGCTGGACGCCCTGCTCGCGCGCGACCCGAGGGCGCGCGTCGCCTGCGAAACGCTCGTCAAGACGGGCGTTGCGGTCGTCGCCGGCGAGATCACGACCGGCGCCTGGATCGATCTCGAGTCACTGGTGCGCGGAGTCATTTGCGACATCGGCTACACGTCGTCCGAGGTCGGATTCGACGGCAAGACCTGCGGCGTCATCAACATCATCGGAAAGCAGTCCGCCGACATCGCTCAGGGCGTCGACCGCGCGAATCCCGAGGAGAAAGGTGCGGGTGACCAGGGCCTGATGTTCGGTTACGCGACCGACGAGACCGCCGCCCTGATGCCGGCGCCGATCCATTACGCGCACAAGCTGGTCCAGCGCCAGGCGAAAGTCCGCAAGGGCCGGAACCCGAAGCTGCCGTGGCTGCGGCCGGACGCGAAGAGCCAGCTCACGTTTGCGTACGAGGACGACAAGCCGGTTCGCATCGAGGCCGTCGTGCTCTCGACGCAGCACGCGCCGGAGGTCCGGCAGAAAGACCTCCACGAGGCCGTGATGGAGGAAATCATCAAACCCGTCTTGCCGGCGCGGTACCTCGGCAAGCGCACGAAGTACCACATCAACCCTACGGGCCGGTTCGTGATCGGCGGGCCGGTCGGCGACTGCGGCCTGACGGGGCGAAAGATCATCGTCGATACCTACGGCGGCATGGTGCGGCACGGCGGCGGGGCGTTCTCGGGCAAGGACCCGTCCAAGGTTGACCGATCCGCCGCGTATGCGGCGCGATATGTCGCCAAGAATATCGTCGCGGCCGGACTCGCGAGCCGATGTGAAATCCAGGTGTCCTACGCGATCGGCGTCGCAAAGCCGACATCGATCTCGGTCCGCACATTCGGGACTGGAAAGCTGCCTGAAGCTCGTCTCGAAAAGCTGGTTGCGTCGCATTTCGACCTTCGCCCCTTTGGCATCATCCGCATGCTCGACCTGATCCACCCGATGTATCGCGCGACGGCGTCCTACGGGCATTTCGGGCGCGAACCGGTCGAGATGGACTACGATTGGCAGGATGATGCGACTGGCGGCGCCGCCCGGCGCCGGGCGACGTTCACGGGATTCAGCTGGGAACGCACCGACCGGGCCGAAGCGCTGAGAAAGGCAGCAGGAATCTAAGAGGGCACAGTCCACTTTTTTTACGAAAAAGGGGACAGTCCCCGCGATCCTCGAGGAGCGTTGCAACAGGCGCAGGCCTGCCAGGCTCGGGGATTGCGAATGACAACGGCGCTCTCGCTCGCATAGGAGAGGTACGACCATGAATGCCGTGATCAGCAGGAAGCCCCAGGACTTTCACGTCGCCGATATCGCCCAGGCCGATTGGGGCCGGCGCGAAATGGCGATCGCCGAGACGGAGATGCCGGGCCTGATGTCGGTCCGCGCCGAGTTCGCGCGCACGAAACCGCTCGCGGGCGCGCGCATCGCCGGCTCCCTGCACATGACCATCCAGACGGCGGTGCTCATCGAGACGCTGGCCGCGCTCGGCGCCGAGGTCCGCTGGGCCTCCTGCAACATCTTCTCGACGCAGGATCATGCCGCCGCCGCGATCGCCGCGGCCGGGATCCCGGTCTTCGCGCACAAGGGCGAGACGCTCGAGGAGTACTGGGACTTCGCGCATCGCATCTTCGAGTGGCCGGCTGGCCGGCACGCCAACATGATCCTCGACGACGGCGGCGACGCGACGCTGCTCCTGATGCTGGGCGCCGAGGCCGAGCGTGACCCTTCGGTGATCTCGAAGCCCGCGAACGAGGAGGAAATGGCGCTGTACGCCTCGATCAAGAAGCGCCTCGAATCTCAGCCAGGCTGGTACTCCGAGCGCCTTGCCGGGATCAAGGGCGTCACGGAGGAGACGACGACGGGCGTGAAGCGCCTGTACCGGAAGGCTGCCGAGGGCAAGCTGCCGTTCGCCGCCATCAACGTCAACGACTCGGTCACGAAGTCGAAGTTCGACAACCTCTACGGCTGCCGCGAATCGCTCGTCGACGGCATCAAGCGCGCGACCGACGTGATGATCGCCGGCAAGATCACGCTCATCGCGGGCTACGGCGACGTCGGCAAGGGTTGCGCGCAATCGCTGCGCGGCCTCGGCGCGACCGTCTGGGTCACCGAGATCGACCCGATCTGCGCGCTGCAGGCGGCGATGGAAGGCTATCGCGTCGTGACCATGGACGACGCCTGCGACAAGGCGGACATTTTCGTCTCGGCCACCGGCAACGTGAACGTGATCAGCCACGACCACATGCGCCGCATGAAGCACCAGGCGATCGTATGCAACATCGGCCACTTCGACAGCGAGATCGACATCGCCTCGCTCCGCCAGTACCGCTGGGAGAACATCAAGCCGCAGGTCGACCACGTCATCTTCCCGGACGGCAAGCGCATCATCGTGCTGGCGGAGGGCAGGCTCGTGAACCTGGGCTGCGCGACCGGGCACCCGTCGTTCGTGATGTCGAACTCGTTCACGAACCAGGTGCTGGCGCAGATCGAGTTGTTCGCGCACGGCGAGCGCTACGAAAACCGCGTCTACGTGCTGCCGAAGGCCCTCGACGAGAAGGTCGCGCGGCTGCACCTCGACCGGGTCGGCGCAAAGCTGACGACGATGACGCCGGAGCAGGAGCGCTATCTCGGCCTGCCGGCCGCCGGGCCGTTCAAGCCCGATCATTACCGCTACTGAATGCGAGTACTTCAGTTCACGGACCCGCACCTCCCCGGAATTCCGGGCACCGATGTCCGGGGCGTCGCGACCGAGGCGACGCTCGCGCGTTGCATCGCGCACGCGCGACGCCGCCATCCGCGTCCCGATGCGGTGCTGCTGACAGGAGACCTCGTGCATGACGACGCCGGCGGCTACGCTGCGCTGCGCGCGCGGTTCCGGAGCACCGGCGCGCCGGTGCATTGCCTTCCCGGCAACCACGACGATCCGGCGGATGTGCAGCGCGAGCTCGGCGGCGCGCCCTTCGTGCACGAGTTCGCGACGAGCTACGGCGCCTGGGTGATGGTCATGATGAACAGCACGGTGGCCGGAGCGAACCATGGTCATTTCGACGCCGGGGAACTCGCGCGCCTCGACGCCGCGCTCGCCGCGCATTCTGGCGGCCACGCCCTGATCTGCCTGCACCACCATCCCGTCCCGCACGGCAGCGCCTGGCTCGACGAATTGATGCTCGACAACGCCGCCGAATTCTTCGCAATACTCGCGCGGCATGCGGGCGTCCGCGGCCTGGCCTGGGGCCACACGCACCAGCCCTTCGAAGGCATGCACGGGCATATCCGCCTGATGGGCACGCCGTCGACCTGCATGCAGTTCGCGCAGAATGCGGCCGAGTTCGAAGTGGACTCCCGCCCGCCCGCCTATCGCTGGCTCGAGCTCGGCGACGACGGCGGCATCGAGACGGGCGTCGAGTGGGTGGACGGCGATGGCTGAGCGGACGGCATGCAGCTTCGCGGTCGCGGCAGCCGCAATCGCGTCATTCGCGTCCGGTGCCGCGCGGGCCGAGCCCGCGCTGTGGCAGGTGACGGGCGACGACAGCACGGTCCATCTGTTCGGTTCGGTGCATCTCCTGCCGGAGGGAGGCTTTGCGATCGGCGGCGCGCTCGCCGAGGCGCTCGACGAGTCCGAGCGCGTCTGCATGGAAATCGACCAGGGCGCGCAGAACGAGGCCGAGTCGACGTCGCTGACGCTCGCGCGTGCGGTCGATCCGGAGGGCCGAAGCCTGTTCGACCTGCTCGGCGCGGATGCGGACCGGGTCCGCGACGCCGCGGAGGAAGCCGGCATCCCGCTCGAGCCGCTCGCGATGTTCGAGCCCTGGTTCGCAGGCCTCACGGTCTCGGTGATGGCCCTGCAGGCAAATGGCTACGACGTGCAGCACGGCGTCGAGCAGATCATCCAGGCCGAAGCGCGCAAGGACGGCAAGTCGGGGTGCGGACTCGAGACTCTCGACGGCCAGCTCGGCATGCTCGACGCGCTGCCCGCGGATCTCCAGAAGGAAATCCTCCTGCAGGCGCTCGACGAAGCGGAAGACGTCAACGCGCTGATCGAACCGCTGCTCGACGCCTGGCGCGACGGCGACGAGGTGCGACTCGAGAAAAGCCTGGAAGACGATTTCGATGGGTATCCCGAGCTCGCGGAGGTGCTCATTTTCGAGCGCAACGCGCGGTGGGCGGAACAGGTGGGCGAGATGCTCCGGGGCGACGAAGACGTGCTGGTCGTCGTCGGCGCGATGCATCTCGTCGGGGAGCGCGGTCTCCCGGCTCTCCTCGAAAAGCGCGGATTCCGCGTCCAGAGGCGCTGACCGCAGGCATGTCGCACTTCGATGAAGCCTGCCGCTACATCGCCGGCGGCGTGAACTCTCCGGTGCGCGCGTTTCGCGGCGTCGGCGGCGAGCCGATCTTCATCCGCCGGGCGCGCGGCGCCTGCGTCGAGACCGAGGATGGCCGGCGCCTGATCGACTATGTCGGTTCCTGGGGGCCGATGATTCTCGGCCACGCGGATCCCGGGGTGATCGCGGCCGTCACGCGCCGCGCCCTGGACGGCCTCTCGTTCGGCGCCCCGACGGTGATCGAAACCGAGCTCGCCCGCAGGATCGTCGCTCTCATGCCGTCGATCGAGCTCCTCCGCATGGTGAGCTCGGGCACCGAGGCCACGATGAGCGCGATCCGGCTCGCGCGCGGATTCACCGGCCGCGACCGCATCGTGAAGTTCGAGGGCTGCTACCACGGCCATTCAGATGGCCTGCTCGTAAAGGCGGGCTCAGGCGCGCTCACGCTTGGCGTTCCGGACTCGGCGGGCGTGCCGGCCGCGATCGCCGCGGCCACGACGACGCTCGGATACAACGACCTTGCAGGGCTCGAGCAGTGTTTCGCGGCCCTCGGCGCCGAGATCGCCTGCGTCATCGTCGAGCCGGTCGCCGGCAACATGGGTTGCGTGCCGCCGGCTCCGGGATTCCTGGAGGCGATGCGCGAATTGTGCACGCGGCACGGCGCGATTCTCGTCTTCGACGAGGTGATGACGGGATTTCGCGTGGCGCTCGGCGGCGCTCAGGCGCAGTACGGAGTGAAGCCGGACCTCACGACGCTCGGGAAGATCGTCGGCGGCGGCATGCCGGTCGGCGCGTTCGGCGGGCGCCGCGACATCATGGAGCGACTCGCTCCCCTCGGGCCTGTCTACCAGGCCGGCACGCTGTCCGGCAATCCGGTCGCGATGGCGGCAGGCCTTGCGACGCTCGACGCGATTGCGACACCGGGATTCCATGATCGCCTCGCCGCCGCGACTGGGCGGCTCGTCGAGGGAATCGAGGACGCGGCGCGGCGGGCCAAGGTCGCGCTGGCGGCAAATCGCGTCTGCGGAATGTTCGGGCTCTTCTTCACCGAGCAGCGCGCGGTGTCGAACTACAGGCAGGTGATGGCCTGCGACGCCGCCCGCTTCCGGCGCTTCTTCCACGGCATGCTCGATGCCGGCGTCTATCTCGCGCCGTCGCCGTACGAGGCGGGATTCGTCTCCGCCGCGCACGGGGACGCGGAGATCGCGGCGACGATCGAGGCGGCCGGCCGCGTGTTCGCCGGCATCGCCCGGGATCGTTGATGCGCCCGGTGACCGGATTCCTGGCCGCGATCTTCGGCACCCTGCTGCTCGCCGCCCTGCTCGCATGGCCGGCATGGCTGCTTGCGCACGCGCTGGTTCCGGAATGGCCGTTCCACCGGGTCGTCAGCCGTTTCTGGCAGTTCTTGCTGCTCATCGGAACCGTGCTTGCAGTCCGCAGGCTCGGGCTCCGCAGCCTCGCGGACTGGGGCTACGGCCTGCCGCGCGGCCGTTTCCTGCGCCACGCCGGATCGGGACTCGCCATCGGCGTCGCCACGATGCTGCCGATGACGCTCGCGATGCTGGCGATGGGCATCCTCAGCGTCCGCACCGGGCTCGACGCGTCGATTCTGCTGCAAGCGCTCCTGAACGGCCTCCTCGCCGGTTTCGGCGTCGCGATCGTCGAAGAAACTTACTTTCGCGGTCTCATGTACCGCGCCGTCTCGCGCGAGTCCGGATTCACGGCGGCGGCCTGGTCGACCGCGCTGGTCTACTCCGCGATACATTTCCTGACTCGCGCGAAGATCCCGGCGAACGAGGTCGACTGGGGCAGCGGACTCAAGCTGCTCGGCGACGCGCTCGCGCATTTCTCCGATCCGCTGCCCATTGCGGATTCATTCGTCACGCTGGTGCTGGTCGGCCTGATGCTCGCATTCGTCCGGCGGCGGACCGACGCGATCGCCGCCTGCATCGGCTTGCACATGGGCTGGGTCACGGTGATCAAGGTCACTACCGCCGTAACGCGCGTGAATGAAGATGCGGCCGGATCCTTCCTCGTCGGCAATTTTGACGGTTACACCGGCTGGCTCGTCGCCGGCTGGGCCTCGCTTCTGATCGCAATCGCCTGGTCGCGCGGCTGGCTCACGGCCAGCCCGGCTGCCGCGCGCTAGGCGCGGCTTCGCGTCACGGCTGGCTCGAGCACGGCGAGCCGCTCGAGCGGATCCGCTAGCTCAAGCAGCGTCTGCTTGTCGGCCAGCGTGAGCGGCAGGAGCTCCGCGAGTCGATTTGCGATCCAGGCCGCGTCGTCGCGCCGCTCGACGTGACGATACGTGTCGTCCGCCTCGGGCAGCACTTCCATCACGACGTCCTTCAGCCAGGCCTGGTCGAGCGGCACCGGCACGACGGGGTCCGCGGCAATGTCGAGCACGCGGCCGCGATTCAGGCCGCCCGCCTCGCGCCAGGCCTCGACGACCCGCACGCGCTCGCGCCCGATGCAGCTGATTCCGAGCAATCCGCCTTCGAGCCGGTCGAAGTCCACGATTCGCGCCTCGGTGCCCGTGGCGGCGAAACTCGTCGCCGACGTCGCCTCTTCGCCTTCGCCGAGCAGCACGACGACGAAGCCCGACTGCTCGCGCATGCAGCGGCTCACCATGTCGAGATAGCGTGGCTCGAAGATTCGAAGCGGCAGCGGCCCGCCGGGGAACAGCACGGCGTTCAATGGAAAGAGCGGAAGCTCCCTGACTTCGGCGTTCATGCGGGCCGCGCACGCAGTGCGGCCAGCAGGCGCTCGTGCAGGCCGCCGAATCCGCCATTGCTCATGATCACCACGCGATCGCCGGCCTTCAGGTCAAGCACGAGGGAATTGACGAGCCCGGGCAATTCGCGCCGGATCGCCGCCTTCGCGCCGAGGGCGGCCGCGACGCCGTCGAGATTCCAGTCGAGACCCGCGGGCTGGTAGAGCCACACCCTGTCGGCCCCGGCGAGGGACTCGGCGAGCTCCTTGCGATGGACGCCGAGACGCATCGTGTTCGAGCGCGGCTCGAGCACGGCGACGATGCGGCCGCCATCCGGCTGCCGCCGCAGGCCGTCGATGGTCAGGGCGACCGCCGTCGGATGATGAGCGAAATCGTCGTAGACGCGGATGCCGCTCACCTCGCCGCGTAATTCCATCCGGCGCCGCACGCCCGCGAATCGTCCCAGGGCGGCTGCGGCCTGCGCCGGCAGGACCCCCATGCCCGCCGCGCAGACGACCGCCGCAAGGCCGTTCTCGACGTTGTGCATTCCGATCAGCGGCCAGCGAACGACGCCCACCGGCGCGTCGCGATGCAGCACTTCGAACGCGCCGCCGTCCGGCGAGACGAGCCGCGCGCGCCACTCGGCCGCGGACTCGCGCGCGAATTCGACGAGCGGCGTCCACGAGCCCATCGCCAGCGTCGACTTCAGCGCCGCGTCGCCGGCATTCCACATGATCCTTCCCGACCCCGGCACGGTGCGCACGAGATGATGGAACTGGCGCTGGATCGACGCGAGGTCCGGATAGATGTCCGCGTGGTCGTACTCGAGGTTCGTCAGCAGGAGGTGCCGTGGGCGGTAGTGCACGAACTTCGCGCGCTTGTCGAAGAAAGCCGTGTCGTATTCGTCAGCCTCGATCACGAATGTCGCAGTCCCGCCCGCGCGCGCCGAGACCCCGAAGTTCGCGGGAATGCCGCCGATCAGGAAACCCGGTTCGCGCCCGGCGTCCTGGAGTATCCAGGCGAGCATCGAGGACGTCGTCGTCTTGCCGTGCGTGCCGGCGACCGCCGCGACCTCGCGGCCGCGTAGCATGTTCTCGGCAAGCCACTGCGGCCCGGAGCTGAATGGCAGGCCGCTTTCGAGCAGCCGCTCGATGAGCGGATTGCCGCGACTCATGACATTGCCTACGAGCACGATGTCTGGCATCAGGTCCAGCTGCGCTGGATCGTATCCGTCGATCAGCGCGACGCCCTGGGCTTCGAGCTGCGTGCTCATGGGCGGGTAGACGTTGGCGTCGGAGCCCGTGACGCGATGGCCCGCGGCTCGTGCGAGGACGGCGATGCCGCCCATGAATGTCCCGCAGACGCCGAGAATGTGGACGTGCATCAGCTTGCCGAGGCGAAGAGGAATCGCGCGACGGCAATGCTAGCGACCAGCCAGGTGATTGCAATCGCGAAGCCCGTCACGAGCCCGGTGTCGAGCGCGCCCTTGAGGATGTGCCCGACGATCAGGAGGTACCAGAGGGTGATCAGGATGGAGCCGGCCGTCGTCAGGAGCGAGATTGCAGGGTTCGACTCCGATGGCCCGCGCATCAGCAGAAGTGCGGCCACCGCGGGCGCGAGCAGCATGTAGACGCCGAACACGGCGATCGCCGTCTGCGGAAGGCGGTGCGTGCGGTTCGAGAGCGCGAGCAGGAGCCACATGAACGCAAGCGCAAGCGCGAGGTCCACGGAAGTGCGGGCAAATATTGCCTTCGCGTCATCCACCCAGGCCACGAGGGCGTTGGTGGCGGCGTAGCCAACCGCGAACAGCGTGACCCAGGCCCAGGAAGCCGGCAGGATGCTTGCATCCCTGCGCAGCAGGGCGATCTGGGTCAGAGCGCTCAGCAATCGGGTCATGCTGCCTTGGGTGACGGCGGCGGCATCCGCATAATAAGGTGGCGATGACCGCCGGCGATACTCCAATCCGCGACCCCGCGACGCTTGAGAAATGCGTCACATCCTGGCCGGTCGGCCTGCCGCTCGCGGTCGACACCGAGTTCGTCCGCGAGCGTACGTACTACCCGAAGCTCTGCCTGATCCAGGTTGCCATCGGCGACGAAGTCATCCTGATCGACGCGCTCGCAATTGCGGATGGCGGCGCGCTCACGCCCGAACTCGCGGAATCCGGACGCCCGAAGCTGCTGCACGCGGCGCGCCAGGACGTCGAGGCGCTCCTGCCGCTGACCGGGACGCCGCTTGCGCCGGTCTTCGATACGCAGCAGGCCGCCGCCCTCCTCGGCTTTCCGGCACAGGTCGGCTATGCCGACCTCGTGCGGCAACTGCTCGGCGTGGAGCTCGCGAAGGGTCACGCGCGGACGGACTGGGCCCGTCGCCCGCTTTCGAACGAGCAACTTGCGTATGCGGCGGACGACGTCCGCTACCTGCCCGCGCTCACCGCAAAGCTCGACGAGCGGCTCGTTGCGGCCGGCCGTCGCGCGTGGCTCGAGGAAGAGTCCTCGCAGCTGCGCGAGATCAAGCTCTACCGCATGGAGCCTTCGGATGCCTGGCGGCGCCTCAAGGGTCTGGAGCGGCTCGACGCACGCGCGTTGGCCGCGGCGCGCGCCCTCGCCGCCTGGCGCGAGCAGCGCGCGATGGATCGCGACCTGCCGCGCGGCTGGATTCTGCCGGATGCCGCGATCCACGAGCTCGCACAGTCCAGGCCGCAGACACGCGATGCGCTGTCACGAATCGCCGCGGTGCCGCAGCGCACGGCCGCGCGCGCCGGTGACGAGCTGCTTGCCGCCGTCGCGGCAGAGGCGGAAGACGATGCGGAACGAGTCACGCAAGACACCGGACGGCCGGGTCCCGAGCAATTGCGGCTCCAGAAGTCGCTCCAGACGAAACTCGCGGCGATCGCAGCCGAACTCGGGATCCAGCCGGAGGTGCTGGCGACGCGACGGGAGCTCGCTGCGCTCGCGCGCGGCACGCGAGAATTGCCGGTGCTCAGCGGATGGCGGCGGGAGGTTGTCGGGGAGCCGCTGTTGGCAGCGCTCTAGGTGATGGCCCTTTCGAGGCGAGACGCGACTTCGTCGAGGCTGCCGTCCGCATCGATGCGGCGCAGCAGGTCCTTCTTCGCGTAGTAGTCGATGAGCGGCTGCGTGCGCTCGCGATAGACCACGAGCCGTTGGCCCACCGTCTCTTCGTTGTCATCGGGTCGCTGGTACAGGTCGTGCGGCCTGCCATCCGTGCAGCGCTCGCCGGCGCGCGGCGGATTGGACTCGACGTGAAACACGCGGCCGCAGCGGCGGCAGCTCCGGCGGCCCGACAGCCGCTTCTGCAGGATCGCGGGGTCGATGTCGAATAGCACGACCGCGTCGATCGGCTTCCGGATTTCGTCGAGCAGCGCCGCGAGGCCATCCGCCTGCACGATCGTGCGCGGAAATCCGTCGAGGATGAATCCACGTGCCGCGTCTGGCCGCGAGAGCCGCTCGCGGATGATGCCGAGCATGGTGCGGTCGTCGACGAGTTGTCCCGCGTCCATCACGATTTTCGCGGCGCGCCCGAGCTCGGTGCCGGCCGCGACCGCTTCGCGCAGCAGGTCGCCGGTCGAAACCTGCGGAATGCCGTGATGGGTCTGCAAGCGTTGCGCCTGCGTGCCCTTGCCCGAACCGGGTGCGCCGAGCAATACGAGTCGCATTCCGTCAAACTCCGCGGGCGGTGACCCGTCGAGGGGCGCCCATCCTGCCCGCGGCCCGTTATCGCGTCAAACCGGGGCGAATCGGCTATGCTTCGCCCCCCACGGGGCGTGTCGGCGCCCTGCAATACGGAACTGACGATGGCGAAAACGAGGACACCGCGGCCCCGTCCGCGCAATGCGCTCTACGCTCAATCGGGCGGCGTCACGGCCGTCATCAATGCGACGGCCTGCGGCGTCATCGAGGCCTGCCGCAAGCACAGGAACCGCATCGGCAATCTCTACGCGGGCCGCGACGGAATCGTCGGCGCCCTCACGGAAGACCTCATCGACACGGGCCGCGAGACCGCGGCGACGATTCGCGCGCTTCGCCACACGCCGTCGGGCGCATTCGGTTCGGCGCGCTACAAGCTGAAGGACCTGGAGCGCGATCGCGCGAAGTACGAGCGCCTGATCGAGGTGTTCCGCGCGCACGACATCGGTTACTTCTTCTACAACGGCGGCAACGATTCGATGGACACGGCGCTGAAGCTCAGCCAGCTCGGCGGGGAGACCGGCTACCCGATCGCCTGCATCGGGATCCCGAAGACCGTGGACAACGACCTGCCGGTCACCGACTGCTGCCCCGGATTCGGATCGGTCGCGAAGTACGTCGCCGTATCGACGCTCGAGGCCTCGCTCGACGTCGCCTCGATGGCGCGCACCTCGACCCGCGTCTTCATCCTCGAAGTCATGGGACGCCACGCGGGCTGGATCGCCGCGGCGGGCGGCCTCGCCGCGCGCAAGGCCGGCGACCCGCCGCACCTCATCCTGTTCCCGGAGATCCCGTTCGAGCCCGAGCGTTTCCTCGCGCGCGTCAAGGAGACGGTCGAGCAGAAGGGATTCTGCGTGATCGTCGCCTCGGAAGGCACGCGCGACGCCGGGGGAAAATTCCTTTCGGACATGGGCATGCGCGACGCGTTCGGCCACGTGCAGCTCGGCGGCGTGGCACCGACGCTCGCCGCGATGGTCAAGCAGGCGCACGGCTACAAGTATCACTGGGCGCTCGCGGACTACTTGCAGCGCTCGGCGCGCCACGTGGCCTCGCGCGTCGATGTCGACCAGGCCTATGCCGTCGGCCGGGCTGCGGTCGAGCTCGCGCTCGCGGGAAAGAATGCGGTCATGCCGGTCATCCGCCGCAAGTCCTCGAAGCCGTATCGCTGGGACATCGGTTCGGTCGGCATCGAAGCCGTCGCCAATCGCGAGAAAATGGTGCCGCGTGACTTCATCACCGCGGATGGCTTCGGCATCACCGCCGCCGCGCGGCGCTACCTCGAGCCGCTGATCGGCGGCGAGGATTATCCGCCCTACAAGACCGGCATTCCGGCATACGCGACGCTGAAGGGCGCGCGCGTTCGGCGCCGGCTTTCGACGACCTTCGTGATATAATTTTTCTTTCCAGGGAGTTCGTGATGTCAATGCAAGACGCGCTCTGGCTTGCGATGCTGGCCGGTGTGATCGCCCTCGTTTACGGGATTTTCATGGCGCGCTGGATCCTCGCGCAGCCCGCCGGAAGCGCGCGGATGCAGGAAATCGCCGCCGCGATCCAGGCGGGCGCCAAGGCCTACCTGAACCGCCAGTACTCGACCATCGCGATCGTCGGCGTCGTGCTGTTCGTCCTGCTCGGCTTCGCGCTCGACTGGTACACCGCGGTCGGATTCGCGCTCGGCGCGGTGCTCTCGGGCCTCGCCGGCTACATCGGCATGAATGTCTCCGTGCGCGCGAATGTGCGCACCGCCCACGCGGCAAGCATCGGCCTCAATCCCGCGCTGCAGGTCGCCTTCCGCGGCGGCGCGATCACCGGCATGCTGGTCGTCGGCCTCGGGCTCCTCGGCGTCGCGGCCTACTTCGATGTGATGATGCGGCTGACCGGCGACTCGGACCGCGCGCTGCACTCCCTCGTCGGGCTCGCCTTCGGCGGCTCGCTGATCTCGATCTTTGCGCGGCTCGGCGGCGGCATCTTCACGAAAGGCGCCGACGTCGGCGCCGACCTCGTCGGGAAGGTGGAAGCCGGCATCCCGGAGGACGACCCGCGCAACCCGGCCGTGATCGCGGACAACGTCGGCGACAACGTCGGCGACTGCGCCGGCATGGCCGCGGATCTCTTCGAGACTTACGCGGTCACCGTCGTCGCGACGATGCTGCTCGCCGGCCTCATGATGAAGGACCTCGGCGAGGCAGCAGTGCTCTACCCGCTCGTGCTCGGCGCAGTGTCCATCGTCGCATCGATCGTCGGAACGTTTTTCGTCAAGACTTCGGCGGGCGGCAAGATCATGGGCGCGCTGTACCGCGGCGTGATCGTCTCCGGCGTCATCGCGGCAATCGCGTATTACCCGATCACCCGGATGATGTTCGGCGAAGGCGCGATGCCGCTCTACTACTGCGCGCTCATCGGCCTTGGCCTGACGGCGGCGATGATCTGGATCACCGAGTACTACACGGCGACCGAGTTCAAGCCCGTGCGCTACGTGGCCGAGGCCTCGCGCACCGGTCACGGAACCAACGTGATCGCCGGCCTCGCGGTGTCGATGAAATCGACCGCATTGCCAGTGCTCGCGATCTGCGCGGCGATCTGGGGCGCGTACTCGTTGCACGGTCTCTACGGCATCGCGATCGCCGCGACCGCCATGCTCTCGATGACCGGCATGATCGTGGCGCTCGACGCGTACGGCCCGATCACGGACAACGGCGGCGGCATCGCGGAGATGAGCGGCCTGCCGAAGGACGTGCGCAAGATCACCGACGCGCTCGACGCGGTCGGCAACACGACCAAGGCGGTGACCAAGGGCTACGCGATCGGCTCGGCCGGCCTCGCGGCGCTCGTGCTCTTCGCCGACTACACGCACAACCTGGAGATCGCGGGGAAGCTGGAGGCCTTCAGCCTGTCGGACCCGGCCGTCATCATCGGCCTGTTCATCGGCGGCCTGGTGCCCTACCTGTTCGCCGCGATGGCGATGGAAGCCGTCGGCCGCGCGGCCGGCTCGGTCGTGATCGAGGTCCGGCGCCAGTTCAAGGAGATCAAGGGCATCATGGAAGGCACGGCGAAGCCCGACTATTCCAGGGCCGTGGACATGCTGACCCGCGCCGCGATCCGCGAGATGATCGTTCCCTCCCTGCTGCCGATCCTGATTCCCGTCATCGTCGGCTTCGGCATGAACTACCTGTTCGGCGAAGGCGCCGGCATCCGCGCGCTCGGCGGCGTGCTGATCGGCACGATCGTCACGGGACTCTTCGTCGCGATCTCCATGTGCACGGGCGGCGGCGCATGGGATAACGCCAAGAAGTACATCGAGGAAGGCAACTTCGGCGGCAAGGGCTCCGAAACGCACAAGGCGGCGGTCACCGGCGACACCGTCGGCGATCCCTACAAGGACACGGCGGGCCCGGCGATCAACCCGCTGATCAAGATCATCAACATCGTGGCGCTGCTGCTGGTGCCGCTGCTGTAACGGCGCCGTCCCGGCTGGCGAGCAAAAGGCCCCCGCGAGGGGGCCTTTCCTTTTCTCCACGATCAGGATCGATTTCCGAAGCGTTTCGAAACCCGCTCGCGGCTATGTTTGAGGGACCCGCATGCCATGGCCAGACACGGATGTCGGCCATCCCCTCGGACCTCCGACCCGCGACCTGCGCCAGCATGGCGCGGATGTTGAAGATCAGCCCTTGCGCATGGCCTTCACGCAGCTCGAACGTCCGATCACCGCTCTCCGTTTCGAAGTCGCCGCCGAAAAGATACGCGGCATGGGGGCGGTCAGCAGACGCCTCCTAATCGTCCCACAACGCGCGGTAGGCGGCGGTCGCTTTGGGGCTCAGGTTGGTTCCGAGCTTGTGAACACGCTGGTTGAAGTAGTTCTCGAACGCGATCGCCGGAACTCGTCCCTTCGACGTGAGCACCGTATCGGACCTGTGGGAGTTGAAGAAGTTGTACATGTTGCGGATATATACGTCGTTGTCGCCGCCCGCAAACGATTCGGACGAATTCCAGACACCCCACTCTTCGACGCTGAGAGGCTTCTTCATGGACATGGCAAAGTCATACCAGGTATAGAGGCCGAAGGGCTTGCTGGTCGTTCCCCGGCTTGCCATTTCCCTGAATTTCGCGTCGGTGCTGTTGTTGAGTCCCCAGTTGATGAACTTTCTGTCGTAGTAGTCCACTCCGATCGTGTCGACGTAGCTATCGCCGGGATACAATTCGCTCAAGGGCCTTTTCAGCTTCGCCGAATCGCGAACAAAATTCCAGGACACCATGAATGTCTTGCCTCTCTGGGCAAATTCGGCGCGGAGCATATCGACGATTTTCCTGTGGGTGTTCTTGTAGGCGTTTACCTTTTCCGTTGTGTCACATCTCGCGATAGACCAAGGGAAATTGTCATTCAACTCATGACCCACTCGAATGATCAGGAAATTCGGCGCAAAGATCGCCAGCTCTTCAGCCATGTTGCGGTAGTAAGTGTCGAAATGCGTGGTGTTCCCCGTGGACACATATGTTTGGCAATTGGAAGAATAGGCGCTGTGTGAATTCGGAATGGTGCGCAGGGTGTAGATGAGGTACTTGCATTTGCTCACAGATAACGATTGACGACCTCGACTTGTCGGATGGGCAATGTCATCCCACGTGAAAGCCCCGCCCAATCCGTCGTCGCTGATGCTGTACTTTTGGCACGTGTCTAGCTGATTCCCTTGCACGCTCAGGAAGAAGCTATAGTCTCCAGCGGCGTTGCGCGCCCCACTCGCCCAGTCAGGACCGGTCGTCCCAGCCGAAATCGTTTGGGCAACCGCGTCTGATCCGAACGTTGAACTCAGCAGCAAAGCTGAGGCAAAGCGAGACACCTTAGCTGTTGCGAACATCCTTGTTCCCCCCAGTAAATAAGTCGCTGCCCCGGCATGACGCAGGTTTACCGCCGTCGCCGACCCGAGCGGACGGTACTATGCGGGCTCGTATGCGGCGTCCCCGCCTTGTCGTTTTTCGCCGACTACACGCACAAGCTGGAGATCGCGGGCAAGCTGCAGGCCTTCAGCCTGTCGGATCCCGCGGTCATCGTCGGCCTCTTCATCGGCGGCCTCGTGCCCTACCTGTTCGGGTCGTCACGGGCCTGTTCGTCGCGATCTCGATGTGCGCGGGGGGCGGCGCAAGGGATCCGACACCCACCAGGCGGCCGTGACCGGGGACACCGTGGCGCTGCTGCTGGTCCCGCTGCTGTCATCGCACGCACGGTTAGTGCCCGGGAATGCTGCGCAGCAGCGCGATCTCGTAGCCGACCAGCGCGAGATAGCCGCACAGGACCAGGTAGAGGATGCTTCCCGCGGCGATCCTGCCCAGGATCCGCAGCCGCGCCGCCATGGTCAGTACGATCACGCCCATCGACGTGAGCCCGATCTTCCAGAACGCGAAGCCGTGGCCGGAGCCGCGCACCAATGGCTCCATGAGCGGGTTGATTTCCACCGCGCCGCGGGAAACGAGCGTGAGCGTCAGCAAGGCATCCATGGTGGACAGGATCAGGATGATGATTGCCGCAGCCAGCAATTGCGGCTGAAACCAGTCGGTCATCACCGGGTGCCGGTCCGTTCCGCGCCTCGGACCGAGGCGGCGACGCGCAAAGCTGCTCTGCCACAGAGCGCCGAAGATGGAGAGGCGCCGTTCCGACGGTGTGCGGCGAATCACGGGACGCTCCGGTTGATTGTCAGCGCTTTTGGACAAAGGCATGCCCTGTCATTCTAGGAATGCCGACGAGCGGCGAATACCCGATTCACCTGTGCAAGTGTGAAGCGTCTCTCAGTCTCGCGGACGAACTCACCCGAAAGCGAAGCGGCCTCCTCGTATGCAGGCCGGTGTTCGGTACGCGCTAATATTGGCGTTACGAACCGGCCCGCGCGGCGGCTGACCGCTGCCTGGGGCGGAACAAGGAGCCCGACGATGCGTATCTTTCCGAGCCTCGCAGTCATGCTCCTTGCTCAAGCGTCGGCCGGCTACACCGTCGCACCGGCCCTGGCGCAGGAATCGGTGGCGCCCGCCACGCCCACGCCCGCCCTGCACTATTCCAACAAGTGGCGCCTGCAGGTCAGCGAAGGCGCCAACAACGACGGGGTCATGCGCTTTCGCGTCACGCCGCGGGACGGAACTCCCATCGACATCACGGTGCACCTCGACGACGGCCGCGGCGAGGACGGCTGCGCCCGCGACATCCGCGACGCGTTCAAGGCCGCGCTCGACCGGAAGACCTACAAGATCGAGACTGACGACGAGGAGGATGTCCTCGTGAAACGGCGCAAGGGCCCGGACTTCGCGATCGAGTTGGTCGAGTCCACCGTGAAGGGCACGCGGATCAATTTCGACCGCGAGTGACGATTCCGCCTTCAACGCCATTCGAGCGCTGGCTCGCCCGCCGGCTGGGCGATGCGGAGTCGCAGCACCTGGGCTCCGGCTGGATCAGCGGCGTTCTCGGAGTCTTTCTCGGTGCAATGGCCCTCGGTGCCGTGATCGTGCTGCATTTTCCGGACCTGCTGACGTCGGCCGATCTTCGCGCCCGGTACTCCGTGCCGGTCATGCGGGCCCTGATCGAGTTCGTCATCGGCGTCGCGTTCCTGTGCGGCTGCCTCAACCTCCTGTTGCGCCGCAGCAAGGCGCTCGGGCTCACGGCCCTCGCGCTCACGCTCGCGGCTGTCGCCCTGGGCGGCGCCGATGTCGAGATCCGCGGCGAGTTCGACGGCGGGATCCACTTCGGGCTCGACTGGTTCCTGCTGAACCTGCTCGTTTTCGCGGTCGTGTTCGTGCCGCTCGAGCGGGCGTTCGCCCTGCGGCCCGGGCAGCGTGTCCTGCGCGCGGGATGGGCCACGGACGTCGCCTATTTCTTCGTCAATCACGTGGGAATCCAGTTGCTGACATTCCTGTCGCTCTGGCCGGCCATGACCCTTGCCCGGGCGCTCGGCATGGACGAGGTGTCGGCCATCGTGCGGTCCCAGCCCGTCTGGCTACAGGTCCTCGAACTGATGGTTGCCGCCGACCTGGTGCAGTATTGGGTGCATCGTGCGTTGCACCGCGTGCCGGCGCTCTGGCGCTTCCACGCGATCCACCATTCGATCCGCGAGATGGACTGGCTCGCGGGGTCGCGCCTGCACCTGGTCGACGTCGTCGTGACGCGGGCGCTCGTCGTCCTGCCGGCCTTCGTGCTCGGTTTTGCGGAACCCGCGCTCTATGCCTGGCTCGTCATCATTGCGCTGCATGGCGTGCTGAATCACGTGAACATGCGGTTCAGGCTGCGCCCGATCGAGGACATCGTCGTGACGCCGCGATTCCATCACTGGCATCACGCCGTTTCCCCGCCGGACCGGAATTTCGCGGTCCACTTCCCATGGCTCGACCGGCTGTTCGGCACGTTCCACCTGCCCGGCAAGGACTGGCCCGAGGAGCTGGGCATCCGCGGGCATCCGGTGCCGGCCGGCTTCGGCGCGCAATTCGCCTACCCGCTGCGCCGCCACTGAAGCAAGCGGCATTGCTGCCGCCTCTTCGCCAGAAAATTTCCCGCGCGCTTATGTCAACAGCACGCATACGCCGCGCGTTCCCGATCTATTTTCGTGACCGCAGTCACTGGAATGGCGAGCCCCGCGCGGAGCGCCGGCCTCGAGGAAATGGATGTCCGCATTACACGCAAGTCGCCTTTCGGCGCGCCGTGATGAGATCGCTTACCGCCGCGTGGACAGCGTGTTGTCGCGCAGCTGGGGGCGTCCAGGCGCCGGCGAGCCGCCGTCAATTGCGCTGATCAAGGAACACCTGAATTCGGCCATCGTCGCCGGCAGCTTGCTGCTCGCGGCGATGAGCCACGGCCAGCGGTTCAACAGCCTCTACATCGCCCTCGCGGTAGTCGCGTACGCCGTGACCTTCAAGGTGATGACCCGGCCGAGGCTCGAGCAAATCGGGAACGGCCTGGACTGGGGGCGCATCCTGCGCCACAGGACGATCGAATGGGCCTGCGTGATCGGGATCCTGCTATTGACCGCTTACCTGCTGAAGGCAAGCAGCCTTTTTTCGCGCCGGGTCATGCTGACCTGGTTCGTCCTGACGCCGCTCGTGCTGACGGCTGCGCACGCCGCGGCGCGAAAATTCGCCGGCTGGCTGCTCGAGCACGGCGGCACGCGTCGCCGCCAGGTGATCGTCGGCGCGAACAGGATCGGATGCGAACTCGCGGCGCGATTGGCCGAGGAGCCCTGGCATGGCAGCGTGGAAGGCTTCTTCGACGACCGGCGCGCCGAGCGCCTGCCGCGGGAAAGCCGGCCCCTGCTGCTCGGCAGGTTCTCCGACCTTCCGGAGTATGCGCGCCAGCACCAGGTCCACGTCATCTACGTGTGCCTCCCGATCTCGAAGCATCCACGGATCCGGGCACTGCTCGATGCGCTGGGCGACACGACCGCCTCGATCTACTTCGTTCCGGATCTCTCGGCATTCGACCTGATGCAGGCGCGCTTCGGCGAGATTGGCGGCATGCCGCTCGTTGCAGTCCGCGAGACGCCATTCTGCGGCATGACGGGCGTGCTGAAGCGCGCGAGCGACGTCGTGCTGGCCTCTGCCCTTCTGGTCCTCGCGGCGCCGCTCATGCTGGCGATCGCGATCCGCGTGCGCCAGTCGTCTCCCGGGCCCGTCTTTTTCCGGCAGCGGCGCTACGGCCTCGACGGCCGCGAGTTCGTCGTCTACAAGTTCCGCACGATGACCGTGTGCGAGGACGACCCGCTCATGCAGGCGACGCGCTTCGACCTTCGGGTCACGCCGGTGGGTGCGTTCCTGCGGCGCACGTCGCTCGACGAGCTGCCACAGCTCCTCAACGTCCTCGGGGGCAGCATGAGCCTGGTCGGCCCGCGACCCCATGCCGTCTCGCACAACGAGCACTACCGCAAGCTCGTGAGCGGCTACATGCTGCGGCACAAGGTGCGGCCCGGCATTACCGGGCTGGCCCAGGTCAACGGGCTGCGCGGGGAGACGCCCAACCTCGAGAAGATGAACGAGCGCGTGCAGTTCGACCTCGATTACCTCAAGAACTGGTCGATCGGTCTCGACATCCGGATCCTTCTCAAGACGGTGCGCATCGTCCTGCACGACAAGAACGCGTTCTGAACCCGGTCATTTTGCGGCCTGATCCGATGCCCGCTCGACCTCGGCCCAGGTCTTCCAGATCACGGCTTCGTAGGCGGGAAGGTCGCGGCCATCCGGGTCGGCGGCAATGGCCTTGAACAGTGCGTGCATTTCACCGCGGCGGTGCGCGTGGCGTCGCAACAGCGGCAGCGTCGCTCGCCAGGCAGCGGCATGGGCGGAACACGCGTCGATGAAATGCTGCGGGCAGCCGCCGTAATCGAGTGCTTCGATCGCGCGAACGTAAGTCCGCACCGCCTCGTCGATGGGCGCAACTTCGGGCGCGCGATTGCGTTCCCGCCCGAGGCGGTCGTCTTCCGCCAGCACGCGCTGGATGCAGGGTTCCACCGCGCCTGGCGGCTCGGCCGCCGCGCAATCCGAATGCGCCCACAGCCCGATGATCCCGGCGAGCATCGGCACGGTGCTACCACGCGTCGTCATCGGCATACCCCAGTTCGATGAGAAGCGGCCCCGCGATCCGCTTGAAGATGCGCCTGTCGTGCGCATCCAGGTCGCGCTGCCAACGACTGAGCGACGCAGTGCTGACGGCACCCAGCGCCTCGGGATTCTGCGCAAAGCGGGTGGCGTCCCGAAACGGCGAAGCCGCCGCCGCATGCGCGAGCATGCCCTCGTCCCAGTCCTCGCCAAGGAAGGCCATCAGCTTCTCGAGCACGGGCCGGGGATTCAGTACCAGCTCCTCGTAGCGGACGGTATGAAAACGCGGGTCGCTCCACCAGCGGCGCGAACCCTCGATATCGTCGCGCCAGCGTCGCGCGCAACCGGCGATCGGCTTCCACGTGCGGACTGGTACGAGCTTTCCGTCAACGACCTTGTGGCGCGGATGAGTCCGCAGCGAGCAGGCGACGTCGCGTCCGTCTCGCAGCACGTGAATGAAGCGCGCCTCGGGAAAGCAGCGAAAGATTTCGCCGATGCGGCCGATGTTGCGGGGTGTCTTCTCCGCCCAGCGTGCCTTGCCGGCCTTCTGCATGCAGAGCGCCGCGAATGCCTCGATGAATTCCGGGCGCGAGCGGGCCGTATCGTAGATTGCGCGCAGCTCCTCGCGCCCGAACCCGAAGCGATCCGCCAGCGCGTCGGCGTCGACCGCCCTCCTCCGGAACACGCTCGACTCCGGACCGCAACAGATGCGGCGGTGCGAATCGAGCATCATGCGAAGCAGCGTGCTCCCGGATCGCCCGCAGCCGCCGAGAACGACCGGCGACAGGGCGGATTGGCGCGCGGTCGCGAACGAGTCGGCCGGATGGCCGAGCCCGATCGCTGCGCCGATTACCTTGACGAAGCGCGGTGCGCCCATGCCGGACGCACTGTAATTCATCCGGCCGCGGCGCGGTAATCCCGCGCCCCGGATTTCAGTTCACCGTGGCTGTCGCTTCCCGGAACTGCTCTGCCGTCGCGGTATCGCCGTGCACCGCGGCGATGCGCGCGGGCGCGAGGCCTAGCTCCCGGAGCTTCTTCGCGAACGAGGCCGTGGACGGCTGCGGCGGGCCGAACGGCGCGTCGTTGTTCGGCACGAAGAAGAGGTCGCCCTGGAACACGATGCGCTCGGCCGGCAGCCATGCGATCACCATCTCCCTCGCATGCGGGTTCGGGCCGATGTCGATCAGCTCGAGCTTGCGCGTCTTGTCCTCGAGCACGCGCCTGCCGTTCTCGATCAGCAGGAACTCCGGCTTGCGCGGGTTCGCGGACAGCCGGTCGTTCTGCTGCGCGCCCGCCATCGTTTCGATCACCGGCCGGTTCGCGGCGGTCGTGACGACCGTCGCTCCCTCCGCGATGAAGCTTCGCATCCCGCCGATGTGATCGCCGTGATGATGCGTCATCGCGACGTAGCGGATCGGCTTGCCGGGGAACAACTCCTTGATCTTCCTGAGGACGGCGTCGGCGCCGTCGCTCGAGCCGGGCGCCTCGACGGCGACGACGTGGTCGGAGAATCCGACCGCGAGCGTGTTCTGGTTCTGGCCCGCGACGTTCTGGATCACGTAGACGCCCTTGGCCAGTTCGTCGACTTTCTCGTCGAGGTTGGTCGGCACCGGCTTGACCTGCGCGTAGCCGGCGGCGGCGACACGGAACGATTCGTCGGTGACGGCCGGGTTGAATTCGGCATGGACCGTGTACCGGGTCTGGTCCTCGCCCACCTGCCGGTTGGTCCAGCGGCGCGGCACCTGGTAGCTGCCGACCTTCTGGTAGTCGCCGAAGATGATCTCGGACGCTTCGACACCCGTCAGCGAGTCGACGAAGATGAGCTCGTACTTCGACACCAGGCCCGTAGCGGCATCGACGTAAAGCGCGACCTGCTGCGTGTCCGGCATCACGAAAGTCACGACTTCGTGGCGACGGCCCTCGAACTGGTCCTCGCCGAGGTAACGCAGCGAGTTCGTGCGATCGAGAGCCTGGCGGAGCAGCAGGTTCGGCAGGCGCCGGTGGTACTGGATGAACTGCTGCTGGGTTGCCTGGTCGGCGGGGATCGGCGTGATGGTCTTCGCGCGGTTGTCGTAGGCATTGCCCACGCCGTCCACGATCGTGACCGTATTGTCGCCGTCAAATCCAAAACCACTGGCCTTCTGGTCGAGGCGAAGACGGTTGTTCTCGAGATCGACCAGCAGCGTCTCGTCGAGGCTGCCGCCTTCGAACGGCGGCGCAGGCGTCGTCATCTGCAAGCGGGGAAACGTCACGCCCTTGAGCTTGACGCGAACCACTTCGACCGCGCGCAATGCCTCTGCACCGCCATTCGCCTCGACGGCGCGATCGAGCACGGCGCGGGCCTTCTCCTGGGAACGCTCGGCCATCGTTTCCGGGTTGTCCGCGGCTGGCGTGGCGGCCGCAGTCGCGGCAAGCAGCATGAAAGCAATCGTGGAGCGCAGCATGACGATACTCCGGTGGAGAGGATGCCGAAGCTAGAACGCCAGTCCCCGGCGATTCAATGCCGATGCGGCGATCCGTGCTGCGGCGTCGGCAGAACGTGATTTCCATTGCGGCCGTCCTGCGGATGACAGCCTGCGGCTTCGGTGCCACCATTCGGCCATGCGTCCGTTTCGTGCACTCACTGTCGCGCTTTTGGTCTCCGCTTTCATTGGACCGCCCGCGTTGGCTCAGGAATCCGGACTTTCGCCGCCGGCGGGCATCGCGACCCATCCGGACGGTCGTGCGCCCATCGAATCGCTCTACGGCAGCTGGCTCGGCCTCGTCGACAAGGGATGGAAAGCGGAGGTCATCGTTCAGTCGGCTCCCGCCGGCACGGCGGCGCCGCTGCCCGTCATCGCGCTCCGCTCGCCGACTCCCGGACCCGCGATCTGGATACTCGCGGGAATCCACGGTGAGGAACCGGCCGGCCCAAACGCGATCGCGGCAGCGATCGACGACATCGCGAAGCTCGGCTCTGCCAGACCGGTCGTCCTGTTGCCGCTCCTGAACCCCCAGGGCTATGCGCGCAACTGGCGTTACCTCAACGTCGCGGTCTATTCGGAGACTGTCGACGGCCAGAGCGTCGGAGACTCTTCTCATCTCCTGCCCTCCGCGGAGAATCCGTCACAAGCGCGCGCGGCGGCCCCTTCGAGCCCCGAAGCGGATGCGATCACGGCCTTCATCCTGCGGCGACTGGCCGACTATCCGCCGGTCTGCAGCATCGACCTCCACGAGGACAACCTGATCGACGAGGGCTACGTCTATTCGCAGGGCGTCGAGGGCGAGAAGGACGAGCTCGCCATCGCCGCCGTCGGCGTGCTTCGGGAAACCGGCGTGCCGATCAGGATGGACGGCGCGACGCGCTTCGACGAGCCGATCGTCCACGGCATCGTCGGGCCGGTCACCGACGGCTCGATCGACGAATTGATGAGCGCGCGGGAGCTCATCGTCAACGCCGTGCGGCGCACGGGGCCTGCCGCCGCGACCGTTCTGGTGCTTGAAACGCCCGCCGCGGCGCTGCCGCTCGAGCGGCGAGTCGCCGCCCACGCGGCGCTCCTGCGCCTGCTCGCAACCTACCTGATCGCGGTGCCCGATGGCTACTGACCGCCCGTTGCAGCCGCCGATCGCGCCCAAGGCGGCGTTCAACGAGACCATCGGCCTCATCAACGAAGGGCAGCTGGGCACGGCGGAGGCGCGCTGCCGCGCGGCGCTCGAGCGCTACCCGCGCGACGTCAACATGCTCGGTCTTCTGGGGGCGCTGCTTGTCAAGATGGATCGCCGCGAGGAAGCGGAAGCGGCGCTGCGCGATGTCATCGCTGCGGCGCCGACCTTCGCCAAGCCGCACGAGGACCTTGGATACCTGCTGATGCAGTCGGGACGGACGGCGGACGCATTGCCGATCCTCGAGCGCGCGACCCGTCTCGACCCAACGCTCGAGCGCGCCTGGTTCAACCTCGGCAAGGCATTCGCGTTCCTGGGCCGCGGCAAGGAAGCCGACATCGCCTTCGAGAAGTGCTTCGAGCGCTCTCCCGAGCGGCGCCTCATGGCGCTCGCCGCCGAGCACCACAAGGAAGGCCGGGCCGAGGAAGCCGAGCGCCTGTACCGCCGCGTACTTCACGACAACCCGCGCAACGTCGATGCGCTGCGGCTGCTCGCGCTGATCGCGATGAAGGCGGAGCGCGCGGACGACGCGGAGATCCTGCTCAAACGGGCCATCGAGATCGCACCCGATTTCAATCTGGCGCTGGTCGACCTCGGGCGCCTGTGCAAGGACCAGGACCGCTACGGCGAAGCGCTCGAATGCTTCGACCGGGCCATCGCCCTCGAGCCCTCGCACCCGCAAGTCCATTACCTGCGTGCGGCGACGCTGGCACGCGCCTCGTTCACGCACGAGGCCATCGAATCCTACCGGCGCTGCCTCACGCTCAAGCCGACGCACATCGGCGCCCTGATGGGGCTCGGGCACGTGCTCAAGGCCGTCGGCGACTACGACGGCTCGGTTGCTTCCTACAACGCCTGCATCCGCCGGGTCCCCGATAACGGCGAGACCTATTGGAGCCTCGCAAACCTCAAGCGGTACCGCTTTGACGACGCAATGGTCGCGGAGATGGAAAAGCGCATCTCGGCGACCCAGGAGGATGCGCAGTCGGAGGTGAACTTCCTGTTTGCGCTGGGGAAAGCCTACGAAGATCGCGGCGATTTCGAGCGCGCCTGGCATTTCTACCGGACGGGCAACGAGAAGCAGCGCGCCCAGGTCTCCTACGATCCCGTCCTGACGGAGGCGATAAACGACCGGCTGCTCCAGGTGTATACGCCGGACTTCCTTGCGTCCTGCGCCGGTGCGGGCCACGCCGATCCGTCGCCGATCTTCATCCTCGGGCTCCCGCGCTCGGGGTCGACGCTGCTGGAGCAGATCCTCGCCAGCCACAGCCAGGTCGAGGGCACGAGCGAGCTGCCGTACGTCGGCCGCGCCTCGAGTTCGCTCAACCGCAACCGCAACGAAGGCCTGAACTACCCGGAGGCAATGCGGGAGCTGACGCCCGATAACCTGCGCGCCCTCGGCGAGGAGTACCTCGCTGCCGCGCGCGCGCACAGGCGGAGCGGCACGCCGCGCTTCATCGACAAGATGCCGAATAACTTTCCGAACGCCGGATTCATCGCGACGATCCTGCCGAACGCGAAGATCATCGACGCGCGCCGCCATCCGCTCGACGCCTGCCTGTCCTGCTACCGGCAGCTCTTCGCCAAGGGCCAGAATTTCACGTATGACCTGACCGAGATCGGGGAGTACTACCTCCAGTACCAGCGCCTCATGGATCACTGGGCCACGGTCATTCCCGGCCGCGTGCTGACCGTGCAGTACGAGGAAGTCGTCACCGACTTCGAGAACCAGGTCCGGCGGCTGCTGGAATTCTGCGGACTGCCCTGGGAAGAGGCTTGCCTGCGCTTCTACCAGAGCGAGCGGCCGGTCCGGACGCCCTCATCGGAGCAGGTGCGCCAGCCCATCTACGACCGATCGGTCGGTCATTGGCTCCATTACAGGCACCACTTGGGCGAGCTGATCGAGGTGATTGCGCCGATCCGCGACCGCTACCGGCGCTACGAAGTCGCGGCTCGCACTTCCGGATTGGCCGGCGAGGCCGCGCGGCCCGGGATGGCGCCGGGCGGAACGTAGTCGAAGATGAAGTTGATGCGGTCCGCCGCGCCCTTGTTCATGACGCTGTGGACCTTCTGGTTGTTGATCTCGTAGGCCTCGCCGACCTGCAGCTGGTAAGGCCGGCCGTCGATCATGAAGCGAACGCGCGGATTGGTGACGATCGGAACGTGGATGCGGTGGCCCGCGCCGAATGACGGGTGCGAGTCACGGTGCGGGAGGATCCGCCCGCCCGCGAGAAGCTTCGCCGCCATCGCGCGGATGATCGTGCCACCGGCCGGGTAGAACTTGCCGATGATCTCGTGCATTACGGGCACCGCGAGACCGGCCAGGCGGTCCCATCCGGGCTGCTTGGAGACTTCGATGGCGGGCCAGTCCTCCACATTCGCGAACAGCAGCACGATCGACCGCGTCTGCTCGTGGACCTCGTAATCCTTCTGCCGCTGGATGTTCTCGTTCCAGGCCGCCTCGTCTTGCGCGAGGATGGCCTCGGCCAGTGCCTCCATGGACACCTTGCCGAAGCTCCGCAGCGGCACCCCGATGTCCATGGCGCATCCGTTACCAGTCGTAGCGGAACTGGAGCCCGATGGTGCGCGGTCGGTTGATCGACTGCCTCTGGACCGCCCAGCGGTTGCTGAGGAACAGGTTCGCCCGCTCGTCCCAGATGTTCTCGACGAACAGCGCGGCGCTCCAGCGCTCGCCCTCGAGCCCGACGCGGAAGTCGCCGGTGTCGTAGGCCTCCTGTGTCTGGACGCCGCCCGCGTCCGCGACGGACTCGATGCCCTCGAGGTTGTTCACTGACTCGCCGACATAGGCAAGGTCGAGCCGCGCGAAGGGTTGCGCCTCGAGCAGCCGCCCGCGCGCGCGATACTCGATGCCAAGCGAGGCGGTCCAGTCCGGCGTGAGCGGCAGACGGGCCCCTTTCTGCACGGGTATTGTCGGCTCATCGGGGTCGAGCACCAGTTCAACCGCCTCGGACACCTCGGCCTCGTTGTAGCCGAGCGTCGCGTCGAGCTGCCAGGCGTCGTTGATCGCGAACGAGAACTCCGACTCGACGCCCTTGATATCGGCGCTCGGCAGGTTGACATAGCCGAGCTGGAAGACTGCCCCTTGCGGGTCCTCGATCTGGACCGCGAAGTTATCCCACTCCATCGAATAGAGGGCAATGTTGAAGCGCAGCCGGTTGCCGAGCCATTCCGACTTGGCGCCGAGCTCGATGTTCGTGAGCGTGTCGGATTCGAAGCTGCGCGGGAGTATCGAGGAGGGCCGCACGGGATTTGTGCCGCCGTTGCGGAATCCCTCCGACCAGGTCGCGTAGACCATTCGATCCTCGTTGAAGCGGTAGGTCAGGTTGAACTTGCCGACCGTGCCGTCTTCGGTGGTGTCGGCAACCTCGTCCGTGAGCGTGGTATTCGGGCCGCCGTCGAACCCGACCGGCGCCTCCTGGTGCAGCGCGAAGAAGCGCTCGTACTCGAACCAGCGCGCGCCCGCGGTGATCGTGAAGTTCTCGGTAACGTCGAAACTGAGCTCGCCGAACACGGCGCGCTGCTCCAGCTCGGAGTCGTAAAGACCGATCCACCACTGATCGGTCGGCTGGAGGAACTCGCCGTTGTAGTAGTACTCGAGATAAGACATGTACGCGAACGCAGGCGTGTTCGCGTAGCCGTTCACGAAGCTGTCGAACTGGGTGTGGCCCTTTTCCTTGCTGTAGAAGACGCCGGCGATCCAGGACCAGCGGCTGTCGGAATCAGCGGGCGACTGCAGGCGCGCCTCGAATGTCGTGATCTCGGTCTGCTCGTCGTTCTGGGCGAAGCCGCGGGGATCGCCGCCGAAGTTGTAGAGCTCGAAATTCGGCTGGCAGAAAGGCGGCGGCGGGTTCGGGTTGTAATCGAGGTCGTATTTGGGGCAATTGAAGTTGAATTCGTAATCCGTGGCGTCCGCCTCATAGTGGAAATCCCGGTCGAAGTAGGACGCCGAGATCACCAGGTCGCCGATCGGCGTGCCGGCATTCAGCGTCAGCCCGAGCTGGTACCAGGAGTCGTCGAGAGTCTCGTCCGAGAAGCGCACCTGCTGCAGGTCGCCGACGTCCGCGTAGGCGTCCGAGGCGGGTGTCACGTCGCTGTGCCCGTCCGCCGAGATGTCCTGGTAGATGCCCGAGAGCGTCGCGTTCACGCTCTCGGTGAAGTCGAAGCGCAGCGCAGCGCGGCCGCCCACGGTTTCGATCGAATTTACGTCCTCCTCGACGAGGTCCGAATTGTCGAAGCTGCCGCCCTGACTCGGCGTGAGCACATTGTCGATGTAGCCGGCGTCCTCTGCCGCGAAGCCGACGAGGCGCAGCGAAACGCGGTCGTCCGCGATCGGGATGTTCAGCATCGCGCTGATGTCGTAACCCGTGTCACCCTCGGAAACGCTGGTGACCTGGGCCTCGGTCCAGGCGTCGAATCCGCTGGGGTCGGGCTTCGCGGTAATAACGCGCAGCGTGCCCGACTGCGAGCTGGCGCCGTAGAGCGTGCCCTGCGGCCCGCGCAGCGCCTCGACCCGCTCGATGTCGATGAAGCGCGGGTCGGGATTGCGCCCGCTCTGCGTGATCGGCTGCTCGTCGAGGTAGAGTGCGGACGAGGAGACGGCGCCGAACTGGATGCCGGAGCTCGCGACGCCGCGGAAGACAATGGTGGTACCGCCCGGCTCGCGCTGGGCAATCGACATGCCCGGAATGTACTTGACGATGTCGTCGATCTGCTGGACGCCGCGCATCGCGATGGCATCGGCATCGAAGGCGGCAATCGACTCCGAGACGTCCTGGAGGCGCTCGGCTCGCCGGGTGGCGGTGACGATGACCTCTTCGAGGCCCGTCACCTGCTGTTCCTGTGCCGCAGCCGTGCCCGCAGCCACCGACAGGATGGTCGAGATCGCGGCCGAAAGCGCCTGTGGACCAGGTCCGATACGGGTCGAATCTGTCATGTCCTTTCCTCCGCAGTCTTTCGGATAGTAGCGACAGGCCGGCGACCCGGCAATCCGCCGCCCGTGATGCGCTGCATGGCCGCGACGTACCAGTTCAGGAACTGTTGCGTGAACGGCTCCATCGTCGGCGAGAGCGGCCCGGGCACGTAGTAGCGAGAATCGACGCCCACCTGGTTGCGCTCGATGATCGCCTTGTCCGCGATCGTCGTCACGTCCCACAGCCAGATGAGTTCGGCCAGCTGATAATCCCTGCCCTCAATAGCCTTTTCATTGACCAGCCAGGTGATCTCGCAGTCGGTGAGGTGAAGGCCGCGCGGCGTAAACCGGTAGATCACCACATGATCGCAGTACGCGAGGCCGAATGTCATTGGACCGAGATGCAGGTCTGTCGTGCCGCCGTCGTAGCCCGTGATCGTGCCGAGGAGCGGCGCGACCGCCTTGCCGTCGCGGCTACCCGTGAGGTGGCCGCGGAACAGCGGGTAACGGTCGAAACTGTACTCGAGGCCGAAATGCTCCGCGTGCAGCCAGGAGCGGTGAACCTCATGCTGGGTGAGCCCGACCGATGGCGCCTTCGCCATCACCTCCGCAAGCGCCACGCCGCACTCGGCAGTCGGGATCGCCCGACCATGCGCGATCGAGTACTCCGGGTGCGCCGGCAGGCAGTGGTAGCACTCGCAGTAGTTCTCGACCGAGAGCTTCCAGTTGCTGGCGATCGGGTAATTCTGGCGATGTGCAACCTTCGCCTTGTCGAGCCCGTAAGGACGCATCGGCGCCGCCATCTCGCGCTCGAAGGCGCCGAAATCAGGCGGGTCGTCGGCGAAGTTCACGAAGATGAGCCCGTCGAAAGCCCGCACGTGCAGGCGCCTCAGCCCGTACTTCGACCGATCGAAGTCGGCGGACTGGCGCGCCGCGGCCTTCAGCGAGCCGTCGAGCCCGTAGGTCCAGCCGTGATAGCGGCATGTCAGGCGCGACTCATGGCCTGTGGCGGTGTCGCAAATGCGCGAGCCACGGTGGCGGCAGACGTTCATGAGCGCGTTGATCCCGCCCTCTCCGTCCCGCACGACGATGACGGATTCGCCCGCCATTTCGAACAGGAAATAGTCCCCGCGTTCGGGGACCCGGCTCGCGTGCCCGACATAGAGCCAGGACTTCAGCATGATGTGCCGGATCTCCAGCTCGTAGATCTCCGGATCCTTGTAGACGGCGCCCGGCAGCGCGAAGCCCTCCCGGTACCCGTCGAACAGCCTCTTCAAGGATTCGCTCATGTCTTTACCCCGCGGCGGCTCGACACGATGGACGCCGTCGCCACCGCGACGCCGACCAGCGCAATGATGATCGTCGTGATCGCGTTGATGTCCGGCGTCACCCCGAGGCGCACCTTCGCGAATATGAGCATCGGAAGCGTCGTCGCGCCGGGGCCCGACACGAAGCTCGAGATCACGAGGTCGTCGAGCGACAGCGTAAACGAAAGCAGCCAGCCGGAGACGAGCGCCGGGAGCAGCATCGGCACGGTCACGTCGAAGAACACTGCGAGCGGCCTTCCGCCGAGGTCCATCGCCGCCTCCTCGAGCGTATCGTCCATGGCGGCCAGCCGCGAGCGGACGACGACGACGACATAGGCCATTGAGAACGTGATGTGGGCGATCGTGATCGTCGCCGCCCCGCGGTTCATCGGCCACCCGATCAGGTTCGCCATCGAGATGAAGAGGAACAGCAGCGACAGCCCGGTGATGATCTCGGGCATGACGAGCGGCGCCGTGATCATGCCCGAGAGCAGGAGCTTGCCGCGCAGGCGCGCGACGCGGTGGAGTGCGAGCGCGACGATCGCGCCGAGCGCCGTTGCAAAGGTCGCGCTCACGACCGCGATTCGCAGCGAAAGCAGCGCAGCCGACATCAGCTTGTGGTCGTGCAGGAGGCCTGCGTACCAGCGAAGCGAAAAGCCGCCCCACAGCGTGACGAGGCGCGAGTCGTTGAACGAGTAGACCACGACCGAGATGATCGGGACGTAGAGAAGCGCGTAACCGAAGGCTACGATCGACGCGAGCGGCAGCGAGCGGCCCCTCATCCCGCCACCCCCTGCTCTCGGGTCTGCAGCCGCTGAAACCACATGATCGGCGCGATCAGCAGGAGCAGCAGCACGACGGACACGGCCGAGGCGACCGGCCAGTCGCGGTTGATGAAGAATTCGTCCCAGAGCACGCGGCCGATCATGAGCGTGTCCGCGCCGCCGAGCAGCGCCGGGATCGTGAACTCGCCGACGGCCGGGATGAACACGAGCAGGCAGCCGCCGATGATGCCCGGCACCGACAGCGGCAGCGTCACGTCGACGAAAGCCCGCCAGCGCCGCGCGCCGAGATCGGCAGCCGCGTCGAGCAGGTCAAGGTTCAGCCGCTCGAGGTTCGCATACAACGGCAGAATCATGAAAGGCAGGTAGGAATACACGATGCCGAGGTACACGGCGAAGTCGTTGTAGAGCATCTGGATCGGCTGGTCGACGACGCCGGTCCAGAGCAGGAACTCGTTGATGAGCCCGCGGTTGTTCAGGAGCCCGATCCAGGCATAGACGCGCAGCAGGAACGAGATCCAGAACGGCAGGATCACGGCGAGCAGCAGCAGGTGCCGGCGATTCGGCGGCTGGCGCACGATGTAATACGCCATCGGATAGCCGAGCAGCAGGCAGAGCAGCGTACCCGTAGCCGCCATCTTGAGCGAGGCGAGGTAGATGATTCCGTAGTAGCCGTCCTGGAACAGGAAGGCGTAATTCGAGAATGTCGCCCGGATGCCCTCGAACCCCGTCTCGCTCCACTCGAGCAGCGCCGTGAACGGCGGCTGCGCCACGACCGGGTCGGCGAGGCTGATCTTCAGGATGATCAGGAAGGGCGCGAGGAAGAAAAGCAGCAGCCAGAAGTACGGGAAAGCCACCGCCCGGCGCAGCCAGCGCAGGGATTGTTCGCCGTTGCCTTTGTGACCGTCGCTCATGAGCGGAGCAGGATGGTGCTGCCGACTTCCCAGGACAGGAACACCTCGTCGTCCCATTCCACGGTCAGCTTCGCGGAGCGGCGCAGGTTCTGCGCGCTGACCTGGACCACGGCGCCGCTCTTCGTGCGCACGCGGTAGAGCGACTGGTCGCCGAAATAGCCGAGGTCGCGGACGATCCCCTTCACGACGTTCCGCTCGGAGCCGGAAGGCGCCTCGCGGCTGATCGTGATCTTCTCCGGCCGCACGGCGACGCAAACGCCCCCGTCGAGGCCGCTCGCGTCGTCGCAGGCGACGGAAAGCTCCGCATCGAGCGCGTCGGAGCGCAGCGTCACGCGGCCGTTCGACTTGCCGGTCATGCGGCCCTCGATCAGGTTGATGTTGCCCACGAAGCCCGCCACATAACGGTTTGCCGGGTACTCGTAGACCTCGCCGGGCGTGCCGACCTGCGCGATCCTGCCCTCGTGCATGACGGCGATGCGGCTCGCGAGGGTCATGGCTTCGTCCTGGTCGTGTGTGACGACGACGAAGGTCGTGCCGAGCTGGTACTGCAGGTTGGCGAGCTCGAACTGGGTGTGCTCGCGCAGCTTCTTGTCGAGCGCCGCGAGCGGCTCGTCGAGGAGCAGGAGCTTCGGGCGCTTCACGAGCGCGCGCGCGAGCGCGACGCGCTGCTTCTCTCCGCCCGAGAGCTTGTCGGGCTTGCGCGCCGCCAGCGGACCGAGCTTGACGAGCGCGAGCATCTCCGCGACGCGCTCGCGGATCTGCGGGGCCGGCACCCGCTCCTTCTTCAGCCCGTAGGCGACGTTCTGCTCGACGGTCATGTGCGGGAAGAGCGCGTAGGACTGGAACATCAGGTTGACCGGCCGCTCGTAGGGCGGCACGTCGGTCATGTCGGCGCCGTCGATGAGGATCCGCCCCGCCGTCGGGTGCTCGAATCCGGCCAGCATGCGCAGCAGCGTCGTCTTGCCGCAGCCGGAACTGCCGAGGATCGCAAACAGCTCGCCGCGCAGGATATCGAGCGAGACCTTGTCGACCGCGGTCACGCCGTCGAAGCGCTTGCTGACTTCGCGGACCTGGACGAGCGGCGTTTCCTTCGGATCGTTCACAGGCCGGTTTTCACGCGCGACCACAGCCGCGAGCGGCGGCGCTCGTCGAGCGGGTCGTGGATGACGCCCTTGAACAAGCTCTTTTTCTGCGCCTCGGGCGGGAATACCGCGGGGTCGTTACGCACGAACGAAGGCAGGAGCGGGATGGCCGGCAGGTTCGGCGTGGCATATCGCGTTTCGACGACGATCGGCGCCGCGACCTCGGGCCGCAGCAGGAAATCCAGGAACAGGTGCGCATTCCCCGGGTGCGGCGCGTCGGCCGGTATGAACCAGAGGTCGAACCAGGCGAGCGTGCCCTCTTTCTGCGTCGTATAGGCGAGAGGAACCGGCCTGCCGACCTGCTTGCCGCGCATCATCGCCTGCGCGTAGTCGCCCGACCAGCTCATCGCGATGCAGACCTCCTCGTTCGGCAGGTCGATCAGCATTTTCGCCGAGCTGAAATAGCGAACGTAGGGCCGCACGCCCTTCAGCAGCCGCTCGACGTCCGCTAGGTCGCCCGGATCGAGGCTGTTGGGGTCGTGGCCGAGGTAGAGCATCGCCATCGGGATCACGTCGGTCGGCTCGTCGAGGAAGGATATGCCGCAATCGGCGAAACGCTTCGCGATCTCCGGCTTGAAGATCATGTCGCCGCTCGTCACCGGTGCATCGGGCATGCGCTCGCGGATCATGCGGGTGTTGTACGCGAATCCGGTCGTGCCCCAGAGATAAGGCACGCCGTAGCGGTTGCCCGGATCCGCGGAATCGAGCATCCCGAGCACCCAGGGATCGAGGTTGCGCCAGTTGGGCAGCTTCGACTTGTCGAGCGGGCGGTAGACTCCGATCGGGATCAGGCGCGCGGAATAGCGCTCTGCGTGCGCCACGACATCGTAGCCCGTGCGGCCGGCGAGCAGGCGCGCCTCGGCCATCTCGGTCGAGTCGTAGACGTCGTAATTGACCTTGATGCCGTACTCGCGCTCGAAGTTCGCGACCGTGTCGGGCGCGATGTAATCGGGCCAGGTGAAGACATTGAGGATTTTTTCCTCGGCGGCGCCTGCCGCTCCCGCCGCGAGGAGCGCCCACAGGGCGAACGGCGCAAGCGAAGGCTTCACGGCCTACATGCCCTCGAGGCCGCGCTTGACGAGGGCGCGGGCGATGATCAGGCGCTGCACTTCGCTCGCACCCTCCCAGATCCGGTCGACGCGCAGCTCGCGATAGAAGCGCTCGGCCGCATTCTCGCGCATGTAGCCGCGCCCGCCCTGGATCTGCAATGCGCGGTCCGCGACCCGGTTCGCGGCCTCCGAGGCATAAAGCTTCGCGATCGAGCAACGCGCATGCAGCGAGCGCAGGTCGTCGCCACGATCATGGGCCTCGGCCGCCTCGAAGGTGATGAGCCGGGCGGCCCAGAGCTCGGTGACGCAGTCAGCGAGCATCGCCTGCACCATCTGCTTCTCGGCGAGCGGCTCGCCGCCGATCATGCGGGTGCTCGCAAACGCGGTCGCCTCCTCGATCAGGCGCGCGGCCGCGCCGCAGCAGCGCGCGGCAATCATGAGCCGTTCGCGCCGGAACCAGGCGTGCGAGAAGCGCATGCCGTCGCCCTCGGGGCCGAGCCGCCGGCTCTCGGGCACGAAGACGTCCTTGAAGCGGTAGGTCGGATGGTGGGCGCTGAACGTGTGACTGAAGCGCGGCGTGCGCAGGACTTCGATGCCGGGCGTCTGCGTGTCGATGAAGAACAGCGAGTCGGAGCCGGCGTGGGCTCCGTCCGCCAGGCGCGCCTGGAGTATGAAATAGTCCGCGTGGTTGGCACTCGTGACGTACCACTTCTCGCCGTCGATCGAGTAGCCGCCCTTGGCGCGCCGCGCGGTCGTCTCGACGGCAACGTCCGAGCCGGAGCCGCTCTCGGTGATCGCGTAGCACTCTTTCCGCGTGCCGCTCATGAGCGGCAGGATGAATTCCCGGATCTGCTCCTCGCTGCAGGCCTCGAACATCCAGCTCTGGGCCTCGGAGAAGCACCAGCAAAGCGCATTCGTGACGCGGCCCAGCTGCTCCCAGACCGCGACCTGGTCCACGATCCGCGCCTGCCTGCCGCCGCGCGCCCTGGGCACGTCCATGGCGCTGAAGCCAAGCTCGATCGCGAGCTTCTTGTGGCGCTGCTCGACCTCCGGCGGCAGTCGGCCTTCGTGCAGTTCGGCTTCGACTTCCCAGGGAATCAGCTCCTCGGTTGCGAACTTGAAGGCGCGATCGCGCCAGTCCCGTGCGGTTGCGTCTAGCGCGATTTGCATGGTCTTAGCCTCGGCTCTCCGTTTCCGGCTGGCTGAAGTGCCGCGGGAACACGTCCGCCAGGTAAGACAGGGTAATTCGCTTGGCGCGCTCGCGGCTCATGGAGTCAGGCCGGACCAGGAGATCAAGCCACAGCCCGTCGGTCAGGGCGGACAGCCCGTCCGCGACCAGGGCCGGCTCGACGTCGGTGTAGCCTCCCTCCTCACAGAGCCTGGCGCAGACGAGGCGGACCATGTCGTCATAGGACCGGTCACGCTCGGCGCAGATCCTGCGGTAGGTCGGCCGGAAGCGCCGCTCGCCCCAGAAGGCGAACCAGACGGCGAGCTTGTCGCGCGAACAGATGGTGCGGCGGAAGTCGAGCTCCACCATCGCGAGAAGCCCCTCGACCGGGCAAACCTCGCCGACGGCAGCGGCCTTCTGGCAGGCCGTCCGGTACTCGTCCGCGAGGTAGCGGAGCGTCTCGGTCAGCAGGCCTTCCTTGCTCCGGAAATGCAGGTTGACGATGCCCTGGCTCAGCCCCGCCTCCTGGGCCACAGTCGCGATGGTGGTGTCGGCGAGACCGCGGTCGGCGACCGAGCGGATGGTGGCCTGTATCAGCTGCTCGCGGCGCTCTTCCGGGGGTGCCGTACGGCGTTTCGAGACCACCGCGAGCTGGCGTTTCGAATTCACAAAAAACCTTGCGGAATCAGGTATTTATGCTGAAACGGGGGCGCGCATGGAGGCACCATCTTACCCGGTTCGGACACGCAAACCAATGAATGAACACATATTCACTCAAAATGGACGCGGGAGGCTCTTTTGGAGGAAAATGCGCCATCCCGATCGACCCCTTTTCGGACCCTCTGGAGGCCTGCTGCCATGACCCGAAGCCTCGCAAAGTCCAATGCCCAGTTCCAGAAGGCCATCCGCCGCCTCCCCCTCGGGGTCTCTTCCAATTTCCGCTACTGGGGGGAGGACAAGACGATCTACGTGAGGTCGGCGAAGGGAGCCCGCCTGACCGACATCGACGGCAACGAATACATCGATTACCGGCTGGCCTACGGGCCCTGCATCCTCGGCTACGCGGACCCGCGCGTGGACGCCGCGGCCCGCGCCGGGATCGAGGTGGGCGGGGTCTTCGCCCTCTCCACCGAGCGCGAGTGCGCCGTCGCCGAGCGGATTGCCAGCATGGTGCCCGCGGCGGAGCTCGTTCGCTTCTCGAACTCGGGCACGGAGGCCGTCATGGCGGCGCTGCGCGTCGCGCGCGCCTATACCGGCAAGGATTCCTACGTCGTGATCGAGGGCGGCTACCACGGCGTCTTCGACGCGGCGCTCTGGACGACGTCCATCGAGGAATGGCATCCGGGCCACGGCGACCCGCAGCTCGTCCCCTACGGCGCCGGGGTCCCGCACGTGCTGCGCGCCCTGATTCACGCGGTACCGATGAACGATGCCGACCGCCTCGAGAGCGTGTTCAAGGCCTACGGCGGCCAGATTGCCGCGTTCCTGATCGAGCCGATCATGGGCAACTGCTGCTCGATCTCCGCGACGCGCGAGTTCCTCCGCGATGCGCGCGCGCTCTGCGACAAGTACGGCATCCTCCTGATCATCGACGAGGTGAAGACGGGCTTTCGAGTGGCGCGCGGAGGCGTGCAGGAGCTCTTCGGCGTGAAGGCCGACCTCTGCACCTTTGCGAAGGCCATGGGCAACGGCTACCCGATCTCCGTGTGCTGCGGGCGCGAGGACATCATGCGCAAGTTCGGCAACGGCGTCGTGCACGGCGGCACCTTCACCTGCCACTCCGTCGCCCTTGCCGCCGCGGAGAAGACGCTCGAGATCCTGGCCGAGACGCCTGCGCTCGCGACCATCGCCGATTACGGCCTGAAGCTCCGGGCCGGCATGAGCCAGATCCTCTCCCAGCGCGGCATCAAGCATTCATTCAGCGGGCACCCTTCGATGAGCGGGCTGTTCTTCAGCGAAAAGCCGCCCCGCGACTACCGGGACTGGGCCTCGAGCGATTACACTTTCTACGAGGCAGTGGCCCCGCACCTGCACGACCTCGGAGTGCTCTGCGAGCCGGACTCGCGCGAGCCGTGGTTCGTCTGCGAGGCGCACGACGAGCGCTGCCTGGGGGAGACGCTCGAGCGCTTCGAAACCGCCGTCGATCGCGTGGTGCGAAGCGCCGCGGGCGCGGCGCAGGCTCGCGGCACGCAATAAGACGCGAAGAGACGGACTCGACCTTGGCGAAATACGATGCGATCGTCATCGGCGCGGGCCATAACGGCCTGACCAACGCCGCCTATCTTGCGCGCTCGGGGCTCAAGGTCCTCGTGGTCGAGCGCATGCCCTGGATCGGCGGCGCGGCGGTCAGCCGCGAGATCGAGAAGGGCTGGATCTACTCGAACTGCTCCTATGTCTGCAGCCTGCTGCGGCCGGAGCTGTTCCGCGACCTCGAGCTCGCGCGCCACGGCCTTCAGGTCGTGCCCTACGGCGGCGGCGTGACCATCACCTCGAGCGGCGACATCCTCGGCAATTACCCGGACGAGCAGGTGCAGCGCCGCGAGTTCGCGCGGCACAACCCGCGCGACGCGGATGCGTACCACCGGTACTCCACCGACGTGATGCGCCAGTGCAAGTTCATCCGGCCCCTGCTCCTTCGCACCCCCCCCGACCCGACCTCGCTGAAGCCGCGCGACCTGCGCGAGCTGATCTTCCTCGGCCGGGAGATCAACAAGTTCGGCGAGCAGTTCATCTACGACACGCTGCGCTTCTACTCGATGAGCATCGCCGATTTCCTGAACGAGTACTTCGAGTCGGACGTCGTGAAATGCCACCTCTCGGGCAGCGGGATCATCGGCTCGGCCATGGGCGTCTACTCGCCCGGCACGGCCTACGTGCTGCTGCACCACTACATGGGCGACGTGGACGGCTCGATCGGCGCCTGGGGATTCGCGCGCGGCGGCATGGGCGCGGTCTCGAAGGCCATCGCGAGCGCCTTCAAGTCCTTCGGCGGCGAGATCGTGACCGACGCGCCGGTCTCGCAGGTCATCGTCAAGGGCGGCCGCGTCGCCGGGGTCGCGACCGAAAACGGCACCGAATACCACGCGGACATCGTCGTCTCGAACCTGGACCCGCGCCGCACTTACACGAAGATCTTCGATCCGAAGGACCTTCCGCCCGCGATCGTCGAGAAGGCACACAACTGGAAGATCCGCGGCTCGTCCGGAAAGCTCAACATCGCGCTCGACGGCCTGCCGGAGTTCCCGGCGCTCGGCCAGGACAATCCGCTCGCCTACGGCGACATGCACTTCCTCGACTCGCTCGAGAAGATGGAGCGCGCCTACGACGACTGGAAGAACGGCACCTGGTCGAAGGAGCCCTACCTCGACATGCTGATTCCGTCGATGACGGACCCGACCATGGCGCCCCCGGGCAAGCACTTCATGTCGGTGTTCGTGCAATACGTGCCGCCATTCATCCACGGCCGCGAGTGGACCGACGCCGACCGCGAGGGATTCAAGAACACCGTGCTCGACCAGATCGGCCGCTACAGCCCCAACTTCAAGTCGCTCGTGCGCCACGTCGAGTGCCGCACGCCGCGCGAGCTCGAGGCCGAGGTCGGGCTCACCGAGGGCAACATCTTCCAGGGCGAGCTGACGATGGACCAGCTCCTGTTCAACCGGCCCTTCCCGGGCTACGCGCAATACCGCGGTCCGGTGCGCGGTTTCTACATGTGCGGCTCGGGCACGCATCCGGGCGGCGGTGTGATGGCGGCGCCCGGCGCGAATGCAGCGCGCGAGATCCTGATGGACCTCGGCCGCCCGAATATCGTGCCGGAAGGCTGGCACGATGACTGAACGCGATCGCATCGTCATCGTCGGCGCGGGCCACAATGGCCTCGTCTGCGCGGCCACGCTCGCGCGCGCAAGCCGCGAGGTCGTCGTGCTCGAAGCTGCTTCCCAGGTGGGCGGCGCAGCGGTCACGCGCGAGTTCGCGAAGGGCTTTCGGGTCTCCGGCTGCGCGCACCTCTCGTTCCTGCTCGACACCGGCATCGCACGCGAGCTCAAGCTTGCCTCGCACGGCCTCAAATGGGCGCATTCCGGGCTGAAAACCGTCGCGCTGGCGCAGGCGGGCGATCACCTCGTGCTGAATGGCGGCAAGCTCGAATCCGGCACCCTCTCCGAGGGCGATCGCAAGGCGCTCGCTGCTTACCACGCAAGGATGCGGAAGTTCGCGTGCGTGCTCGCGAAGCAGCACAACCGCATGCCGCCGCGGCTCGGCGGCGGCGGTCGATCCGACGTGGTGGGCGCCGCCAGGCTCGGCCTCGACATCCGGCTGCTCGGCCGCGATGACATGCGGGAGTTCCTGCGGATCGCGGGCATCAACATCTACGACGTGCTCGAGGAGCTCTTCGAGTCGCCGCTCCTGAAGGGCGCGCTCGGCCTCGACGCGGTTCTCGGCGCGAATCTCGGGCCGCGCTCGAACAACTCGGTCCTCGCCCTGCTGCACCGCCTGAGCGGGCAGTTGCAGCGCGCCGACGGATTCTCGATTCCGGAAGGCGGGATGGGCGCGATCAGCGAGGCCCTGGCGGGAGCGGCACGCGCCGCCGGCGCCACGATCCGCACCGGCAGTCCCGTCGCGCGCATCACGCTCGAAGGCGACCGTGTCTCGGGTGTCGAGCTCGAGGGCGGCGAGAAGATCGCCGCAGGCACGGTGGTCTCGAACGCCGATCCAGCAAGAACGCTGCTTCAACTACTGGGTGCCCGTCACCTCGAGACCGGATTCGTCCACCGGGTCCGGCATTTCCGGAACAAGGGCATGTCGGCCAAGCTGCACCTCGCGCTCGAGGCGCTACCCTCCTTCTCGCGCCTGCCTGCCGAGCTCGCGGGCGAACGGCTCGTGATCTCGCCGGACCTCGTCTACCTCGAGCATGCTTTCGATCACGCGAAGCACGGCCAGTGCTCGCCCGATCCCGCACTCGAGATCACGATCCCGTCGCTGCACGACAAGACGCTCGCTCCCGCAGGCAAGCACGTGCTGTCGGCAATCGTGCAGTACGCGCCATTCGACGATCGCGCGAGCGGCGATGGTCCGCGGCGCGAGCTCCTGGCGCGCACGCTCGGCGTGCTCGATCGCCATGCGCCCGGCCTGCGCCGCCAGGTGGTCGCCTCCGAACTGCTGCTGCCCGCAGACATCGAGCGCGAGTTCCGCATCACGGGCGGCCATTGGCACCACGGCGAGCTGGCGCTCGACCAGCTCATGATGATGCGGCCGGTGCCCGGTGCGGCGCAGTACGCGATGCCGGTTGGCGGGCTCTTCCTCTGCGGCGCCGGATGCCATCCGGGTGGCGGCGTCATGGGTTCGGCCGGACGCAATGCCGCGAATGCCGTCCTTGCCACGGAGCGTCCCGCGTGAGCATCAAGGACGAGATGAACCGGAAGGAGCACTTCCGCAAGGCCGTTTGGGAAACGCCGTTCCATCCGCGCACGGCGGCGCTCAACACGCTGAACGAGTGGCACCGCTGGAAGGATTACACGACGGCCGACGCCTATTTCGACGAGGCGCTCGAGTACGCCGCGATCCGGAACGCCTGCGCCGTGTTCGACCTGACGCCGATGACCAAGCACCTGATCAGCGGCCCCGACGCGCTCGCATTCCTGAATCGACTGGTCACGCGCGACGTCGCGAAGATCAAGCCCGGCAAGGTCGGCTATTGCGTCTGGTGCGACGACAACGGCCAGGTCATCGACGACGGTACGATCTTTCACCTGCGCGAAGGCGTCTACCGCCTTTGCTCGCAGGAGCGGCAGCTCGACTGGCTCACGCGCTCGGCGTACGGCTTCGACGTCACGATCGTGGAGGACACGCACGACGTCGCCGGGCTCGCGCTCCAGGGCCCGACGAGCTGCGCCGTGCTGAAGGCGATCGGCTGCGAAGGCGCCGAGACCATGAAGCCCTTCGACATCCGGTACTTCCCGTTCGCCGGCGGCGAGTTGATGGTCTCGCGCACGGGCTTTACGGGCGATCTCGGCTACGAGCTCTGGATCGACCCGCCGCGCGCGCTGGAACTCTGGGATGCGCTTTTCGAGAAGGGCAAGATCCACGGCATCCGTCCGATGGGCACGCATGCGCTCGAAGTCGCCCGCATCGAGGCCGGCTTCATCCAGGCCCAGGTCGACTTCCATCCGGCCGACCAGGCGATCATGCTCGACCGCTCGCGCTCACCCCTCGAGCTCGACCTGGCCTGGCTGGTCGACTTCAACAAGCCGGTCTTCAATGGCCGCCGCGCGCTCCTCGAGGAAAAGAAGAAGGGCTCGCGCTTCCGCTTCGTGAAGCTCGACGTCGAGGGCAACAAGCCTGCGCGCTCCGCCTACATCTACGACAAGGACAAGAACGTCGTCGGCACCGTGACCTCGGCCGAGTGGTCGCCGTCCGCGAAGGCGAACATTGCCTATGCGTCGATGCACATGCCCTGGGGCCGGCCGGGCGACGAGCTCTGGGCCGAGATCTACTATCAGCGCGAGCTCAAGTGGTCGCGCGTGATGGCGCGCTGCCGGGTCGTCGAAGGCGCCTTCTGGGACCCGCCGCGCAAGCGCGCGACGCCCGCCCAGGACTTCTGACCCGCGCGGGGCCGGCATGGCTCATCGGCTCGATCCCCTGCTCCGCCCGCAATCGATCGCCGTGCTCGGCGCCACCGAGCGCGAGGGCACCGTCGGCCGCCACACGGTCGAGAACCTGCTGAAGGGCGGCTTCGAAGACGGCTTGTACGCCGTCAACCCGGGCCGCAAGTCAGTGCTCGGCGTGCCCTGCTATCCATCGCTTGCAACCTTGCCGGAGCCGGTCGAGCACGTGATCTTCGCCGTCGCCGACGAACGCGTCGAGGCGGCGCTCGACGACGTCATCGCCCACGGCGCTCGCGCAGCGACGATCATGTCTACGCTCGTCATCGAGGGCGACAGCGATCCGCCATTGCGAGATCGCGTGCTCGCGAAGATCAGGAGGTCCGGCCTCGTCGTCTGCGGCGCGAACGGCATGGGCTTCTACAATTTCGCCGAGGGAATCTGGGGCTGCGGCTTCCGCACGCGCATGCACCGCCGCGGCGGCAACGTCGCCTACATCAGCCATTCCGGCTCGGGCATGTGCGGCATCGTGGACAGCGAGGAACGCGTCGACTTCAACCTGGTCGTTTCGACCGGCCAGGAACTGGCCGTTTCGATGGACGAGTACCTCGACTACGCGCTCGAAATGCCGGGTACCCGAGTAGTCGGCCTCTTCATGGAAACGGCGCGCAATCCCGAAGGTGTCGTGCGTGCCTTCGACAAGGCACGCCGGCGCGGCATTCCAATCGTCGCGCTCAAGGTGGGACGCACCGAGCTCTCCGCGCGCCTCACGGTCTCTCACTCCGGAGCCATCGCGGGCCGGGATGCCGTGTACGACGCCATCTTCGACCGCTATGGCGTGCATCGCGCACGGGACATGGACGAGCTGGCCACCACCCTCATCATGTTCGCGCAGCCGCACGCGGTGGGCACCGGCGGCCTGGTCTCCATCCACGATTCCGGGGGCGAGCGGCAGCTTCTGATCGACCTCGCCCAGGATGCGGGCGTGCCGCTGACGCAAATCTCGCCTGCCTCGACCGCGAAACTCGAGTCGCTTCTCGACCCGGGCCTGCCCGCCGTCAATCCGCTCGACGCCTGGAGCACGGGCGGCCCCGACTATCACGCGGTCATGGAGCAATGCTTCGCCACGCTGATGAGCGATCCGCAGGCGGCGCTCGGCGCGGTCGTTCATGACCGCATCGCGGGTGGCGGCATTCACGGGGGCTACCTGGATTACATGCGCGCGGGGCATCGCGCCTCCGGCAAGCCCGCATTCCTCGTCGCCAACCGGCAGGGAACGGGGTCGGACCCGCTGATCGTCGACGCGACGCGCGAAGGCTTCCCGGCGCTCGACGGGCTCGAGTCGTTCCTTCGCGGCGCGCGTCACCTCCTCGATCACCGCGATTTTACCGCGCGCAAGGACGCGCCGCCGCCGCATATTCCCGACACGGCCATCGCGCGATTTCGCGCAAGACTCGCAAGCGACCGAGGCCTCGACGAAAACGACGCGCTCATGCTGCTCAAGGAAGCTGGCCTGCCCGCCAGCGCAGGCCGCATCGTCGAGAGCGAGGCCGCGGCGCTCGCGGCGGCTCGCGAGCTCGGCTACCCGGTCGTGCTGAAGACCGCGAAGCGCGACGTCCACCACAAAAGCGAGATGCAGGGCATTCACCTCGCGCTCGCGGACGAGTCCGCGGTCGGCGCCGCCTGGCGCGATCTCGCGAAACGCATCGGACCACGCGTGCTGGTCGCGCCGATGATTGCGGCGGAAGGCGTCGAGTTGCTGCTCGGCATGGTCAACGACGCCCAGTTCGGGCCGGTCGTGCTCCTCGGCGCCGGCGGCGTGCACGTCGAGGCGCTCGCGGACGTCGCTTACGCCATGCCGCCATTCGATGCGGCCGAGGCCTCCCGCCTCGTCGAGCGCCTCCGCATCGCGCCACTGCTGCGAAGCCGGCGGCACCGGCGTCCGCTCGCGATCGAGGATTTCTGCCGCGTGGCCGGGCGCTTTTCCGCGCTCGTGGCCGCGCTCGGCGACGAGCTTTCGGAAATTGACCTCAATCCCGTGATAGTCCACGCGGACGGCTGCGCCATCGTCGATGCGCTCATCGTCCCGTCTCAACCGAGGCAAGCCCATGAGTATCCAGACCGTCGCAAAGCATGACCACACCCGCTGGCAGTCCGTAGCGTCCAAAGCGCAGAAAAAACCGGAGACCCGGCTCTTCATCGACGGCAAGTTTGTCGACGCGAAGAAGGGGGGCCGCTTCACCAGCGTCAACCCAGCGAACGGCGAGCCGATCGCCGAGGTTTCCGCCGGCACGGCGGAAGACGTCGATCGCGCCGTACAGGCCGCCCGCAAGGCGTTCAAGTCGGGTGCCTGGTCGAAGATGGCGCCGCGCGCGCGCATGGAGGTCATGAACCGCTTCGCCGCGCTCGTCGACGAGAATGCCGAGGCGCTCGCCGTGCTCGAGACGCTCGACATGGGCAAGCCCATCGCGGATGTGGTGAACATCGACTTGCCGGCCGTCGTCGAGACGATCCGCTTCATGGCGGAGTGCATCGACAAGGTGGATGGCGCAGTGACGAGCACCGAGTCGGGCGTCGTACACATGGTGCTGCGCGAGCCCTACGGAGTCGTCGGAGCGATCTCGCCGTGGAACTATCCGATGCTCATGGCCACATGGAAGATCGCGCCCGCGCTCGCCGCCGGCAACACGGTCGTATTGAAGCCCGCCGAGCAGGCGCCGCTCTCCTGCCTGCGGCTCGCCGAGCTCTTCATCGAGGCCGGCGGTCCAGCAGGCGTCTTCAACGTCGTGAACGGCCTCGGCGAGGAAGCAGGCAAGGCGCTCGCGCTGCACGAAGACGTCCGCAAGATCACGTTCACGGGCTCGACGGCGATCGGCAAGATGATCCTGCAATACGCCGGCCAGTCGAACATGAAGCAGGTCGCGCTCGAATGCGGCGGCAAGACGCCCCAGGTCTTCATGGCCGACACCGAGGACCTCGACCGCGCGGTGACGGCGGCGTACCGCGGCATCTACTCGAACATGGGCGAGGTCTGCAACGCAGGCTCACGCCTCCTCGTCGACCGCTCGATCCGGAAGAAATTCGTCGAGCGCTTTGTCGAGCTCGGCCAGGACGCCTTCAAGCCCGGCGACCCGCTCGACCCGGACACGAACATGGGCCCGCTCGTCACGCACGACGATCAGAAGCGCGTGCTCGGCCTGATCGAGAAAGGCCGCAAGGAGGGCGCGAAGCTCGAGTTCGGCGGCGACACGCCGTCGAAGCTCAAGAAAGGCGCCTATGTGAATCCCACGCTTTTCACCGGCGTGAAGAACGATATGACGATCGCGCGCCAGGAGATTTTCGGGCCGGTCGCCTCCGTCATCGAGTTCAACGGAGTCGAGGAAGCGCTCAAGATCGCGAACGACACGATCTACGGCCTCGCGGCGGGCGTCTGGACGCGCGACCTCGATACGGCGTTCCGCCTGGTGCGCGGAATCGAGGCCGGCATCATCTGGATCAACTCGTTCGACGAGGGCGACATGACGCAGCCCTTCGGCGGATACAAGCAGTCCGGCAATTCGCGCGACAAGTGCCTCGACAGCTTCAAGAGCTACACGCAGACGAAATCGGCGTGGTTCCGGCTGAAGGAAGGCTGATCGTGGCCGACCCGCTCGTCCGCTCGGAGCGCCGGGGCGCTGTGGCGCTCCTGACGCTCAACCGGCCCGACAAGCTGAATGCCGTCAACGTGCCGATGATCGAGGCGCTCGATGCTGCGCTCGATGCGGCCGAGGCCGACGAGTCGGTACGTGCGATCGTCCTCGCGGGAGCCGGTCGGGCCTTCTCTGCCGGTTTCGATCTCGACATGGGCGTGGGCGACGGCAAGCCCGATCCGGCGGCCGTCCGCCGCGCGCTCGAGAACGACTTTCGGATCATCTGCCGATTCTGGGACTGCCCCAAGCCGACGATTGCCGCGGTCCACGGCTACTGCCTCGGCAGCGCGATGGAACTCGCGCTCGCCTGCGACCTCACGATTGCAGCAGACGATTGCCGCTTCGGAGAGCCGGAGGTGAAATTCGGCAGCGGCATCGTGGCGCTGCTGTTGCCCTGGCTCGCAGGTCCCAAGGCCGCCAAATACCTGCTGCTCACCGGCGAAGACCGCGCGAGCGCTGCGGAGGTCCAGGCGATGGGCCTGGTCAACCGCGTCGTGCCGGCCGCGAGCCTGCTCGACGAGGCCCTCGCCCTCGCGCAGCGCATCGCTGCGAACGATGCGCTCGCGGTCCGCATGACGAAGCAGGCCATCAACCGCAGCCTCGACATCGGCGGCATGCGCCAGGCCATGCGGCACGCGCTCGAGATCGACATCGCGATCGAGACGTCGGAGACCACGGAGTCGCGGGAGTTCAACGAAATACTGAGACGGGACGGCGCCAAGGCGGC
>Ga0187893_10000098_pt1 | contig 184508 bp, 184 predicted proteins | sample MA1701074metaG_FD_139574 | JGI IMG/M metagenome (GOLD analysis project Ga0187893, IMG submission 139574) | White microbial mat communities from a basaltic lava cave in the Kipuka Kanohina Cave System on the Island of Hawaii, USA - MA170107-4 metaG ...
CCGCGACGAATCGCCCAGGCCGCGCAGGTCCGGCGCGACCACGCGGTACCGTGCGGCCAGCCCGGGGAGAATGTCGCGCCACATGTGCGAGGTCTGCGGCCAGCCATGCAGCAGCACGACCGCAGGCCCCTTGCCGGCGATCTGATAGTGGAGTCGGACGTCGCCGAGGTCGGCGAATTCACGGCGCGGGGGTTCGGGCATGGTCAGTTCGGAGAGATCGCGGCGTCGGTCAGTACGCTGCTTCCCGCGCCCGCGCACCGCGGAGAAGCCGCCACGCCGGTGCGGCCACCGGCGCAGCGCGATCATCGCACATCGGGACTAATTCGCTCGTAAGCGACCTACCGAAAACCGTTGAGTGCCGCGTGTGCGCTGCGAAGCAAACCTCGGTATTTCTGTTTCCAGCTTGAGATTCGCATAACCAACGCAAGTTTCCGAAATCCCCAACGTGCCCCTTTGATTCCTCGCCGTCACGGTCGCCGATACTTCAGCACGAACTGGTCGACCGGACCGGTTGCCTCGCGAAAATTCTTGTCGCGCGGATCCTCGGGATGGCGCAGGAAATCCGCTTCTCCGGCAAGTTTGAATCCCGCGGCTTCGAGTTCGCTGCGCACGACACTCTCCTCGATCCGATGCAGGGTCTGCGTCTGCGTGGCGCCGGTGCCGGGATTGCCCGCGTGATCGACCACGACAAGATGGCCGCCTGGTTTCAGCGCATTGAAAAACTTCCTGTTCATTTCCTGGCGGTTGCGGCCGAGCCACTCGGTGTCGTGATAGACAAAAACAATGGTGATCAGATCGAATGGGCCCGTGCCGGGCGGGACCGGATCGTCGTATGGCCGCACCACGTGCTGGACATTCTTCATGATCGCTGTATCGAAGCGCGGGTCGGGCTGGCTCTTGAGAAACTTCTCGAAGATGAACGTATCGTTCTGCCCCACGATCGAGCCTCTGGAGCCTACCGCGCGCGCCAGCAGCTCCGCCGTATACCCGCGCCCGGTACCGATGTCGAGCACCGACATTCCCGGCTTCACCCCGAAAAACGCGAGCATCTCCGCGGGATGGCGGCGCTTGTCGGTCTCGCGATCCGCCTCAGCGCGATCCGGACTGTCGATGATCGCCCGAATCTCCGGCGGCACGACGATGTCGCCTGCGGAAAACGCTGAATGACCCGCCGCAAGCAGAAGAAAACCCGCAATACAAGCGATAAATTTCGGCGACGGGATTGCCGCCGGCGATGGGTGCCGCCTGGCGGTCCCCGAGAACAGGTTTCTGAGCCGCATGATTTCTCCTCCGCATCGTGGAAACAGACTGCTCTGCGGGTGGTTCCCACCCTGAAACAGAAGCTTACTTCGCTACTCTTGCTTGACCATCCCGAAACCGGTCAAGGAACCTAACTGCGCAACACCGTCCCCGCCGCCGCGCCGACGAGATCACCATCGGAGTAGGTCGTAACGCCATTCACGATCGTGTAGCGCACCCCGCGCGACGGCATGACCATGCGTTTTCCCCCGCCTGGAAGATCATGACGGCGTTCGCCGCGGTTCGATGAACCCACGGTAGCCGGATCGAAGATCGTGATGTCGGCGGCCAGACCGGGCAGGAGCCGTCCGCGGTCGCGGATGCCGAAGAGGTCCGCCGGGTCGGAGGTGAGCCGGCGGACGGCTTCGGGCAGCGACAGGACTTGGCGCTCGCGAACCCAGGTGCCGAGCAGGTAGGTCGGGTAGCCCGAGTCGCAAAGCATATCCACGTGGGCGCCGCCGTCGCCAAGACCGATCAGGATCGACGGGTTGTTCAGCAATTCGGCCATGCGGTCGACGCGCGTATTGTACGAGGCCATGGTGAATTCCAGCTCCAGGTCGACGGCCAGCGTCAGGTCGAGGAATGCATCCACCCCGTCCTTGCCCTGGGCACGCGCGACCTCTGCCACGGTCAGGCCCTCGAAACGCTTCAGTTCCGGTGAATGGACTTCGTGCAGCGTGATGCGCTCCCAGTTGCCGAAGCCTGTCGGATTCCTCAGTTCTTCGCGGAACTGCTGACGGAAGGCCGGGTCCGCATAGATACGCTTCTGCGCTGCCGACGACGTGTCCGAGAACAACCGCTGCCACGACGGGAAGGCAGCGAACGCAAACGGGCTGCGCATGTCGATCTCGCGGGTAAGAGGCAGCGGCGAGGTCTGCGGCCGCGCGCCCTTGGCGATCATCGGAGCCGCGCGGCGCAGGGTATCGCGCACCGCTTCGGGAATGTCGTCGCGGTCGAACAGCGCGATGAAGGTCACCGGCCGACCGCTTTCGTCGAGCAGGAAGTCGAGCATCTCGCACTGGTCCTGCTCGAGCACGCCGATCTGCCGGGTGAGCGCCACTTCGATCGCGCCTTTCTTCCGGTCCCTGAGCACGTTTGCGTATGCCTTGAGTTCAGCGCGGCTGGCGTTGCGGCAGGCCAGCGGCCGTCCGCCGAAGCCGAGGTGCTGATTCAGGATCGTGCTGGAGAAGCCGAATGCGCCGGCATCCATCGCTCCCGCAAGCAGCGTCGCGATCTGCGCGGTTTCCTCGACGGTGGCCGCCCGCTCCATCGACGCTTCGCCCATGACGTAGTGCCGGAACGGCGTCAGCGGCGCGAGAAAGCCGAGGTTTACCGAGGGCCTGCGGCGTTCAGCCGAATCCATGTACTCGGGAAAGGTTTCCCAGTCCCAGGAGATGCCTTTTGACAGCACCTCGAAGGGAATGGCCTCGACGTTGACCAGATCGCGCGTAGCCACATCGCGCGATTCGGGCCGGCAGGGCGCGATTCCCACGCCACAGTTGCCCATCACCACGCTGGTCACGCCGTGCCAGGATGACGGCGTGACCGCGCCGTCCCAGCAGATCTGGGCGTCGTAATGCGTGTGCGGATCGATGAATCCCGGCGAAACGACACAGTCCGATGCGTCGATGGTCTGCTGTGCCCCGCCATCAACGCGGCCGATCCCGACGATCTTGCCGTTCGCGACCGCCACGTCTCCATGCCGGCCGGGCACACCGGTGCCGTCGATCACCAGGCCGTTTCGAATCAGCAGGTCGTAGGCCATCGATGCTCCACTATCCCCTGTAAATGACCGGTGCGCGAGCCTGCATGATTGCATACTCGAAGATCAGGTGGCGCGCTCGCATCTGCCTGTCGATGCGGATCGGCCGAAAAGCTTCCCGACATGCCACTGGCACGCCCCGCCCGCCCTGAGGGCGACCGTGACTGACATGCCCTCGTGGATCAAAGCCAGGATGGACGTCTGTCCCGGAATGGCGCGCACATTGCACCGGTAGGTTTTGCCTTCCGCAAACGCGATGACGTCGGCGAGCTCGTGCCCGATGAACTCCGATCCGAAGAGCCGTTCGAATGTGCAGTCGCGTTGCCGTGCGCCTGCCTCGAGCTCGTCCGGTCCCGCCAGGAGAAGCACCCCGAGAAGCACCCCGGTCTCCGTCAGGAGATTCAGCGTCACCAATCCCTCCACACGTGTGAAGTATCAGGGCCAGGCTTCAGTCACGCTATTGCGGCGCGCTCTGCCAGCGAACCGTTCACCAAAGGGCAGGCGGAAGTGTCGTCGGGCGAGCGTGCCAGAAGGCCGGCACGGACTGGGACTGACTCGGCTGCCACAGTCTAGCGCACCGCGCGCCAGCCGGCAGGTTGCCTGAGGCGTTCCTCTTTGACAGTTGAGGTAGCATTGCCTTTATGCCGCTCACACGGCATGCCGCGAGATCATCTTCGGCCTTTCGAGTCCGAGCCATTTCTTTCGCCGGAACTTCGGCGCAACTCCGGCGGCGCCGCGCGTATCTCAAGTGAGCAATGAGCACCCCCTAATCGACACCTCCACCGGAGCATCGGAAACGAAGGAAGATCGCAAGCGCCTCAGGTTTGCCTTCATGGTTTCGGTGGCCTTCGCGCTCGTCCTTTGGCTTGTCAAGATCCTGGAGGTCATACTCGGGTTCGACGCTTTCGAATACGGTGTGTTTCCCGGAAGACTCAGCGGACTCCCGGGGATCCTGACCTCCCCGTTCGTGCACAGCTCGTTCACCCACCTTGTCTCCAACACGCCGTCGATCGTGATCCTGGGCACGGCTCTGCTCTACGGTTACCCGAAGTCGGCGCGCGCGGCGATCCCGGTGCTGGTGGTCGCGACAGGGCTCGGTGTGTGGCTCTTCGGCCGCGAGTCATACCACGTCGGAGCAAGCGGGCTGACCTTCGGAGTCATGTTCTTCGTGTTCGCCATCGGTGTCCTGCGTTGGGATCGGCAAGCGATCGGCCTCTCGCTGGTTGTGTTCCTTCTTTATGGCGGAATGGTCTGGGGTCTGATTCCCCGGGACATGCAGATTTCCTATGAGTCGCACCTGTCCGGAGCAATCACCGGTCTGATTCTCGCCTTCCTGCTGCGTGGGGCCGACCCACCACCTCCTCGCAGGAGGTATAGCTGGGAGGACGAGGCGGACGAGACAACCGGGCAGGCGTCCGACGTCCACTCGAACGGACAAGCCTCTGACGGGCCACCGGAACGTTGATTGCGTTGAGACGCCGTCGATGTCAGGTCCGGGGGAGGGCGCAGGCCCGTCTGAAGTTCGGCCGACCGAAGAGCTCACCGAGATGATCTGCCGAGAGCGAGCGGACGGCAGCGAGACAACTATCGGGAGGTCATTCCCCGAAGAAGCGGTGGGACCCGACCTCTCCCAGATCGACCGCCACGGAGGAAACGAGTTGCCGTGCCACGTGTCACAATCGCCCCGAAAGCACCCCTTCGAGAACTCCAATGACCCTGAAACGCCCCAAAGGTCCGGCCGGCACTCTGGTCGTGCTGGAGCACAGATCGAAAATCCTGGCGGACAACCCGCTGCGCGACCCGCATGTGCGCAATCTCGGGGTGTGGCTGCCGCCGCAATACGATGGCAGGCGCCGCTTCCCGGTGCTCTACGACCTGGTCGGCTTCACCGGCTCCGGCCTGTCGCATGCCAACTGGAAGCCGTTCGGCGACAACATCCCGGAGCGCGCCGCGCGGCTGGTCCATGAGCAGAAGATGGGGCCTGTGATCATCGTCTTGCCGGACTGCTTCACCGCGCTGGGCGGCAACCAGTATGTGAACTCGTCTGCCATCGGCAACTACGCCGACTATCTCACCCGCGAGATCATTCCCTTCGTCGACGACGAGTTCCGCACGCTTGCCAGCCGCGAGCATCGCGGCTGCTTCGGCAAGTCATCCGGCGGCTACGGCTCGATCATTCACGGAATGAAGTACGCGAGATACTGGGGCGCCATCGCCAACCACTCCGGCGACGCCTGTTTCGACTTTGTCTACTGGTGCGACTGGCCGAACACGCTTAACGAACTGGCCAGGCACCGCCTGCCGAAGCGCAGGGCCGGCGCCTACGACGCACGCGGCGAATCGAGCCGCAAGGGTCTCGCCGCAGGCCTCGACGACGGGCGCATCAAGCGCTTTTTCTCGAACGTGTGGAAGAAGGAGAAGCTCTCGACCGCCGAAGGCCACTGCATCATGAATCTGTGCATGGCGGCCACCTACGATCCTGATCCGAAAGCGCCCAATGGTTTCAGGGTTCCCTTCAACCTCGAGTCGGGCGAACTCATCGAAGGCCGCTGGAGAAAGTGGCGGAGCCACGACCCAATCAACCTGGTCGCCAGATACCGGGACAGCCTCAAATCGTTGCGCGGCATCTACATCGACTGCGGCTGGCGCGACCAGTATCACATTCATTACGGCGCCCGCATCCTGTCGAAACGGCTCGCCGCAGCCGGGATCCGCCACACCTACGAGGAGTTCGACGACAACCATTCTGACGTCGACTACCGGATGGACGTCAGCCTCCCGTTCCTCTACCGGGCGCTGAAGCCATGACCGTGCTGCCCGCGTAAGCGAATCTGCCGACAGCGTTGTGGTTATAAGGCTATTCCGCCACGGCGAGTGTTCCAACCGGCGCGCGGCGCTAGAATGGCGGCGCAACTCCCGCAGGCGTCTGGCGGCGGGCAGCAGGCAGGGACGTATCGCTCCCGCCGGATCCGCGCGCCCCGGGGTCATTCACTTAGAACACACCACGGAGGTCTGCTATGCCTTTGCGAATAGGTGATGAGGCGCCGAACTTCACGGCGCAAACGACGGAGGGGACGATCAGCTTCCACGACTGGATCGGCAACGGCTGGGCGATCCTGTTCTCGCATCCGAAGGACTTTACTCCGGTCTGCACTACTGAACTCGGTTACATGGCCCGCCTCAAGCCGGAGTTCGACAAGCGCAACACCAAGATCATCGGTCTGAGCGTTGACTCGGTCGACGATCACAAGCGCTGGTCAAGCGACATCAAGGAAACCCAGGGCACTGCGCCGAACTACCCGATGATCGGCGACTCCGATCTGAAGGTCGCGAAGCTCTACGACATGATCCATCCCAATGCCAGCGGCGAGGCGAAAGCGCGCACGGCTCAGGACAATGCCACCGTGCGCTCGGTATTCATCGTCGGCCCGGACAAGAAGATCAAGCTGATTCTGACCTACCCGATGAGCACCGGACGCAACTTCGACGAAGTCCTGCGGGTGCTGGACTCGATGCAGCTCACCGCCAAGCACAAGGTGGCCACGCCGGTGAACTGGAAGCAGGGGCAGGATGTGATCATCGTGCCATCGGTTCCCGACGAAGAAGCCAGGAAGCAGTACCCCGCCGGCTGGAAGGCACCCAAGCCGTATCTCCGGATCGTGCCGCAGCCGAAGTAGGCTTGGTAGTGTAGTTCCGACCCTGGAGGCGCCGACCGGCGCCTCTTCTTTTAAGGCCGTTGAGCGCTTGTGGCGACCTCAGCGCTTTTCAGGCGCAATCCTTCCGATGGGCGCGGAAAACTCCGCGTGCCTCCCGGGATCTACCGGACGGTTCCTTACCTTGGTGCTCGCGGGGTAGACGCCGAGATAGTTGTCGCCTCTCCAGTTGTGGGCCGGCCGGACAGGCCTTGGCGCGAAGCCGCCCCCGCAGTTCGGGCAGACATTGCCCAGGATGCCGCCCGCGCAATCCCGGCAGAAGGTGCACTCGAAACTGCAGATCATGGCTTCGGTCGATTCCGGTGGGAGCGCCCTGTTGCAATGTTCACAGGTCGGCCTGAGTTCGAGCATGTCGGACTCCGCAATGAATATGTAAGGCTCATGATACCGCCGCGGCAGGCGAATCTGCCCGAACGTCTCTGGAACGTTTCAGGCGAATATTCAACCGTCTTGGCGGGAAGCGAGCGTGGAGAACCACAGAAGCTTGACCAGCCCGGCCCCGGCGGCGACTCGAAGGATCTGCCGGTGCTCGGGAAACGGCAGGTCCGGAAAGCGGGAGGCGAGCTCGGCCGCGCTGAACGGCTTGGCCCGGTCCGCGATCCAGCGGAACACCGGCAGCGCTGCGTGGGCGACATTCATTCGCGCCACCGTCAGCTCGCCGTAGTTTGCATCCCAGACTTTTACAGAGATCCGTTGCTCAGGCTCGATCACAGGCGAGCCCGAGCCTTCCACCTCCAGGCGCGTGTGCGGAGTCCTCTGAAAGCGGTCGTCGGGACCGATCGCCCTGAGCCGTTGCTCGGCGGGCAGGAGGTTCGCGACCAGTTCACCGGGTTCGAGGCGTCGCGCCAGCTCCGGCAAACCCGCCAGCAATTCCGCGACCTGCGAAGTGGCCGCCTTGCGGCCCGCCTCCGCCCCCCAGGCACCGTACAGCGGGCGGCGCCATTGCGGATCCTGCAGCATCAGCAGGCGCAGTTGCTTGAGCACCAGATCGGCCGCAGGTGCGACGAACAGGCTGATGCTCACCGAGAGCGAGTCGGCCTCGGACTCGGTGTGGTGCCAGGTGCCACGAGGCAGGAACAGAGTCGAGCCCGGTTTCATCTCGATGCACTCGAAGTCCGCACCGCTCGCGTCCGGAAAGCCGTTCGCAGCCTGCGGATACAAGTCGTCGAACGCCTCGGTCCCCGGGACAAACTGGTTTCCGACCGGGTTGCGTAGTTCCTTTACCGGCGCGACATGAAAGCGTTTTAAGCCCTGCAACTGGATCGAAAATAGGTCGTAGGCGTCAAAATGCGCCCCAAGTCCCTCGCTGACCGGCGAGGCGAATACCGACGCCTGGGCCGAGCCGGCATTGATACCGAGTTCACTCTCCAGCCGCCGCAGATCCGCGTGCGCCGATGCGATGCAGGCGGAGATGTCCTCGAACTGCACGGTCAACCCCATGCGATAGAGCGACATCGCGTTTACCTGGTCGATCGAAACCATCATCTGGTATTTGCGGCCGGTGGTGAAGCGCACGGTCCCGCGATAGACGCGCGACAGCGCTTCCACGCTGCCGAGTTCCTCGGCGCGGAGGAACGCCGGCAGACGCGCCGGATCGCCGTGCGACGCGAACACCTTTCCGGGCCAATGCTGCGTGAGAAACTCCTGCAGGGAGTGCGGCCACACCAGTGCTGCGAGGACCGATGCGGCCGTCGCACTGCCCGGCACCGCTGCCGGTTCGCGCGTTTGCTGCGCCAACGCCCGCCGCTTTGCATCACCCATCCGCCTGCTCCTCCTCCGAGCCACAGCGCTGCTTTCCGCGCCTAGCGTAGCGCGAATCGGCCGAGCGAGGTACGGCGACGATTGCTGCACGCTCATGAGCTGCGATGGCCGCACCATCCGGGGGCGATGCGAATCCCGAGGCGAACCCCCATGGTGCGCGGGGACCGGTCGGCGTCGACCTGGACTCGGCCAATTCCCTGAATCTCACGTCTTTTCCTTCGCAGTCTGCTTCCGCCGCGTTGTGGCATCGGGCTTGCAATGGCCGCGGGGTCGCCGGCGACCGGCCGGCGCGCGTCCACACACACACGCAAAAAAGGGGATCCCGCAATGAGTGCCGGCAATGAGCACGATCACAACACCACTGAAGCCACTGACACCAAACCTGCTCCCGATTCCGGTCGCCGGGCCTTTCTGCAAGGCGGCACGGCAGCGGGCGCCGTGGCAGCGCTTGGCGCCCTGGGCGCGTCGTCGCTGGCACATGCGCAGACCGGACTCAAGCGCACCACGCTCAGCCACTATCACATCCCCGCAACCGACAAGACGGTGCACTGGGGCTACTTCAGCAAGACTCTGAAGCCGCTCGTAGAGATCGAATCCGGCGACTTCGTGACCATCGAAGCCATAACCCATCATGCCGGGGACGATCTGGAGCGGATGGTGAAGGGCGATCCCGGCGTGGAGAGCATCTTCCACTGGGACAAGAAGAAGAAGGGTGTAGACCGTCGCGGCGCAGGACCGATGGATGCTTCGCTGTTCGGCCGGGGCGCGGGCGAGGGCCTGGGCGTGCACATCTGCACCGGCCCGGTGGCGGTGAAGGGCGCAGAGCCGGGAGACGTACTCGAAGTGCGCATCCTCGATGTGAAGCCGCGAGCCTCGGGCAACGCCAAGCACAAGGGCAAGAGCTTCGGCAGCAATGCTGCGGCGTGGTGGGGCTTTCACTACAACGACCAGATCGAGGAGCCGAAGAAGCGCGAGGTCATCACCATCTACGAGGTGGACGCGATCGGCGAGCGCAACTGGGCGAAGGCCCTGTACAACTTCCAGTGGACCCCTCAGACCGACCCGTTCGGCGTGGTGCACAAGATCATCGACTATCCCGGCGTGCCGGTCGACCATGGCACGGTGAAGGAGAACTGGGGAGTGCTGAAGAACGTGCGCGTGCCGATCCGGCCGCACTTCGGCGTGCTCGGGCTGGCGCCTGCCGAAGCCGAGATCGTTGATTCCATCCCGCCGAGCTACACCGGCGGCAACATCGACAACTGGCGAATCGGCAAAGGCGCCACGATGTATTACCCGGTTTCGGTCGCCGGCGCGCTCATGTCTGTGGGCGACCCGCATGCCTCGCAGGGCGACTCGGAGCTTTGCGGCACGGCGATCGAATGCTCGCTCACCGGCACGTTCCAGTTGATCCTGCACAAGAAGGCTACGCTTGCCGGCACGCCGCTGGAGAGCCTGAACTACCCACTGCTCGAAACCCAGGACGAATTCCTGGTCCACGGCTTCAGCTTCGCCAACTATCTTTCGGAACTGGGGCCGAAGGCGCAATCGGAGATCTATTCGAAATCCTCCATCGACCTCGCGCTGCGAGACGCCTTCCGCAAGATGCGCCACTTCCTGATGACCACGCAAGGCTTGACCGAGGACGAGGCGGTTTCGCTGATGTCCGTTGGAGTGGACTTCGGCGTGACTCAGGTTGTGGACGGCAACTGGGGGATCCACGCCATCGTCAAGAAGAGCCTGTTCTCCGCAGGCGAGGCGTGAACGGGCGAGGAATCGGCAGCGGTTCGAGAATCCGGGCACGCGGGGTGCGCCTCGACGCACCCGTCTTTTTTCAGGTCGAGCCGTTTGCCGCAGGCTGAATCCTCCGGCGACTGCCTTCCCGTCGCGCCATCCGCTGCCGCCGGACGCCTGTCGCGTCGGACATCCGAAGTGCTCGATGCCGCGGGTCCGGGCCTCAGCCTCCGTACTGGTCGCGCCGGCGCAGCCACGCCATGGTGTAGGGCAGATCCTCCTCGTCGCGCCCCTTCGGCACCAGATCCATGAAGTGGTACGCGCAGTTAACCATGTCGAGCCCGCGCGCGTAGCAGGAGTACGTGTGGAACACTTCGCCCTTGTCGTCGCGGTAGAACACGCTGATACCGGGAGCCTCGGAGCTCGGGAACCGCTTCTTGCCGAAATTGTAGAAGGTCTCGCCCTTCTCCATTTCCTCTGGCGTGAACGAGACGTGGTAGTCGCGGTTGAAGTCGTTTCCGAGCGAGGACACCCACTTGAAATTCCATCCCATGCGCTGGCGATAGGCCTCGAGCTTGGCAAGCGGCGCGCGTGAGATCGCGACCAAGGTGATGTCGCGGTGTTTGAGATGGACCACCACGCCATCGAAATTATCCGCCCAGAACGAGCAGCTCGGGCAGCCCTCGGCCCAGTCCGGGCCGAACATGAAGTGATAGACGACGAGCTGTCTCTTGCCCTCGAACAGGTCGGCGAGCGTCTCCTTGCCCCGCGGGCTGTCGAACAGGTAGTCCTTGTCAACGCGCACCCAGGGCAGCCTGCGCCGCTCGGCGCTCAGCTGATCGCGAAGCCGGGTGAACTCCTTCTCCTTCGCAAGGTGTTCCTTGCGGGCGGCGAGCCACTCCTTCCTCGTGACTACCTTGTGCTGGGGCGAGGCGCGCGGCGCGCGCGAACCTGCGTTCGAGGCGAGCGTTGTCGTCTTCCTCATGGTGAACCCTCAGCCTTTCTGCGGCGGGGCCGACTCGCGGAAGCTCGGCCGCTCCTGCATCGCCTTGAGCGCCGCGCGCACCCTGGGGAAGGGCTCCAGCAGCGACTTGCCTTCGGCCATCCTCTCGACATAGGTGAGGATCGGCGAGAGAAAGTAGTCCGGAAGGGTGGGGTCGGCGCCCGCCAGAAACGCGCGTTCGCCGTAGCCTTTCTCCAATATCGGCAGCCGCTCACGGATTTCCTTCACCGCGGCGTCGATCACCGCTCGATCCGGCTTGCCGTCCATGCCCTTGGGGAAGAGGTACTGGAGAACGTAGCGGCGGATCATGAGGTCGTAAAGGTACGAGTTGATCGCGCTCACCCATTGCTCGGCGCGCGCGCGGTCGCGGATGTTCTGCGGCAACAGATGCGGGCCGTCGAAGGACTCGTCGACGTAGCGCAGGATGGCGCTGGTTTCGAAGAGTTCCGTATCGCCGTCGCGCAGCGCCGGCACGCGCCCGAACGGATGCACCTCGAGGGTTTCGGGCGTGTGCGGTCGCACCTCCTGCATTGTGTACTTGACCCCCTTCTCGGCAAGGCCCATGCGCGCGGTCCAGGTATAGGTGCTGGGCGGCGAGCCGAGCAGAGTCACGGTGGCAGCGCTGCCGCGCGGGTCGAGCGTATCGACCAGCTTGTTGAGGCTTGAACTCCAGCCCTGTCGGTGCGAGTCGCACAGTGCGGCGTCGGGGAAACCCGAGTGAGTCATCTGCACCTCGGTGCCGCCGTCACGCTCGGAGAAGGAGACGCTGATCAGCGTTTCCATGTTGGGCATGCCTTCGCCCTCCCATGCCCAGGTGTAGACAAGACGTTCAGGTCGCTCGATCTCGCGGTAGATCCCGCCGGCAGTGAAGCTCTCGCCGTTGCGCGCCCGCATGGTGAGCCGGAAGCTCCCGCCGACGCGCGGGTCGACGCTGGCCACAGGAATGCCCATTCCGCGCGGGCACATCCATGACCTGATGCCTTTTTCGGAAACGAAGGCGTCGAATACTCTCTCGCGCGGCGCGCGGATGAAGCGGGACAGGGTCAGTTCGAAAGTTGCGCTGCGGTTCATCGTCTCCTCCTCTTTGTCTGCTGCGCGGCCTCCACGTACTCCGCAAGCCGGTCGAGGCTTTCCTCCCAGAAGCGGCGATAGCGTTCGAGCCAACTGGACGCCTCGCGCAGCGGCCGGCCCTTGATGCGGCACAGCCTCCACTGGGCGTCGACCTGCCGCTCGATCAGCTGCGCGTGCTCGAGCACCTTGAGATGGCGCGAAATGGCGGGTGCGGAAATGTCGAACGGCTGGGCCAGCTCGCCAACCGTGGTCTCGCCCTTCGCAAGCCGAGCAAGGATCGCGCGGCGGGTCGGATCCGCAAGGGCGGCAAAAGTGACGGATAGTCGATCCATGCTTGTATTTTACTTATATGTTAATTAAATGGCAAGCGAAATAACGGACTTTCCGACCAGCAGGCCGGCGTCGGCAGGCCGGCTGGACGGGGATCAGGGGAGTACCTGCCGCGAGATTGGCGCGACGGCCACATCGACCACCGCGCAGCGCCCGCGGCGGACGGTGTCGAGCGCGCGGCGCAGGGTCGCCTTCAACGTCTCGCGCGAGGCGACCTGGTGCGCTTCGGCGTCGCCGGCGGCCGCGGCGATGTCCGCCAGCCGCGCCCCGGCGCCCATCGTGACCCAGAAGGTGTCGTTCTTCTGCGCGACGCCGTCGGGATGCACCCACTGCGTGGACAGCTTCGGCGAGTGCCAGCCGCCGTTGTTGTAGATCACGGTCAGATGGGGCGTGTCGTAGGTGCGCGCCACCCAGTAGGCGCTGCTCGGAACCCCGAACAGGTAGCAGCCATCGCCGACCAGCGAGATGACGTCCGCCCCGGGACGGGCCAGCTTCGCCCCGATCGCGCCGTTGATCGCGAAGCCCAGCCCGCTGCCGCCGCTGTGGAAGAAACTCCCCGGCGCATTCAGGCGCAGGATCGGCGGAATAAGCTCGGTGCTGGCCGGCTCCTCGAACAGCACGATGGTGTCCTGGGTCACCAGTTCGCGCACCGCGGCAGTCAGCTCCTCCGCGGTGATCGGCCCGCTGTCCGGCAGGGCCAGCGGAGATGCCAGGCGCTGCCGAGTGGCGGCGATCCAGTCGAGACGCTGTCGGCGGCCTGACTGTGCAGCGCCTTCGTCGACAGCCAGTAACTGCTCGAGCACGCAGGCGACGTCGGCCTGATAGCTGTGCTGGGAGGCGAAGTGCCAGTAGCCGAGTCCAGCTTTCACCGGGTCGACGTCGATGTGGAACAGGCGAGCGCCCTTTGCCGGCTGCACCTTGGAATTGATCCACGGCACGTCCACATCCAGCATGAGTATCAGGTCGGCTTCATCGATCAGCGCGTTGCGGCGGTAGCTCAGGTGGTGGCGATGATCTCCGGGGAAATTGACATACTGCGGACTGACTTCGCACACCCCGATGCCGAAGCGCTCGGACAGGGCGACAAGGCTCGCTACTGCCTGTGGCTGGCGGCCGAGATAGGCGGTGACCACGATCGGCCGACGGGCCTCGGTCAGCGCCCGGTGCAACGCCTCGACATCAGGCCCGGGAATCCCTCCCAGGCGCGCCGGGCTCCATTCAGCCGGCGATGCCGCCGGAGCGGCAACCTGCCCGTCCCACACCTCGCGCGCGCCGGTCAGATAGACCGGGCCTTCCGGGGGGCTGCTCGCCAGCTGCACCGCGCGCAGCAGCACGCCGTCCACGGCTTCGGGCGCGCGCAGCTCGTAAGCCCACTTCATGTACTGACCGACGATCTCGTGCTGGCGAGGCGCGTCCTGTATGTAGTGGATGAACTCGTTGCGGGTGCCCACCCGAACTCCGCCGTCGGTCACCGGCGAAAGACCGGCGACGACGATCGCGGGGATGCGGCCGCGCGCGGCGTTGTGCACGCTTCCGCCCAGGTTCTGCGTGCCGACATCGACGTGCACCAGCACCAGTTGCGGGCGGCGGGTGATCATTGCGTAGCCGTGCGCTGCGGACAGCGCGGTCATCTCGTGCGGGCAGACGATCACCCGCGGCATCCGGGCGCCCTTCGCTGCGAGCCGCGCCAGTGCCTCGATGAACGCCGGATGGTCGCTGCCGAGATTGGTGAAGATGAACTCCACGCCGACCGCGGCGGACAGTTCGAGCAGCCGCTGGGCTGCGGTAGGTGCGTCAGGCATCTTTCGGGTTGGGAGGGTCAGTTGATCAGCCACACCAGGTAGAGGCTTATCGCCGGAAAGAAGAACAGGAAGATCACCCGCACGAAGTCTGAAAGTACGAAGGGGATCACGCCCTTCACCGTCTCCAGCATCGGCACGTCCTTCGCCAGGCTGTTGATCACATAAGCATTCAATCCCACCGGCGGATGCACCAGCCCGAGCTGCACCACCATCAGCATCAGGATGCCGAACCAGATCGCCTTGTCCGCTGGCGCGAGCCCCCACAGATCCAGCCCCATCACCACCGGGAAGATCACCGGCAGCGTCAGGATCAGCGTGGCCAGCTCATCCATGAAGAATCCCATGATGATGTAGAAGACCAGGATCGCCGCGACGATGACCAGAGGAGGCCAGGCGAGATTCGACACGGTTTCGGCGATCTGCGCCGGCATCTGGGACAGCGCCAGCGCGCCGTTGAGCATGTCGGCGCCGAGAAAAACCAGGAATACCATGCCGGAGGTTTCCGCCGTTCCAAGGAGCGCGCTCCTGAATCCCCGCCAGCCTAGCTCGCGGCGCCCGGCGCCGGCGATGAAAGTCCCGATCGCGCCGACTGCCGCACCCTCGGTGGGCGTGAACACGCCGCCGTAGATGCCGCCGAACACCACCAGGAAGATCGCCACGATCGGCCATATCCGGACGAAAGACTGCAGCCGGTCCGCATTCGAGCGGCGCGGCTGGGCCGGTCCGTGGTCCGGGTAAAGGCGCACGTAGATCGCGATCACGATGCAATACAGGATCATGGCGATCAGTCCCGGGACGAAGGCCGCGAGGAACAGCTTGGCGATGTTCTGCTCGGTGAGGATCGCGTAGACCACCAGCGGCACCGAGGGCGGGATCAGGATGCCCAGTGTGCCGCCCACCGCGAGCGTTCCGGTCGCCAGCCGCCCGGAGTAGTTGTAGCGCCGCATCTCCGGCAGCGCCACCTGGCCGAGGGTTGCCGCGGTGGCCACCGACGAACCGCATACCGCGCCGAACGCGGCGCAGGCGAGGATGGCAGCCATCGCCATCCCGCCGCGCAAATGGCCGACCAATGCATTGGCGAAGTTGAACAGCGCACGCGACAGCCCGCCCTGGGTGGCAAACTGGCCCATGAGGATGAACAGCGGGATCACCGACAGGTCGTAATGCGAGAAACGCGCGAAGGCGATGCCCTTGAGGTAGTTGAGCAGCGGCGCATCGCCGGCGATGACCAGATAGCCGACCGCGCCGGGCACGAACATCGACACCGCGATCGGCACCCGCACCACCATGAGGGCGAGCATCGCAGCGAGCAGCAGCGCGCCGATGGCCGGACCGCTCATGAGCGCCTGCTCTCCATCCACGCCCTCCAGGCACAGAACAGCGCCACCACGGAGGTGAGCGCCAGCCCGGGTGTCATCGCCGCATAGCTCCACCAGATCGGGAAACCGAGGATCATCGTGGTCTCGCCGTTCTGCTGCGCCGACCAGGCGCCGACCCCTGCACGCCAGGCAACCAGAGCCATCATCACTGCCACCAGCAGGTCGGCGAAGGTATCCAGGCGCCGCTGGGTTCGGATGCGCGCCCGCGCAGTGAAGAAATCGACGATGACGTTGCCGCCCTTCAATTGGCACCAGGGCAGAAGCAGTGCGATCGCGGCTGCCAGCCCGACCTGCACCAGCTCGAAGTCTCCCTGAACGGGCTGAAAACCGAGCGCGCGCAAGGCGACGCTGGTTACTACCAGCCCGGCGATTCCTGCGAGCACCGCGCCGCCGAGAATCGCCGCGGCCGCGGCAAGCGCGTGCATGAGCCGCGATGCCGGTTCCAGCAGGCGGTCAGAAGTCGTGGGAGTCGTTGTCATTCGAGAGATGGAGAGCAAACCACGAAGGCACCAGGGCGCCAAGGATGCCGATGGGTGATTTCCGTGTCTTCCGGGTGTGCGTTGTCCCCTGGCGGCGATTCTTCTGCAGTTACTCGATCGCAGCGAGCGTTTCGACCGGGCACAGCAGCAGGTTGGCGTTGCCGCTGCCCGAGGACTGGGCATACTCGCCGAACTGGCGGCCTTCGAGACGAGCGCCCTCGCCGGCCATCGCCGCGGCGACCCCGAGCAGGGTGGCGAGAACGCGCCCACCCATTTCGGCCACCACGTTGCGGCTGTAATCGCCGAACTCCGCGGTTGCAGCCGCCACCTCTCCGCGCTTGAGCTGGGCGATGAAATGCCGGTCGAACTCGACCCGTTCAGGAGTAGGCCAGTGATGCCGCCCCCGAACCAGCGAATGGGTGAGGGCGGTGCTGGCAATGAATACCACCCGGCGACCGAGCTTCCTGGCCGTGGTGTGAATCACCGATCCGGCGCGCAGGCATTCGCCATGATCGGCCATGAGAACGACAGGCACACATACGACCGCGATCTCGGCGGCCGGGTCGAGATGCGACAGCGGCACCCAGGTGCCGTAGTCCCATTCGTAGTGCGGCGAGTCGTTGCGCACCGCCGGAACATCGAGCTTCTTCCATTCGTCGACCAGCGCCGCGCCGAAATCGGGATCGCCGCGGTAGCGGTAAGGCACGCCGGGAATCAGGTCGGGCGCCTCGTCGGCGACGCAAACTCCGTCGTGCACCGGCTGGCAGGTCGCGAACCAGTTGAAGGTCGAGACCCAATGCGTCGAGGCGATCACCCACAAGTCCGGCTTGAGCGAGCGCCGCAGAGCCTCTCCCATTCGCCGCTCGCCCTCGACCAGGGATAGCTGAAATTCCGGAGTTATCTCCGCGCGCGACAGGGTCGGCACGTGGGCAACGATGCCGGCGGCGATGACTCCGCTCATCGGCTGTATTTCGCTATCAGGTCGCGGGCGCTGGCAAGCAAGGCCCGCCCGTTCACGCCTCTATCGTCGATTTCTCTGACCCACTGGTCGACAACCGGCTGGGTCAACTGCTTCCAGTGCTCGAGTTCGGCGCTCGATACGGCATTGATCGAGCCGGGAGGCACCGCCGCCCGTCCGTCGGCATCGGCGCCGGCCATGATGCGGCCGAACTGGCCCGACAGGACTACGCCGCTGTTGGCGTCGACGACTTCGCGTTGATCGGCGGACAGGCTCTGGTAACGCGCCTTGTTCATCGCGAACAGGAAAACGGTTGTGTAGATCGCCGGCTCGGATGATGGGGGCTCGCTGTGATAGCGGGTCAGCTCGTGGATCTTCATTGCCGGCACGATCTCCCACGGAACCACGACGCCGTCGATCACCCCTTTGGACAGCGCCTCCGGGACCTGCGGCAGCGGCATTCCGACCGGGGTGCCGCCGAGCGCGGCGATCAGCTTGCTGGACTGCCTTGTGGGCGCCCTGATCTTCAGCCCGCGCAGGTCGGTCCGGCTGTTCACCGGCCTGCCGACCAGATGGAACAAGCCGGGCCCATGAACATTGAAGGCGAGCGGCCTGACGTCGGCGAATTCGCCCGAGTCCTGTTGCGCGACGAAATCCCATATTGCCTTGCTGGTCGATTCCGCGTTTCTCATCATGAACGGCAGCTCGAACGCTTCAATCGCCGGAAAACGTCCCGCGGTGAATCCGGGCACCGCATAGGCGATGTCGACGACGCCGTCCCTGACCTGGTCGTACAGCTGCGTCGGAGTTCCGCCGAGCTGCATGGCCGGATGGATCTGGCACCTCAGTTTTCCTCTCGAGTCCGCCAGGATCTTCTCGCACCACGGCAGGATCATTTTCGTGTGGATGGTCGAGGTCGGCGGGACGAAGTGGTGCACCTTCAACACGACCTCGTCGCTCCTGGCGCACGAGCACAGACCGATCGCAAGCGCCGCGGCGGGAAGGCAGAGGTAAGGTTTCATCGATTCCGCTTCGCGTCCCGGCAGTCGAAGCGCGGGTCACTCATGCTTGGCGATCAAGCGATTGGCGCTGTCGAGCAGCGCCGCGCCGTTCGCGCCTTTGGCGGTGACATCCTTCACCCAGGCGTCGATCACCGGCTGGGCGAGTTTCCTCCACCTGGCCAGCTCGCTGCCCGGGATGACGTTGACCGCTCCCTTGAGCGCCTTGCGTGGTCCGGCGTCGGCCTCGGCGAAAATCCTTCCGATGTCGCCGGAAAGGGCGATCCCGCTGTTGGCGTCGATGACCTTCCGGAGATCCGGTGCGAGGGTGTCGTACTTCGCCCTGTTCATGGCGAATATGAATGCCGTCGTGTACAGGGCGCCGGCGGATGCGTCGGTTTCGCTGTGGTACTTCGTCAGCTCGTCGGCCTTGATGGCGGGGACCACTTCGTAGGGCACCAGTGCACCGTCGATCACACCCTTGGACAGCGCCTCGGGCACCTGCGAGACCGGCATTCCGACCGGGGTGGCGCCGAGAGCGGCCAGAAGCCTGTTGCTCTGGCGGGTCGGCGCGCGCACCTTGAGGCCGCGCAGATCATCGCTTGAAGTCACCGGCTTCCTCACCATGTGAAAGGTGCCGGGCCCGTGGACGTGAAAGGCGAGCGGTTTGACGTCGGTGAATTCCTGGAGATCGTTCTGCTGCACGTACTCCCACAGGGCCTTGCTGGTGGCGGCCGGGTCCCTCATGACAAACGGCAGTTCGAAGACCTCGATGAGCGGGAATCGACCCGCGGAGTAGCCCGGCACCGTCCAGACGATATCCGCCACGCCGTCCTTGACCTGGTCGTAGAGCTGAGCCGGCGTCCCGCCGAGCTGCATCGACGGAAAGATCTGGCACTTGAGCCGGTTGGCGGACTCCCGCGCGATCCTTTCGCACCAGGGCAGAAGAAACTTGCTGTGCGCTGTCGAGCCGGTAGGCAGGAAGTGGTGGATCTTGAGCGTTACCTCCTGCGCCTGCGCCGGCCACGCGAGCATCGCCAGCAATACTGCGACCGGCAGCGCGACTCTTTCTCCCATTGCTTTCTCCCCCTGAAGGCCGCCAAGCCGTCTGCCAACGCTGAAGACGCGGGCCGAGTTCACCGCGGGCATTGCTCCGGTCGGGCTTGCCTGGCCGTGACCCGAAGGATAACCCGGACCCGCCGCGGTTTCACCCGAGGGCAGGGGAGCCGGCCTCAGGCTCTGCTCTGCGCTTCGTCTTCGCGCTTGGCGAGGTTGGCAAGGATCTCCGCGCCGCGGTTGGCTGCCGAGAGTCCACGGAACAGGAAACACAGATTGATCACCGCCTGCAGCTCCTCCCAGGCGGCGCCGGCCTTGCGCGCCGCGATCGCGTGCAATTGCGCGGCGTCGTTCAGGTCCATGAGCAGCATACCGAACAGCATGAGTTGGGCGGTCTTCACATCGAAGCACTTCGGATACATCCCGTGCTGGCGGATGCGTTCCTGAAGGTCCAGCATCGCGGGGTCGAGTGCGCCGGTGACGTGCAGGCGCGCCTCGATTCGCGGCGGCACGAAGCCGAGGAGCGCCTGGTAGGCCTCGCCGCGCTGCTCGATGCTCTGTTCGCTGTCCTTGTAGTCTCCGATCTTGCGGCGCACGGCAGCCTGGTCGATACGCGGGGGCAGCATTCGGTTTCCTCCTCGATTGGGTTGCTGGGGCGAGCCTCGGAAGTATGGCGAGGAAACCGGACTGGCGGCAACAGCAGGGTTATCATCGCCCCGGGGACAAGCGATCGGGAGGGCGCGGGCGTGTATCTCAGCCAGACTGGCGTCGAACACACCGCGGCGAGCGAGGCCGCGGTGCAGGCTTTCGATGCGACCGTAGAGGCGTATTGCTCCTTCAGCCGCGACATCGGCTCGCGGCTCAAGGCGACCTTCGAGGCCGACCCCGGCATGCCAATGGCGCACGTGCTCAAAGGCTGTCTCTTCCAGCACATGGCGGTGCCCTGGGCGCTGGCGAAAATACCCGAGGTGATCTCGAAGGCGAAAGGCCTGGTGGACCGCGCGAGCGCGCGCGAGCATATGCACGTCCTCGGGCTCGAAGCCTGGTCGAAGGGCGATCTGCGCGCCGCGATCCGGATCTACCAGTCGATCCTGCTGGACCATCCGCGCGACTTCCTCGCCCTCAAGCTCGCCAACTTCCTCTACTTCTACCTCGGGGATTCGAAGAACGTGCGCGACTCGGTGGCCCGGGTGTTGCACGCCTGGAGGCCGTCGATCCCGTTCTATGGGTACGTGATGAGCCTGTATGCCTTCGGCCTGGAGGAGACCGGGCGCTTCGCCGAGGCGGAGCGGATCGCCAGGCAGGCGGCGGAAGTCAATTCTCGCGATGCCTGGGCGGTGCATACCCTGGCGCATGTCGCCGAGGCCCAGGACCGCTTCCGAGACGGCATCGAGTACCTGCAGAGGACCGAAGCTCACTGGAGCGCCGCCAACAACTTCCGCTATCACCTCTGGTGGCACCGGGCGCTGATGCACCTGGGGCTGGAAGAGCGGGAGCAGGCGCTGGCGATGTACGACGAGAAGCTGTGGGACCCGGAATCCGACGAGTATCTCGATCTCGCCAACGGCATTTCCACGCTGCAACGGCTCGAAATCCTCGGAGTCGATGTCGAGGACCGCTGGCAGCCGGTTGCCGACAAGGTGGAGAAACTCTGCCAGCTGCGTTATCTCGCCTTCATCGACGCACACTACCTGCTGGCGCTGGCTGCGGCGGACAGAATGCAGACGGCGCAGCTGATGCTGGAATGGCTGAGAAGCTACTGCAAGACAAGCCCGGAGACCAGCGCCGAAATCACCGCCCGCGTCAATCTGACTTTGTGCGAGGCGCTGGTGGCCTATCGCGCCTCGAACTTCGAGCGGGCGGTGGATCTGATGATTCCGGTGCGTGACGAGATACGGCTGATCGGCGGCAGCCACGCCCAGCGCGACCTGTTCGAGCAGATCCTGGTCGACGCGGCGCTGAAGGCACAGCGCTACTCGCTGGCGCGGGCCCTCGCTTCCGAGCGTGCGAGCGCGCGGCCCGGCAATCCGTGGAACCGTGCGCGGCTGGCCGAAGCCAGGACCGCGCTCAGGGATCTCACGGTCGCCGACGACATTCGCGGCGCTGCTGCCTAGCGGCGACCGACCGCAGGCGGCTCAGCGGGGCGCGCGGTTCACCAGATAGATGCCCGCGCCGACCAGGCCGACGGCGAACACGAACGGCGAGCGTAGCGGTTCGCCGAGCACCAGCACGCCGGTGATCACGCCGAACAGCGGCGCGAGAAAGGAAAACACCGACAGCCGGCCGGCCAGGTACCTGGTCAGCAGCCAGAACCAGGCAAGGTAGCTCGCGAACGACACGACCACGCCCTGGTAGGCGAGGCTCGCGACCGCGATCGCACTGACCCTCCGCACGCCGGACTCGCCGAGCAGGAAGGAGGCGATCGGCAGCGCGATCGCCGACGCTGCCAATTGATAGAACAGCACCTTCGAAGCACTGGCCTGGGTCAGGCGCGTGGCGCGGATCGCCACCGTGGTCGCCGCCCAGAGGAAGGCGGCGACGATTCCGAAGGCATCGCCCAGGGCGGATGCCGGCGCGGTAAGAAACCCCTCTCCGAATGCAACTACGATTCCGCAGAATGCCAGGAGCACCCCGAGCCACTGCGCCCCGAGCAGGCGCTCGCCGGGCACGAACCGATGCACGCCGATCGCGGTCAGGATCGGCGCCAGGTACACGAAAACCGCCATGCGGGAGGCGGCGGTGTGCTCCAGCCCGGCGTAGATGAAAAAGAACTCTCCCGCGAACAGCGCGCCTACCGCCAGGCCCGGCCATAAGCTGCCGTCGCGATTGAAGATCGCGACTCCTCGCCACCTTGCCCAGAGGAGCAGGAGCAGGGCCGAGACGATGGAGCGGATGCCGCCCTGGAGAACGACAGACACGTCGGCCGCGGCGAGCTTGGTGGCCACATGGGTGAACCCCCAGATGAAGGTGAGCAGCACCATCGTCGAAGCCGCAGTGGCGTCAAGCGGATGGCGAAGAGACATGACTGCGGGAGGCGGCGAGCCAGCCGGTGCGCGAACTCTCAGCTCTTGCGGGACTGGCCTTCGAGCAACTGCGTCGTCAGTCGGGCATTGGCGCGGGTCAGTCGGCTCATGCGGTCGATCAGGACTCTCACGAACGCCCGGTTGAACTGCTTCTGGCAGGAGTCGCTGGCGTTGTCCACCACCACCGCCGGAATCTCGATCAGCGTCATAGGGGTCGCCGAAGTCACCGAGGCGAGGCGGGCGCCGCGATCCTCGAAGTACGGAGTCTCGCCGAAACAGTCGCCGGGCCCCAGCCGGTCGAGCACCTCGCCGCTGCGGGTAACCTCGGCCGCGCCGGCCACGATCAGGTAGAAGGTGTCGCATTTCTCGCCTTCCCTGACGATCAGCTCGTCCACGCCGACGCGGTGGAAACGGGTGCCGCGCACGATTTCCCATGTTTCGCGCTCCGAGAAGGCCCGGAAGAACGCGGTTTCGCGCACGGCGTTGAATTTCTCGTTGTCGAGAATGGTTCCGGGCGGCAGCGTCAGGCTGCGATTGACCTGCGAAAGCGCGTCGGTGAACTCCTTCCAGTTGCGGTAGCGGTCTTCCCGGGCTCTTGCCAGTGCCTTCATGACCAACTCCTGCAACGGCAGCGCCAGGTCGGCGCGCAACGATCCGACCGGTTCCGGATCGACGTTCAGGATCTGGTATATCAGGCCCTCGGCGCTGTCGGCATTGAACGGCAGGCGCCCGGTCAGCAACTGGTACATGACCACGCCAAGCGAGTAAATGTCGGTGCGCTGATCCAGTTCCTCCTCCCGGATCTGTTCCGGGGACATGTACGCTGGCGAGCCCACGCCGCTGATCTGCGTCTGGTCATGGTCGCGGCGGAAGGCGCCGCCGAAGTCGGTGATCTTTATCTCCCGCTGGCGGCCGAGGAGGATGTTGGCCGGCTTGATGTCGCGATGGACGATGCCGTGGCGATAGGCATAGTCGAGCGCTGATGCGCACTTGAACGCGGTCTCTACCACGTCCTCGATCGGCATCAGCCGGTCCGGCCAGCAATAGCGCTGCAAGGTCGTGCCGGCGACGTATTCCATGACGATGTAGCCGAAGTCGTCGCCGATGTCGGCGTCGTAGATCGAGATGATGTGAGGGTGCGAGAGCTTGCCTGCCAGAGCCGCCTCGTTCAGGAATATCCGCTCGTAACGGGTCCGCATCTGCGGCTCGGTGTCCGGGTCGTGCCGCACCACCTTGATCGCGACGTTGCGATCGGTGAACGTGTCGTACGACAGGTAGACGTGGCTGGTGGTGCCCCGCCCGATCTCGCGGACGATGCTGTACTTGCCGATCTTGTCGGGGATTTCCTGTTCCGCCATGGATGCCTCGTACCCTGCTTCGATCGCTGATTGTAGCCGCGATGCAGCGCTGGTTGCCTCAGCGCAGCGATCGCATCCAGTAGGTCGGCCGCGAACGCCCGATCGGGCCGACGATGCTTACGCCGGTCGCAAGCAGGACCGAGTCGATTCCGGCTGCGTTTGCGCCTGCGATGTCGGTCTCCAATTGATCGCCGACCATGACGACTTTGCGCGAACCGATCCGGCGTATTGCCTCCTCGTACAGATGCGGCTCGGGTTTGCCGAGACGCAGGAACCGGAGATCGCTTCGCAGGGGGTAGCGGCGCTCGAGCGCCGCCTCGAACAGCAGCGCAACGCTGCCGGCGGCCAGGCCGAACCCGTTTCCCGACGGATAAATGAGATCCGGATTGGGCACGATCAGGCGCGGGCTGCGGCCCTTGTCGATCTGGCGCGTGAGCGAGGAAAGCGTCGCATCCACCGTCGGCAGGAACGGGTAGCCGGTTTCGTCGCCGATGACCAGCACGTCGAAGTCCGCCTCGACCGGCACCACCCTGCCGCCGGCAAGCAGGACATAGCGCTCGCTGTCGGCAGGGCCGAGCACCGCGCAGCGCGCGCCTTTCAGTCGATGGGTTTCGAAGCAGGCGTCGAGCAGCAGCCCGGAGCTGATGATCTGCTCCGCCTGTACCCGCAGCCCGAATCGCCGGTACCGCGCCGCTGCCCTCTCGGGCAGTGTCGATGCGTCGTTGGTCACCAGGAAGAAGGGCTTGCCCGAGTTGCGAATCGCCTCCAGGGCTTCTGGAGCGCCGGGCATGACGCCCTCGCCGTGAACCAGCACGCCGTAGGCGTCGAACAGGATGCCCTCGTAGCGCTCGATCAAGGCATCGAGCGATATCTCGGCCACAGCGCTGTCGGCTGCTTCCCGCGGCCGGCTCACTCGCGGCGCTCAGCTGATCGGGTGCAGCAGCGCGACTGTGCGCAGCTTGGCCCGTCGAGGCAACCGTCGGTTGTCCGCATGGGCCCAGGTCAACTCTTCGGAAGCAAATTCCTGATCTTGTCCTCGACTTCGCGAGCGTCCCATTCGAAGTCGCCCAGCACCCTGTAGCGGATCTTCTGCTGGCCGTCGATCACGTACGTGCTCGGCAGCCCCTTGTCCACCCAGGCCTTGGTTGCGTTCATGTCGCGGTCGAGCAGAACCGGGAAACGCACTCCGAGCTTGTCGAGGAACGGCATGATCTTCCCTTCCTCCTCGCCGAAGTTGACCGTGAGCAGGACAAACCTCTCACCTGCCAGCTTGTCGGCCAGACGCTGCAGCGATGGCATTTCCTTGATGCAGGGCGCACACCAGGTTGCCCAGAAATTGACCACCACCACCTTGCCGCGGTAATGGGTGAGGTCGTGCTGTATTCCGCCGAGGTCCTTGAGCCTCAGCATCGGCGTGGCGCCGCCTGACCAGGTCTTCAGCTTGGAGAGGTCGGCGGCCGCCAAGGGCTGCGTGCAAAGCGCAGCCACCAGCACAAGCGAAGTCGTCAGGCGCGCGATGGTCACGGGGTGGGATCTGTCGGTCAGGTCAGCGGTGGGGCCGGAAGTTTAGCGCACGGCGGCGCCTGAGCGGCAGGTTCTCGCGGGTCAGTCGGCGACGCCGACCGCGAAGGGCTGGTCCTGGCCGCATTCGAAGTCATTGCCGGCGCGATCCTGGCCGCGAACCAGGTAGATCGGGCGCCTGGACATGTCCTGCCGCAGCCCGCGCGAAGCCCCGGTCATCTTGATGGTGCGATCGTACAACGAGGTTGCCGGCATGTAGCGGATGGCGAAGCCGGCCCTGCGCCGGTCAGAGGTGTTGGCGTGCGAGCCGTGGATCGCGTAGACATCGTGGATCGACATCTGCCCTGCCTGCAGCTCCACATCGACCACTTGCGTTTCGTCGAAGTCGGATTCGTCGATACGCTGTTCCAGGGCATGTTCCGGACGCTCGTCGAGCCGATGGTGGTAGATGGTCTTCATGCAGTGGGAGCCGCGGACGATTCGCAGGCAACCGTTGTCGATCGTCGAATCGTCCAGTGCCACCCATACGGTGCAGCTTGCCAGCGGACGGATCGGCCAGTATTGGCCATCCTGGTGCCAGGGGACGACCAGCCCGGTTCGCGCCGGCTTGCAGAACACATGTGCGCCCCAGCAGATGATGTCCGGCCCGATCAACTTCTCCACCAGGTCGAGGAGCGTTGACGTCCCGACGTACTCGAGAAACTGCTGATGCGTGGGCAGCGCCAGCTCGCCACCGCCCCAGCGCAACACCAGGTGTTCCGGCCGAACGCCCGGGTTCTCCTCGACGAGTCTCTGCACAGACTGCCGCATGCGGCGCAGCAGGCCGGCCGGCAATCGGCAATCCGGAACCACGTAACCATCGCGGGCGAACGCGCTCGCCAGATCGTCACGCGGGACCGGCTTGGCGCGGTTCGACCCGGCAGACGCTTCCCGCTCTCGCAAGCTAGACCTCCCAGGGATTGCTGCTGTCGGCAGCGATGCCGTACTTGGCGATCGCCTGCGCAGCCGGTTCCGGTCCGATCGTGCCTCCGTCGGCCAGCGCGTGCAGCGCGGCCACGGTCACGTGCCTGCGGTCCACCTCGAAAAAGTCGCGCAGCGCGCTCCGGGTATCACTGCGGCCGAACCCGTCGGTCCCGAGCGACACATATTTGCGCGGCACCCAGGTGCGGATCAGGTCTGGTACGGTGCGCATGTAGTCGGTCGAAGCGATCACCGGTCCGGACGTCTTCTCCAGGCAGTGCTCGACCCAGGAGAGCCTGGGCTCGGCATCCGGGTGCAGCCGGTTCCAGCGTTCAGCGGCCATGCCATCGCGGCGCAGTTCGGTGAAGCTGGTGACGCTCCAGACGTCGGCAGCGACACCCCAGTCCTTCTCCAGCATCTCCGCGGCTGCCAGCACTTCGCGCAGAATCGTCCCGCTTCCGAGCAGCTGGACTTGAGGCCCTCCCGTCTTTCGCGCCTGCCTTATCTTGTACATTCCCTTCAGTATTCCCTCCTCGGCGCCGGCGGGCATCGCGGGATGCACATAGTTCTCGTTCATCACCGTGACGTAATAGAACACGTCCTCCTGATCTTCGAGCATGCGGCGCATGCCGTCGCGGATGATCACCGCAAGCTCGTAGCCGAAGCAGGGGTCGTAGGCGACGCAATTCGGTACCGTGGAGAACAGCAGATGGCTGGACCCGTCCTCATGCTGCAGGCCTTCGCCGGAAAGCGTCGTGCGCCCGGCGGTGGCGCCCAGCAGAAAACCGCGCGAGCGCGAATCGGCCGCGGCCCAGATCAGGTCGCCGATGCGCTGGAAGCCGAAACACGAATAGAAAACGTAGAACGGCAGCATCGGCACGCCGTGCGCCGAGTAGCTGGCGGCCGCGGCAATCCACGACGAGATCGCCCCGGCCTCGGTGATGCCTTCCTCCAGAATTTGCCCGTCCTTGGCTTCCTTGTAGTAGAGCAGTTCGTCCTTGTCCTCCGGCTCGTAGAGCTGGCCGAACGGCGAGTAGATCGCGATCTGGCGAAACAGCGACTGCATGCCGAAGGTGCGCGCTTCGTCGGCGACGATCGGTACGATGTGCTTTCCGAAGTTCTTGTCGCGAAGCAGCAGCGACAGCATCTGCACGAACACCATCGTGGTCGACTGCTCCCGCTCGACGGAGCCTTCGAGCAGCTTGCCGAAAGCGGACAAGGCCGGCACCGGCAGGGCCTGCGCCTTGGGCGAGCGCGCCGGCAGGTAACCGCCGAGGGCCTTGCGCCGTGAATGCAGATACTTCATCTCCGGGGAGTCATCGGAAGGCTTGAAGAAGTGCAGTTTCTGCACATCCTCGTCGGCAAGCGGCAGCGCGAACCGGTCGCGGAAGGCGAGCAAGGCGTCGTCCTCGAGCTTCTTAGCCTGGTGCGCGGTCATCTTGCCCTGGCCCCAGTGCCCCATTCCGTAGCCCTTCTTGGTCTGGGCAAGGATCACGCTCGGGCGACCCTTGTGGTTCACCGCGGCGTGGTAGGCGGCGTAGATCTTCACCGGGTCGTGGCCGCCGCGCTTCAGCCGGTCGATGTCTTCGTCGGAAAGGTGGGCGACGAGCTGCTGCAGCTCCGGGTACTTGTTGAAGAAGTGTTCGCGGTTGAAGCGGCCGTCGGTCGCGGCGTACTTCTGGAACTCGCCGTCCACCGTCTCGTGCAGTCGTTTCAGGATCACGTTCTCGGCATCACGCGCGAACAGCGGGTCCCAGTCCGAACCCCACAGCACCTTGATCACGTTCCATCCAGCGCCGGCGAACAGGCCCTCCAGTTCCTGGATGATCGAACCATTGCCGCGCACCGGGCCGTCGAGACGCTGCAGGTTGCAGTTGACGACGAAGATCAGGTTGTCGAGCCCTTCGCGCGATGCGGTGGACAGCCCCGCCAGCGATTCCGGCTCGTCCATTTCGCCGTCGCCGACGAAGCACCACACTTTCCGCCCCGCGGTCTGGAGAATTCCGCGGTTCTGGAGATATCGCAGAAAACGCGCCTGGTAGATCGCGGTCAACGCGCCCAGACCCATCGAGCCGGTCGGGAACTGCCAGAACGTGGGCATCAGCCAGGGGTGGCAGTAGGAAGACAGGCCCTTGCCGCCGGTCTCGCGTCGGTAGTGATCGAGGTTTTCTTCTCCGAGCCGGCCTTCCAGATAGGCGCGGGCATAGACACCCGGCGCCGAATGGGGCTGGAAGTACACCAGGTCTCCGTCCTGGCCGGCGCGGAAGAAGTGGTTGTATCCGACCTCGAAAAGGTCGGCCGACGACGCGTAGGTGGCAATGTGCCCGCCAAGCTCCGGCCGGGCGCGGTTGGCGCGCACCACCATCGCCAGGGCGTTCCAGCGCACCAGTGCGGAGACCCGGGCCTCGATCTCGAGGTTGCCCGGAAACTGGGGTTGATCGGCGAGCGAGATGCTGTTGCAGTAAGGAGTGTTCAGCACCGGCGGCATCGGCACTCGCAGGTGCCGGGCGTGTTCCAGGAGCTTCATGAGGATGTAGGTCGCGCGCTCGCGGCCCTCGGCCTTGACCAGCGCATCCAGCGCTTCGGTCCATTCCCTTGTTTCGATCGGGTCGATATCCTGCGGCACCACGCGCCAGAAACCCGCCGAACTGAAATCCGTGATGTCTGAAAGATCGGTCATCGCCTTCCCCTGGACTGGCCTTGATCGCCCCGCAACGGGGCATCTGCAGGAACAGGATGGTAGCGCGTTCACCGAAGCATGTGGTTCTGTTCCCACTGCAAAAACCGGCATAATTCAGCATGAACGACTCTTCTTGAGTAGTAGGGAGGCACGAAATGCTGGATTTTGCCTTGGATGCGATCGACTGGAAGATCCTGTCGCTGCTTCAACGCGACGCCCGGGTGTCCAATGTCGAACTGGCGAAGACGGTCGGACTTTCGCCCTCACCCTGCCTCGCCCGCGTGCGTGCGCTCGAACAGGGCGGTTACATCAACCGTTATGTCTCGCTGCTCGACCCGGTCAGGGTCGGGTTGAAGGTGAGCGTATTCATCCAGGTGGCGCTCGAAAAGCAGGTCGAGCCGGCGCTGGAGGTGTTTGAGGCCGCGATCCGCGAGCGTCCCGAGGTGATGGAGTGCTACCTGATGACCGGCGAGTCGGACTACCTGCTGCGGGTGATAGTGCCTGACCTCCAGGCGCTGGAGCATTTCATCCTGCGTTTTCTCTCGCGGGTGCCCGGCGTGGGCAACATCAAGTCGAGCTTCGCCCTCAAACAGGTGAAGTACCAGACCGCGCTGCCGCTCCCCGGAGAAGCGGGCGAGAGGCGGCAGGCGCGCGGCGGGAGGCGAAGGGCAAAAGCCGGGCGCAGGGCGCAGTAAGTCCCGCTCTTCGACACTCGAAGGCGTTGCGGCTTAATATCCGGCCGGGAATGCGGCCGTCTGTCCGGGAGGAGATCATGAATCGGCTCTTGTCGTGGTTTGCCCTTGTGCTGCTGATCGCGTTCGCAGGTTCGGTGCCGGCTGCGCTCGGGCAGCACACCAAGCTGCGCTTCGGCCACGATCAGCCCGCCGGGAGCATGTACGACGAGGGCCATGCGATGTTCCGCAAGCTGCTCGACGAGCGCACTGGCGGCAGGTTGAAGGTCGATGTCTTTCCTGCGGCGCAGCTCGGCTCCGAGGTGGCGATGATCGAGGGCGTGCGCATGGGATCGCTCGACGGCTCTGTGGCCCACGTCGCCAATGCCGCCACGGTCGTGCCGGAACTGGCGCTGTTCAGCGTGTCGTACCTGTTCAAGGACCGGGAACACTTCGAGCGGGTGGTGAACGATCCGCGGTTCCGGAACCGGATCGATTCGCTGGTCGCTGGCAGGAACCTGGGCCTGCGCGTGATCGGTTATTACTCGGCCGGGGTGCGCACCCTCTACACCCGGCGAGGCCCGGCGACCACTCCCGAGGGGCTCAAAGGCACCAAGATCCGGGTGATGAACAACCCGGTCGAGGCCCGCGTCTGGCGCGCACTGGGCACCATTCCAACGCCGATGAACTTCGGCGAGGTCTACCAGGCGCTGCAATCCGGCGTGCTGCACGCTGCCGAGAACGCACCGTCGGTGATCGAGTCGACCCGGCATTACGAGGCGGCGAAGACGATCATCCTGACCGAGCACCAGCGCGGCCTGGCGCTGCTGCTGATGAGCCAGAGGAAACTCGACGGCCTGCCGCCTGACTTGCGCAAGATCGTGCTCAAGGCGGGCCAGGACGCCTCGATCCACCAGCGGGCTCGAGACGCCGAGCTTAACGCGGCGGCGCTCGACAGGATGAAGGCGCGCGGCGCCCGGCTCGTCGTCCCCGAGCGGGAGAAGTTCGCGGCGCTGATCGTCCCGATCCAGGATCAGGTCGCCGCCGAGCTGAAGATGACCGACGTGCTTGCCTTGATCCGCGGCCACGTCAACTGAGCATCGCCCGGTGGACGGACTCCTCTCGCGCCTTGAGCAATGGCTCAGGCCGCTCCTCGCAGCATTGCTGGCGCTGATCACAGCGGGGGTGTTCGCCCAGGTCGTGCTGCGCTACCTGTTCGACGAATCGTTCCTGTGGGGAGAGGAACTGTCGCTGTTCGCCTTCATCTGGTGCGTATATCTCGGCGCAGCCATCAGCACGCGGCATCGATCGCACTTCTCCTTCGACCTGGCCGCCGGGCTGCTGAAGGGACGGGCTGCCGGCGCGCAGCGGCTCACGGTCGATCTCGCGGTGCTCGCGGTCGCGGTGCTGATGCTGGTCGAAGGATGGAGTTTCTCGCAGCTGAGCATCCAGCGGCTTTCGCCGGCGCTGGGGATCACGCTGCTGGTGCCGACCATCGTCATTCCGGCGAGCGGGGCGTTCATGATCCTCGCGGTGCTGGTCGATCTGGCGCGCGATCTCGGCCGGATCCGAAGCGGCCGCCACGACTGATGGAGCCGCTCGCGCTGCTGTTCGTCGCCCTCGCCGCGGCGCTGCTGCTCGGGGTGCCGGTGGCGTTCGCCCTGGTGCTGTCGTCGCTGCTGGTGATCTTCGTCGCCGGTCTGCCGCGCACGGTGGTGATCCAGCAGATGTTCAACGGCATCAACGCCTACACCCTGCTGGCGCTGCCGTTCTTCTTTCTTGCCGGAAACGTCATGAACGCCGGCGGGATCTCCGAGCGGCTGGTCAAGCTGGCGATGGCCCTGGTCGGGCACCTCCGGGGCGGACTGGCCCATGTCAATGTCGTGGTCGGGATGTTTTTCGCCGGAATCTCTGGCAGCAGCACCGCCGAGGCGGCCGGGATCGGGTCCGTGTTCATCCCGGCGCTGAAGCGCCGCGGCTACGACGAGAACTTCGCGGTGTGCCTGACGGCCTGCGCTTCCACCATGGGGGTCGTGATCCCGCCTTCGATCCTGATGGTGGTGTACGGGGCGACCTCCGGGGCCTCGATAGGCGCGCTGCTGGTGGGCGGTGCGCTGCCCGGCCTGCTCATGGGGCTGGCGTTGATGGCGCAGGCGCACTTCTTCGCGCTGAAGTACGACTTCCCGCGCGAGCACCCGCGATTCCTGGGAATGCCGGCGGTGTGGCAGGGCATGAAGGAGGGGATCTGGCCGGCTGGCGTGCCGGCGATCATCGTGCTCGGCATGATCGGAGGGGTGTTCACTCCGACCGAGGCAGCGTCGGTCGCGGCGGTCTACGCGCTCGCGATCTGCCTGTTCCTGTACCGCAGTCTCGGAGTGCGCGAGCTTCCAGGGCTGTTCGCCCAGACGACGATCCAGTTCTCCCAGGTGCTGTTCTGCGTCGCCGGCGCCGCGATCTTCGGCTGGCTGCTCGCGTTCTACCGGGTGCCGGATGCCGTGACCGGCTACATACTCGGGGTAACCGACGACTGGCGGGTGGTCATGCTGCTGATCGTGTTTCTGTTTCTTGTGCTCGGGACCTTCATGGATGCGCTGCCCGCGATCCTCATATTCGGGCCGATCGTGCAGCCGGCGGCGCTCGAGGTCGGCATCCACCCGGTGCATCTCGGCGTGGTGGTGGTTATGACGCTGGCGCTGGGGCTGCTGACACCGCCCTATGGACTGTGTACGCTCACCGCCTGCGCGGTCGCTGGAATTCCGGTGACTCGCGTTCTCAGGCTGCTGCATGTCATGATGATTGCGCTGGTCGTGGTCGTGCTGTTGTGCGCTTTCGTGCCCGGGATCGTGCTCGCGCTGCCCCGGCTGCTGGTGCCGGAGTGGCTGTGAGTCGCGAGCAATTGAAGGAGGTGGGGACGATGAACGCGGTGGAAGATCTCGAAACCCCGGCGGTGACCGTGCACCTGGAGATCATGGAAGACAACATTCGCCGGGTGCAGGCGCATTTGGCGAAGCACGGGCTCGCCAACCGGCCACACATCAAGACCCACAAGATCCCTGCGCTGGGCAAGTTGCAGATGCAGGCGGGCGCGGTGGGGATCACCTGCCAGAAGCTGGGCGAAGTCGAGGTGTTCACCGACGCCGGCGTGGCGGACGACGTGCTGCTGACGTTCAACATCATCGGCGGCGCCAAGCTGGAACGCCTCATGGCGCTGACCAGCAGGCTCAAGCGGCTCGCAGTCGTGATCGACAACGAGACCGTGGCGAAGGGCCTGTCGCAAGCCGGCAGGCAGCACGGCGTGGATGTGCGCTTCCTGATCGAGTGCGACACCGGCATGGGGCGCAACGGCGTGCAGACCCCGGAGGCGGCGCTCGACCTCGCCCGTGCGGCGATGAAACTGCCGCGCATGCACTTCGAGGGCATCATGACTTTCCCGATCCGCCATCCGCAGTCCCGCGAATTTTTCGACCAGGCCCTGGCGCTTTTCGAGCGTGCCGGCATTCCGGTGCCGGTCGTATCGGGCGGGGGCACGCCGGCGATTTTCAGCGTGGATCGGTTTCCCATGCTGACCGAGCATCGCGCCGGCACCTATATCTACAACGATGTGATGACCGTGGCCTCGGGCACCGCGACCTGGGACAACTGCGCAATGCGGGTGCGCGCCACCGTGGTCAGCCGTCCGACCGACTCCCGCGCCGTGATCGATGCCGGCACCAAGGTGCTGACTTCGGACCAGTACACCGTCAAGGGTTACGGTCACGTGCTCGAGTATCCGCAGGCGCAGGTCGTGCATCTGTCGGAGGAGCACGGGGTCATCGACCTGTCTGACTGCAAGGAGCGCCCCCGGGTCGGCGAGGTGGTCAACGTCGTTCCCAACCATTGTTGCGTGGTGAGCAACATGGTGGACGAGGTGCACGGAGTGCGCGGCGGGACGGTGGAGACGGTGTGGCCGGTCGCCGCCCGCGGCACCGTGCGATGATGTTTCCCACCTGACGTGGGCTTGCCGGGGTTCCTCAGCGGCATGCGCAAGTCCGCGGGCTGATCCCGTGCTTCCCGATCTCGTGTCTCTCGCCTTGTTCGTTCGCGTTGCCGAAGCGCGCAGCATCACCAAGGCGGCGCAAGCGAGCCATATCGCGTTGGCCGCAGCCAGCCGTCGCCTGAGTTTGCTCGAGCAGCAGTACGGCGTGAAGCTTCTGGACCGGACCGCGCGCGGCGCCGAGCTGACTCCGGCGGGAAGGGCTTTGTTGACTCGTGCCCGGCAGATCCTGAGTCAGGCGGATCAACTCAAGGCGGAACTGGGCGAATTCGCCTCGGGCGGCAAAGGGCATGTGCGAATCCAGGCCAGCGCGTCTGCCATTTCCCAGTTTCTCCCGGCTGATCTCGCGACCTTCTCTCGGCTGGCCCCACGAGTGGTCCTTGCGCTGGAAGAGCGATTCAGCGGCGAAATCGTTCAGGCGCTGCGACAGGGAGCAACCGATATCGGGGTGATCATGCAGGGCACTCCGATGGAAGGCATGGAATGGTTCGATTACAAGGTCGACAGGCTGGTCGCAGTGGTGCCGGGGAAGCACCCTCTGCGCAGCCGAAGCATCGTCTTCTCGGCGCTGCTGGACTACGACTTCGTTACGCTGGAAAACGCGACCGCGACCACGCGCCTGCTGGTCGATCAGGCGGCGGTGGCGCGCAAGCCGCTGCGTGCGCGCATCCAGGTCCACAGCTTCGCCGCCCTGTGCCGGATGATCGAGTCGGGCCTGGGAATCGGTGTAATGCCCGAGGGGGCCGCGCGACCGTTCGTCGCGGCGATGCGCCTTCGATTGATCAGACTCAGCGATCCCTGGGCCACGCGCCGTCGCATGTATATCTGCGTCCGCGACTATGAATCCCTGCCGGTATTGGCCCGGAAACTGGTCGACCATCTGAGGCGAGCCGCCACTGCGCACAAGCTTGAGGCTCTGTAGTCTTCGCCGGAGGCGAAGGCCGGATTGACGGATTTGAGATTCCGCCCGGCGCCGGATTTCCCCAAGCTGGAGGTTGTCGCGATTCACCGCGCGTTCAAGGCGGACACCGGCAGCGGTACAGTCGCAAGACGCCCGGCCGGGCGAAAAGCCGAGATGGGAGAAGCAAGCCATGCGTCCGCTTGAAGGCATCACGGTCGTCGCGCTCGAGCACGTGATCGCCGGCCCGTTCTGCACCCGCCAGCTCGCCGATCTCGGGGCGCGGGTGATCAAGATCGAGCGCCCCGGGGTCGGCGATCCGGCCCGCGTGTACGACGACCGGGTGCGCGGGATGTCCTCGCACTTCGTCTGGACCAATCGCTCGAAACAGAGCATCACGCTTGATCTCAAGCACGAGGAGGCGCGCACCATCGTGCACAAGCTGCTCGAGAACGCGGATGTGCTGGTGCAGAACCTGGCTCCGGGCGCCGCCGCCCGAATGGGGTTCTCCTTCGATTCCCTCAAGGACAGGTATCCCCAGCTGATCGTCTGCGACATTTCCGGCTACGGCGCGGACGGTCCGTACCGCGACAAGAAGGCCTACGACCTGCTCATCCAGAGCGAGTCCGGCCTGCTGTCGGTGACCGGAACGCCGGAGTCGCCCTCCAAGGCGGGATGCTCGATCGTGGACATCGCCTCCGGCATGTACGCCTACAGCAACATTCTCGCAGCGCTGATCCAGCGCGGTCGCACCGGGAAGGGCTGCCGTATCGATATCTCGATGCTCGAAAGCATGATCGAGTGGATGAGCTTCCCGCTCTATTACGCCTACGACGGGGCCGAGCCGCCGGTGCGCGCCGGGGCTTCGCACGCCACGATCTATCCTTACGGGCCGTTTCCCGCCGGCGATGGCAAAGTCGTGATGCTGGGGCTGCAGAACGAGCGGGAGTGGGCAGTGTTCTGCGACAAGGTGCTGGAGCAACCCGCGCTGAAGAGCGATCCGCGCTTCAACTCCGGCCCCAGGCGCTCGCACTCACGCGGCGAGCTGTACACCATCATCGTCGAGGCGCTCTCAGGACTTACCGCGGAGCAGGTGGTCGAGCGCCTGGACGCAGCCCAGATCGGCAACGCCCGGATGAACGATATGCACGAAGTCCAGGAGCATGCCCAGCTACGTGCGCGCAACCGGTGGGTGGAGGTCGATACCCAGGCCGGCCGCATCAGGGCGCTGCTGCCGCCCGGAGTGCCGGACAGCTTCGAACCTCGCATGGATCCCATCCCGGCGATCGGGCAGCACACCGACGCCATCCTCGGCGAACTCGGATACGACCGGCGGGCGATCACGAGGCTGCGCAGCGACGGTGCGGTATGAGCCGGGACTCGCGCGCTTGCGTCTTTACGCGTGGGGCAACCGGCCTGACCGTTTCGACACAACGAAGATCCATTCCAACGCGCTGCCTCGGCCAATATCCAGCTGACCGCGCGCTATCATCAGCGTTGAGCGACCGGTGGGCGATGGGTCCGGGCGCACCCGGACCGAATGCTGACGGAGCCAGAGATGAACCCGAACAGAATGATGCGCGCAGTAGAGGCCAGGTCGTTTTCCATCGACCAACTGACACTTGCCGAACGGCCTGTTCCGGCCGCGCGCAGGGGCGAGATTCTGGTTCGCATCAAGGCGGCCAGCCTGAACTACCGCGATCTGGCCATCCTCACGGAGAAGTATCTGCCGACGCTTCCTCTGCCCTACGTACCGGCCTCGGATGCCTGCGGCGAAGTGGTCGAGGTCGGCGAGAATGTGACGCGCTTCAGAATCGGAGATCGCGTGACACCGATCTACACGCAGGGATGGTACGACGGCAAGCCGACTCCGGAGATGCGCACCCGCCGCACGCTGGGTGCGCCGCTCTCGGGCGTCCTTCAAGAGTACGTCGCGGTGCCGGCGGAGGACGCGGTGTCAGTGCCGGAGCACTTGAGCGAAGGTGAATCGGCGACGCTTCCGATCGCGGCGCTGACCGCCTGGTCCACCCTGCAGGAAGGCGAAGTGAAGCCGGGCGACACCGTGCTGGTGCAGGGCACCGGAGGTGTCGCGCTGTTCGCGCTGCAGTTCGCCAAGCTGGCCGGTGCGCGGGTGATTCTGTTGTCCTCCAGCGATGACAAGCTTGCCCGGGCCCGGCAACTTGGCGCCGATGTCGCAATCAACTATCGCACCACTCCGGCATGGGAATCGGCGGTGAAAGACGCCACCAGCGGCCGGGGGGCGGACATCGTGGTGGAAACCGCGGGAGCCACGCTGCACCAGTCGCTGGCGGCGCTCTCCTTCGGCGGCTTCATCGGCGTGGTCGGATTTGTCGCCGGCTACCGGGCAGAAATTCCGCTGCGCACCGTGATCGGCCCGCTGGCCCGCATCCAGGGCATCGCGGTCGGCTCGCGCGCCCGCTTCGAAGCGATGAACCGGGCGATCGCGCAGCATCGGCTGAAGCCGGTCGTCGATTCGACGTTTCCGCTGGAACGGGCGGCCCAGGCCTTCCGCCACATGAAGGACCGGAAGCATTTCGGCAAGATCGTGATCTCGTTGTGAGCTGGCGGAGACCCGTCGATGAAACTCGATGATCTGCGCGACTGGATCGGGCGCACCGAAGAGCGCAAGGACCAGGTCACGCAAACACCTGTCGCGGCCATGGCGGCGACCCTGGACCTCGACATGATCCAGCTTCGCCCGGGCGCAGCAGTGCCGCCGCTCTGGCACTGGCTGTACTTCACGCCTCTTGCCCGTCAGAGCGAGATCGGACCGGACGGGCATGCTCACCGCGGCGGATTCATGCCGCCGGTGCCGCTGCCAAGGCGCATGTGGGCCGGGAGCCGGCTCGAGTTTCGCCAGCCGCTCAGGATCGGAGAGGAAATCTCCCGCCGGTCACGAATCGAGGATGTCCGCCTCAAGGAGGGGCGCAGCGGCACTCTGGTATTCGTGACCGTGGCCCATGAGATCTCCAGCACTGGCGGCGTGGCGATCCGCGAAGAGCATGACATCGTCTACCGCGACCATCCCCGGCCGGATACCCCGGCGCAGGAGCCGCAGCCAGCGCCGACAGGCGAGGAGTTCGGGCGCGAGATCGTGGCCGACCCGGTGCTGTTGTTCCGTTACTCCGCGCTGACTTTCAACGCACACCGCATTCATTACGACCGCACCTACGTGACCGGGGTCGAGGGCTATCCCGGCTTGATCGTACACGGCCCGCTGATCGCGACTCTGCTGATGGACCTCCTGAGGCGCAATCTGCCGGACTCGCGGGTCACGCGCTTCGGCTTTCGCGCGGTACGCCCTTTGTTCGATATTCAGCACTTCTCCGTCTGCGGGCGCCGAGAGGACACACAGCGAGTCGTCCTGTGGGCCCGCGACCACGAAGGCTGGCTGGCGATGGCGGCAGATGCCGACCTCGCCTGATCCCGGAGAAGGTCCCGTGAAACACTCGTCGCCAGAGCGGTACCAGGACATTCGTGACGCAGTGCGCGCGTTGTGCGCGCAGTTCCCGGATGAGTACCACCGGAAGATCGACGCAGCGCGCGGCTATCCCGAGGCGTTGGTGCACGCGCTGACCAAGGCCGGCTGGCTCGCGGCGATGATCCCGCAGGAGTACGGCGGTTCGGGGCTGGGCCTGACCGAGGCCTCGGTCATCATGGAGGAAATCAACCGCTCCGGCGGCAATTCCGGCGCCTGCCACGGCCAGATGTACAACATGGGGACCCTGCTGCGGCATGGAACCGAGGCACAGAAGCGCCGCTACCTGCCGAAGATCGCGAGCGGCGAGCTGCGGTTGCAGTCGATGGGCGTGACCGAGCCGACCACCGGCAGCGACACAACCAGAATCAAGACGACGGCGGTAAGGAAGGGCGATCGTTATGTGGTCAATGGCCAGAAGGTCTGGATCTCGCGCGTGCAGCACTCGGACCTGATGATCCTTCTGGCGCGCACCACATCGCTTGCAGAAGTGGAGAAGAAGTCCGGGGGCATGTCCATCTTCCTGGTGGATCTGCGCGAAGCGGTGGGCAGCGGCCTCACCGTGCGCCCGATCGCCAACATGGTCAACCACGAGACCAGCGAGCTGTTCTTCGACAACCTCGAGATCCCGGCGGAGAATCTCATCGGCCAGGAAGGCAAGGGTTTCAAGTACATCCTCGACGGCCTGAATGCAGAGCGCACGCTGATCGCGGCCGAGTGTATCGGGGACGGCTATTGGTTCGTCGATCGAGTGACCAGGTACGCGAAGGACCGTAACGTCTTCGGCCGGCCGATCGGGCAGAACCAGGGCGTGCAGTTCCCGATCGCCGAGGCCTACATAGAGGTCGAAGCGGCGAACCTGATGCGATGGAAAGCCTGCGAGCTGTTCGACCGCCAGTTGCCCTGCGGCGCCGAGGCGAACATGGCCAAATACCTTGCCGCCAAGGCCTCGTGGGAAGCGGCGAATGCCTGCCTGCAGTTTCACGGCGGGTTCGGCTTCGCCGCCGAATACGACGTCGAGCGCAAGTTCCGGGAGACACGCCTGTACCAGGTGGCGCCGATATCGACCAACCTGATCCTGTCCTACGTCGCCGAGCACCTGCTCGACTTGCCGCGCTCGTTCTAGCCCCGGCGCCCCGCGGCCGGGCCGGCTGGCCTCTCGCCCATTCTCAAGTTTCCAATCCATGGTAGGAAACCTCTCAGCGCAGGTTTCGTCTCCAGATCGGACGCGGTTCTTGACGTGCGGAATTTGACCGGCGTAGAGTGCGTGCCGGGAAACATCCTTTACCGCCAGTAAAAAACGGCGGTGGTGCTCTGAAAACCAATACGCCAGCCTTCTCAGGCCGGCGGCAAACGAAAGGGCGACCGGATGGGAAGATGGCACGGATGAACCGGCGGTTCATCCCGGCAAGGAAGCAACACTACCTCGCTCGAAAGCGAAGCAGTGTGCGCCGCCTTCACTCCTGCCCTTACCGCCTGCCTCTTATCTTTCCAGGAATTCTTCGATCTTCTGGCGCGGCGCGGCCGGTCATGTTCCGCGCGCCGGCGCGTTCGGACCGGGCTGCGTTTCAACCGAAGGAGATGTGGAGCGAGAAGTTTCGATCCAGGCAACGGTAGCGGCGGTCCGCGTGTGCAGGCCGGCGATGGCATTCGTGCAAGTCGCCGGCTGTCGCCCGCCGGGCCGCCGCCGCCCAACAGGAGGAGAACCAAGACATGAACACGGAGTTTGGCGCAATAAACGTACTGTTCACGGAGTTCTACTACTGGATAACCGTCGTGATCATGTTCCTGATCCACGTCGGCTTCTGCATGTACGAGGTCGCGGCCTCGAGGCGCAAGCATCACGTGCACACCTTGATGAAGAACGCAATGGTGATCCCGGTGGTGTCGATCACGTTCTTCCTGTTCGGCTGGTGGATCTACTCGGCATTCCCGAACGGGCCCGGCTTCACCGGCGGAATGGTGGCGGCGCCGTTCGCCGAACCGTGGAGCGAGCTGATGGGCCCGCACATGGGTGGCGCACCGGCGACCGAGGCTGTGACGGCTGCGGACACAGCCCTCTGGGCGCGGCTGAACGGCGTGTTCTGGGCGGCGTTTCTGCTGTTCTCGTGGACCACGGCGTCGATCGTCTCCGGCTCCTGCATCGAGCGCATCCGCTCGGGCGCGTTCTGGATCATGGCCGCGCTCATCGGCTCGGTGCTGTGGATACTGGACGCGTCCTGGGGCTGGCATCCGCAGGGCTGGATGGTCAGGCTGCTGGGCTACCATGACGCCTATGCCGGCGGCGTGGTGCACGCGATTGCCGGAGGCTTCGCCCTTGGTGTGCTGCTGGTGCTCGGCGCGCGCATCGGGAAATTCCGCTCCGACGGCACGCCGCGCAATCTGAGTCCGCACAACCCGTGGCTGGTCGCGATCGGCCTGTTCCTGATCTATACCGGGTTCTGGGGCTTCTACGCGGCGTGCAACATTCCCATCTTCGACGTTCAGGCCGGAGACGGCGTGTTCTACTCCGCGACCAACATCTATCTCGGCCCGACCACGCTCTCTGCGATCACGGTCAACTTCATCATGTCGCTGACCGGCGGTATGCTCGCGGTGTATATCGTGTCGAAGGGCGACGCGTTCTGGACCTTCTCCGGCGGACTGGCTGGAATCATCGCCGGCTCGGCGGGTAACGATCTCTATCACCCGGTCCAGGCGCTGCTGGTCGGCGCGGTGCTGGCCGTGGTGGCCTACAAGATGCACTACTGGGTCGAGCGACGGTTCAAGGTGGATGACGCGGTCGGCGCGGTGGCAGTCCACGGCTATGCCGGCTTCCTCGGCGTGTGCGCCGCAGGCGTGCTGTTGTGGGGCTATCCGTCCTCGCCGGACACCAGCTTCGCGGTCGTCACGCCGTGGGGCAACTTCATCGGCGCGGTAATCATGTTCTGGGTGCTGGGGTTCATTCCCGGCTGGGTGACCGCGAAGATCCTCAACGCCTTCGGAGCGCTGCGCATTCCGAAGCAGATCGAGATCGCCGGGCTCGATATCGGTCTGGAGATCGTCCAGGAGCAGGACGCCAAGGACGTCGCCGAGTCGCAGCGGCAGGCGGCGAGCGCCGCAGGCCTGGCTTAACCTTTGGACAAGTCCCGTTCCAGCTTGTGGTGTTCACTGGCCAGGAGGCCGCACTAGCTGGAAAGGGACAAGGAGAACACATATGACCACCGGAAATTTCGCAAACTGGGCGGGGAGCATCCTTGACATCGGTCCCATCTATCCGTTCGTCGGCTGGGAGTTCACCATGTTCATTCTCGGACTCGTGTTCTGGATCGGCTGGCACATCGTGCAGATTCGCGCCGAGAACAAGGAATTCGACGACGACACCGTCCGCATGAAGGGACAGGGCGGGATGCGCAAGGCGCTGGACAAGCACGATAGCTGACCGGCTTCGGCCGGTTCCTGAGAATCGCCGCATCCGGGCAAGCCGGGTGCGGCGTTTTCATTTCGGCGCTTTTCAGCGCCGGCATCCTCGGTTACCTTTCGAGCGCGATGCGAACGTTTCTTCGAATCTGTGTCTTCTGCGGCTCGAGCGCCGGTGCCCGCCCCGAGTATGCCGAGGCGGCACGACGGACAGGCGAAACGCTCGCCCGCAGGGGAATAGAGATGGTCTATGGCGGCGGCAGCGTCGGGCTGATGGGCGTCGCCGCCGACGCGGCGCTGGCCGCCGGCGGCAGGGTCATAGGGGTCATCCCTCACGGCCTGCGCACCACGGAGCTCGCGCACCAGGGCGTTACGCAGATGATCGTCGTGCAATCCATGCACGAGCGCAAGCAGCGCATGGTGGATCTCTCCGACGCGTTTGTCGCGCTTCCCGGCGGGCTTGGCACCATGGACGAGTTGTTCGAGACCTGGACCTGGTTGCAGCTCGGCATTCACTCCAGGCCGATCGGCCTGATCAATGCCGCCGGATACTTCGATCCGCTGCTGGCGTTTCTCGGGCGCATGCGCGACGAGCGTTTCATTCGACCACTGCACCTGGACACCCTGCTGGTGGACAGCAGCATCGACGCCCTGCTGGGAAGACTGGAACGCTTCGAGGCGCCGGATGGGAAAAAGTGGATAGAGGACGGCGCCCCGCTGGAACCCTGAGCGACATCCACCATCCCGGGTGGATGTTTCGCGAGGTACCGCGTTATGTGAAAGTCTTTCTCTCACAGCGCGTTTTGTCCACAATGGCCCAGGCAGAGATCTTTCAAAGGGGAATCGGATGTCGCACCGACGGTTGGCTTTGATTTCCGCGGCGCTTGCGTTCCTGGTAGGCGCCCTCGCTCCGGCCCGGGGCGAGACGGTCCTGCGCGTCACGCCGCACTCCAATCTCGTCATCCTCGACCCGGTCTGGACCACTGCCTATATCACCCGCAATCACGGCTACATGATCTACGACACTCTGTTCGGCACCGATGCCGATGGCGCGGTCAAGCCGCAGATGGTCGACAAGTGGGAACTGAGCCGCGACAAGAAGACCTGGACGTTCCATCTTCGCGATGGCCTGGAATTTCACGACGGCAAACCGGTGACCAGCCGGGATGTGATCGCTTCGCTCGAGCGCTGGGCAAAGCGCGACGCCATGGGAATGAAGCTCATGTCCCTCGCGCGGCGACTGGAAGCGGTCAGCGCCAAGGTGTTTCAACTGCATCTGACCGAATCCTACGGGCTGGTGCTGGAATCCCTGGGCAAGCCGAGTTCCAACGTGCCGTTCATCATGCCGGAGCGGGTCGCGCGCACCCCAGCCGATCGCCAGATCGAAGATTCCACCGGTTCCGGTCCTTTCATATTCCGGCGCGATCAGTGGCGGCCCGGCGAGAAAGTCGTCTACGTTCGCAATCCGAAATACCGGCCGCGCAGCGACCCGCCAAGCGGAACCGCCGGCGCGAAGATTGCCAAGGTCGAGCGCGTCGAGTGGCTGATCATCAAGGATCCGCAGACTCAGGCCAATGCGCTGCTTGCCGGCGAGATCGACATCATCGAGAACCCGGCGCATGAGCTGTATGCACAACTTCGCCCGAGCCCGGATGTTCAGGTCTTCGAGACCAATCCCAGGGGATTTCAGGCGGGGCTGCGCTTCAACCACGTGGTGCCGCCCTTCGACGATCCGAAGGTGCGCAGGGCGGCGATGGCGGCGCTCAACCAGCCGGCGTTTCTGCGCGCCCAGGTAGGCGTGCCCGGGATGTTTCGTACCTGTTTTTCGGTTTATCCGTGCGGGACGCCGCTGTCGAGCGAGGCGGGCATGGAGTTCATCGCCAAGCCCGATCCCGGGCGCGCAAGACAGCTCTTGAAGGAGTCGGGTTACGACGGCACTCCGATCGTCATCATGCAGCCGACCGATCTCGCGGTGATCGCCAAGCTGCCGGTGGTCGCCGCCCAGCTGCTGCGCCAGGCCGGATTCAAGGTCGATCTGCAGGCGATGGACTGGCAGACGCTGGTCTCGCGCCGGGCGAAGAAGGACCCGCCCTTCAAGGGCGGCTGGAACATCTTCTGCACCATCTTTGCGTCGGTCGACATGGCCAATCCGATCGCCAACCAGCCGGTGAGCGGTGCCTGCGACAGGGCCTGGTTCGGCTGGGCGTGCGACACCGAACTGGAAGGGCTGCGCGACGCGTTTGCGCGCACGGACGACCCCGCGGAACAGAAGCGGCTGGCGCAAGCGGTGCAGGCGCGGGCGATGGAGATCGGAACCTACGTCCCGCTGGGCGAATACCTCATCCCGGTGGCGGCGCGCCGGAATGTCAGCGGGTTGGTGGTCGGGCATCTTCTGGTGCTGTGGAATGTGGAGAAGAAGTGAGGCGTAAGGGGTGAGGCGCGAGGCGTGGAGTAGCGGAAACCGGGGATGGCGTGCCGACGCTGGCCCATGACACGACGAGGCTGCCGAGGGAAGAACGGGACGGAATGATGCGGACGGAGGTCAGGCAACTCGGAGACAGAACCCTCGTGCCCCGCACCTCGTGCCTCGCGCCTTAGGGTCATGTTGCGTTTTCTTCTTCGCCGCATCCTCGCGACCGTCCCGGTTCTGGTGGTGGTCGCGGTGGTGGTGTTCCTGATGCTGCGGTTGACGCCGGGGGATCCTGCGGCGGTCATCGCCGGCGACAACGCCACCAGCGAGCAGATCGAACAGATCCGCGACAGCCTGGGGCTCACCAGGCCTCTCGCAGTTCAGTTCGGCATCTGGGCGGGCAATCTCGCGCGCGGAGACCTCGGAGAATCCTTCTTCTTCAAGATGCCGGTCAGCGCGCTCATCGCCCAGCGGCTGGAGCCCACGATCGCACTCGCGTTCACGACGATCCTTCTGGCGGTGCTGGTGTCGGTGCCGCTCGGTGTGCTGGCGGCGTGGCGCCGCGGCGGCTGGCTGGACCGGGGCTTGATGGCGTTCTCGACGCTCGGGTTCTCCATCCCGGTGTTCGTTCTCGGGTACATGCTCATCTGGCTGGTGTCGCTCAAGCTCGGATGGTTGCCGGTGCAGGGTTACAGGCGGCTGGCGGACGGATTCGGCCCCTTCATTCGCCACCTGATTCTTCCCAGCATCACCCTGTCGGTGATCTACGTCGCACTCATTGCGCGGGTGACACGAGCCGCGGTGTCGGAAGCGCTCACCGAGGATTTCGTCCGCACCGCCCGGGCCAAGGGACTCCGGGAGACGAGAGTGCTGATCAGGCATGCGCTGGCGAACGCGGCGATCCCGATTGTCACGGTGATCGGTATCGGAATCGCATTGCTGATCGGCGGGGTCGTAGTCACTGAAAGCGTGTACGCGATCCCCGGCCTGGGAAGGCTGACGGTGGACGCCGTGCTGGCGCGCGACTTTCCCACCATCCAGGCGGTGATTCTCTTCTTCTCCGTGGCATATGTGCTGATCAACCTGCTCATCGACCTGAGCTACGTCGTGCTCGACCCGCGGATCCGCTACTGATGGCCGGCCCGCTGGCAGATCCGGGACTTCCCGCCCTCGACGCGCCGGCGACCATCTGGCGCCGGCTCTCCGGCAACCTGTCCGTGGCCGTTGCCGGTGGCGTGCTCACGGTGCTCGCGGGCGTTTCGCTGCTTGCGCCGGTCCTGGGAACGATCGATCCCGGGCTGCTGGATCCGGTGAACCGCGACTTGCTTCCAGGCGCGTCCGCCGAGGTGCTGTCGCTCACCGGGGAGAGTACGGCCCATACCTTCTGGATGGGCTCGGACAGCTACGGCCGGGACATCTACAGCCGGGTGCTGTACGGAGGTCGGGTATCGTTGCTGGTGGGCGCGGTCGTCGCCACCTTGAGCGTCGCGGCCGGGATGGCGATCGGACTGGTTTCCGGGTTCGTGCGCTGGCTCGACGGCCTGGTGATGCGCGTCATGGACGGTCTGATGGCGATCCCCGGGATACTGCTGGCGATCGCTCTGGTGTCGCTGTGGCGCGCCTCGCTGCTCACCGTGATCGTCGCAATCACCATCCCCGAGATTCCGCGGGTGACCCGCCTGGTGCGCTCGCTGGTGCTGTCGATTCGCGAGGAGCCGTACATCGAGGCGGCACTGGCGGTCGGGACGCGGACCGCGCCCTTGCTGGTGCGTCACGTGCTGCCGAACACGCTTGCCCCGCTGATCGTCCAGGCGACCTATATCGCCGCCTCGGCGATCCTGGTGGAATCCATTCTTAGTTTTCTCGGCGTCGGGCTGCCGACCGATGTCCCCACGTGGGGCAACATCATGGCGGAGGGCCGCCTGCAGTTCAATCAGTACCCGCACAATGTCTTCTTCCCCGGCGTGCTCCTGGCGTTGACCGTGCTCGCGGTAAACCTGCTCGGCGACGGCCTGCGCGACACGCTCGATCCGAAGTTCAACAAGCGCGGAGTCCGGCCGGCATGAGTGCGGAACACCCCGTTCTGCGCATCCAGGGACTAAGCGTGGTGCTGCCCAAAGGCGCAGACCGCCGCCACGCGGTCGAGAACGTGGAAGTGACGGTCGCCGCAGGCGAGATCGTCTGTCTGCTCGGCGAGTCCGGCTCGGGCAAGTCGATCATCGCGCAGAGCATCATGGGTCTGCTGCCCGACAACATTCGCCCGGTCTCGGGACAGATCCTGCTGGGCGAGGAGAACCTCCTCGCGGCGGGCGCCGAGCGGCTGCGGGCGCTTCGCGGCGCCAGCATGTCGATGGTTTTCCAGGAGCCGATGACCGCGCTGAATCCGGTCATGACCTGCGGCGCGCAGGTCGAAGAGCTGCTGCGCAACCACACCGCCATGACTCATGCGCAGAACCGGGCCCGCGTGCTGGAGATGTTCGAGCACGTGCACCTGCCGGACGCTGCGCGCATCCATGCTTCCTACCCGCACCAGCTCTCCGGCGGCCAGCGCCAGCGCATCATGATCGCGCTGGCGCTCATCCTGAAGCCGCAGCTGCTCATCGCCGACGAGCCGACCACTGCGCTCGATGTCACTACGCAGGCGCAGATCCTGCGGCTGATCACCGAGCTGACGCGCGAGAACCGCACCGCGGTGCTGTTCATCACCCATGACTTCGGCGTAGTCGCCGAGATCGCTGACCGGGTGGTTGTGCTCAGGCTGGGCCAGCTGGTCGAGGCCGGGGCCTCGCGCTCGCTGCTTTCCTCGCCGCGCCACGAGTACACTCGGATGCTTCTCTCGGCGGTGCCTTCGCTGACACCGCGCAAGTCTCCGGTCGAGAGCAGCCTGCCGGTCGTACTGCGGGCGAGGCGGCTGAGCAAGATCTTCCATCCGGGCGGCTGGTTCCGGCGCGGGGCACCGGTGCGCGCCGCGGAAGAAGTCGAGTTGGAACTGCGCCGCGGCGAGACACTGGGAATCGTCGGCGAGTCCGGTTCCGGAAAGTCCACCGTGGCGCGAATGCTCGGCAGACTGATCGACCCCACTGGCGGCGAAGTGGAGCTGGACGGCTGCGGCATCGCCAGCCTCAGCGGCGAAGCGGCGCGGAGATTGCGGCGGCGCATCCAGTTCGTGTTCCAGGACCCGTATCGTTCGCTCAACCCGCGTCGTACCGTCGGGGCCGCCATCGTGGAGGGGCCGATGAACTTCGGGCTGTCGCAGGCCGAGGCGTCGGCGAGAGCGCGCGAGCTGATGGATCTGGTAAGCCTGTCGCCGCAGATGCTCGACCGCTATCCCCACGAATTCTCCGGCGGTCAGCGCCAGCGGGTGTGCATCGCCCGCGCGCTGGCGATGCAGCCGGAGATCCTGATCGCCGACGAGCCGGTCTCGGCCCTCGACGTTTCGGTGCAGGCGCAGATTCTCCAGCTGCTGGAGGACATCCAGCGCCGCCTTCATCTGACGATGGTTTTCATCACCCACGATCTCAGGGTGGCCGCTCAGGTCTGCAACCGGATCGTGGTCATGCACCGCGGACGGGTGGTCGAGCAAGGGCCTGTGCGCGAGGTATTCGAGCGCCCGCGCGACGCCTATACTCGCGGGCTGCTCGCCGCCGCTCCCGGGCGGTCTTTCGCCTTCGGGCAAGTTTGAGATCGATGCGAACCGCCAGGACGCCAGGAACGCCCGGAGAGCCGGGCGAGAAACTGGACTCTGTGCGACGAATACGGGGCGTACGCTTGCACCAGATCCGAAGGTTCCTCCTCCAGGTCACATCGAGTTCCCTCCCGGCATCTTGGCGGCTCACGGTTATCTGGCGTCAGGGGGAAACGGGATGCGCGTAGCGATCGGCGGCTTCCAGCACGAGACCAACACCTTTGCGCCCAGCAAGGCGGCCTTCGAGGATTTCGCCCGGGGCGGCGGCTGGCCGCCGCTCCTGCAGGGCGGCGAGATCTTCGAGGGGGTTGCCGGGATCAACCTGCCGATCGCAGGCTTGATCGCGGCGATGAAATCCACCCACCACGAGCTCGTTCCCACCGCCTGGGCGGCGGCGAGTCCGTCGGCCCATGTGACCGAGGACGCCTATGAGCGCATTGCCGGGATGATCGTCGACCGGCTCCGGCAGGCGATGCCGGTCGATGCCGTGTATCTGGATCTGCACGGGGCGATGGTGACCGAGCACCTGGACGACGGCGAAGGCGAACTGCTGGCAAGGGTGCGCGCGCTGGTCGGGCCACGGATCCCGCTCGTAACCAGTCTCGACCTGCACGCCAACGTCACTCGCCTGATGCTGGAGCAGGCCGACGCGATGATCGCCTATCGCACCTATCCGCATGTCGACATGGCCGATACCGGCGCTCGAGTCGCGCGCTTTCTCGCCAGGCGCCTCGATGGCGCCGCGCGGCCGAAGGCCATCGCCAGGCGCGTGCCGTTTCTCATTCCCCTGCAGGCGCAATCGACCATGCTGGAGCCGGCGCGCGGCATCTACGCCGAGCTGGCGAAGCTCGAGGGCCCGGGATTGGCGCTGTCGTTCACCACCGGTTTTCCCGCGGCCGACTTCCCGGAGTGTGGTCCGATGGTTTTCGCTTACGCCGACGATCCTGCGGCCGCTGAACGGGCGGCGGAGCGTGTGCGCGCGATGGTCGAAGAAGCCGAGGGCGATTTCGATCTGCCGGTACTTGAAGCCGATGAGTGCGTGAAGCGGGCGATGGCGCTCGCCTCGGGTGCGTCCCGTCCGGTGGTGATCGCGGACACCCAGGACAACCCCGGCGCGGGCGGCGACTCCGACACCACCGGGATGCTGCGCGCGTTGATCGCGAACCGCGCCCAGCAGGCCGCGCTGGGGCTGATGGTGGATGCGCACGCCGCAAAGGCCGCGCACGCGGCAGGCCGGGGCGCGAAGATCGAGATCGCACTCGGGGGCAGGTCTCGCATTCCCGGTGACTCGCCTCTGCAAGCCCGTTTCACCGTGGAGCGGCTGTCGGACGGCAAGCTCACGTGCAAAGGGCCGTTCTATCGCGGCGCACGCATGAACCTCGGCCGCTGCGCGCTGCTGGCGATCGACGGCGTCAAGGTGGTGGTGGCTTCCGATAAACCGCAGATGGCCGACCAGGAGATGTACCGTTTCATCGGCGTGGAGCCGACTGCGCAGAGGATCCTGGTGAATAAGAGCTCGGTGCATTTCCGCGCCGACTTCGCGCCGATCGCCGAGGCGATCCTGGTGGCGAAATCGCCCGGGCCGATGCTGGCTGATCCGAGCGAATACCCGTGGAAGCGGCTCGCGCCCGGCATCCGGCTCAGGCCGCGCGGGCCGGAATTCGTCGGGAAACGCTGAACGCGAGGATACGCACTTCCTCCTCGCGTGGGCCCGGGTGTTCTGCGCCCTCTCCAGCTTGCCGGAGAGGGGGCGAGGCGGTCCTACAGGATTTTTCTCGGTGTCAGATTGCTTTCGTCGGTCCAGCCGACCAGCACGTAGCGGTTGATCATGCGGTGCAGGAACTCTATCCGGTCACGGAAGGTGACGATGAACTGGATCTGGACCTTCGATCCGTTGCGTTCGAGCACGACCGCAAAAGGCGCCATGATGTTTTCGACCATCTCCGCGTCGACGAACATGCACTGCTTCTTCTCGCCCAACTCCTTCCTGAGCTCATCGAACGCCTGTCCGTTGACACCCCGGATCCGTACCATCGCCTCGTCGTAAGCCTCCGGCGAGACGCAGATGAAGATGTTCTCCTTCAGGGTACTGAAGGTTTCCCCCGCTTGCGCAGACGAGGTCGCCAGAGCGCAGGATAAGACAGCCATTGCAACAGTTCCTACTTTACTCATTGCCAGTTCGCTCCTTCTTCGGCCAAAGTCTCCAGAAACGCGCCCACCTTCGCGATGTTCTCGTCGTCCAGCACGTCCCTCCAGGGGGGCATCATCTTGTCCACCCGCCCGTTCTTGACGATGACCACGAATTCCTTGTAGCCGCGCCAGAATTTCGTGAGGTCCCCGGCGTACTTCCCGAAGCGCGATTCGCCGTTGGCCTTGTGGCCATGGCACTGGACGCACCAGGTGTAGTACAGCTTGGCCCCGATCTCTATGGCATCCGCGTCTCCCGACAGGGGGTTGATAGAGGGTATTTTCTTGGCCGGCTTCTGGTCGCCGGCAGTGTCGGCAGTGGCGACAATCCTGGATTCGGCCTTGTCCGGCTCCACAGCCGAGAGCAGGCCCGGCCATGCAATCCCGATCATGGCAAGCGATGCGACAGCGATTCGTCCTATGCGTAAATTAGCCTTCATATCAATGCTCTGAAAAAGTCCGTGTGGTCGAAAGGTAACATAAGTCCGCGAAGGTTTCGAACGACTTGCGGGGGCATAAAACGCCGGGGGCGGAGGCAGGGCGACAAGCCCCGCTTCCACCCCCGGACGTCAGGAAAATCGACTACGGAAGAGCAAATACCACTACTGCCATGCTCTCCTGCATGTCGCCGAGTTTCTCCTTGTTGAGCGACTGCACCGCCCGACCCACGTAGCTGCCGTGGCCGCTGGCAACGGCGATGTACTGCTTGCCGTCGATGGCGTAGGAGATGATGCCGCCGTGTATGCCGGAGCCGACGTTGAAGTTCCACAGACGCACGCCGCTCCTGGCATCCAGCGCCTCGATGTAGCCGTCGGCGTGACCGACGAACAGCAGGTCGCTGCCGGTGGACATCAGGGTCGAGTGCGGGATCAGGTCATAGCGCCGTTCCCATGCCAGCTTGCCGGTGACCGGGTCGCGGGCGGTGAGGCGGCCGTGGTTCTTGTCGCCCGGAGGATCGGTGCCGATCCATTCGGCGCTCATGAACGCCTGGACGAACGGGGACAGGACCCGAGACTCGGCGCCAGCCGAGATGGTGGTGCCGCCTTCTTTCGGCTGCACGGTCAAGTGCATGCACCACTCCTGCGCGACGCGGTAGAACAGCTTGGTCCTCGGGCTGTAGCTCCCCGCGTTCCAGCTATGTCCGCCGTCGATCGCCGGGCAGACCAGCGTCTTCTCGCCGGGCTTCGGCCAGAGCATGTTCTCCCACTCGCCCTTGGCGATGTTGTAGCCGGTGGTCCAGTTGTAGCTCTTCATGTCGGGATAGACATTAAGAACCTTGCCGGTCTTGGCGTTGAACACGTGGTTGAACCCGTTCTTGCCCGGGGTGAAGATCTTGTCGCCCAGGACAACGTTCTCGCCGGGCGCGGCGTCATAGTCGTAAGGATCGGCGTGAGCATGCTGGAAGTACCAGTTCAGCTTGCCCGAGTCGAGGTCCAGTGCGACCGTTGACGAGGTGTACAGGGCGTCGCCCGAGCGCCAGCCGTCGGCGTTCGGATCCCGGCACTGATCTCCGCAATAGTCGTAGTCCGGGTTCGGATTTCCGGTGCCGAAGATGATCTGATTGTTGGCGTAGTCGACCGTACCCGGCTGCCACGAGCCCCCGCCGCCGTACTGCCACGAATCGCCGCGCCAGGTGGCGAGCGCCCGCGCATCATCGCGACCGGTGGTGCCGAACGCCCACTTGATGGCGCCGGTCTTCGGGTTGATTCCGAAGATCTTGCCTTCGATCGGGTATTCGCCGCCGTTCTGGCCGATGACCATCAGGTCCGAGCTGACAAAGGTCGCAGCGCCGCTGAATCCGACGGTGTCCTTGGTCGAGTCGATAATCTGGTTTTCCCAGACTACGCTGCCGTCCTTGTCGTCGAGCGCGACCAGCCGCCCGTCCGCCGTTCCCATGTACACGCGCCCGTCACCTATTGCCAGGCCGCGGGTATGCGAGAAGAACGAGCGAGCCACCACTGCCTCGTTGAGCTTCGGGTCCCACCTCCAGATGCGGTCACCGGTCTTGCCGTTCAGCTTGATCACGCTGGACGGGTTGACCGCGACATACACGTTGCCGTCCATTGCCAGCGGCGTGCTGTGCATGCCCATGCGCACGTTACCGGGCTGATGGATCCAGACCGGGCGCAGGTTCTTGACGTTGTTCCTGTTGATCTGGCTCAGCGGAGAGTGCCGCCACCCCGAATCGACGGTGCGGTGATAGAAGCACCAGTCTTCCGGAGCGCAGTTCCGCACCTCCGTGGCGGTCGTCCCCGCCTGTGCGCCCTGTACCCACAGCGCTGCCATTGCAATTGGCAGTGCCAGGGGCACGATCTGCCGTAATGACTTCTTCATTTACTTCTCCTCCTCCTTAAGGAATTGCGAGAAACGCGCCGTCAACTGACGCTCGAACGGGTGAAAGGCAGGATTGGCCGTCGGGCCTGCTTCAGGACAGATCCGCGCTCGCCGGCGACAACGCAGCTTTGTAAGCCGCGCCGCAGGAAATGGCGCGAACCCGACGTGGAATTTGTTCTCCCCCCTCGCTCGGCACCCGGCGAGCACGATGAACGACGTGAGCCAGAGACGACTCCAGCTACCGGCATGCTAAGTGGCGACGCAAATGAGTGTCAAGGCAGAACGCCCGGCACGATGCCGAAAGGCCGGCTCCCGGGGGCAGCTTGTACCCTCGACCGGCCTGTCGGGCCTTCCAAGGCTGCCAATGGGGTAAAAAAGGAGCCGCCGCGCTGCACAGCAGCAGAGGCGGCTCACTTGGCCCCGATGATCGCGAACGAGACGCATCAGGCAGGCAACAGCGGTGAACTTGTCCTTGGGGAGGTCGAGCAGCGTCCTTCGGGTCGAGCCACGGCGACCGCGCACTTCCTTCGCGCCCTGTGGTTCGATACTCAGAGTATCCCGTAGCGCCGGTACACCTCGGCCAGTTTCTCGCCCCTGAGCAGGGCATCACGGGTCTTGTTCTCTCCGCCCACCTTCTCCGTGGCGCGGGCAACGACTTCCTGGGCCTGTTCGCCTGGAATCGCCACCACGCCGTCTGCATCACCGAACACCAGGTCGCCCGGGCGCACCAGTACGCCGCCGCACACCACCGGCACGTCGCGCTCGACCATCCTTGCGCGGCCCTTGGTGTCGAGCGGGCCGATCCCTCCGTGGAACACCGGGAAGCGCATCTCGCGGATCTGCTTGACGTCGCGAACCAGGCCATCGGTGACGCAGGCTGCGGCGCCGCGCGCGACGCAGGCGGTGGACAGCAGCTCTCCCCATGGCGCGATGCGGTCGGTCGGTCCGTCGCAGGCAAGCACGACGACGTCTCCCGGCTTCAGATCGTCCACCAGCGCCATCTCCACCTCGTAGGGATTCTCCCCTTCGCGCACCGAGTAGACCGGCATGTACAGTCCGGTGCGCGCGCGCCCGAAAGCGACCAGACTCTCATCCAGCGGTCGCACGAAAGGCTTCATCGCCCGCGCGACCAGCCCGATGCTGTCCATCACGTCGGAAAGCACCGCGGCGCTGAGCCCGCGCAGCTGGGAAACGTCAAACTGGCTCACGACTGTCCTCCTCGGGTTCTCATGGCCGCCGACCCGGGCGACCCGCCTGCGCAGTCCACAGGGCATGCAATTGAATCACCAGCGCGACGACCAGCAAGGTCAGGCCGGTCCACACCACGGGCATGTTCGGCGCCTGCACTTTCTCGACTACCAGGAGCGAAACGCCGGGCACCGCCGTGAAGCGGCCGACCTCTTCGAGTACGAACAGGTAGTCGCCGGCGTAGGGGATCTCCAGCGGGCCGATATCTGCCGACTGGGCGCGGCCGGGCGCGAGCGCGACGCGGATCGGGCGCTGGAGCAGCGCGTGCTCGCGCTCGAACAGAGTTGCCTGGTATTGCAGTTCCACCGCCTGGCTCTGCGCCGGCAGCTCGAACCCCAGTCGCAGCGACACCCGGTTCATCTCCGGGGCAAGCGCCAGAGACACGGGCTTGTAGCCAAGTCCGCCTGTGAATCGCAGAATGGCGCCGTCCGGAGCCACCCAGCGCTCGGCACGATCCGACATGGCAATGGTCTCGCCGCCGCGCCCACTGAAATATACACAGTAGCCGTAGTACACCGGCCCGAGAATGATCCCAAGCACCATCAGCAGGACAACGCGCGGTTTCATCCGGCGGCTTATACGTGAGCCGCGCGGCGCGATCAAGGAGGCGTCGGTGCGGCCGATGTCGGCGATCGTGCTGGCTCTTTGCGGGCTTGGCGTCTGGCCGGCGGGTGCCGACGATCGTCTTGCCCGCACCTACTGGGCGCGGCCCGGCATAGACCAGGTCAGCATCGACTTTTACGCCGAGCCCGCGCTCAGGACCCGCCGTCCGGTGAGCGAAAAGACCCGCTTCGTCGTGGAAGCCGTCGAGATCGGCCGCGACTTTCCGCGGGAGGAGCGCGTATACCGGGTGAGGCTCGACTCCGGAGAGCTTGCCTACATCGCCACTGGAGCATTCGAGGATGCGCTGTTCCGCGAACCCCGGGCCGGTGACGTCATGACCTCAGTGCTGGAGCCGCCCAGAGGTATCGGCATCCAGTTCTACGTCTTCGAACGAAAGTCCATCTTCGAGGACGATCCCGACGAGATCGCCGCGCGGCTCAAGGACCAGGGGCCGCGCAGCATCATCCCGGAGCGCCCTGAGTGAACGGCTGGATGTCGGCTGGCGCCGACTGGGGTCGTACCGGTGCAGCGCCGGGCGCTGCGGTTCGTCCCTACTGCACTGCAAGCCGCCATGTCTCCTTGGGCGGGCTGTGCAGGACCGGAAAGCCGTGCGCAGTCGCCGGCCGCCTACTTTTTCCTCTTCCAGCGGCTTGCACACTGCACCGGGGCGTTGCGTATCAGCATTTCCGGAGCTTTGGCGTTTGCCCAGTGCAGCAGTTCGTGTTTCTTGCCGGTGTTAACGTCGACTGCGTCCACCTCGTATGACGAAACGATGTCGCCCTGCAATATGTCGCCGACGCCGGGCATGGGCTTGGTCTTGGACGAATACAGGCCGAAGGCCTCCGCCGGATCGCCCTCAGGAAGCTGAATGATGAAGTAACCGCAACTCGGGTCCGTCCAGGTAACCGGCCCTTGCTGCGCTGCTCTTGCAGTGGCTGCGACAGCAAGCGCAGCAAGTACAAGCAAACCCAGTGATGCCCTCATTCTCGATCTCTCCCTCGTATCGTGCGTGATGCGGCGAATCCGCCACGGCCCGCGAATTATCCATGGTTTGGGCCGGTGCGCCAGTCGTCTGCCGCCGAAAACGTAACTGTCGCTGCACCGCGTCAACCAAGCAAATGACTCTGAACCTTGACTTATCTCCGGTCTTGACTAAAAGATAGCAACAGGCGCGGCACATAGTGTTGAAGGCAAGGCGTCGAGAGGCGACGCGGAGCTGAACAGACCTCGGGGGAGGAAGAGCCGTAGCCGATCTTGTTTGCTGGCCAGCGGGCGTGGCAACGGCCGAGTCCGCGGTCGTTCGGCGCAAGCGTCGAACGCGCCATTGGCGTGTTGCGGCGCACCCCCCCGTCGTGTTGCGGGCCGCTCGGCCCTCGATGCTCCCTGATTGCCTGGTTTTCCGCGCGAGAAGTGCCGGTTCCGGCTCAAGTTTCATTCGGCCGGGCAAGCACGGTCCCTTCACGGGGGGAAGCTGTTCAACATAACCAGACCAAGAGGAGAGGTAACGATGGAGCGCACATTCAAACCAGTACTGAGGGGCGTCGTGATCGCGATGTCTCTCGCCGGGCTGGTCGGGTGGGTGCAGGCGGGCCCGGTAACGGACCAGATGCTGTCGAAGGACGCCGGGGATTCCTGGCTTCACACCAATGGCAACTGGCAGGGGCATCGCTACAGCACTCTGACCCAGATCAACGACGGTAACGCGAAGGATCTGAAGGTCGCATGGGTAATGTCGCCCGGAGCGAAGAACGACATGCAGGGGACGCCGCTGTACCACGATGGGCTGATCTTCCTGCCGCAGGACAACAAGGTATTCGCGATCAACGCCGACAACGGCAAGGTCCAGTGGAAATACGAGCACAAGGTGCCCGATGACTGGGGCGGCTACAACGTCCCGTTCGTGACCGGCAAGCACCGCGGCGTGGCGATCTACGGCGAGAACATCTATTTCCTGTCCAACGACGCCAAGCTGCATGCCATCAACTACAAGACCGGCAAGGCCAAGTTCGTGAAGGACTTCGGCGAGGACGGTTTCCCCTATCCGAAGGACTTCGCCAAGGCGCAGGACTCAAACGGCTATGCGATCACCGTCGGCCCGATGGCGATTCCCGGCATGATCATCGTGCCGATGAACGGCACCGACTTCGGCGGACTTCCCGGCTATGTGCTGGGTTGCGACCCGAACACGGGGCAGGTGGCTTGGAAAGCGCCGATGATTCCCGGCCCGGGCGAGCCTGGTCATGACACCTGGCCTCCGGGAAGCCACGAGTTCGGTGGAGCCGGCCCGTGGATCATCGGGTCGTGGGATCCGGACCTGAGGATGTACTACACCGGCACTGCAAACGCGTACGAGTGGAACCCGAAGAACCGCGGCGGCGGCGAGATGGACAACGTCGGTGCGGCGAGCATCGTGGCGGTCAATACCACCAACGGCAAGGTCGAGTGGCGCTATGTCGGCGTTCCCGGCGATCCGTGGGATTACGATATTCCGCAGACCCCGATGGTGATCACGATCGACGGTCGCAAGACCGTGGTCCAGCCCAACAAGACCGGCTACATCCACCACCTGGATGCCAAGACCGGCAAGTTCCTCAAGGCCGACAAGTTCACCGACAGGATCAACTGGATCAAGGGCTACGACAGCAACGGCCGGCCGATCGGCCAGATCGCACTGCCGAAGGAAGGCGGCGACCCGGTCGAGGTCTACCCGAGCCTGCTCGGCGGGACAAATATGTATCCCAACGCCTACAGCCCGAAGACCGGCCATCTGTATCTCGCGGCCGCGGAATCCGGGATGAAGTACGGCTTCGAGGAGATCAAGGTCATCAGCAATGTCCGCCATTTCGGCGCCTACCAGGAATTCCTCTGGGGCGACGAAACCGACAAGGCGGTCAATGCGAAGACCGGCAAGGAAATCTGGCGTGACACCCAGAAGGGCAAACCCGGGTACTCGGGCGGCATGCTCGTGACCGCAGGCAACGTCGCGGTCTATACCACCCAGGGCGGCGACTTCACGGTGACCAACGCCTCCAACGGCAAGGTGCTGTACCGGCTGAGCCTCGGGACCGCGGCAAAGGCCGGACCGCTGACGTTCATGCACAAGGGCAAGCAGATGATCGTGCAGACGCTCGGCACGCAAGCCCAGTTCGGTCGCGACGAAATTCTCGGGACCGAATACGGCAGCATGGTGGTCGCGATCTCCCGGTAGTTCAGGTCGTGTTCTAAATTCTCGACCTGCAGTAACATCAAAGGCGCGCATGCAAAGTGCGCGCCTTTTTTTGTCCTGCCGGCGCGGCACGAGACCGGATGGCAGGGGGATTTCGAAGTTCAGAACGACGGGGGTGGGGAGCAATGTGCAAGTCGATCAGGCGCCTGTTTGGGGTTGCGATTCTGGGTGCTGTGGTGAACGTTCCGGCCGTGTTTGCGGACGAGATCCCGGAGGTCAATCCTTTCTCCGGGGATCCGAAGGCGATCCGCTCGGGACAATCCTGGTACCGCGGAGTCTGCGCCGTCTGCCACGGCGGCCGGGCCGATGGTCAGGGCGACATGGGGTCGGGTGCGGACTTGAGAAAGTTCAACAAGGGCTTTCGCGAGTACGTGAACATCGTCAAGACCGGCCGCCGGGTGGAGGGCCGCGCGCAATTCATGCCCGCATGGGAAGGGGTTATCAAGGAAGAGGATATCTACAAGATCGGCGCCTTCCTCGAGACCGTGGCGATCGAAGGCGCGAACTGGAAGCAGGCGAAGCAGTAGGGGCAGGATAACGAGCGGTCCGCCCGTCGCGCCTCGCCGCGCAGCGGTGACTGTTCAGCCGGCCGCGTCGGTCGCCGCCGCCGCGCGTTTGGGCAGGCGTTCGCCGACACCGATGGCGGCGGCCAGCGCCGCGACCTGGAACACGCCGATCATCACGAACACCCAGCCCGGGTGACTCGCGTCCATCAGCGCGCCGAAGAACAGCGGGGCCACCGACAGCCCGACGTCGAGCCCGGAGTAAACCACGCCGTATACCCGGCCGGTGGCGTTGCGAGGAGATGCGGCCCTCACCAGAAGGTCGCGTGACGGGCCCGCGATCCCGGCGCCGAATCCCACACCGCCCATCACCACCATCAGCAGCCAGATCGGCAGGGCAGCGGTCGCCACCAGCACCGCCAGAAGACCGGATGCGCCGAACGCCACGGCGATCACCCGGTCGTGATTGAGGGTACGCGTGGCGATGAAGCCGCCGGCGACCAGGCCTCCGGCGCTCGCCAGCATGTACGCGGTAATGCAGCCGGTGGCGAAGGTGAAAGGCACGTGATACAGATCCCGCAACGCCGATGGGGCGAAGCTCTGGATTCCGCCGAACGACAGCGCCGATATGAGGAAAAACGCGAAACACATCCACACTGCGGGCAGGCGCAGGAAACTCAGAGCGCTGACCTGACTGTGTGTGTGCGTCTGCTGCGCGACCGACGCCGCCACTTCGCTCGGGTCGAGCAGCTCCCGGCATGCGAAGAGGATCGCCAGCACGACGAACGCCACCGACGAGGCAGCGAACAGCGCGACCTGCCAGCTGAAGATCGTGGCCAGGCCGGCCATGAACACCGGTGCGGCCGCCCAGCCGATGGTGCCGGCCAGTCCGTGCACGCTGAACGCATGCCCCAGGCGCGGGGTGGTGACGCGGCGGTTGAGCAGGGTGAAGTCCGCCGGATGGAAGACGCTGTTGCCCAGCCCGGAGACGCCGGCGAAGAACAGCAGCATCGGGTAGTTCTGGCTGGCGGCCAGCCCGAGCGCCGACACACCGAGCAGGGCAATCCCGGTGAGCAGCACCGGCAAAGCGCCCAAGCGGTCGACAACGAATCCGGCCAGCGCCTGGCCCGTCCCGGAGACTATGAAGAACACGGTCATCAGAAGACCGAGTTCCGAGTACGACAGCGCGAACGCTTCCTTCAGCCAGGGAAACAGCGGTGCGAGCGCGAGATGATAAAAGTGAGAAGTGCCATGGGCCAGGCCCACCAGGCCGATTACCTGCGCGTCATGGCGGAAAACAGCTTGTGCCGATTGCATGCGTGCTTGTCAGGACGGACTCGGGTCGCTTCAGTTGAGCACGCGGTCCCGTGGAATTTCCTCCACCGCCGCGCCGAGATTGGGCACGCCGAGGGGCAGGCCCCAGTCTGCCTTTTCGGCCGTATCCTGAATCAGCTTCATCAGTGCATGCAGAAGGGTGTCGCCCAGGGTCAGATCGACCCCGTTTCCTTCCTTCGGCAGCAGCGACAGCACGGTCAGGCCTTTATCGTTGCGACGTGCCCGGATGCGGGTCACCAGCATCGGCGAGTCGCCCAGCGGATGGTTGCGGTTGGCCTCTTTCACCGCCTTGGTGAACTTCACTTCCTTGAGCGCCCTTTCGTGCTCGAATCCGACCATCGCGTTGCGCGCCTCCGGGCTGGGTTGGATCTGGATACTGGGCTTGGACAGCGCCATCTGCAGCAGCAGCGGCCAGAATCGCTTCACCAGCCTGCGGCTGAACCAGAACAGCGCTTCCGCCGAGCGCGAGAAACAGACCCGCACGATCAGGCGGTCTTCCTCTGCGGCAAACTCTACCGTGATGCGTTCCAGATTCATGGGGAGAACTCGCGGACGTGGAAATGTTACCCGATCCGCGTCCAACGGACCCGAATCGACGCGAGCACGCTACACTGATCCGTTCGAAGTCATTCCGGGAACGCTGGCCCACGGACACGCTGATGGCTGCGCTTGACGCCCGTCTGCCGCCAGCGGCGACGGGCCGGCACACTCCAGGCCGAGTGGGGGTCGGCCAGCCGGACCCAGAATCAGGGCCGAAACTGGCCCGATTTATGCGGTGGATCTGTACAGCTAGCCGCAGAATGCTTTCGACCATCTTAAGTTACTTTGTAACAGTATGAAAATGAATGATATTCGTAGAAAGCCACGACCCGATGCCGGGTGTAGTCGCTGTGGCAGGGTCTACACCGGACCCGTCGAAAGAACGGTCATGTGCTTTATTCCGAATGCTGCCGGGATCCCCTGCGGGGGGCGGATCGTCTGGCGCGTAGGTCCGGAAGACTGGACGCAGTGTCCAGTCTGCGACGGCGTGGGCGCGCATCAGAACGGCACTTGCGAGCGTTGCCACGGCGATGGCTGGCTCATGGGAAAGCACTGACACAAACTGCGGCCTGAACAGGACCAAGAATCGCCCAGAATTGAGTACCCGGTCCGAAGGGAAATCGGCTGATACCCCTCGTAGTTCCTGACCTGGCCTTGTCAGCTATGTAGAGCAGTGCTTGATCTAGCTGTCCGGAACGCGGGTTAGCTGAGTTGACCCAGCGTAGGCGTAAGTATTAAGTCCACCCCTGAACCCGATCGGATCACCTCGATGTATCTGCCGAGTTGTGGGTCGTAATCCCGATAGTAGTGTTGTAGTGGTCTCTATGTTGGGCGGTGTCACTTCTCGTACATAGTGACCAAGCTGTAAGTGGACTTTTGCGTAGGCGTGCGGACGCCTAGCGGATAGACGTATCTTGACGTCACGTTCTCTTTACCGATCGTCAAAACAATCTTGTATCCTTCAGCTGGTCCGTCTTCTATTGCTGCCCAAAAGCCTTTTGCAGTTGCTTCTCTGCTTGTTCGAGGTAGGCAGCGCACTCTTTGGCGGCGCGAACCGCTTTCGAGTTTGGTGGTTGCGACTGCTCTGAAAGCCAGGTCTCGACAGATGACATGCGTTCCGTGACAGAGGCGGATGCAAGATCGTAGGTCAAGCCGCGCGGATAACCACACACCCCTCTCAGGACAGAGGCTTCCGCAGAAGCTCGCGACAGAACGGCGTCTGGCTTGGTCATGAGCGCTTCTTGAAGTGCCCGGACGATAGCCTTCGATTGAGATCGATTTGTGTGAGGAAGTAGCAAGAAGGACACGTCCAACCAGTCGGATTCTGCGGCCGCCAACCCATGTAGCAGTGTGGCCTTGGCTGCGGGGGTGCGCCAAATCACAGCGGCGGTCTGCTTTTCCTCGCAGGAGCGTAAATGCAGATAGACATGCGCGGCCGTAACCGATCCTTCCGGGAATGACTCGCAGTCGGGCTTCTTGAATGGCGAATCTTCGGACGCAGGTAAGGAAAGACTGTAGAACAGCGTCAGTGCGAAAACGATAACCAATGCGACCCGTATCATCATCGCGCAAGGCAACCGGGCTGATCTTGCGAAGTGAAGAATCCGCATCTCTACTCCTAGCAGTTTAAGGCGCGCCGCTCGAAGAAAGCTTTTCGAAAGGCAACAGCAATCCCGAAGCGCAGTCGAAGCCGAAGCGGAACAGGCCCCATGAACGAGTTATCGGGGTTTCCCACGGCCCCCACGGTGCAGCTGGTGCCCTCTTTTTGCGATCCCAGGGACGCGATCTCGTGGTGGATTCAAACTCCACGAGGTAGTCGCAGAAGATTGTGTTGTTACCGCAACCGCAAGTTCCTGAACTCTTGATCAAAACGCCCCAGAATCGGGAACCGTACTGAGATTGCTCCCATTGGCCAGGTAGTGGGGAATTAGGGGAAACGGTGGGCCTGCCCGGCGTGAACCCAAGATCGAATCCGGGAGGACATTCACCAGTAGGATCGGAAAACCGGAGGGGGTTGTCGTAGGCATAGGCGTAAGTGTTCAGTCCACCCCTCAACCCAATCGGATCGCTCTGGATGTATCTGCCGAGTTGTGGGTCGTAATCCCGATAGTAGTTGTAATGCATCCCCGATTCGGTGTCGTAGAACTGCCCTGGGAAGCGCAGGTTGTAGGTTAGCGTGCCCAGCCCCGAAGGATTGCTGTCGGCGGGAAGAATCCCAAAGGGGTCGAAGTCCCAGCGCCACAGCGCCCGGTTGGCGGGGTTGGTGATGAGTCGGGGTGTTCCGAGGTGATCGGTGTGAATGACAGAGGGTGCGCTGCCCGGGCGCATCACGCCGATCGGCGTGTCGTAGAGCCACACGGTTTCCTGCAGCACTCCACCGGGCTGGTATTCGCCGACGAGATGCCCGGCCTCGTCGTACAGGTAGGCGTTGGCTGCGCCGGAGACGAACGGTCCGGTCTTGCGCACCCGCTGGCCGAGCGCGTTGTGGGCATAAGTCGTCACATTGGTTCCCTGCTGCATCCTGGCCAAGCGCCCGGCGTCGTTGTAGACAAAGCTGCGGGTGCCATCGGCGGTGACGTTGCCGGTGGGGTCGTACTGATAGCTGCGCGCCGGGGAGCCCGGGGTGACGGCCATCAGCCGGTTGCTAGTAAACGGGTCCCCGTAGTCGAAAACTCGAGTAGTAGCGCCGAGGGTGAAACTGCGCCGGTTGCCGTTGTCGTCGTAGGTGTAGGTTTGAGCGCTGCCGGAGGAGGGTACATAGCGCTCGAGGCGATCCAGATTGTCGTAGAAAAAGCTGTCCGTGCGGCCGGGCCGGTTCAAGCTCGTAATCCGTGAGGCATTGTCATGGCTAATCGTGATGGTTACCGGCCCGAGGTTGAAGCTGCGGAAGCGCCCGTCGAGATCGAAGTCCTGGGTTCGTGCGCTGCCGTTGCCCCAAATGCCGGTTGCGGGCGCCCCGAACGGGTGGTAAGCGGTGCTCGATAGCAATGTCTGGCTGCCGATCTGGATGGAGTTGATCCGGCCGGCGGCGTCGTAACCGTAGGTCACGGCTTTCCCGGAAGGGTACGTAAGACTCTGCAAGCGTCCGAAACTGTCGTAACCATAACTCAGTGTCAGCGAGGAGACGCCCATTGTTTGCTGCCTGCTTTTGACCCGACCGTGCTGATCGTAGGTCCATCGCGTGACGATGCCGCCGGGGTCATTCATTCTGGTCAGACGACCGAGCGCGTACTGGCCCTCGTCGTAGGTGTAAACGCTCTGGGTACCATCATGGTAGAGCGCTCGTCGCAGCCGATTCAGCGCGTCGTATTCGACGTAGCTGGTGGTCTTGCCTCTTGCGTCGGTGCGTGAGATGAGATTACCCGCATCATCGTAGAGACTGGAGGTTATGCCGGTGTCGGGGCTGATCTGGCTCTCAACGTTATCGAGAGCGTCCGGAGTGTACCGCGTAGTGAGATTCATCGGATCCGTGACCGACGTGAGTTGATCGAGCGGGTTGTAACCGTACCGCGTTATGCCCCGCGCACCATTCTGCTTGGGGTCGGTGACGATTCTCAGCCGGTTCAAGGCGTCATATCCGAAGTCGCGCTGGTTGCCGAGTGCATCGGCGTCGCCGTACGGATAGATGACCTTCGTCTGATTGCCCTGGTTGTCGTAGCCGTACTCGGTAACGGCGCTGGCGGGGCTCTCCCCGCCGATGTCTTTCCACAGACGGTTGAGGGTGTCATAGACGCGTTCGTGGCGCTGCCTGAGCGTGCCGGCCTGGTCGAACACATCGTCCCTGGTGCGGTTGCCCATGGCATCCAAGGTATAAACGATTCTGTTTCCGAGGTTGTCCTTGATTTCGGTAAGCCGATGAGCCGGGTCGTAGGCGTACTCGACGTGGCTGTTGTCGGGCTGTGTAACCTTCCTGAGCAGGCCGGTCGGCCAATAGTCGTAGCGGGTGATCTCGCCGCCGACGTTGCGGCTCTTGAGCCAGCCGCGCGGCCAGTATTCCAGTGCGGTGGTAAGGCCATTGGGGTCGACGATGGTCAGTGGCCGGCCATTGGCGTCGTAGCTCGAAATCTGTGTTACGTGAGCGAGTGCGTTGGTAATGCTGCGTAGATTGCCGCGCCTCCCCGAGTCAGGGTCACTGTCGGGGTAGTAATCGTACGTAGTGAGGTCGGCCACATCGGTCCTGGGCCCGTCGGCTGTGCGTAACCGGCCGCCAGAAATGTACGTGTAGGTCCAGACGCGAACGCTCCCCGAAGAGGTATCCGTGACGCTCCTGTTCAGAATGTCGCCGGTTACGGCATCGTACTGAAAGCTCGTTGTCCGGCCCGGCTCGGTGATGCGCGCAGGCAGCCGGAAGCTCGGGTGCCACTCCGTGCTGACGGTGCGCTGCTCGGGGGCGCCGAACGCCTCGGTGCGGGAAGTCTCCAGGTCGGGCCGACCGTAGGAGTCTTGCCGAAAGTACATCGTAAGATTGCCGTTCCAGTCGGTCTTCGACTGCAGGAATCCGTTGGAGTCGTAGGTCTGAGCGGCGGGACCGCACGCCGGGCAGGCGGGGCCGGAGATGGAGGTATTCTTGATTGCGCCCTGAACCTCCTGAAACCGATATGTCCTCTGTGCCCCGAGCGGATCCGTTACAACAGTGGACACACCAGGATCGTAGGAGAAGGAATAGCTGCTGGCGGCACCTGCGTGTTCGCTCAGGATCGTTCGCATTCCAGAACCGTAGCCATAGGTGGCGAACCGGTTTCCATCTTCGTCGGTGATGCCGGTGAGTGCGTTCAACCGGTTTGCGCCACTGGTGAGATGCTGTTCGTTGTAGTGGTAGATGCGTTTTCTCCGGTCGGGGAACTCAACCGAAGTCAGGCTGCTGTCCCCGACCTCGCCGTCCGGGACGTGGGCGCTGGCCTCGTCGTACCGGAACACGTAGCGCTGATCGGCCGGATCGCTTACGGTTGTAACGCGCTCATACAGGTCATAGATAAGATTCACTTGCCGGCCGAAATGATCTTCGACGCGAATAAGCAGACCCGGGCCCGGCGCCACTGAGACCGGGGTAGTGGCATCGCTGTAGGTGAGCGTCCTTACGTTGCCGTTTCGCTCGACGATCGAGACGAGCTGACCGGATACGGCGTAGGTCTCAACAGAGTCGTCCGCCGCAACCGTATATTTCCAGCCGATGGGTGCGCCACCAGTATCCACCAGTCTCTCCAGCCGGTCGGGGATGTCCGCCTCCGAGACATAATGGTTGCCTGAAGAAGGCGGCAGAAACTGCAGCATTCTGCCGTCCGCTCGGAGCGCGCCGGCCTTGTTCTGATACGTGAGCCATACTCGCATTCCGTAGTTGAACGACCAGCCGTTGCCGAAGGGGTGCGGGCGCGCCGGGAGCAGCGACACCGGGGTGGAGTTGTAGCTGAGGATCAGACGCAAGGTGCGCGTGTCGAAGATCGTCTCTTCCTGGAATTTCTGCCCGGTGCCGGCATCGCAGGGGTTTGCGACGCACGTCGCGGGCTTTCCCAGGACCTTGGGGCTGCGCCAGGACTCGATGCAGGTTCCCAGAAACTCCTCGGTACCGGCTGGGCAGGATGGATAACAGCGAGATCTTGGGCTGTCCCACAGGTATCCATCGGGGCAGACGCATTCCGGGCCCGAGCGCAGCGCACCTGCAGGGCAGTGGCAGTCGTTGTATTGGTTGGTGACGGTCCAGCTCTGGTTGTTCCTGTCGGTGCCGCTGACCCTGGTCAGCGCGCCCGAACCTGTTATGTCGAGGATCGTGCACTCGGTCAGCGTGCTGCACGGTACATTCGGGTCGCCACATGGGCACTGTGCGAACGGGTTGGCGTATCGGTGGTCGGCCTCAAATCGGCATTGCTCGCTCGCAAGGGTCGACCAGCTTCCCGGAAGAGTCTTGTCCGCATTGTAGGCGCTGCCGATGCACTGCGGACCCTTGCAGAAGGACAGAGGCACTGAAACCTGCGCGCTTGTGCCAGCCGAAGAAAGGAGAGCAAGCGCAAATGCTGCCACCCAAAGCGGAACTGGGCGCGGCCGTTCGCTTGGAACAAGAGTGATTCGCCCACGGATCGACATCGCCTCGAACCCTGGTAAATACGCCACACTGCCACCGCGCAAACCCGGCGAATGCGGTTGTCATGACTTTGGATCGTGGCGCGGTTGAGGGGCAATCTAGTAGGAGACCTGAAGTAAATCAAATCTATCGTTTTGATAGATTTGGCTTTACTTCGCTCGAACAGCGTGTTGCACAGCGAAGCTGACCTCCTGCTGCAACTGCGGGGGTCCCGGTCAACTCGCAGTGCAGCGCGAGGCGAAGGTATTTCCTCAGCCGATAGAATGCGTTGGAACCCGACATGAACTGAACTCCTTCTCGTTCTATGAATGCGCGGTGATTGGCGAGTCTGGATTGATGCGCAGCACCGATCGTTTTTCGACGGGCAGTACCCTCTCACCTATTTACGCAGAGCGAGTGCCTGCGGGCAAGGCAATGAACCCGCGGCAACACCGTCATCTACGCTGCGTTGCAGCATCCACAGTCTCTGCCCGGCACAGACCTGTGGACACCCGCAAGCCTGTTAACTAGAGTATCGATCAGTGACAACCCCGTGGATTGGCAATGACTTTGTTACGCGGCACTGTCACAAATCGGGTGTAGGCATGCCTCCGACAGGAATGATGTTGCGCCGCATTCAACTGGAACCACTCGGCGAGGCCTGGTCTCACTCAGTCTGGGGTAGCTCAGGGAGGCTGTGGTTTGAACTGTATCGACAGGCGCCGTTTTCGATGCTGCTACGGCGGCTTCACGCTGCTGGAACTCCTCGTGGTGATGGTGATCATCGGACTTCTGGCCGGTTATGTGGGGCCACGGTACTTTGCACAGATCGGCAAATCGGAGATCAAGGTCGCGCGTGCCCAGATCGACGCCTTTGAGAAGGCGCTGGATCAGTACCGGCTCGATACTGGCCGCTACCCGGCGAGCGAGCAGGGGCTGAGTGCGCTGGTAACTCGCCCGGACAACGAGCCGAAGTGGGCCGGACCGTATCTGAAAAAGTCGGTGCCAGACGATCCCTGGGGCAACAAATACGTGTATCGCTCTCCCGGAGAGCACGGAGATTTCGATCTGCTGTCCTACGGCAAGGATGGCAAGCTGGGCGGCACCGAAGAGGCCGCGGATATCACCAACTGGTAACGCAGACACTGCAGTGACAATCATCACTCGCATGAACGCGGGTCAAACGACGGAGCGCGGAACTGCATGATTGGTGGCAATAGGCCATGCGATACGTAGTCAAAGCGCTGCGCAACCCGGACGGGGTGGTGTCCGTCGTCCTTGACGCCTCCGACGATGCCGATGCCGAGCGGCAGGCGAGGTCGAGCGGACTGGCAGTGCTCTCGCTCAAGCGCTCGGCGGCCTGGAACTTCGACCTGTTCCGGCGCCGCGGACGATTTCCGCTCGCCCTGTTCACGCAGGAACTGCTCGCTCTGCTCGAAGCGGGACTGACTCTGGTGGAGGCGATCGAGGCACTCTGGGAAAAGGAAAGCCACGGGTCGACGCGTCTGGTGCTCCAGCACGTGAGCGAACGACTCAGGCAGGGCCGGACCCTGTCTCAGTCGATGCGGGAGCTTCCGCACGCTTTCCCGCCGCTCTACATTGCCACCGTGCGGGCCACCGAGCGCACCGGCGACCTGCCCGACGCGCTCAGGCGCTACGCGGCGTATGAATCGCAACTGGAGCTGGTGCGCAAGAAGGTGGTGAGCGCCTCGATCTATCCGCTGCTGCTGATGGCGGTCGGATCGCTCGTTCTTTTGTTTCTCCTCGGGTACGTCGTCCCCAGGTTCAGCGCGGTGTACGAGGAGATCCAGGGAAATCTGCCCCTGATGTCGCGCCTGCTGCTGGAACTGGGCAGGTTCCTCGATGCCAACGGGCTCGCCCTTGCCGTGGTGGCACTTGGAGCGGCGCTGCTCTGTGCCCGGCTCGCGGTCACACCCGCGGTGCGCCGCTGGGTCGGTGCGAGGTTGTGGACGATACCGGCTGTCGGCAGCCGCATGCGCCTCTATCAGCTTGCCCGCTTTTACCGCACTCTGGGCATGCTGCTGCGCGGCGGTACGCCGGTTGTTCCGGCCATCGACATGGCGTCGGGACTGCTGGCGCCGGTGCTGCAGCCCGGTCTGGCCCGCGCCCGCGAAGCGATCCGCGAAGGCCGCGCCATCTCGGAGGCGATGTCCCAGCACGGGCTCACCACGCCAGTGGCGCTGCGGATGCTGCGAGTGGGCGAGCGCAGTGGCCGGATGGACGACATGATGGACCGCATCGCGACCTTTCTGGACGACGAGATCGCCCGATGGGTCGAATGGTTCACCCGCTTGTTCGAGCCCCTGCTAATGGCGTTTATCGGCGTGGCGATCGGGGCCATCGTGGTGCTGATGTATCTGCCGGTGTTCGAGCTGGCAGGGAGTATCCAGTGAACGCAGTGAACGACGCGCACCTGCCGGAGGGCGAGAGGCTGGATGCTGCGCTGATCGAGCTGGCGCGCGCCCGGGCAAGCACGTCCAACCGCCGCGTGGTCGAGGTGCTGGAAGAGGAACTCGGGCTGCCACCGACGCAGTTCACTCTGGCGCTTGCGGGCGCGCTGAAATTTCCCGCGGCTTCGATGCAGCGGCTGCACGAGATGGCGCCGGCGTTCGATCTGCTGCCGTTCAATGAGGCTTCGGCACGGGAGTGCGTGGCTTTCCGCGATGGGCAGGGCGAGCTCGTGCTTGCCATCGGCGACCCGTTCTCGCTCGACTTGCAGGCCTGGGCGGCCGAGCGGATCGTCGAGCCGTTCTCGTTCTGCCTCGCTCACCGCGACGACATAGCCGCCTACCTGTCGCGGGTCGAGGAGGGCATGCGCGCGATGGACGGCATGGTTTCGGCCGGGGGCGCGGTGGCCGGGGGAGGCGGAACCGTCGAGGACTTGTCGCTCAAGTCGATCGGCGAGAGCTCCAGCCCGGTGGTGAAACTGGTGAATTCCACGCTTTACGACGCTCTGAAGATCGGCGCCAGCGACGTTCACATCGAGTCCACCGGTTCCGGGCTCGCAATAAAGTACCGGATCGATGGAGTGTTGAACCAGGTCGGAGCGGCGCAGGGGGCGGAATTGGCGGAGCAGATCGTCTCGCGCGTCAAGGTCATGGCCGAACTGGACATCGCCGAGCGCAGGATTCCGCAGGACGGGCGTTTCAAGGTGCGAGTCAAGGGCCGGGAGATCGACTTCCGCGTCTCGATCATGCCGTCGATCTTCGGCGAGGACGCGGTTCTGCGCATTCTCGACAAGCAGACGCTCGCCGACGAGTTCAGGGGATTGAGAGTCGACGCCCTCGGGTTCGATGCGGCCACTGTGGCCTGGTTGCGCAAGCTTGCCGCCGAGCCGTACGGGATGCTTCTGGTGACCGGACCCACCGGCAGCGGCAAAACCACCACGCTCTACGCGATATTGTCCGAGATCCATAACGGCCGAGACAAGATCATCACCATCGAGGACCCGGTCGAGTACCAGCTTCCCGGAGTTCTGCAGATCCCGGTCAACGAGAAAAAGGGCCTGACCTTTGCCCGTGGACTGCGCTCGATCCTGCGCCACGACCCCGACAAGATCATGGTGGGCGAGATCCGCGACCCGGAAACCGCGCAGATCGCCGTGCAGTCGGCGCTGACCGGGCATCTGGTATTCACCACGGTGCACGCCAACAACGTCTTCGATGTCATCGGCCGGTTCCTGCACATGGGTCTCGACCCGTACAGTTTCGTCAGCGCGCTGAACGGCGTCGCCGCGCAGCGCCTGGTGCGTATTGCCTGCACGCATTGTGCCGTTGAGGAGGAGCCGACAAGTTCCTTGCTGGCAGCATCCGGCCTGAGCCCGAAACAGATCGAAGGCTGGCGGTTCCTCGCCGGCAAGGGCTGCGGCCAATGCCGCGGCACCGGCTATCGAGGGCGCAAGGCGATCGCCGAGACGCTGATCTTGAACGACGAGATGCGCGAACTGATCAGCTTGCGCCAGCCGGTGCGCACGGTGAAGGAGGCTGCGCGCAAGCTCGGCACCCGCAGCCTGCGCGAGGCGGCGCTGGAGCTGGTGCGCCGCGGGGAAACCACGCTCGAGGAGGTCAATCGTGTCACCTTCGTGGCGTGAGCGGGTGCGCATCGCGCTGCTGCCGCATCAGGCGGCGATGGTGCGACTGGCGCATGGGCTGAATCCGCGAGTCGTCGACCGCAAGAGCATTCCGTGTCAGCCTGCTGGAGGCCGGGCGGGCTGGGCTCCCGCTGTCGAGGCGCTGCGCGAACTGCTCGCCCACCCCAACGTGGACAAGGGCGATGCGACCGTGATCCTGTCGAGCCACTTCACCCGGTACCTGGTCGCGCCCTGGAGCGCCGAGCTGGTGACCGAGTCGGAAGAACTGGAATTCGCGCGCGCCCGCTGCGTGCAGGTTCACGGCCAGGTAGCGCGCGACTGGTCGGTGGTGATGAACCCTGCGCCGCCCGGCGCCGGGCGCCTGTGCGCAGCGGTGGATCAGGCATTGATAGCCGCGGTCACGGGCGCGGTGGCTGCGTCTGCACTACGGCTGCAGTCCGTGCAGCCGGCGCTGATGGCGTTGTTCAACGAGTGGCGTCGGCGCATCGGCGACGAAGGCTGGCTGATCGTTGCAGAGCAAGGGCGCCTGCTCGTGGCGTGGATTTCGGGCGGCGAATGGCGTTCGGTACGGACCCGTCCCCTGAACGGAGCGTCGATCCCGCTCGCACCGTTGCTGCAGCAGGAGCAGCTTCTGCTTTCGGCCGGCAGCGGGCAGAAGGTGTTTCTGGCAACACTCGGTGAGGTGGGACTGGACACCGATGGACTGAGCGTCGAACGGCTTGCTGCCAGGCCGGCGCGAGCGGCGCCGGTTCGGCCCGAGGCTGGCTACGATCTGGCGATGTGCGGGGCCTGACGATGCAAGCGGTCCGCCTCGATTTCCTCCAACCCGCCCGGCGTGGGGGCAACGGTTTCGTGCTGCTTGTACTGGCGGTGGTCGCGGCATTCGCCGTGGTGTCGTCTCTGGACGGGCTGCGGAGGGAAGCCGAGCTTCTCGAGTCGCAGGCGGCGAAACTGGAGCGCACCCGGCGAGGGCTCGTTCCGGCGAATGTGCCGGTCGATGAATCGATGCAACAGGAGCTTCGCCGCGGCAATGAAGTCATCGACCAGCTCGCGCTTCCATGGGACCGGCTGTTTCGTGCGGTCGAGAGCGCGGCAACCGACCGGGTATTGTTGCGTTCCATCGCACCCGATGCGAAAGCCGGGACGGTGCAGATCAGCGCCGAGACCGCCGACCCGGAAGCGATGTTCGACTATGTGAGAAGGCTCGAGCAAGATGGCCGCCTGTCCAGGGTGTACTTGCTGCAGCATCAGCGCGAGCGGCGCAACGTCGCCCGTCCGATCCGGTTTGTGGTGAGCGCGTCGTGGATGCGACCATCGAACTAGCACTCTGGCGCTTGAAGCGCACCGTCCGGTCCATGGGCTGGCCCGCCGTGGGCGCGATCGCGCTGGCGGCGTTCGCCGCGGGCCTGTTCGTCTCGAGCGTCATGCCGTTGCAGGCCGAGATCGCGGCGCTGAAGGAGCGCGTGCGGCAGCTCGAAGCACCGGCGGCGGGCGAGCGGGCGACTCCGGCCCAGGCACAAGACCCGAGCGCACAACTGGCCGCGTTCTATGGCCGTCTTCCGCCCGCCCGGCAGGCACCGGAGGTCGTGCGCCGGCTTCACGCGCTGGCGCGCCAGGTCGGACTGGCGCTCGAGCGCGGGGAGTACCGGCCGCTGCCAGACCCGTCGGCCCGGCTGGTGCGCTACCAGATCCTGTTCCCGGTAAGAGGCACCTATCCGCAGATCAAGGACTTTCTCGCCCGCGCGCTGCGCGCCATGCCGGCGCTCGCGCTCGAGGGAGTGGGTTTCCAGCGTGACGACGATTCGCAGGCACTCGAGGCGCAGCTGCGGTTCATGGTTTTCCTGAGGGCTGATGAATGAAGCTGGATACGACTCGACGCTGGATTCTGCTGGGGGGGCTGCTGGCCGCGACCCTGGCGGCGGCCGCCTGGGTTGGTGAGCGCTCTTCGCCCGAGCCGGAGCTGGTGGGGGCCTCCGAGCCGGGCGCGAGAGCGCCTTCTTCGCCCGCGCGCGCCGACCGGCCCGGCAATCCGGAGCAGCTCAACCTCGAGAAGCTGCAGTCCCGGGATCTCGCAAGCCCGTCGACAGACCCGTTCGCCGTTCGCAAGCCACGCGCCGAGAAGCCTCGGCCGCCGGCGGCTCGTATAGTCCAACCTGCGATTGCGCCGGCGGCGCCGCCGAGCGCACCATCCGTGCCCTTCACCTACCTTGGCAAACTGGTGGAAGGCGATGAGGTCGCCGTGTTTCTCAGTCAGGGCGATCGAAACCTGGTGGTGCGCGAAGGCGAGACGATCGACTCGACGTACCGGGTGGAGCGCATCGCGGAGAGCGCGATCACGCTCACCTACCTGCCGCTCAACCAGCGCCAGACCATCGTGACTGGAGGCGCACAGTGACCCGGCGGCTCGTGGTCCTGACGTTGTTTCTGGTCGCGGGCTGCGCGACCAGCGGCGCTCTGCGCGAAGGCCGCGACCTGATCGAGCAGGGCCGCATGGAGGAAGGCATCCGCCGACTTGAGCAGGGAGTAAAGGCGAGCCCGAACGACAGCGAGCTGCGGGCCTATTACACGCGCAACCGCGACCTGTATATCAATCAGCTGGTCTACGAGGGTGAAAAGATGCGCATGCTCGGGCGCAGCGAGGAAGCGCTCGCGGCGTTCCAGCGCGTCCTGGCACTGAGTCCGGAAAACGAGCGCGCCAAGGCCGGGGTCGATGCGGTCCGCGCAGAGCAACGCCAGCAAGTCGAAGTTGCGCAGGCGCAACAGTTGTTCGACGCCGGCAAGGGTGCGGAGGCGCTGGAGAGACTTAACTCGGTGCTGGCGGAAAACCCTTCTCAGCAGGATGCGCAGGCGCTGCGCCGGCGCATCGAGGAAAGCCGGCTCAGGACGGCGACTCCCGCCCAGCAGCTCAGGCCCGAATTCAAGAAGCCGGTGACGGTCGAGTTCCGCGACGCGCCGCTGAAGAGCGTGTTCGAGGTCCTGTCGCGCGCCTCGGGAATCAACTTCGTGTTCGACCGGGATGTGCGTCCCGATCTGCGCGCAACGATATTCCTGCGCGACACCTCGATCGAGGACGCGGTGAGTTTCCTGCTGGTAACCAACCAGCTCGAGAAGAAGATTCTCAACGACAACACGATCCTGATCTACCCCAATCTGCCCAACAAGGCGCGCGACTACCAGGAGTTGATGGTCAAGAGCTTCTACCTTGCGAACGCCGACGTGAAGCAGACGCTCAACCTGATAAAGACCGTGGTCAAGACGCGGGATGTTTTCATCGACGAGCGCCTGAATCTCCTGGTGATGCGCGACACGCCGGAGGCCATCCGCCTGGCCGAGAAGCTCATCGCCGCCCAGGATCTGGCCGAACCCGAGGTCATCCTGGAGGTCGAGGTGCTCGAAGTCGGGCGCAGCAAGCTGCAGGAGCTGGGCCTTCGCTACCCGGCTCAGGTCAGCGCTGGCATCGAAGGGGCGATCGAAGGGCCGGGGCGGATCGCTCTCTCGGAATGGACCGGCGGCAGCCGCTCGGACATCGTTCGCATCAACGTCACCGATCCGGCCTTCGTGATCAATCTGAAGCGCCAGGACGGCGACACGAACATCCTGGCCAGTCCGCGCATCCGGGTGAAGAACCGGGAGAAGGCCAAGATCCACATCGGCGATCGGCTGCCGGTCATCACCACGACCTCGACCGCGAACGTCGGAGTATCCGAGTCGGTGCAATATCTGGATGTCGGGCTCAAGCTCGACGTGGAATCCAATGTCTACCTGGAGAATCAGGTGGCGATGAAAGTCGCCCTGGAGGTCAGCAACATCGTGCAGGAGATCCGTTCCCTGTCCGGCACGCTCACCTACCGGATCGGCACCCGCAACACCGCCACCGTGCTGCGCGTGGCGAACGGAGAGACCCAGGTGCTGGCCGGGCTCATCCAGGACGAGGACCGCCGGACCGCGGACAAGGTGCCCGGGCTGGCGGATCTGCCGGTGCTGGGGCGGTTGTTCACGAGCAGCAACGATACGCGCACCAAGACCGAGATCGTTCTGCTGATCACGCCCTATGTGGTTCACAACCTTGTGCGTCCGCCGCCGTCCGCGCTCGAGGTCGCCGCCGGCACCGAGGCCAGCCTCGGCGCCGCGCCCTTGCGCCTGCCGAGCGCGACAGGCGCGACCGTTCCGGTGCTGACGCGGGCGCAGCCCCCGGGTGAGGCACTGGACACGCAGGTCGGGCCGCGATCGGCACAAGCCGTATTGCTTGCGGCGCCGTCTCAGGTCCAGGCCGGGCGTGAGTTCTCCGTCGCGGTCGCCGTCCCACCGGGAATGACAAGTGTGCAGGTGGAACTGCTCTATGACGCCGCCAGACTGCTCGCACTAGGAACGGAAGGAACGCCTGGCCGGGCTCAGTTGACGGTTACCGGAACCGCGACTGTCCGTCTGCGCGCGCTGGAGGGTCAGTCCGGTCCGGCGCAACTCGGGGTTGGCAGCATTTCGGCGGGAACGACAACGGGAGGCGAGCCGGTCCAGCTTTCCGCGCCGGCGCCGGTGACGGTCAACATCGTGCCGTAAGTGCCCCAAGCGACAATCGCGAACGCAAGGCTTCCACATTCCGATTCTCCGTGTTGATGCTTTCCGCGCTTTTCTCGTCGTCTGCACCGTTGCGTCGAGTGTTGCCGCCGGTCGGCAGCCGGCTCCATGGATTCACCCTGATAGAACTGATCATCACGGTCGCGATTGTCGCCATTTTGGCCTCCGCCGTAATGCCGCTGGCGCAGCTGGGCGTGCAGCGGCACAAAGAGCAGGAACTGCGCACCGCGCTGCGCCAGATCCGCGAAGCTATCGATGCCTACAAGCAGGCGGCCGACGAGGGCCGGATCGCGAAACCCGCGGACGCATCCGGTTACCCGGCGGATCTCGAAGCGCTGGTCAAAGGGGTGGAAGACATCAGGAATCCGGACAAGCCGATGATCTATTTCCTGCGGCGAGTGCCGAGAGATCCTTTCGCCCCGGATGAACTCAAGCCCGCGGAGACCTGGGGCAAACGCTCATACGCCAGCCCGCCTGATGATCCGCGCGACGGCGAAGACGTGTTTGACGTCTACTCCAAGGCGGAAGGCGAAGGGCTGAACGGTGTGCCGTATCGAGAGTGGTAAGGCGTGAGACACAGTGAAGGCGTGAATGAGTGAATGAGTGAAGGGTGAAAAAGGCGGCGGAAGAGAAGAGGGGGATGGAAAGTGGGTGCCGGTGAAATCGGCGGGAAGACGGATCCGCGACCAATGAGCGAGCATGCATCCTGTTGCTCGCTCCACGCCTCCCTCTTCACCCCTCACGCCTCTCGCCTCACGCCTCACGGCTTTACCCTGATCGAACTGATCGTGGTCATGGCGATCATCGCGCTTCTGCTGACGATCGCGGTGCCGCGTTATTTTCACAGCACGGAGAAAGCCCGCGAGGCGGTGCTGAAGGAGAACCTGGCACAGATGCGCACTGCGATCGACCAATACTTCGCCGACCGCGGCGCCTATCCGGAGCGGCTGGAAGAGCTGGTGGAGAAGAAGTATCTGCGTCGAATCCCGGAAGACCCGATTACCGAGACCGTCACCTCCTGGGTCGCGCAGCCTCCCGAGGATGGCAAGTCTGGCGGGATATTCGACATCAGGAGCGGTGCACCGGGCACGGCGCTGGACGGGAGCAGCTACAGTGACTGGTGAGACCCGGCACCTCTCGCCTCACGCCTCTCGTCCCACCGATCATGGTTTCACCTACATCGGGCTTCTGATCCTGGTCGCGATCATCGGGGTGGGACTGGCGGGCACTGGAGTGGTGTTTCACCAGCAGGCTCAGCGCGAAAAGGAGAAACAGCTTCTCTTCGTCGGCGATCAGTTCCGCCGCGCGATCGGCCAGTACTACGAGCGCTCGCCCGGGGGCGACAGGCGATTTCCTCAATCCCTCGAAGACCTGCTTCTCGACGGACGCTACCCGGCGACGCAACGCTATCTGCGGCGCGTCTATTACGATCCGATGACGGCGAAGCCGCAGTGGGGGCTGGTACGGGGGCCGGGCAACGGGATCATGGGCGTGTACAGCCTGTCGCAAGCCAAGCCCCTGAAGACCGCCGGCTTTCCGGAACGCTACGCGGAGTTCGAAGGCAAGGAGTCCGTAGCGGAGTGGATATTCGTCTACGGCGTTTCGATTCCCACTGCCCCTGAAGGGCAGACGGGCGCCTCCCCGCAGGACTGAAGGTTCGCGCTTGTCGTCCGAAACTCAGTCCTCGGCCTGCGCGGGCTTGTGCGCGGCGGCGAGATGCTGCTGGACGTTCGGCGGCGCCTGCTCGTAATGGCTGAACTCGATGGTGTAGGAGCCCGCTCCCCCGGTGAGGGATTTCAGCCGCGAGCCGTAGCCGTTCAGTTCTGCCAGCGGCACTCGACCAGAGAGCTTGATCATCCCGCCCGACACCGAGTCGGTACCGTTCAACTGCCCGCGCCGGGAGGAAAGGTCGCCGCTGATGTCGCCCATCGACGTCTGTGGGGTGACGACTTCGATGTTCACGATCGGCTCCAGCACGATCGGCCGCGCCTTGGTGCAGGCGTCGAGGAAAGCCTTGCGGCCGGCAGCCACGAAGGCGACCTCCTTTGAGTCAACCGTGTGGCTCTTGCCGTCGTAGACGGTGACGCGCACATCCTGCACCGGATAACCCGACAGCGGCCCTGAGGTCAGCACCTGGCGTACTCCCTTCTCGACCGCGGGAATGAATTGATTGGGGATCACGCCGCCCTTGACTGCATCGACGAACTCGAAGCCTGCGCCTCTTGGCAGCGGCTCCACGCGAAGGAAGACTTCCCCGAACTGGCCGGCGCCACCGGTCTGCTTCTTGTGGCGGCTGTGGCCTTCGGCCTTGAGCGTCAGGGTTTCGCGATAGGGAATTCGTGGCGGGCGGGTCTTTAACTGCAATCCGTACTGCTTTTCCATCTTTTCGAGGGTGAGCCGCAGGTGCAGCTCACCCAGGCCTCGGATCACGGTCTCGTTCAGCACGGCATCGTGCTCGACCTTGAGGGTGGCATCCTCGGCTGCAACCTTGTGCAGCACGTCCGCGAGCTTCTGCTCGTCGCCGTGACGAGTGGCTTCGAGCGCGAGCCCGAACACCGGTTGCGGAAAGTCCAGCGGTTCGAGATGAATCTGGCTGTCCTCCTGGGAATCGTGGAGCACCGCGTCGAAATGAATGTCGTCGACTTTCGCCACCGCGCAGATGTCGCCCGGCAGCCCCCCGGTCACCTCGACGTGATTCTTCCCCTGGAGCCGGTAGAGATGGCTCACCTTGAAGGGCTTCCGGGCTTCGCCGACGAACAGCTGGGTGTTGGGGGTCACAGTGCCCTGGTGGATACGGAACACGCCGAGCTTGCCGATAAAAGGGTCGATCTCGACCTTGAAGACGTGCGCAAGCACGTGCTTTGCAGGGTCGGGCTGGGCGCGTAACGGCTGCGCATTCTCGCCTTCGCCGCGGAGGAAGTGCGGCGGGTTGCCCTCGAGCGGGCTGGGCATGAGGCGCGAGAACACGTCGAGCAGCAGATCTACTCCGGCCCCGGTTCGCGCCGAGACGAAGCAGACCGGAACGAGGTGGCCTTCCCTCAACGCACGCTCGAAGGGCTCGTGCAGCTGTTCCGGAGTGACATGGCCCTGGTCGAGGTACAGCGCCATCAACTCCTCATCCACTTCGACCACCTGGTCCACCAGCGCGGTGTGCGCCTTGGCAACTGACATCAGTTCCGATTCGCCTTCCGGCCGGAAGAAGCAGTCGATCACCTCTGCGCCGCCCTTGGCCGGCAGATTTATGGGCAGGCACTCTGAGCCGAATTCCTCCTGAATCTGGCCGAGCACAGACACGAGGTCGATGTCCTCGGCGTCGATCCGGTTGACGATGATTACCCTGCACAAATCGCGCATCTTGGCCCATTGCATCATGCGCCTGGTCATCAGCTCGACCCCGGTCTGGCTGTTGACGACCACTGCGGCGGTCTCCACCGCGGCCAGCGCCGGGATCGACTGGCCCAGGAAGTCGGTATAACCGGGCGTGTCGAGCAGGTGTACCAGGGTGTCATTGTGCACGAGGTGCGAGGCTGCGAGCTTGACAGAGTGGCCGTGGACCTTCTCTCGCGGGTCGTAGTCGCACACGGTCGTGCCCTTTTCCACCGCGCCGGTTACACCGATTGCGCCGGAGCGAACGAGAAGGGACTCGATGAGGGTGGTCTTTCCAGCGCCACCTTGCCCGACGAGGGCAATGGTGCGGATGTGCTCGGTCTCGAAGCGCGACATCGCCAATCTCCTCCCGGTTTCGTCGTATTCGGTCCCCGCAGGGTCGGGAGCCTCGGGGGTCGGTTAAGTTCGAGTATAGGCCGCGAGGCCTGAAGTGCCAAAGAGCCAGTGCGCAAAACCCTCGTCACACTGCAGCACGGTCCAAAAAATCTTGCTACGGCAATACTTTGACCCGACGAACGAATTCCAGCGTGTAGGCTTTCCTCCAGTCCGTGGCCGGTTCGAGCATTCCGGCTCCGACCATGAAATCCATCGTCTGCTTCCAGCGAGCGTCGGTCATGGCGAAAATTCCGAGCGCACGTGCATCCCCGCCGTCCACCAGGCGGTATTTCTTCATGGCGCTCACGCCATAAGCCAGCACGTCGTCCGGCATCTGCGGATTTGCTTTCTTGATGAGCTCGTTGCCCGGCGCGGGATTTCTCAGGTAACTCTTCCAGCCCTCGGCGCTTGCCCGGTAGAAGCGGGTAACAACGTCGGCCCGGTTGCGTACCGTTCGGTCGAGCGCAACCATGGTCTGTGCGTAGGGCGGATAGCCGTGTTCCGCCAGCAGAAAGACTTTGGGCTTCACGCCGCCCTTCTCGATGGTGTACGGCTCGGAGGTCGCATAGCCCTGCTGGGCAACGTTCGTGTCCACCAGGAACTGCTGAACGCTGAAGGTGTAAGGCCGCTTCTGTGCATCGCTGAAGCCGAACTTCGCCTTGAGCCATGGCCAGTAGGTGGTTTCGCTCGCCTGGCCGATCAGCAAAGTGCGGCTCCTGAGATCCTCTATTCTCTGGACGTCCGGGTGGGCGATGAGAGACACCGGATCGGACTGGAACACCGCACCGACTGTAACCACCGGCAGCTTCTGCTCTACCGCTTGCAGGGTCTGGACGTCGTAACCCATGACCATGTCTGCCTGCTCGGCAAGGAGGAGCTGCATTACGTTGACCTGGGGCCCGCCCATCTTCACCGTCGCATCGAGCCCGTGCTTGCGGTAAATGCCCTCGGCAAGCGCCTGGTAAAAACCACCGTGCTCTGCTTGCGCATACCAGTTCGTGAGAAAGACGACTTTGTCCAGGGCACGGCACGGTGCCGCCACCAAAAGCAAGACGGAGAAAAAAAAGAGAGACGGTTTGCTCTTCATGCGGAGCCTCCGGCCGATCGGCCCGGCCCCAGTTTACCGCAGGCAACCGGCGGAGAGCTCAAACACCGGGGCGCCCCTTACCGCCGCCGGGCAATGCCTGGGAGGGGCTCCGTGGCGTCGAAAGCATCGCCCCTTCGTTGCCGGCGCTTCTTGCGCGCCCTATTGCGAGGCACGATGGGTCAGGGTCTCTCTTCTATGCTTCGCGGGACAGCTCGGACTCGTGCCAGCCTCGCAGCGCCAGCCAGGACAGCAGCGAAACTGCCAGAAACAGCGCGATCCCGGCAAGCGTGATCAGCAGCAGCGCCGCAAACAGGCGCGGTATTCTCAGTTGCAGCCCGGCTTGCAGAATCTGGTATGCGAGACCTGACTCTGTGCCGCCGGTGCCGGCGACGAACTCGGCCACTACCGCACCGATCAACGCCAGTGCCGCCGACACCCGCAACCCGGCGAAGAAGTAAGGCGCTGCTCCTGGCACGCGAAGGCGAAGCAGCGTCTGCCAGCGCGACGCGCCGTACATGCGGAACAGGTCGGCAAGCCCGGGATCGACGCTTCTGAGCCCGATAGTGGTGTTCGAGATGACCGGGAATATCGCAGCCAGCGTGGCGCACAGCACCAGCGCGGCCAGCGGCTCCTTCACCCAGATGATGATGAGCGGCGCGATCGCCACGATCGGCGTGACCTGGAGGACTACAGCGTACGGGAACAGGCTCGCCTCGAGCGCGCGGCTCTGCACGAAGACGAAGGCCAGCACGCTGCCCAGCAGCACCGAGAGCAAGAGGGCGATTGCCGTGACCTTGAGCGTGACCAGCAGCGAGCGCCATAACAGGAGCCAGTCATCCATCAGGGTTTGCATCACCAGCAGCGGCGAAGGCACGATGTAGAACGGCACCTCGTTGAGCGTTACCGCGAGATGCCATGCCGACAGAAACAGCAAGCCCACCAGCAGCGGGCCGATCCATCGCAGGAATCTGCTGCGCTCGTCCCCGCTCACGGCAGCGATCCCTCGACCGCGACCTCCAGCGATCTGGAAAGCCTGGCACAGGCAGTCGCAAATACCTCGCCCGCGCGAAATGCGTCCGGGCGCGGCTGCGGAGCGTCGATCACCACCTCGTCGATTACCCGTCCCGGGCGCGGCGACATGACCAGGACACGCGACGACAGAAAAACCGCCTCGTAGATGCTGTGCGTGACAAACAGGACTGTCAGATTCTCGCGTGCGGCCAGCGAAGAGACGTCACGATCAAGGCGGTTGCGGGCGATTTCGTCGAGCGCACCGAACGGTTCGTCGAGCAAGAGCATCTGCGGGCCGGTGGCAAGCGCGCGGGCGATCGACGTCCGCATCTGCATGCCGCCGGAGAGTTCCCGCGGATAGGCGCGGTGGAAATCGCGCAGACCAACCAGTTCCAGCGCGCGTGCGGCCCTCTCCTGCGCCTGCCTGCGGTCGACGCCTGCCAGATCCAACGGCAGACGAACGTTGGAATCGACCCGTGCCCAGGGCATCAGGGTAGGGTGCTGGAATACGAAGGCAACTCTCCCCGATCGGTACGAAGGAGCGATCGATACCGACCCGGAACTCGGGGTTGTCAAGCTGGCGACCAGACGCAACAGCGTGCTCTTGCCGCAGCCGGAAGGGCCGATGAGAGTCACGACCTCGCCGTCACGCACCCGCAGGTCGATCGGCTGAAGCGCGCGTACGCCGTTGGGATAGACCTTGTCGGCGCCCCGGATCTCGATCGCAAGCGATGCATTCCCCATGCCGTCGGAAACTTGACTGGAAGGCTCGCGGATTCTAGCAAGCGCCGCGCCGACAGCCGAAACAGGGTGGCAAAAAATCCCCGGCAACCCCGTCCAAAGTTTCGTATGCTTGGCTCGTCCTACGGTCAGGAGTTCACGACATGGCGGCTCTGCACCGCGAACAACACGCGCAACACTGGATCGTGCGCTGTCTCCCGTTGACGACACTCGGCGATGCGCAGAATCTGGCGCGCAGGTACCAGGAAGGCAAGGCCTTGCGGCTCTACGTCCGCGAACGGATCCGGCTCGTAGTACCGGTGATCCTGCTCATGGTGCTCATCGGCGTTGCCTGCGCCGTGGCACCCATCGTGTATCTCGGCGACGTCCACCCGCTTCTCGCGCTCCCCGCGCTGCTGCTGGTGCCGGTGGTATTGATCGGCGGCCTTTTCGTCCAGGCGTATGTCTTCTTCTCCTGGCTCGATGGCAGGGCGCTGGCGCGGGCGCTGGGACACCGCCGCAGACAGACGCCCGGACCGGTCGCTGCGTGGCTGTCAAAGAGGGCCGGGCTGGACCTGGGGAGTTCCCCGCCTGTCCCGTGGATCCTCGCGGCAGTCGTCCTGTTCGCACCGTTGGCGATGCTCGCATCCTTTGCCTGGAAGTTCTCCCTGTTGCTGGTTGTGCTCGCCGCTCTGACCCCCTTCGTCTACGCACGGTTTGACCGCCAGCGATTCTGAGCCCTCGAAGGCCGGGTCGTTTGCGAGCGCCGCCGCCACGGGCTTGCGACCCAGGGCGGGCGGCGTTAGGCCCATGACGACCGCATAGCCTGCGTCACGCCATGCAGAAAAGGAGCGTTCGATGGCCGTACAGAACCCGTACACTGCGCCGAAGGCCAACGTTTCTGGTGCCGAAACATTCGGCGAAGTCAAGGTCTTCTCCGCCGGGGGCCGGATCGGGCGTGTACGCTACATCGGCTACACGGTTGGTCTGACGATGCTAATCGCTGCCGCGATCGGTGCGATCGCCGGCGTTGCAGGCACGGCCGGGGGTCAGTCGGCGATCCTGCCGGTCACGATAATCGGCTACGGTCTGATCATCATCGTTCAGGTATTGCTGTCGATCCAGCGCGCCCACGACTTCAACACCACCGGCTGGCTGGCGATCCTCGCGTTCATTCCGCTGGTGAACCTGCTCTTCTGGCTGATCCCCGGAACGGATGGGGAAAACCGCTTTGGCCTGAAACCGCCCCCGAACGGGGTGGGAGCAGTCCTGCTCGCTTTCATCCTGCCGCTGATCTTCGTGATCGGTATCGTTGCGGCGATCGCAATTCCTGCCTACCAGGACTACGTCGAGCGGGCGAAAGCTGCCCAGGGACAGCAGTAGCCCGGCCTCGAGACTCGCGACCAACTCGGCGGCGCTCGAGCGCCGGATTGACCGCGCGTTGGCCTCAGGATGCGGTTGCTGCCTGGGTAACCGGGGTCAGCGACCGATTCGGACTTTCAAGAACCTCGCAGTGAGCAGCGCTACGTCGTAGGGCGGAAGAAACTCTCCTCGCACGTAGCGGTCCGGGCCTATCAGGAGCAAGGAGCCAGCCCTGTCCGCGGTGCCGGATTGTCCCGGGGGGCTGAGGTCCTGCACCAGGCGGTCAAGGGTCTCGCGGGATCCGCTCGCGCCGATGAAACGCGGGTCGAAAGACGCCAGATAGTGCCCCAGCCTTTGCGGCGAGTCCTGCTCCGGGTCCAGCGATACGAACAGTACTTGCGTGATCTTGACGATTTCGGTCCCGGCGATGCGTTCGCACATTCCGGTCAGCGCAACGAGAGCCGCCGCGCACGACTGCGCACAGCCGGCGTCACCGAACAAAACGAAAGTCCAGCGGCCGTCGAGGCGCTCTTGCGTGAAGCGGCGACCGCCCTGGTCGAGCAGCGTGAAGTTGCCGACCCTCCACCCCTCCAGCTCCCGGTTCACCTGCTGCGGCCCGGCGTGATCGGCCGATGCCGGACTGACGAGCGCCCCGAGGAACACCCCAGCGACGAGTGCAGCGTGAAGAACCTGTCGCATCATCGTCAGACAGGGGCAGTCTGTACGATCGGCGCGGCGGGAGCGGACGACGCGCGGTGGTTTGCACGCAGTGAACGGCTGACGACCACCACGCTCGAGCCGGCCATGAGCGCCGCGGCGAAGATCGGTTGCAGCAACCCGAACATGGCGAGCGAGATCGCTACGAGGTTGTAGCCGAGCGCCCAGGTGAGATTGGCGCGGATCGATTCGCGCACGCTCCTGGCCAGCTGAAACAACCAAAGCAGGTTTCCCAGTGCGCGCTCGGGCAATACGACATCGGCGCTCTCGCGGGCGAGATCGGTGGCGCCGCCCACGGCGATGCCGACTGCAGCCGCGGCAAGCACCGGACCGTCGTTCAAGCCGTCGCCCACCATCGCGGCAGGCCCGTGGCGCTCGGCCCAGTCCTGTAAGACAGCGACCTTTGCTTCGGGCATCAGTTGCGAGCGCCACTCCGGGATGCCGAGCGTTGTGGCAATGCGGGCGACCACAGCTTCGCGATCTCCGCTTAGCAACAAGACCGGCGTGCCGCGCCGACGCAGCGCCGTCATTGCTTCCGCCGCTTCGGGCAGCAGACGGTCGGCAAGCGCGATAAGCCCGTGGACCCGATGGCCCCACCCGACGTACACGTGCGTGGATTCCATCGGGCCGTCCTGCAAACTTGCGGGAACCGGCCATCCCATCGCCGACATGAATTCGACCGAACCCATCGCCGCAATGTGACCGTCGACGCGCCCCGATATGCCCGCGCCGGGATGCGCCCGAACCTCGCTCGCGGCCGTTGTGTTGAGCCCACGCCCGGCTTCGGCGATCGCTTTCGCCAGTGGGTGCTCGGAGGCGCTGGCAAGTGCGGTGGCGTGCAGGAGAACCTGTTGCTCTGCAGCGTCTTGCGTTGACACCTGCAACACCTTCGGTCGCCCTTCGGTCAGCGTGCCGGTCTTGTCGAACGCAATTGCGTTGATCCGCGCCAGCCGTTCCAGCACGCTACCGCTGCGCAGCAGGATGCCACGCTGGGCGGCAATTCCGATTCCCAGCGACGTCGCCAGAGGTGCTGCCAGTCCCAGCGAACAGGGACAAGCAACCACCAGCACCGCCAGCCCGATCAGCATAGCCTGCTCGAACGGCACTCTGCCGCTCCAGAACCAGAACGTGCCGATGGCCAGCATCACTACCAGCGGAATGAACGCTGCAGCCAGCCGATCCACGGTTTCGCCCAGCAAAGTCTTGCGAGCGAGCGCGCTGCGCACGGCGCGGCTGATCTGGATCCAGCGCGTGGCGTTGCCGTCCGTGGTTGCGCGTACCACCAGCTGTCCCGCGCCATTGATGCTGCCGGCGTGCACGCTTGCGCCTGGCACCTTGACCTGCATTTCGCTCTGACCGGTGAGCACGGCTTCGTCACATTCGGACCGACCCTCCACGACCACACCGTCCACCGCAATTCGTTCGCCCGGCAGGACGCGCAGTACGGCGCCCGCCTGGATCGTGTGCACCGGCCGCATTGTGTCACTGCCGTCAATCACGGCCCTGACCTCGGCACGCTCGGCGGCGAGCATCGGCGCCAGGCTGCGCGCTGCCTGCACGCGTCCGCGCGCTTCCAGATAACGGCCCAGCGTGAACAGCACGAGTACCATGGTGACCGTATCGAAGTACACGTCTCCCGCGCCGTACCAAACCTGGTGCGCGGAATACCCGTAAGCAGCCAGCGTGCCGATGCTGACAAGCGTGTCGCTGGTGAGGCGGCCTTGGCGCGCCGCCTGCCATGCGCCCGCGACGAACGGGCCGCCGAGCACGATCACCAGCAGGGTCGTCAGGATCCATAACAGCGAATGAACCAGGTGCGCTGTCGCACCGTCCTCGACGCCGAACGTGCCCGAGTAAAGCAGCAAGCTGAACAGCATGATGTTCATGGCTATAAATGCGCCGACACCGATGCGAATGAGCAGAAGAGCCGCGTCCGGCTCCTCGCGTTCGCCATGGTGCACCTGGTAGGCGAGACAACAGCCGTAGCAGCAGAACGCGTGCTTCTCGCCATTGACTTCGCGCTCTTGCCCCAGACGACCGATGGCCAAGAGGCAATGGCTGCAGGTCGAGATCGGATTCACAGGCCGTGCAGATGCGCGCTCATCGGCAGCACGCCGCGCGCGAAGGTGATGACACCGAGCAAGATAATGAATCCGCCGGCGATGCACAGGCTGTATTGGCGCCAGTCGATCCGCACCGACAATGGATCGGCGCTGACAGCGGAATCTGCTGCGACCGCCATGGACGGCGCGGCGGGGCGCAGCCACAGGCCGATGCCACCCATTGCCAGCATCGCGGGAAAGGTCCCTAGACCGAACGCCGCCATCGTCAGCAACCCTGAAAGCGTTTCCCCGCTGGCAGCGGCCTGAGCCAGAAATGCGTACACCAATGGGCAAGGCAGGAAGCCGTTGAGCGTGCCGAGCGCCAGGGGTGCGCCCGCGCCGGGCGCCTTGACCAGTTGACGCAATGCGGAGGCGAGAATGTCACCGCCGAAACCGGGCCCACGCAGGTACCCGCCGCGGAAGAGGCCCAGGAACTGCATCCCGATGTAGACCATCAGCCCACCTGAGGCGATAGCCAGGGCCCGTTGCGCCAGGCTCGTTGCCGTTGCCTCGCCATCGTGACCGACCAGGAGCACGCCGAGAGTGCCGACCACCGCCCCGAGAAGGCAGTAAGTGGTTACTCGGCCGAGGTTGTAGATCAGGTGCCGGCGCAGGCTCGCCGCCGGGCCACGAGAATCCTTGCCCAGAACGCAAACAAACCCGCCGCACATGCCGACACAATGGACGCTCCCGGCGAGTCCGGCGAGGAAAATCAGCAGGTACTGCAGCATCGATCATCCTGAGGCAAACACCTCCGCATTGCCTCGATTCTGTGCCCGTGACGAGACTGCGCGTGGGGTGATCCTGCATCGGCGCCTGCGGCGCTCAGTGGTGGCCTTATTTGAACGCCAGATACGCCACCCACACGAAGAAGGCGACAGTCATGATGATGAAGATCCAGAAGGCGATGCCTTCAGCAAGCGTCATGGCCCCTCCTCACGAAAGCATGACTCCGAAAACGTTCAATGCCAGTTCGCTGAAGAGAAAAATCAGGTTCAAGATGGCCAGTCCCAACAGCAGTTTCGGGTACATCTGCGCCTCCTTCACCGGGTCAAGTCCAGCCCCGGCCCTAAACCACCCCAGTACGTGTAACCGTAATACAGCGCCCAGACGAACATCAGCACGTAGACGACGAGCAACCAGTAGTTGATGCGGCCATGGCGCGCTTCGATATGCCCGCCACCGTACTTTTCCGTCTGCTCGTGGTGCGGGACCTGTTGCGCCGAGGCGCCCGAATTCTTTCTGTCGTCACTCATCGTCAGCTATCTCCGCGCGATAAGCCTTGTACTTGATCGCTTCGACATCGTTGAACAAGCCCGACAACACCGCCCAAATAAACAGGAACACGGCACCCAGGCTCATCAGCAGGGCCACGAGGAATTGCAGGAAAGTAAGTTCCGCCATGATGGCTCTCCAGCCTCATTCCGGATTAGCGGCGCGTGCCGCAGGGAAGTCGAAGCCGTGCTTTTTCGCCCAGGCTTCGCCGGCGAAGCGGGTCGGTTCTTCCTTCCGGTCAAGCCTGAAGGCGTAGTGCGACTCCTCCGCGCGCAACGCGGGATCGTTAAGCGCCGCCCGATCCCTGGCGGAGATATTGATCGGCTCGCCGGTAAGCGGATCCTTGAAAGCCGACAGGGACAGCACGTAATACGAAAGCGCCCAGCGGTCCTCCTCAGACACCGAAGCGCCGTACGAGGGCATCGGCGTGCCGCTCAGGCCCGTGGTCATGGTGCGAAAGATATCCTTCACGTCCGGCCCGGACTTGAACTGACCGGTTGTGAGGTTGGCCGGCGGAATGGGAAAACCAAAATCGTCCTCGAGGCCCGGCGCCTTTTCACCGTCGCCTTTGCCCTCCTGCCCGTGGCACTCCCAGCACTTGGCCGACTTCCAGGCTTCCTGTCCGCGGGCCAGGAGTTGGGGCGAAGGCTTGGGTGGCTCGCCGATATAGATGGGCGGCTTCACTTTCTCCTCTACAAAATAGAAGTAGGGATTACCGGGGTCGCTGCGATCCGCTGAAAGCTCGTACTTGACGTACTGGATGACCGCAAGCCTGTCCTTTTCCAGGAGTTCATGCCAGGTCGGCATCGCCGTTCCGCGCACGCCGCGAGTAATGGTGCGAAGCAAATCTCCGTCGTTGGGCAGCGAGCCAGTGGGCGTGAGCCGGAATTTGAACACGCCGAGGGTGAAGTTGCGAGGCCGGTCGGTCTGCATGAACGCGGCTGCTGGGCCGTTGCCGTTGCCACTCGCGCCATGGCATCCGAGGCAGCGGCGCTCGTACACGCGCTTTCCGTAGGCGATCCATTCCTCGGAGCGCGGTATGCTCACTTGAGATGCCTCCATGCGCTGCGGCTCGAATCGGTCTCGCCACTTGCCGCGGTTGGTGCCCAGTTTCTGCAGGTAGGCAACCAGGCCGCGTAAGTCCTCGGTATCGGCGACCAGGCTCACCGTATCGCCGGAAAATTCCTTGTTAGGCGTGTAGATCACCGGATACTTGCCTCGCTCGGGCACGAAGAGCAGACCCTCTTCGTTGGGCGTGAGAAGCATGCGGGTCTTCGAGCTGAAGTCGAACAGCTTATCGGTCGCCGGGGTCCTTTCCAGCGTGCGGTCGCCCTGATCGTTCGTGACAATCTTGGCGCGATACGGCCCCTCGAACAGCGCAGTGAAGCGCGGCATGATCGAATCGGGTGTGATCGAACGCGGGTCCCAGAAGTGAGCGAGATGCCAGGCGTCGCTGTACTTGAGCCCGACCCGCGACAGATCCGGGCCGATCCGGCGCGTGGAAAACATGTGGGGCAAGTCGTAGGCGTACTCACCCGCCTGGGTGATGGGTCCCCAACGCCGCGTCTCACCGGTCACCGGCCGGACATACTGAGAGTGGCAGTACCAGCAGCCCTCCCGCGTATAGACGCGGCGGCCGCGTTGTTCGAGTGGTGTGTAGTCCGACGCTTCATGCTCCATCCACTTGAGTTCGCCCAGTTCGGTGCGCACAACCTTGGTAACCTTCGTGGTGCGAGACTGCGGCTCCAGCATCGGAAGCACGCCCTGAACGAACGCTGCGAGGCTGATGGTGCCGAATGCGCCCACCAAAGCATAAAAGCGCAATCCGTAGCGATGATGGGTTTTCACGGCACCGCTCCTCCGGGTACCGCGCCTGGAATCGGGCGGGTTGCGGTTGCAGTCGCGCGCGCCGAAAGGACGGTACGCATCAGGTTATAGACCAGCAGCGACATGCCGATGTCCATGGAGATTCCTGCCACGGTGCGCACAAGCCAGTAGGGACGGATCGCCACGAGCGAGTCCACCCACTCAGCGCCGGACATCAGGATGTAGCCCTGTTGGAGGCCGGCCAGAGTGAGGTCCAGACCCATCAGGGAAATGCCGAACGTGATGAGCCAGAACGACCAGTTGCCCAGCTTGAAAGACCACAAGGTTCTTCCGAAAAGTTTTGGAATGACGTAGATGGTGCCGCCCATGGCCCAGACCACGAAAGTGCCGAACACCGTGAGATGGGAGTGGGAAATAACGAAGTCGCTGAAATGTGTGGGCTCCTGGATCGCCCGCAGCGCCTCGGTGGAGCCTTGGAAGCACCCGACAAGGTACATGAGCGAGCCCATGATCAGGAACTTCGCAGTGAGGTTCTGTCCGAAGCTTTGCCAGCGGCCGATCATGGTGCCGAAGAAATTCTGCAGCACCGTCCACACCGGCACGATAAGCAACATGGAGGTGATGATGGCCAGCGTTTCCGCCCAGTCGGCGATCGGGCTGAAGAGATAATGGTGAATCCCGACAAAGGGATAGAACAGCGCCAGCGACCAGAAGCCCACGAGCGAAAGTTTGTGGCTATATATCGGATTGCGTACGCTGGCCGGGAGAAAGTAATAAATCAGCACATAACCGGCCGGCGTGATCCAGAGTCCGACGATGTAATGGATGAACAGTCCGTGAAAGGCAGCGCTGTTAATGCCGGTGATGCCGTAGGGCAGAATGAAACTGCCCAGAATCAGGTTCAATACCGTCCACACGAAAGCGCCGATGAGGTACCACACCGCAACGTAGAGCTGCGGCTCTCGCCGTTGCGCGATGGTGACCAGGAACTGAACCGTAATGACACTGATAACAACAAAGATGACGCTATCGATCAGAACGGGGAACTCGCCGGCCTCCAATCCCTGGTTGTAGCCGAGCAGCAGAGACACCATGCCGGCAACGAGGCCGAGATTCCACACCCACACCAGCCAGTGGCCCCATTCGCCCTTCCACACGCGCACGCCGCACAGGCGCGGCAACAGGTAGTAGCACAGTCCGATGAACAGCGTGGAGAAGGCGCCGAAGATCACGCCGTTCACGTGCAGCGGCCGAAGGCGTCCGAAGGTCAGATACTCGGAGGTGCCGAGGTAGTCGGGGTAGTTGAACAGGCTGGAGATGGTCACGCCGATGCTAGGGGTGACCATCAGCCAGAAGAGGCCCCAGTAGAGCCACTTCAGGATCAACTCCCGGTCGATCAAGGACTCGAGATCAGGGGCCGCGTCTTGGGCCGCATTCGTGCTCGCCATCTTGGCTTCTCCTCGAACCCGCTTTCAAAAGCGCAGCATGCACGCCGTCGGCGCCGGTGGCCGGCTGGCGCCGGCCACCGCGGGTGGCTGCAGCAAGCAAGGCCTGGTGCCGGTCAGTGCCTGCCGGGGTCGAGCTTCGAGTTGCGATTCGACCAGTAGATGTAGGCCTCGAAGGCCTTCATCGCGGCCCCGTTGGGATCGATCTTTTCGCCCTCGTTCGGCTTCTCGATGCACCAGTTGATCATGTCGCGCAGCGTGGCGAACTCGCTCATCTGCTCCTGGTACTTGGGAAACTCGTGGGGGTGCGTGTCGGACGTGTAGGGGTGGCACATCGCGCACGCCATCCCCGTATTGGACAGCTTCACGCCAAGCCGCTTTTCGGTTTCCGGGTCGCCGTGGAACAGGTTGTCGCCGGTCTTCACCTGTTCCATGAAGGCGTCGGTAAAGGCCTGCATCTGCTCGGCGGTATGTTTCTCCTTGTGAGCGAGCGCCTGCTCGGTGTCGGTCGCGGCGGCAAACAGCGCGGCCACTCCCGCTGCAAGGAGCGGGTAGCGAAGCATCTTGCGGGTCATGTCGTCCTCCTCCGTTTTTCGTGCAGCGCGCCGCCTAGATGCGATCCGCGATGCGCGGGCTCAGGATCTGGTTGCGATTGTCACTGGTGCCGGAATCCTCCGGCGATTCCGCGAAGACCTGCTTGCGCCACATCTTGTACTCGTTATCCACGCGTCCCCCGGCATTCGTGGACAACGTGCTCCAGCCCACGCCGTCGAAATGATCGCCCGGATCGGCCCGGATCATTGCCTTTGTCAGGGTGGGCACGCCTTCGGGTGCGTAAGGCCATGGCCAGGAAGTGGCGAGCATGCCGATAGAGCGCAGCTTGCCGATCTCGTTATAGAGCACCTGGTGGGTGTGGCCGTGAATGTTGGTGACGTTGGTGTAAGGCGAGAGAATCTCGTGCACCTGGAGCCAGTCACGGACCCAGAAATTCCACGGCGGGTAGTACTCGTAGAGCGGGTTATGGCTGAAGATGATCACCGGGTCGCTCTTGGGCCAGCTGGCGAGCGTGCTGTTGAGCCACTTGAGCTGCTCCATCCCTAGCCCTGCCCAGGCTCCGCCCAGCGTGCCGTCAAGAGTCGCCATGTGACCCATGCGCTCCTTCGCGGTCATCTTGCGCGCTGTCCAGAAGTCGTCGGCGCGGCTCACCGTGTCCAGCCCGATGAAACGCACCCCCTTGTGATCGAAAGTCCAGGGTGACTTGCCGAACATCCTGTTCCAGGTGGCGCCCATGTCCAGATACCAGTCGTGCTCGCCCGGGATGAAGACCTTGCGGATCTTCACTTCCTTGAGCAGATCGGCGCCAACCTGCAGTTCCACGGGGTCACCCAGTTGCGCGAGGTCCCCGCCGAAGATAAGAAAGTCCGCCGCCGGGCGCATCGCCTGCACCTCCTGAAACGCGCGCACGGTCTTCTCCACGAAGCGGGAATTCACCTGTCTGGGGTAGAGGTGAGTGTCGGAGACCCAGGCGAACTTGAACGCCTCGGCTCCGAAAGCCAGGTCGATCGTGTTGAGCAGAGGAAACCATCCGTAGGTCGCCGCGCCCGCCGCGCCCATCAGCAGAGACTTGTGGAGAAAGGTGCGGCGGGTAATCGATGTACCCGTCGCGGGACGATCTTGCACTGCTCGCTGCTTGTCTTCCATTTCACGCCCTATCCGCTTGCGTTCGCTCATTTTGCTTTCCTCCTTGCGTCTTGGGACCGACCGCTACTTCTTTTTCAGCTCGATGGAGAGCTTTACCGTGTCGCCGCCCTTCACCGTTACCGCTGTCTCGGTGTCGCCGAGAAAATGCTGAGAGGTCACGAGGACATAATCGCCGGGCGGAATGTCCGTGATCCTGAAGCCCCCGTCTTTTCCGGTAAGGGTGTAGTAGGGACTGTCGGCTACGAAGATGTGCGCCAGCATCCAACCGTGGGCATCGCATTCGACCCGCACCAGTCCCGGCCTGGGCAGTTCCGCCGGGAACTTCGTGTTCTTGTCAGGCAGCGCCAGATTGAAAGCGGTACGTCTGCCGTAGAACCCGTGGGTGTTGTGGAGCACCGGATCGGAGTTGTGGACGTCGATCACCCCGGTGCGAACGACCTGCAGGGCGGGCTCGAAGCGGCAGTCCTTGTTGTCGATGACGGGTGTCTTGTCCTGTTTGCCCCAGGGCTTGCCCTTCGAAACATTCTTGAGATAGACGACTGCGTCCTGCACACCTTTGTCTGCCCCGATGAGAACCTGCGGTTCGTCGCGGGGACCGCCGCACACCTCTCTGTCCTTTGTGGGAATGATCTTCTTTGTCGGGACGCTGCCCTGGAAGACAACCTTGCCTTCGATGCCGCCGCCGCCGCTAACAGGCACTACTTCGTAGGACAGAGCGGAAGCGGCAAAAAGCAGCAACGCCACTGCGGGGGCAGAGACCGCCCTGAACACACATGCTCTCATCGACAGTCTCCTCTTGGGTGCGCGGAGCTTCGAATCGCGCGGCCCTCGGGCCGCACATTGCGACTCCATGCCTTCACGACTCGCACTCCAGTGTTGCTCGCCATGAAACAGCATTCTTGTAAGTTCTCAAATTCAATGTTTGAATAATGGATATCGAAACGGACATGGTGATGCGAGGCTGAATAACAAGTATTCATATCGGCAATAGCCAATACCCAGGACACGATCAGCCGTACGGCAGACGGGAGGAGATATGACGCTGAAGGAACTACGCTATTTGGTCGCTTTGGCGGATCAAGGGCGTTTCGTTCGGGCTGCCGAGGCTTGTCACGTGGGACAGCCGACACTGAGCACGCAACTGAGGAAACTGGAGGATTATCTCGGCGTCACGCTGTTCGAGCGCAACAAGCATCATCTACTGCCAACATCGATCGGCGAGGAAATCATCGAGCGGGCGAGGAAGGCTCTGAGCGTCGTCGACCAGATCCGTGAATTGGCCCGCCAGGGGCACGACCCGATGAACGGCTCGTTGCGCCTTGGGGTCATTCCCACGCTCGGACCGTACTTTGTGCCCGGTCTTTTGCCGACCCTACGCGAATCGTGTCCGCGGTTGCGCTTGTTCTTGCGGGAGGACCTGACTGCCAATCTTCTCGAACAACTGCGTCAAGGACGAGTTGACGCGCTGCTCTTGGCTTTGCCCATCCAGGGCGAGAACATCGAGGTGAAACCGCTATTTCGTGAACCCTTTACCGTGGCGCTGCCATCGGGTCACGCGCTGGCAAGGAAGAAGCAGATCGGAGAGAGTGAGCTCGCTGGACAACTGGTACTCCTGCTCGAGGAAGGACACTGCCTGCGCGATCAGGCGCTTGCCATCTGCGGTTCCGATGCCTGGTCGCAGCGGGAAGAACTAAAAGGCACGAGTCTCGAGATGTTGCGGCAGATGGTGGCCGCGGGAGTCGGTTGCACACTGCTTCCGGCACTGGCTGCCGCGCCGGGCGTGGGATCGGTAGGCGACGGACAGGTGCAAGTTCGTCCCTTTGCGTCGCCCGCGCCAGCGCGCACGATCGGGCTCGCGTGGCGTCGTCGGTACCCGTTGTATGGGACGGTAAAGCGTCTCGCCGAACTTATTCTGTCTCATCTCCCGCCATCGGTGGAAGCTATTCCGGATCCCGCGAAGTCTGCATCAGCGAAAACCGCCCAGGCAGCCTAACGGCGCGATAGACTCCACCGGTTGTTGTGAGATCGGGCTGGGGCGATGCCGGCTGGCGTTGAGCGCTGCTCAATCGGGCTCGGCGAGAAGGGGGATTACGACGTCGCGGAAGTAGAGCGGCGTCTTGCCGCCCCACTGCTTCGAACGCAGTATTCCCTTGCGGTCGACGACGAACGCGGTCGGAGTGCGATAGCCTGCACCGAATCCGTTCTCGGCCAAATCCTGGAGCATGATCCCTTTCAAGTTGTAAAGTCCGACCATTCGTTCCACCCTGCCGCGGTCGTCGGCGCGGTCCACTCCGATCACGATGACTGCAAAGCCGCGATCACGATTCTCCTCGAGGAAGGTCTCGACGTTGCCGATCTCGTAGGCGCAATGCTTGCAGTAGCTGGAGAAGTAGTTGATGAGAACAACTTGTCCGCGCATTCGCGCAAGATCGAACTGTTCCCCGGAGAAAAGAGTGCCCTTGAGAGCAGGCGCGAGTGTGTCGACTTCCGGCGCCGCGATGGAGGACGTTGCGGGAAAGAGTGCCAACAGCACCAGCAGGAGTCGCAGCATAATCGGTTTAATCCTGGGCAAGTTAAAACAGTACCATTCGCGATATCGTATCCTGAAACTGGCGCCGGACCGCGCCGGGGAGGGGTGGGACCATGCTATCTATCGAAGACTGCATCGCGCTTTCGGAGCTGACCGAGGCCGAAGTCGAGGCGATTGCGCGGCATGAGCACATTCCGCAGATTGCGGCAGCCGAGATGGGGAACTACCTGATCCAGTCTCCCAACGGAGAGATGCGTTTGCGGGCAATGATCGTGGACGATATCCGGCAGGCGCAGGCGGGCGGAGACCAATCCCGCGTGCTCGCGCTCAAGCTGGTGTGCAGAAATTACCTCGAGTCGCATCCTCTTGCCGAGCGGCGCGCGCAGCCGCGAGACAGGGGGTAAGGCCGTCGTAAGTCGGGATAGCCTTGCGATAGGCGCGCGCGTCGAAAAAGCGAGGCGGGCTCTGCTTCAGCGCCCCCGCAGCGGTGAGCGTCAGGCGGCGTCGGCGGCCTTGAGCAGGCCTTTCGCCAGCAGCGACCTGAACATCTGGTAGGTCTCGGCGATCCCTTCTTCCAGCGGCACCTGGCCGTAGTCACCGAGGTAGTTGCGCAGCGGCGCATCGGGGAGATTCATCGGGAACGGCAGCGGGCTGCCTGCCGCTGTCACTCCGTTGCCCGGAGCGACCCGCCTCAGGATCTCGAGCGACTTCTCCACGCTGGAGGGGGCACCGTTGATGTCGAATACTGCGGCTTCGGCTCTCGGCCTGGCGACGGCCTTGATGAAGGCGCTGGCGACTTCGCCCGCGTGCAGCCACGATACGGGTCCTGTGAACGGAATCGAGTACGGCAGGCCGGCCGCGGCGGCGAGAATTGCGACAGTGGTTTTCGAGGACATCCCTTGGTCGCGTCCGACGCCATAAACTACCCCAGGCCGCAGGCCGACGCTGCCCAGCTGCCAGTCCTGCATGTAGACCCGCGCGGTCTGCTCGTTGCAGTGCTTGTACGCTCCGTACAGCGTGGGCATGGTGTGAGCATCGAGCACGCCGTGAGCCGCAATCGAACTGGCGTACGTCAAGCGCCTGACGCGGAGCTTGCGTGCCGCCTCGAAGACGTTGACCGTTCCCACCACGTTGACACGTGCGCCGCCGACCGGATCCGCCTTGCAGAAAGGCACCTGCAGCGCCGCGAGGTGAATGATCGCCTTGGCGCCGCTCGCCTGCACAGCCTGCATGACGGCCGCCGGATCGGCGATGTCTCCGACGAGCCACGTGACCAGCGCCATCTCGGACTCGGCCATCAGCAATTTCGAACGGCGCTTGTCCGCCGAGAGGTCGAAGGCGACCGTTGGCACCCCGGCATCGACCAGCAACGCCAGCGTCCAGCTGCCGATGCATCCGCCCGCCCCGGTCACCAGCACCGGCCCATCGAAGTCCTTCGGATTGATCCTGAATCTGCTGAACATGCGTGTTGGCTCTTTCTTCTGATCTTATCCCGCAGCCATGTCCCGCGTCATGCTCGGGGAGGATTCGACTGACGGCTTGCCGGAGGCAGGGTCATGGGCAGCATCGGATTCGCCGCCCATTCGGTGAGTGAGGCATCGTAGACCTTGACGTCGTCCCGGCCAAGAATCGCCAGCGCCAGGGCGACGCTGGTTGCAGCGATTCCGCCGCCGCAGTAGGTGATCACGCGCGCTTTGTCCAGCGCGGGGGTGAACAGCTTGCGCAGTTCATCCGTGCTTTTGAACGTGTTGTCGGGGTTGAGATGGTGAACGGCCGGAATGTTGATGCTTCCGGTGATATGGCCGCGACGCCCGTAGTGCACGCCGCCGGTTCCCGCGTGCTGCTCGGGACGCAGTGCGTTTACGGTGCAGGTTTCCACGGTCCCGATGGCACCGAGAACATCGTTCTTGTCCGCAACCAGTTCTCGGCGCATTCCCCGATCGGTAAAGCGTCCCCGGCTGACCGGCTTCGCCGGACCGGATTCAAGTGCGCGGCCTTCGGCTCGCCACTTCTGGAACCCGCCGTCCAGCACAGCGGCGTTGTCATGGCCGAACACCCGCAGCATCCACCACAATCGCGTGGCCCACCAGTGATTGGCGGTCGAATAGCACACCACCAAGTCGTCGTCGCTAACGCCGAGCCGCGACATGGCCCCGGCAAAATGCGCCGCTTCGGGCAGCATGAAATGCAGCCTGGGGTGAGGCTCAGAAACGTCATGATCGATGTCGAGGAAAACAGCTCCAGGTATCCGGGCCTTCTCGAAATCCTCCAGTCCCGGCACGACATCGTAAAGGGAGAAGTCGGGCCGGGGCGGCAGGTGCGTAGTGCAATCGATCACCCGGACGGCAGGTTCTGAAAGATGCTTTGAGAGCCATTCGGTGCTTACAAGAAATCGCGGGTAGCCCGGCTTCATGGCGGCGCCAACGGCAAAAGGCTCAGAAGTAACCGCGTACCGTCGCGAAGAAGAACTGCCCGCCCACGTCCAGGTCGTTGGCTATGTAGGGTTCGAAGTTCGCGTCGACTTTGAGCCAGCGATATTCAAGGCCCAGTGAAATGCGCTTCGACACGAACACGTCGACTCCCAGAAGCGCCTGGATTCCCAGATTGGTGTCGTTCACGTCAATGTCCCCGGAGATACCCTCCACGTTCAGGTTGGTGGTGTACAGGCCAAGTCCGGCTCCGGCGAAAAGATCCATGCTGTCGAGCGGGAGGATGAACTTCACCTGGCCGCCAACCCCGACCGTTTGCAGATCGGTACGTGCCGCTGCCCCAGGTAGCACGCCCGAGATCGAAGCTGGCGTGGCAAAGTCCTGCAGCCAGTGCATGGCAGTGGCTTCGACCGCGATATTCGGCGATGCGCGGTAACCGCCTGAAAAGAAACTTGCGAATTCCGGGTCCTGGCCGCTGATCTGGGCATTGTCTTCGGCGGCAAAGCCGCCAAGGCCGCCACCGATGTACCAACGGCCGGCTTGTCGCTCTCCGGCCTGAGCAGCAGCTCCGGCAGGAAGCAGGCACGCCAGAGTTGCAAGAGTCAGCAGGATGTTGCGGATCTGAATATTCATGGCAGCCCTCTCGAAAAAGCCGCGTCTCGGCGGTTCGATCGGATCACGTCCGCCTGGCCGAGGCCGGCAGGCACCGACCTGAGCGGACGGCACCCGGATTCGGGTTCACGGGGCGGCGGACCTCCGAAAACCCTTTGTTTTGTTGATGTTGCGAAGGCTACCAGAAATCCGGCAGGTCGATAGTTCAAAACACTTTCACCCCACCCCGCGAATGTTGCATGATTGAGCGGTTCGCGGACATCCCGTCTGCATAGCCGGGCCGGGTTTCAAAATGGACAACGACACCGCTTACTTCGAATCGCTTTACAACAACCGCGCTGCCGTCCCCGACTTCCAGCAGTACTTCGACCGCTGGGCCGAAAGATCCGCCGAGGCGCGCCGTTCGATGAACTGCGAGATCGACGTGCCTTACGGCGACGACATCATGGAAACGATGGACGTGTTTCTTCCCAGAGGCGAGTCGAAAGCGATCCTGATGTTCATCCACGGCGGCTACTGGCGCTCCCTGGACAAGCGGGACCACTCCTTTGTTGCTGTGCCTTTCGTCAATGCCGGCGTGACGGTGGCCGCGATCAACTACTCGCTGTGCCCGAGCGTGTCGATGGAGCATATCGTCAAGCAGGTGGTGGCGGCCGGCGCCTTCCTCTACAAGAACGCTGCCGATTTCGAGGCTCCGCGCAAGCGCATGTTCGTGTCAGGCCACTCCGCAGGGGGCCATCTGACCGCGATGGCGCTCGCCTGCCTGTGGAAACTGGCGGCGCCGGGTTTGCCGCAAAAGGTCTTTCAGGGCGGGCTGTCGATAAGTGGACTCTACGATCTGACGCCGCTGACGAGAGTACCCTTCCTCAACGTCGATCTGAGGCTAAGCGAGCAATCCGCGGTGAAACTGAGCCCGGCGTTCATGGCGCCACCGACCAACGCGCCGCTTCATATCGCGGTTGGCGGGCAGGAGATCGGGGGATTCAAGGACCAGCACCGAATCATTGCCCAGTCTTGGCGCAGGGTCATCGGAGAGGACGTTCCCAATCCGCAGGACAATCACTTCAGCATTCTGGACAGCCTGGCAAGGCCGGAGTCCGACCTGTGCAGGGGTGCCCTGCGCATGATGGGCGTTTAAGGCCATCCCCGCGACCGGGGGCGCCTTCCCCCGCCGTCCAGACACGGCAACGAAAGAACGCGCTTTCTTTCCGCCCGTCTTGCTGGTTAAATATACAGCATGCCGCTCAAGACCGTCTCAGGCGACCATGGCGCGGTCCATAAGGGCCGGGGAGCCGGCCTCAACGTCGAAGGTCGCTTCGAATCCGTCGTGCGCGAGCCGGTCGATGAGGGCTGGGGGGTGAGCGATGAAGCAGACCCGGCGAGGCCGAAGACGGTCATCGCCGCAGAGCGGGCGAAGAGTATCGTTTCCAGCAATCGGTCACCCGACATACCGTTCACGCACTCGATCAATCCGTATCGGGGCTGCGAGCACGGCTGTATCTACTGTTACGCCCGCCCGACCCACGCCTACTTGAACCTGTCGCCCGGGCTTGATTTCGAGACCCGGATCTTTGCCAAGGTCAATGCGGCGGAGTTGCTGCGCCGCGAACTGGCGAGGCCGGGATATCGATGCGATACGATCTCGATCGGCGCCAACACCGATCCCTACCAGCCGGCGGAGCGCGAATGGAAGGTGACCCGGTCGATCCTGGAAGTTGTGTCCGACTGCAGCCAACCTGTCGGGATCGTGACCAAGAATGCGCTGGTCGAACGCGACCTCGATATTCTTGCGCCGATGGCGCGCCGCAATCTTGCCGCGGTCTTCATCTCCGTCACTACACTCGATCACGAAATCGCACGGCGGATGGAGCCCCGGGCCTCGGCGCCTGCGCGGCGAATCGAGGCGATCCGGCGCCTGTCGCGGGCAGGCGTGCCGGTAGGCGTGATGGTCGCCCCGGTAGTTCCGTTTCTCACCGATTCCGGGATAGAGCGGGTGCTGGAGGCGGCTCGCGATGCGGGGGCCACGCAGGCGGGCTACATCCTGATGCGATTGCCTTACGAGGTGAAAGACCTGTTCAAGGACTGGCTCGACGAGCACTTCCCGCTGAAGGCGGCGCATGTCATGAGTCGCGTAAAAGCGATGCGAGACGGCCGCGAAAACGACCCGAACTTCGGCTCACGCATGCGCGGCACGGGTGAGTTTGCCGCGGTGCTGCGCCTGCGGTTCGAGAGCGCCTGCAGGCGCCTGCAATTGAACAAGAACCGCCGGGGACTCGATTGCTCGCAGTTCCGAGCCCCCAGGTTTGACGGCCAGGCGGACCTGTTCTGACCTGTTGGGCGATATGCTCGACTCCCCCGGCACCGGTCGTGCTGACGGGTCCAGGCCATCATGAATCGCTTGCGATATTCTCGAAGTCGGACGAGGTGAAGGGGTGGTGAAAGTCTACTCGGCGCCGACGCTGCCCGATGCGCATCTGATTGCTGCACTGCTCGCTCAGGAAGGAATCGAGGCGCGGGTGTTCAACGAGAACGCGCAGGGCGGCCTTGGAGAGATACCGTTCATCCATGCCTGGCCGGAGGTATGGGTGATCGACGAGCGCCACGTTGAGCGCGCGCGGCAGGTGATCCGGGCGCTGGAGCGAACCGACACCCGCTCGCAGGTGGTGTGCGCGGCATGCGGAGAGGCAAATCCGTCGAACTTTCAGCTCTGCTGGAACTGCGGTGGCCAGATTTGACCACGATCCCCTGGTCGCTCGCCGCGCGGCGCTGTACAGCATCGGCGGAGCGATGCTGTCGCTGGCGGGCTTCGCCGCATCCGCAGACGGCAAGATGAACACCTGTCTGTATGTCGACGAAGGTCTGGCCAAGTACGGATTCCCCGAGGGGCATCCGCTCGGGATCGACCGGCAGGGTGCGTTCCTCCGGGAGGCCAACTTGCAATCGCTGGTCGAGAAAGTCCACCTTCGCGGCGGGCGCCCGGGCACCCGCGAAGAGATCGAACGTTTCCACACCCGGGAATACGCTGCGATGGTCTCCGGCGCCGAGAAGCGCGGCCTGGAGTTGCTCGACCTGGGCGACACCCCGGTGTATCCCGGCGTCTATGAGACCTCGGTCTACGTAGTCGGTGCGGCGCTTGAGGGGCTGAAGGAAGTCATGGCGGGCGCCTGCCGACGGACCCTGCAGCCCATCGGCGGATTGCATCACGCGGGGCGCGGCCACGCAGCGGGCTTCTGTGTCTTCAATGACCTCGGGGTGGTGATCGAGACTCTACGACGACAGTACGGTGTGAAACGGGTGGGCTACGTCGACATCGATGTGCACTTCGGCGACGGAGTGTACTACGCGTTCGAGGAAGATCCGGAGTTGATCCTCGCGGACATTCACCAGGACGGCCGGACGCTGTATCCCGGCGGCGGGCATGCCCACGAGACAGGCAAGGGCGAGGCCCGAGGCACCAAACTGAACATTCCGCTTAAGCCGTATTCCGGAGACCGGGAGTTCATGGATGCCTGGGAGCGGGTCGAGGCGCACTTACAGTCGTACCGCCCGGAGTTCATCGTCTTCCAGTGCGGAGCGGACGGACTGAAAGGCGATCCGCTGGCAAGCCTGGAGTATTCGCCGGCGGTGCATGCCCACGCCGCGAAACGGTTGCGCGCGCTGGCCGAGAAGCATTCTCGCGGCAGGATCATGGCGTTCGGCGGCGGCGGCTACAACCGGCTCAACCTGGGCCGCGCGTGGTCGGCTGTACTGGCCGCTTTCGCGGCCTGACTGAAACGAAAGCCTCAACCAGCGCCGAGGCGCCACGGAAGGGCTGCTCCTTGGAGTCGACCGGCTCTTGTCTGAGTCAGCGCTCGAGCGCTGACCATTCCAGTACCTTGTCGAGCAAGACGTTCCCGCCGCACAGCACGACCACCACGTTCTCGCCGGAGCGGACTTTGATCTTTCCTGTCGTGAGGGCGGCGACCGAACAGGAAGCCGCCGGCTCTACCAGGAGCTTTTCTTCGCGCAGAAGTTCCAGCAGCGACCCGATAGCCTCGGCGTCGGGCACGACCGCAAGTTCGGATACGTAGCGCGAGACGATCTGGAACTGTGCCGAACCGGTCCTGCGCGCGCCGAGGGTCTCGGCAATGGATGTAATCGCCGCAAGTTCCACGATCCGGCCTGCGGCTACGCTGCGGTACATCGAGTCCGCGCCCTCGGTTTCCACGCCTGCGACCCGCGCACCGGGCAGGTAGTGCCGCGCCCCGGAAACAACCCCGGAGATCAGTCCGCCGCCACCGATCGAGACCACGATGAGATTCGCGGACGGCATCTGCTCAGCGATCTCGGCCGCGATCGTCGCCTGGCCTGCCATGACCTCCGGGTCATCGAACGGGTGGAGGTAGCTGCGTGCCGACTCCGAGGCCACAGTTTGCGCGAGCGCGTTGGCTTCGTCCCATGCTTCGCCCTGAATCACGATCTCCGGTCCGAGGCGGCGCAGCGGTGCCAGTTTGGCCTCGGTCGCCGATTCAGGGAGATAAACGGTGGCAGGAATGCCAAGCGCTCTCGCCGCGTACGCCACCGCCAGACCGTGATTGCCGCCTGAAGCGGTGACCAGCCCGCGCTGCCTCTTTTCGCGGCTCAACTGCGAAATCGCGTTGAACGCGCCGCGCACCTTGAAGGAGTGAGTAGGCTGCAGAGTTTCCAGTTTGAAATAGACGTTGGCACCCACTCGGCCGGAGAAATGCTCTGACCGAAGCAAGGGTGTGACGGCGAGATGACCGCGGATCCGCTCGCGCGCCGCAACGATGCGGGACTTGTCCACTAGCATGCGGAAAAGAAAACGGCCGCGGGTTGCGGCGGCCGTATTCTAGCGGTTAAGGGCCGGCTTGTTCGCCGGCTGGGCGGTCTAGCTTGCGCTCTGGAATGCCGTGAGGGCACCGATCTGCGCGCTGCTGGAGCGGCACGAGCTGGGCACCATCACCGAGATGTCGTTCGCGTTGGCGGGGTCCGGGCCGCAATCCCACAGTGCCACATAGTCTCCGGGCAGCACGGTCGCCGAACGATTGACGTCCGGCCATGGCCGCATCACGATCCCCTGGCCGTCGACCAGGGTGTTGATGTTGCGCAGAACGACGCGCACGCCGCCCTCAGCGCTGGTCTCGATCGACTCGACATACTGCGAGTAGGATGGCGCGCCGCTGGACGACTCGCAGCCCCATTGGCCAGCAGCCGGCAGAACACTGGCCGACTGGACGTTCTCCGATATCGTTGCCCGGCAGGCGCTGGCCGCGAACAGCGCTTCCGAGATTTTCGCCCGTGCCGCGTAGTTCCGATAAGCGGGCATGGCTACGGCTGCAAGAATACCGATGATCGTGACGACGATCATCAGCTCGATCAAGGTGAAACCGCTGTGTGCTTGCCGCATGTCCGGTCCCGAAAGTCGTTCGAATACTCGGCCCAAAGCGCTGCTGCGGCCGGAAGATCCTGGTTACATCCGGCAAGGCATGTGCCAACGGCGTATCGCCTCGATTGGGATCACCTCATCGCTGGCTGGCTTCTGAAAATACGTTCATAAACAATATGATAAGGAGCATTCCTGGAGCCGGCTCCGGAGGTGCAGATGCGGCCCAGAAGGCGCGGCGGGAAATCCTGACTACAGGAGCAGTGACCAATCAGGGCTGCTTCGCTCGCTTCGCGTCGCGACGATGGCGGCGCGGCCGCCAACGTGCCACGTCAGGCCGGCACAGCCGGTAGACCAGCAAGCGCCATGGCCAATTCCTTCTCGTCGTACGACTGGTCGGTGAGCTTGCCCGAGAAGTAGTCCGTGTATGCCTGCATGTCGAAATGGCCGTGGCCGCAGAGATTGAAAAGGATCGTACGCGCCTTGCCTTCCCGTTTGCAGGCCAGAGCTTCGTCGAAAACCGCTTTCACGGCGTGATTGGCCTCGGGCGCCGGGACGATGCCTTCTGCTCGGGCGAAGGCAACACCGGCTTCAAAGACCTCTTTCTGCTTGTAGGCCCGGGCTTCGATCAGGCCGAGCTGTTTGACATGGGAAACCAGCGGAGCCATTCCGTGGTATCGCAGCCCGCCGGCGTGAACCGCAGGCGGAATGAAAGCCGAGCCGAGTGTGTGCATCCTGACCAGCGGGGTCAGATGGCCGGTGTCGCCGAAATCGTAGGCGTACTGTCCTTTTGTGAGGCTGGGGCAAGCCGCCGGCTCCACAGCGATGATGCGGATTTTCCTGCCGCCGCGAAGCTGGGCCCCGAGAAACGGGAAGGCGATACCTGCGAAGTTCGAGCCGCCGCCGGTGCAGCCGATGATGACATCCGGGTGGTCGCCTGCCATCTCCATCTGCCTGATCGCTTCCTGTCCGACCACGGTTTGATGCATCAGCACATGATTGAGCACGCTGCCCAGCGCGTACTTGGTGTCATCTCGCGTGGCGGCGACTTCTACCGCCTCGGAAATCGCGATGCCGAGCGAGCCAGTGCTGTCGGGGCTCTTGGCCAGGATCGCACGGCCGACGCCGGTCTCCATCGAGGGGCTGGCGATGCAGCGCGCACCGTAGGTCTCCATCAATGCCCGTCGGTACGGCTTCTGCTGGTACGAAACCTTGACCATGAATACCTGTATCTCGATTCCGAACAGCGCGCCGGCGAAGGCCAGGGCGGATCCCCACTGTCCGGCGCCGGTCTCGGTGGATATCTTCTTGATGCCTGCTTCGCGGTTGTAGAACGCCTGCGCAACGGCGGTATTCGGTTTATGGCTGCCGGCCGGGCTGACCCCCTCGTACTTGTAGTAGACCTTGGCCGGGGTATCGAGCGCCTTCTCCAGGCGGCGTGCGCGGTACAGCGGACTGGGGCGCCATTGCTTGTAGATTTCCCGCACCGGAGCGGGAATCGGCACCTCGCGCTCGGATGTGACCTCCTGCTGGATAAGGGCCATTGGAAACAACGGAGCGAGATCGTCCGGCCCGATCGGTTTCAGCGTTCCAGGGTGCAGGGGCGGCGGCGGTGGCGAAGGCAGGTCCGCCATCAGGTTGTACCAGGACTTCGGAATCTGCTCCTCCGGGAGCAGGTACTTGATGGTCTCCGCCATGCGTCCTCCCAGCCGTACTCGTTTTGGTAGCAGGTTCAGGGTAGCAGAAACGCGCGGCGTCAGGCGGCACTGGCACTGCGGCAGGCGCAGCCACAGCAACACACGTTGCGGCGTGCCGATCGTGACGCGCACCACTTTAAAGCGGAACTGACTCGGTGCGCACCATGCGGACGCGGTTCCCGCCGTGTTCGCGCCGCGCCGTGCCGTCGTGCGCCCCGAATCAGCCGGTTGCCCCCGCTGGCACACGCGTTGCTGATCGACCCCCATTCGCAGCCTACACGGTTGAGCCCGTTTACCGTCGTCACCCGCGAAGAATGAGCCTCGCGCGCTACATAAGGCAGATTGTCCAAGGCACCGGAAGCGTGAACGATCTTCCGGAACCGGAAGCGCACGACCTCTATGCCGCAGTGCTTGACGGCGGCGCTTCGGAGCTGGAAACGGGCGCTATGCTCGCGGCGCTGCGTCTTAAGGGCGAGACGCACACCGAGCTTCTTGGTTTCTACCGGGCGATGAGCGATCGGGTCCACGCGCTCAAGGTCTCGTCCGCGACGCCAAGGCCGCTGGTGTTCGCGACTTACGGCGGCGGGCGCAACGAACCCAATCTGCTGGCCTTGCTTCCGCTGATGCTCCAGCGTCTGGGCATTCCGGTGCTGCTGCATGGCACGCTGGAGGGAGGTGACCGAGTGGCGAGCGTTTACATCCTTCGTCACTTGGGAATCCTTCCTTGCGTCACACTCGCGCAAGCCCAGAAGGCGATGGACCAGGACGGGCTTGCCTTTGTCCCCACGGCCGTTCTGTGCCCGGCGCTCGCCGCGCAGCTGGCGCTGCGCAGCCGGCTGGGGTTCCGAAACACGGCTCACACGCTCGCCAAGGTGATCAACCCGTTTCAGCAACGTAGCGTGCAGGTGGCTAGCGCCACGCGGTGCGAGCAGTTTTCCCGCCTGGAAGCATTGCTGTCGGCGACCGGCGTTGAGGCATTGCTGTTGAAAGGCACCGAAGGTGAGCCCTTCGCCAACCCACGCCAGCGACCGCGAATGCTGTATTTCAAGGATGGGGTGAGGCGCACGCTGTTCGACGAGGAACCGGTTTCCTGTCGCGGGTCGGTCAGTCTGCCGGCAGCGGTAGACGCTGCCGCGACAGCGGCCTGGATCAGGCTCGCAGTCAACGGCCGGGTGCCGGTTCCTCATCCTCTGGTGAACCAGTTCGCCTGCTGCCTGTTCGCCAGCGGCTACACCGAGGACATGAACCAGGCAAAGGCGATCGCTGCCGTGGAAGCCGGCGGACTTGCGCCTCGGCCGGTCGATGACGTCGCGGCCCAAACGCTGGTCACTCAGTGATACCAGGCAGCCGCAGGCCTCGGTCAGGGGTTTCCATGCGTTCAGTCACCATTGGCGGTGACGCTTACCTCGGAGAAACGGTCGCGGTTGAACTCGCCGCCGGCCCTTACCCGCTGTCTTTGCGCGTCGGGCACTCGTCACGCCCTGCGCCCGGCAAATCCAACGAAGACTGCTACGCAATCGTTACGCCCGCTCAGGAGCGGGCGGCGGCGACCCGCGGCAGCGCCATTGCGATCGCAGACGGGGTGAGCCGCAGCGGAGCAGGACGCTTTGCCTCCGAGATCACGGTGAGCACCCTGCTGCGCGATTTCTACGCGACCCCGGAGCAGTGGAATGTGCCCCTGGCGGTTGACCGCGTGCTGCGCTCGATCAACGACTGGCTGCTGGCTGCGAATTCTCACCACACCGAACTCGAAGGCGCAGTGAGCACCCTGTCGCTGCTGCTGTTCAAGGGCAGACAGTACCATCTGGTGCACGTGGGCGATACGCGCGTCTACCGGCGGCGCGGAGCTGCGTTCAAGCAGTTCACGCGGGATCACACCTGGCCGCGGCGTGACATGCGGCACGTGCTCAAGCGGGCGGTCGGACTGGATACGTATCTCGTGGCCGACTACTCGGAGGGAGAGTTGCGTGCCGGCGACGCGTTCCTGATGGTGAGCGACGGCGTGTGGGAAGTTCTCGGCGAGGCTGCGCTGCGGAAGATCGTTGAGCAAGGCGGCGACCCACAGCAGATCGCAGACGAACTGACGCAACGTTCAGTACGCCACCAGGCCCAGTACATGGGCCGCAACGATGCCACGGCGATACTGGCCGCGGTGAGCAAGCCGAATCCTCAGTCAGATGACGGCGTGTTAGACCCGACTTGACCTGCTGGCGGTGCACACCCCTGCAGATCCGCTATTGCCCGGAATTGGTGCGGGTTCTACACTGGGCGCCGCAAAACCATAAGAGGGGGTCGAAATGAAGAATCCGCTGGACTCGCTGTGGGGAACCATCATTCTCGGTCTGATCCTCACCGTCATCCTGTACTACATCGTCAAGGCTCTCGCGGGAGGTTAGGTCATGGAAATGCTTCCTGGAATTTACCGTTGGATCCACATTCTCGCCGGGATCATGTGGATCGGCCTGCTGTACTACTTCAACTTCGTTCAGGGCCAGGCGATGAAGGCGGCCCAGGCGGACGGTACCGCCGCCGGCATCAGCAAACACATCGCACCCCGCGCCCTCCTGTTTTTCCGCTGGGCCGCCGTGGTGACGTGGGTGGCGGGGGCTGCGCTGCTGGGCGCCAACTTCGGCGCTGCGTTCACCTTTGGCGGAGGCTACGAGAAGATCGGAATGGGCGCATGGCTCGGCACCATAATGCTGATCAATGTCTGGACGCTGATCTGGCAGAACCAGAAGAAGATCCTGGGTATCGTGCAGGCAAGCGACGAAGAGAAAAACAAGGCACGGCGGGTGGCGTTTCTCGCCTCACGGGTCAACACCATGCTGTCGATCCCGATGCTTTATTTCATGGTCGCCCAAACCCACATCGCGATCTGAAACCGGCCACCCGAACCATCGACGCCCGGCGCTGCCGGGCGTTTTCGTTTTCACTCAGGCGGCGGAAGGTTCTTCAGGCCTTCGACCCGCATCCCGGGCTTGATTCCGCGCCCTTCGAACCAGCCCCGATTCATCTCCAGGGCGTACTTGGCGCTGCCCCGAGAGGCGTGCGAACGCTCGGAGTGCGGCTCCATTTGCTCGATATTTAGGATCCTCCCGTCGCGGTCAATGAACGCGACCGAAAGAGGGACCAGCGTGTTCTTCATCCACATCGCATGACGGCCTTCCTCGGAATAGACAAAGATCATGCCCTGGCTTTCCGCAAGGCTCCTCCTGAACATGAGGCCCTTGAGCCTTGTGTCCTCCGTATTGGCCACCTCCGCGCGCAGGCTGTGGCCCGAGATCCTCAGCGGGTAGGTCAGCAGCGGGTCGGCGTGCAGCGCCCTGCCGGGGATGAGCAGGCAGGACATCAAGCCGAAAGCGCAGATTGTTAGGAGAAATCTCACACGCGTATGCTCTTGATCTGGGTCGATGGCTCTGTCGGCTGGCTAAGGCATGCACGAGGCCGAGCGAGCGTTGTACCACACCTTGAAACAGCGCTCCTGGCAAGGTTGGCCGAGGGCCCTCGCACGCACTTTGGGCTGCACCCTTTCCAGGATCTGTTTGTGCGGCGCAAAAAAAGCGGGAAAGCCAATCCGCTCGCGGGTTTCCGGTAGGTTGTTGTTGACAAGGCCGGGGGGTTCCACTAACTTTTGACTCGCAGTAAAGCTCCTCGGGCCTGATTTCATCAGGCTGATTGTCTTGCTTTACGCACCAAGCAGTAAATCAAAACCAAGGCGCGGTTTCGGAAACCGGACTCCGCGCATTTCTCGGGAGGTGTCTCTAATGGTGAAGCAATCGTTGCACTTCAAACGTGCTGCGGTGTCCTTCGCTGCAGTCGCAGCGATCGGCGCTTCTGGAGCCGTCTTCGCGCAAGGTGTGGATACGCTGGGCTCTGTGCTGTATCCCAACTATGTGACGGATGACATGCTGCTGAACGCCGACAAGGATCCTCAGAACTGGCTGCATTACGGCAAGGACTACCAGATGACCCGCTACAGTGCGCTGTCCCAGGTAAACCGGGACAACGTGAAGAAGCTGCGTCCCGTCTGGAACCTGTCGTTCGGCGTTCTTGAAGGTCAGGACAGCCAGGCGGTCGCGGTAAACGGAACCGTCTACGTCACGACTTCCTTCAACAAGGTCCTGTCGGTTGACGCGGTGAGCGGCAAGGTTAACTGGAAGTACGAGCGCGAGCTGCCGGGCGATGTGTTCCCGAAGTTGTGCTGCGACGTGGTAAACCGCGGTGTGGCCATGTACAAGAACAAGGTCTATCTCGCCACCCTCGACGCCCATATCGTCGCGCTGGACAACGCGACCGGCAAAGTGGTCTGGGACAAGAAGATGGGTGACTACACCTACGCCGAGACCTTCACGATCATGCCGCTCGCGGTCCGCAACAAGATCGTGTTCGGCACGGCAGGTGCGGAATACGGCGTACGCGGCTGGGTGGCGGCGGTTGATGCCGACACCGGCGCCCCGGCATGGAAGACTTATTCCATCCCCGGCCCGGGCGAGCCCGGCAACGACACGTGGGCGGGCGAGTCCTGGAAGTACGGCGGTGGTTCGGCATGGATCACGGGATCGTACGACAAGGAGACAAACTCGCTGTACTGGCCCATCGGCAACCCTGGCCCTGACTTCGACCGTCACGTGCGTCTCGGCGACAACCTGTTCACCAACAGCACGATCGTGCTCGACGCCGACAGCGGCAAGATCAAGAGCTACTTCAACTACACCCCGAACGACCCGTATGACTACGACGGTGTGAACGAAAACATCCTGGTCGACATCGGCGGCAAGAAGTTGTGGCTCCATGGCTCGCGCAACGGTCACATCTACGGTATCGACCGCGTCGCGACCAACAGGACCAAGGCGGGTAACGAGCACAAGTGCGTGTGGGTTACCCCGCTGCAGCGGGTGAACTGGGTCAAGCAGCCGATCAGCCCGTCCAACAACTGCAGGCCGATCTACAACTACCCGGAGAAGGATGTTGTGTACGAGAAGGTGACCACCGACATCGCCCCGTCCCTGGATGGCGGCAAGGAATGGCACCCGATGGCGTACAGCCATCGCACCAAGATGGCCTATGTTCCGGTCTACGACTTCGCAATGGATCTCCAGGCGAAGAAGATGGAGTGGAAACGCGGCGAGTGGTATCTCGGCGCGAAGGTCATCACCTTCAACGCCGGTGCTGGCCTTATCAAGGGCTTCGACGGCGCGACCGGCAAACTGGTGTGGTCCAAGTCGCAGAGCTGGCCGGCGACCAGCGGCACGCTGGCAACCGGCGGTGGCCTGGTGTTCTACGGCGATCCGGACGGCATGTTCAACGCGGTCAACGACGAAACCGGCGAGCACCTCTGGTCGTTCCAGGTGGGTTCGGGCGTGCATGGCAACCCGACCACCTACACGGGTCCGGATGGCAAGCAGTACGTCGCGATCGTCTACGGTGCGGGCGGCGGCGGTATCTGGCCGCTGTACTACGCCGAGTTCCTCAAGAAGCAGCAGAAGGGCGGCGGCTTGATGGTCTTCGCGGTCGAATGAATCGCGAGGAAGCAGCAGCCATCTGAGTACTCAAGCAGTCCAGCAAGGGGGGGCGTCTAGCCCTCCCTTGTTTTTTGTGGAAGGACGGCGAAGACCGCCCGCTCCTGGTAAACGCACTTTGCCTCGGAACGTTGGTCTACAGGAGAGGAAGCTTCCTTGAAATACGCGGAGAATATCCTGATGAAGTTGATTACCGGCTCCTGCGGCGCCTTTCTGGCGGCCATCGTACTTGCGGCACAGGCACAGAGCAGTGCGAACCCCGACGAGGTCGCCGACGTCCTGGAACGCTCCAAGGCGAAGGGCAGGCTCGTAGCCTGTGCCGATCCTTACGACTACCCGTACTCAAGCCAGAATTCGAATCCCCCGGGGTTCGACGTCCAGATCATGGAAGAGATAGCGCGCCGGGGTGGAATGCGTCTGGAGATGTACTGGGCCGACACCGGCACCCGCGGCGGGATGTCGCGCGCGCTGCGAAACTCGATCATGCGCGGCCGCTGCGATGTATTTCTCGGCGTATCAGACTCAGGTGATGATGATCAGCTGATGGGCAAGCTGACTTTCACCGATCCGTATCTGGGTCTCGGCTATGTCCTGGTGGTGCAGGGCAAGGCGGCCGGCAAGAAATCGCTTCAGGAACTCAAGGACGCAAACATCAAGGTCGGCGTGTCGATGTCCACCCCGATCGACGACTATCTGTTTACAAAGAGCATCCCGCGCGAACTGTATGCCGACAATCGCCGCATCATGCAGGGCATGGCCAGGGGCGAGGTCGACGCCGCGATAGTGTGGGCGACGGCGGTATCGGTCGCCAGGCGCGAGTTTCCCGACGCCAGGATCTCCATGGTGGAGGGCTATGTGCCCGAGCCGGCCCACCGTTGGAATCTCAAGTTCGTGGTGCGCAAGTCAGACGCGGCTCTTACAGGTTTCATCAACGAGGGAATCCGGGAGCTTCTGGCCGGCGGCAAGATCAAGGAGATCGTCGAGCGTTACCAGGTCCCTTTCTACCCGCCGTTTTCTTGACGTGTGCTTTCTTGGGAGGTCAGCTTAAATGGGTGGTCAGCTGAAGGCAGTGAACAAGGTATTCATGTTTGCGGTCGCATCGGTGTCGATCGGGCTCTTCGGCCTGTTGCCGGCGAACGAAGCGGCAGCACAGCACAAGGCTAACGCCAGCGACATGGAAGTGCCGACCAACGACATGAAGATCGTCGAGGCGGGTCGCGCGAAATACGCCCAGCGTTGCTCGTTCTGTCACGGCGGCGATGGGCACGGCGGCAAAGGGCCGTGTCTTGCCTGCGGCTCGTTCAAGTACACCGGAAATACCAACGCCGACATCTACGCCACGATCGCGGTCGGCGTACCCAGAAACCTCGGCGGCACAATGGGCGCGTTCGGAACGACGATGACCCAGGAGGAGATCATAAGCGTGATCGCCTTCCTGCGTTGGGAAGAGAAACGCCGAATCCAGACGGGCGAGATCGCGGATCCGTACAAGAGCAAGGGCGACGACTTGCCGGTGTTCCCGACCGTCAACTGACGTCACCGTTCGACCGACGCCTGCCCTTGGGGCGGGTGACTTTCCTGCCCGAAGGGGAAAACGCTGAGGCTGGCTTCAAGGCAGCACTCGGCGTTTTCCGGCGGAGCGTCAATGCTTGCCGGTGCTGCCGAAAGCGCCTGCGCCGCGGCCGCTGTCCTCGAACGCCTCGACCACATTCAACTTTACCTGGACTACCGGAACTACCACCAACTGGGCGATACGCTCCATGGGGTTGAGGGTAAACGGCTGGCTGCCTCGGTTCCACACCGAGACGAATATCTGGCCCTGGTAGTCCGAGTCGATCAAACCCACGAGGTTACCCAGTACGATTCCGTGCTTGTGGCCGAGCCCGGAGCGAGGCAGCACCACTGCCGCCAGCCCCGGGTCGGCGAGATGCACTGCGATCCCGCTCGGAACGAGATGGGTCTCGCCAGGCCTGATCTCTAGCGTCGATTCTATGCAGGCACGCAGGTCAAGGCCCGCGGAACCGACAGTCGCGTATACGGGCATCTGCTGTTTCAGGCGCGGATCGAGGATGCGAACATCGATCGGCTTCATGGCCCGGCACCCGGGAAGTCAACGTGCCGGGACGACTGCACGAGACGGCTTGTACAGGCGGGCGATATGGCGAACGAGCGCGCGCGCCTGGTCCAGCTTGGTGCTGCGCGCAAGGCGATGGGTGCCGCTATCGTCAACCAGTATCAGTTCGTTGTCCTCGGCACCAAGCGCGCTTTGCACCAGGTTCGCCGCCATCAGCGGAACATTCTTTCTGCGCCGCTTGTCCTGCGCGTAACGCTCCACGTCCCGGCTCTCGGCGGCGAAACCTACACAGAACGGCGGATTTCTACGGCTCGCCACCGCCTCGAGGATGTCGGGATTGGGCACTAACTCCAGGGTGACCGTGGCAGCGCTGTCTTTCTTGATCTTGTGCTCCTGGCTGTTGGCGACACGATAGTCGGCTACCGCCGCCACACTTATGAAGATATCGACATCGGTGGCCCCGGCCGTCACCGCATCGAACATTTCCTGCGCCGTTGCGACGCGCACCACCTGTGCGGCTGCCGGGGGTGTCAGTTCCGTCCTGCCGGTGACAAGTGTCACCCTGGCCCCGGCCTCCAGTGCCGCGCGAGCGACCGCATAGCCCATACGGCCGGAACTGAGATTGGTAATTCCACGCACGGCATCGATTGGCTCGAAAGTCGGTCCGGCGGTGATCAGCACCCGGGCGCCGGCGAGCAGCTTTGGCTGGAACCAGGCGACGATCGCTTCGAGTATCTCCGCTGGTTCGAGCATTCGTCCCATGCCGACTTCGCCACAGGCCTGGTCGCCGGCGGCCGGCCCTGCTACGACGATTCCATCCTTTCGAAGCTGCACCACGTTGCGCTGGGTCGCCGGGTTCTCCCACATCTGCCGGTTCATCGCCGGTGCGACAATCAACGGACACTCACGCGCCAGGCAAAGCGTTGCCAGCAGGTCATCGGCCGATCCGTGCACCAGCTTGGCGAGAAAATCCGCGGTGGCCGGCGCCACGACGATGAGATCGCGGTCGCGGGACAGTTCGATGTGCGGCATCCCGTTCGCAGCGCGGGTGTCAAACATGCCGGTGTAGACCGGTTTGCCGGAAACCGCTTGCAGGGTGGTGGGCGTGATGAACTCGCAGGCGGCCTCGGTCATCACAACCTGCACGTCTGCGCCCTCTTTGACGAGCAGCCGCGCCAGCTCGGCCGCCTTGTATGCCGCTATTCCACCGGTCAGTCCAAGCAGGATGCGTTTTCCGCTGAGTTCCGTCATACGACAAGGTTACCCGATTTGTGGCTGACGAAGTGTAAACTACTGTTCTCTCAGAGAAAAGATGCGTCGAGCCGAGATGACCATCAAAGACTGGCCAGAGGACGACCGGCCCAGGGAGAAGCTGCTCTCAAAGGGACCGCAATCCCTGTCTGACGCGGAGTTGTTGGCGATCTTTCTGCGTATCGGAGTCAGGGGCAAGAGCGCGGTGGAACTGGCGCGCGAGCTTTTGAAGAGCTTCAGTTCGCTTGCCGGCGTTTCCTCTGCGGAGCGCGAAGCGTTCTGTGCGATCAAGGGCCTGGGCGAGGCGAAGTACGTCCAGCTCCAGGCTGCACTGGAGATGGCGCGGCGAGCGCTTGCACAGGAAATGAAATCCGGAGTGAACCTCAGCTCCCCGCAGGCGGTTCGCGATTACCTGCGCCTGACGCTCCAGCACCGGACGGTCGAGGTCTTCATGGCAATCCTGCTCGACGCCCAGAATCGTGTGATCGTTGCCGAGGAGTTGTTCTCCGGCACGCTCACCCAGACCAGCGTGTATCCCCGCGAAGTGGTGAAAAGCGCCCTCAAGCACAACGCCGCATCGGTGATCTTCGCTCACAATCACCCGTCTGGTGTAGCCGAGCCGAGCAGGGCTGACGAGGTGTTGACCCAGGCGCTGAAGCGCGCCCTGGATACGGTTGACGTGCGCGTGCTCGATCATTTCGTCGTCGGGAACGGTTCGGCGATGTCCTTCGCCGAGCGCGGCCTTCTGTGAATTCGGCGCTCCGCCTGAAGAGCAGCGGCGAGCCGGACTACTGCCGCTGCGGCGTCCTCCGGGCGGCAGCGGCTGTCGCCTCCACCAATCCCAACAGGTTGTCTATCTGATAGTTGGGGATAGTCACCACTGCAGTACTCCCGACCGGCAGCACATAGCGGCTGATCGTATCCGGGGCGATGTCTCCGACCGCGTACTGCATCAACGGCTTGGGATCATTGGGTCGATACACCAGCACGATCATCGCAGGGGTCGTGACGCCGAATTCCGCTCCCTGCGCCTGGAGCGGAAACTCGCGCTCTATTCGCGCCCGGCCGAGCCCGGCCAATGCCTTATCGATGCGTCGAGCTGCATCGGGATCGGTGAAGTGCTCGTGCGCGCCTTCCGTTCCGGTGTGAATTCCATGCCAGAACCAGACACCGGCTTTGTCTCTCTCGAACCGGTGCAGAGTCCCGGAAACCGCTATCTCTATCGCGCCGAGCTGCTCGATCGGAGCGGGCAGCAGCATGCGATTCGCGTACAGGAGGTTCTCCCCGGTTTCTTCGCGATCAGACCATTCGATCAGCGCGATCAGGGCCGCCAGAGCAAGCAGGATCGCCCAGACGGCGGCGAGCCTTCCTCGCCTTGGCGACTCGCTCACCGTTGCTTCCACCAAACGGCGGTACCGACGACGGCGAGCAGGGCCGGGATAAGGATGATCGAGAGGAAGAGGGTGCCTTTCATCTGACGGTTGGTCAGATTCACCCGAGGTATGTCATAGGTTCTCGGTTCGATACCGATGAGATTCTCCTGGGCGGCAAGATAGTTGACGGTGTTCAGAAACAGGTTGCCGTTGCCCATGATATGAAAAAAGGAGTTGGTGGCGAAATCCGAGTCGCCTATTACCACTACCCTCGATCGGCTGGCTGGTGAGAGGGCAGGGATGCGGGAGGCGCTCGAAGAGCCGCTGTCCGGTCGAGGAGCCGCCGCTTCCTGCTCTTCTATGGGTTTGCGATTGACGATCACCATCAGTGTTGCAGGTCCCGGAAGATCCTTGCCTTCGTTGAATTCCGCACGGTTCGGCGATGTCTCCCCGAAGCTGCTCTTGGAAGAATTGATGAGCGGGATGATCGAGGTTCCCGGCACCCGCTGCGGAGTGGGCGAGAGCGAGCGCGCCCCCGGGAAAAAAGTCAGAGGCAGTTCGCGGGTTACCTGATGGCGGTTGTAATCCGTCACCGCGGGAGAAGATGGATCCGCCCAGAAGTGACTGGCCGGGTCGATGACGATATCGTCGTCCGGCACCACGCCGAGTTCGCGGATGACCGGCTCGAGGCCGGTCGTGACGAACGGATCAAGCATGAACAGCGCGTTGCCGCCTGCGGAAAGGTGGTCGCGGATGGCCGCCACTTCCGTGGGCTGGAGCGCAGACTTCGGCCCGGCCACCACCAGCACTCCGCATTTCTCGAACGCGTCCGCGCTGCGCGGTAGGGTCACCTTCTCGACCTGGTAGTTCATGGTCTCGAGCGCATTTCTGGCTTTTGCCATGCCGTGGCGTTCGTGGACGACCACCTTGGCGCCCATGCCATGCGCGTGCCCCGCACCGCCTTCGAGGTGGTCATGGGACTCGAGGCTGAATGGGTCGGCTTCGCCGTGGCCGTCGAGGAAGCACGCAACCTGGGTCGCGCCGCGCGACACGCGGAGGATTCCGTTGGCAATATCGGTCTCACTTGCGCCATGCACCTGAAGCTTGCGGTTCTGGCTCTGCAACAGGGCCGTTCCGGCGAACTGCACGCCGAGCATTCTCGCCTGGGCCGGATTGGTCATGGGATCGTAGAATTCGACGCTTACCTTATCGGTCTGCCGGGCGATCAACTCATAGAGCTCGACCGTTTCTCGCATCATCGGATCGTGAAAGAAGACGATGTGCACCGGGTTCTCAAGCCGCTCGAGCATCGTGATCGTCTGTTCCGACAGCGAATACAGCCTCGCCTCGGTCATGTCGACCCGGTAGGGGAATCGTACGGACAGATAGGCGAGTGCGACCAGCACCCCGACCACGCCCAGCGTATGCAGGGCGATCTCGCCCCGACGGCCCCGCACCATCGAGCCCAGCTCCCCACGAAGGCGATACCCGCCCCATCCCGTGAGCGCCAGCCCGGCCGCTGCGAGCAGCGCGGTCCATACGGCGGCTTCAAGCAGTATCGCGTGAAGCGCGGCCGCCGTGGCCGCAAGGGCGACACCGGCCAGCAGGATCAGTCCCGAACGAAATGCCTGCCCGTCTCTTGCCTTTGCCGTCATCGCCGCCACTGGAGATAGCCGGAGTTCAGCGTCAGCGCGATCGCGCTGACCGCCATATAGAAGACGACGGCCTCGGTTCGTACCAGGCCGCGGATGAAGTCACCGAAATGCAGGGAGAAGGACAAGTAGGCGAACAGGCCGCGCAGAAGGTAAGAGCTCTGGAAACTCTGCAGATGACCGATGAACCAGAACCCGAGCAGAACTGAAACCGTAATCAGTGCAGCAATGATCTGGTTCTGGGTCAGCGCCGAGAACAATTGACCCACCGCCAGGCAGGCCATTCCCAGGAGGATGAATCCGATGTAACCGGAAAGGATAGTGATGGTTTCCGGGTTACCGAAAAAGTAGAGGGGCACGAGGTCGATCAGAGTGCCGGCGGTCATCAGCAGCAGGATCGTCACCGCGCCGAAGTACTTGCCGAGCACAACCTGCCAGGGCTTGAGCGGCAGGGTCATCAGCAGCTCCATCGTCTGCCCGTTATATTCCGCCGAGAACAGTCGCATCGATACCACGGGTATCAGCGTCACCAGGAGGACACCCATGTTCCGCAACGTCTCGTCCATGGTGGCATCCCCGGTCAGGAACACGTTGTACAGAAAGAAATAGCCAGTCCCGACGAGAAACACCGCGACGACGTAGTAGGCGATGGGCGAACGGAAGTACGTCAGCACTTCCTTTTGATACACCGCAAGCAGGCCGTTCATGGTTGCAGATCCTTCCCGGGCGGCTTGCTGACATAGCGCAGGAAGACGTTCTCCAGCGTGGGCTGTCGCCGCTCCAGACGATGCAGGTCCCAGCGAGCAGCCACTGTTCGGGCGATCGCAGCCTCCACACCGTCGCGTGCGTCCACCTGGCACTCGACCTCGAGCACAGAGCCTTGGCCCGCTGCCACCTCGACGCTTCGAACGCCTTGCACCGCCATCAGTTCCTCTCGCAGCTCCCGCGACGGGGCAGTCGCCTGCAGCACTACCCGGTTGGTCCGCTCCGAGACACGTTGCAGTCCGGCCGGCGAGTCGATCGCCAGAAGCCGGCCGTGGTTGATGATGGCCACGCGCCTGCAGATCAGCGTCACCTCTGGCAGGATATGTGTGCTCAGCAGCACCGCGTTCTTTTCACCGAAGGACCGGATCACCTCCCGCGTCTCCTGGATCTGGCCGGGATCGAGTCCAGCGGTTGGTTCATCCAGCAACAGCACTTCGGGATCGCCCAGCAGGGCCTGAGCGAGGCCAACGCGCTGGCGGTATCCCTTGGATAGCTTGTAGATCTCGTTTCGGAACACGGCTTCCAAGCGACAGGCGGTAGTCACCCGGTCGAGCTGGCCCGGGATGGCGGCGCGGGGTACGCCTTTGACCTTGGCCACAAAGCGCAGGTATTGCGCGACATCGAGAGCGTCGTAGAGCGGCGGTCGCTCCGGCAGGTAGCCGATGCGCTTGGCCGCCTCCGTGTTCTGGGTGGCCATGTCGTAACCGGCTACCGTGATACGGCCGAAAGTCGGCGTGGTGTAGCCGGCGATCATCCGCATGGTGGTTGTCTTGCCGGCGCCGTTGGGGCCGAGGAAGCCCACGATCTCGCCCTTTTCGACCGTAAAGGAAAGATCGTGGATGATGGACTTGGAACCGTAATCCTTCGAGACCGATTCCAGAGTGATTGCCGATGACGATTTCACGACGAAGGGGGCACTTGTGAAAAAAGAAGCCCCCCTCGTGGGGGGGCTTCGGGCACGGAAAGGCTTGCTAGCCTGTTACCTGTACCACTTGTCGCCTTTTTCCTTCCACTGCTTCTCGTCGTGGCCGAAGAACAGTTCGCCGTTCTCAAGGTCACGCATCGCCTTCAGGCGGTTGACTGATGCGAAGTAGTCCTTGACGCTGTAGTTCAGGCCTGCCGGGAACCCTTCCAGGTTTTCCCGCATCCAGATGGCGTCCTGGGCGATGACGAAGGTCTGGCCGGACTTGAATCGCAGCTTGAGCGACTGGTTGCCGAGCGTGTGGCCAGGGGTGGACAGAACGGTGATCGCGCCGTCGCCGAACAGGTCATAGTCGCCCTCGAGCTCCACGTAGTTGAACTCGCGCGCGCCATCGTAGTCGGCCATGACATGCGCTCCGCCCCGCTGGAACTTCTCCGGCCACCAAGCCTGATACAGCTCCTTCTTCTGCATGACGTGGAGCGCATTCGGGAACATCTCGATGTTGCCGATATGGTCCAGGTGGGAGTGAGAGGTGATTACCGCCTTGACCTTGCTGACGTCGTAGCCGAGCTTCTTCAACTGCATGTCGATCACGTCGCCGCGTTTCTGGCTGGGCTTCAGGAAGTCGCAGTTGCCCGGCACCCAATAGGCCTTGCAATTGTCAATGATCGCCACGTTGTTGCCGGTGTCGAACACGACCACCCCCTTGGGATGGTCGATGATCCACATTGGAACACCGATCGTGATCATGCGGGAGCGGTCTTCGGGCAGGCTCGGAATCAACCCCCTGATATCGAACGGACCGAACAAGCCACTGGCGGCCCAGTAGGCCTTCATATCTGCTTGTGCGGAAGCTGCAGACGAGCCGATCACGCAAGCCAAGCCCAGCAGTGCCGCGACGATGCCTGATTTCTTCATTGCTCTCCTCCTCCTCAGAGATGGTTACCACTTATTGAAAATACGAGCCTTGTCCGGGCATGCGACAAGCGCTTCAAGTAGCTTAATACATGCCTCGGCCGGATCGAGTCAAGTTAGATATTACTTTACATTCAGTGGGTACTACGACAATAGTAAATCGTATGATCCCATTGCGTCCAGCGAAATGAAGGCTGGTTTCCTTGATGCCACGGCGCCCGGCGTGCTATAAAGCGCACCTTTTACGACACTCCGGAACAGTCCAGTGGCCAGAGTCTGCGAAGTCACCGGCAAGAAGCCGATGAGCGGGCATAACGTTTCCCACGCCAACAACAAGACGAAGCGTCGCTTTCTGCCCAACCTGCAACGGCGGCGTTTCTGGGTTGAAAGCGAGAACCGCTGGGTCAGTCTGCGGGTCAGCCAGGCAGGGTTGCGCACCATCGACAAGAAAGGAATAGACGTGGTGCTGGCCGACTTGCGCGGCCGCGGTGTCAGCGTCTGAACCTCTTGCCTGGAGGGCCTCGAACATGAGAGAGAAGATCAAGCTGGAGTCGACCGCCGGAACCGGTCACTTCTACACCACCACGAAGAACAAGCGCACCATGCCGGACAAGATGGAGATCAAGAAGTTTGATCCGGTGGCCCGCAAGCACGTGCTCTACAAGGAAACCAAGCTCAAGTAGCCGCGCCGGACCGCGGAGACGGGGATTCAAAGAAAAGCCCGCCGATGGCGGGCTTTTTTCATTTCCTTGAGGTCTTTTCAGGCGTAGCTGCGCAGGGTCCGGGAGAAGTCCTGCAATGCCGCTATGCCGCTTCGCTCGGCGCGGTGGCACCAGTCCTCGAGTTGTCCGAGCAACTGCTCCTTCGTCGCCGATGAACGCTGCCATAACGCGGTCAGCTCCTGGCGCATGGTATAGATCGTTTTCAAGACCCTGCTGTTCTCCAGCACGGTCGCGAGCTTAGCCTTTTCCTGTGCCGGAACGAACCTCTCGTGCAGGTGCAGCCAGGCCTTTACCCGGGCGAAGGCCACCCCGTGCAGTTGATGCGTGGTCCACAGGCGCCGCAACTCGTCGCCCCATGTCGCCTTGAGGGAGTGGGTGAAGCGGGCGAGCACGTCATAGCGGTGGGTAATGATCGCCTGCAGGGTCTGCAAATCACAGGAAGACTTGGCCGCAGCCTCGATCCTGATCTTCGGCGCCAGCCTCTTGACTTGCGCCAACGCCAACATTTCCAGGGTTCGGATGTAGAGCCAGCCGATGTCGAACTCGTACCACTTGGAGGACAGCTTGGCCGAAGACGCGTACGCATGGTGATTGTTGTGCAGCTCTTCGCCGCCGATCAGAACCCCCCAAGGCACGATGTTGGTGCTGGCATCCTCGACCTCGAAATTGCGGTAGCCGAGGGCGTGCCCGACCCCGTTTACTACGCCGGCGGCCGTGACCGGGATCCACAGCATTTGCACCGCCCAGATCGTCAGTCCGATGGGGCCGAACAGCAGTACGTCGATCACCAGCATGAGGGATACGCCGCCCTGATCGTTGCGCGAGTACAGCTTGCGCTCGATCCAGTCGTCCGGCGTGCCAGAGCCATACTTCTCAAGGGTTTCGGTGTTGGCAGCTTCGCGGCGATACAGCTCGCTTCCCTCCAGAAGAACCGTCTTCAGGGTAAGCACCTGCGGGCTGTGCGGATCCTCCTCCGTTTCGCACTTGGCGTGATGTTTACGATGAATCGCGGTCCATGCCTTGGTGGACATGCCGGTGGTGAGCCAGAGCCAGAAACGGAAGAAATGAGCCACGACCGGATGGAGGTCGAGCGCCCTGTGCGCCGAGTGACGGTGCAGATAAATGGTCACGGAGGCGATCGTGATATGGGTCAGGACCAAGGTCACCACGATGTAACCCCACCATGGCAGGCTGGCAAAACCCTGTGTCCACCACGGAAGATCCATTAACCCACTGATATTCATTAAATTTTCCTAGTGTATGCGAATCGGTTGAGGGCGATTCTACAGGAAGCTGAAGTCGTGCCAAGCATCAATTTGTAAAGGCAAATGAGCTTCATGAGGCGGTTGAGCTCGGTCGGCGGCTGGGAGGTCGTTCGGCGAGTTGATATCACCGGCTAACTACGCACATCCAGTCTAGTAAAGACGCTAACTGCAGTGATTGTCGACGATAAATAGTCACACCGATCAACAGTAGGGGCCGCTCCACAATGGTTCTGTGCCGGACCTCATTCCCTGTCAGTCCTAGGGATCCTCGCTTCTTCGGGACCTGTAGGAAGAGGCGTGGCTTCGGTGGCGTCGCCAGTTCTCCAGATATGCTCGAGCCAGTTCGCGGTTGCCGCGGAGGATCAACAGGTTCTCGGCGTTACGGTACTGAGCCGCAAAGGTAAAGTTGAAACTGCCGGTAACTACGGCCGGACGCTCGGTATCCGGGTCGATGATCATCACCTTGTCGTGCGCCGAAACGTGTCGGTCATCGACCAGAACCGGCACGCCGGCGGCGGCCAGCATCGGGACGACGTTATGGGCGATCAGTTCGATCTGGCTGGCGTCGGCGATGACCTCGACCTCTACTCCTCGCCGCTGGGCATCGATCAGAGCCTGGGCGATATCTTTGTGCGTAAAGCTGAACGCCTGCACGTAGACCGCCTCGCGCGCCGAGCCAAGCGCACGTATGACCAGTGCGGCAGCGTCGCCCCCCGGAGTGAATGCATACTCAATGGTACCGCTGCCCGGAACCGCCTCTGATGCCCCACGGCCCGCTGCCACCGGGACGATCAGCACCAGAGCGATTGCCAAGGTCAAAGAGATCGCCTTCATCCGGAGGACTTTTCCAGCACAGCGGCGAAGAACCCGTCGGTGCCGTGGCGGTGCGGGTAGACACGGAAGAAGCGCCCGGTCTCGAGGCCGATGCGCTGGTCGTCCAGTACTTCCTGGCAATCGAGCAGACGAAATCCGCTGTGGGCTGCCAGAAAATGCTCGACCGTATCCTCGTTTTCCTCACGCAGCAGACTGCAGGTTGCATAGACCAGTCTGCCCCCCGGCTTGAGAAGTTGGGCGGCGCCTTTCAGAATCGATCGCTGCTTCGCCATCAGCTCGTCAAGACCTTCGGGCGACTGCCGCCATTTCATGTCCGGGTTTCTGCGCAGGGTGCCGAACCCGCTGCAAGGCGAGTCGACCAGGACGCGATCGATCTTTCCGCCGAGGCGCTTGATGCGAGCGTCGTTCTCCCCTCCGATCAATTGGGGGTGCACATTCGACAGCTGCGAGCGCTTCAGTCGCGGCTTCAGGCCGTTCAATCGCTTGTCCGACACGTCGAAGGCGTACAACCTGCCCTGATTCTGCATCAGCGCCCCCATGAGCAGCGTCTTGCCGCCCGCACCCGCGCAGAAGTCGACCACCATTTCGCGGCGCCTGGGCGCGACCAGGAATCCAAGCAACTGACTGCCCTCGTCCTGCACCTCGATTGCGCCGCGGGCATACAGGGGGTGCCGGCTGACCGCCGGCTTTCCTTCGAGCCTCACTCCTACCGGGGAATACCGGACAGGCTCTGCCGCGATCCCCCCGCGCTCCAGTTCCAGCAACACCTCGTCCCGCCCGGTAATCAATGTGTTCACCCGGAGATCGAGAGCAGCGGGCGCGAGCAGCGCGCGCCCGAGCGCGGTCGCTTCGACTTCTCCGAGTTGTGCCTCCAGGCGTTCCCACAGCCAGTCGGGTAACGACAGCCTTACTGCAGCTGGCAGCGCCTCGGTCTGCGCACGCTTGACCTCGACCAGCCAATCCCTGTCCTCGCGGGCCAGCAGCGGCTCAAGCGTGCCGATACCCATCCCCTGCAGCTTGACGAGGCTTGCGATAACCAGCCGTCGCGGGGTCGGATCAGGAACGATGGTCTCGAGCAGGCGTTTGTGCCGCAGCACGGTGAATACCGCCTCGGCGACGAAGGCGCGGTCGTGGCTCCCAAGCTCGTGATGGTCGCGGAAGAACTCGCGCAGCACCGCGTCCGCCGGGTGAGTAAGCTGGCAGGCCAGATCGACCGCGGCGCTGGCCGCTTTGAGCAGTGCCCTAGCCGGCTTCATCAGGCGTCCCAGACCGGTCCTCGGGCGGCACGCGCACTGAGCGCCCCCCACAATGACAATCCCGGGGCAACAGCCAGCCGGTCGGGCGTCACTGGACCTTGATGCTGGTAATTATCGAGTCGAACACCCGGTTGTTCTTGTCCGAGTAGCGGAGCCGGACAGGCAGATGCTCGCGCTCGACCGCGACCCAGAATTCGAAACCGCGTTTGTCGTCTGGTTCGCGCACCTTTTCATAATGCAGAGTGTCGAGCTCTCCGATTGCAGTCTTGATCTTCTCTCGAGCCACCAGCCGATATCGATACTCGGTCAGGCGCCGGCCGTCGGTCACGTGTACCCGGAATGCGTCATCGGGTGGCAGAGCGAAAAGGAAACCGTAGGGAAGCGATGCCTGGTCGAAGCTGTTCGCTGGCAGTTTCACCGTTTCGCTGCCGTTCTGACTGTTCAGGGTCAACAGGCCCTTCGACCAGTCGAACTCGGCCACCCGCGAGCCGCTCTTGCGGCCGCTTTCCTCGAAGCGTTCCGGCTTGAGCCCGTTCGCCGTCACAAGGCCCTTGCTTTCGCGCCGGATGTCATCGACAAACAACGCGGCGAGCCCCTGTGGTTCGGAAACGCTCACCACCGAATATCGTTCACCATCATGTTCCAGTATGTCCCGCCCTATGCCGAGCTTCATATTGCCGAAGACAATCTCGAACGTGAGCTCGATTCGCGAGGGCTGGGCGGCGGGTGATGTGGCCGGCCACGCCAGCGCGCCGAGCAGCAGGAGCAGCAATCTCATGCGCCTGCCATCGGCGAGATCACTCCCTGGGGATAGCGGCACTCGTCCGCGATCCTGACCCGGCCGTTTTCCAGGGCGAGCTTCCCGGTCACGAACCAGCGCACAGCCTGGGGATAGATTCTGTGTTCCTGTTCCAGCACACGGGCTGCCAGACTTGCTTCGTCGTCGGCGGGAAAGACCGGAACCGCAGCCTGGATCACGATGGGACCATGGTCCAGCGCCGGCGTGACGAAGTGCACCGTGCAGCCGTGCAGTCGCACACCCTCTTCGAGTGCTCGCCGGTGGGTGTCGATGCCGGGAAAGGCCGGCAGCAATGACGGATGGATGTTGAGGATCCTTCCGGCGAAGTGCGAGATCAACGTCTCGGTGAGTATGCGCATGAACCCTGCCAGCACTACCAGGTCGGGCCGATGTTCATCCAGTCTTTCGGCCAGTACCGCGTCGAAGGCCGGACGATCGCGATACTCACGATGGTTCACGACTTCCGTTCGCAGGCCGCGGGCCCGGGCGATGTCCAGGCCCTTCGCGTTCGGGTTGTTGCTCACCACTACTGCCACCCTTGCCGGAAGATCCGCCTGCAGGATCGCTTCCATGTTGCTGCCGCGGCCGGAGATCAGAATCGCGATTCGCTTCATGCCCTGCTGGCGTTTGTCATATGAGGATGGTTTGCGCCTCTGTACCACGGCGGGTGCGAATCTCGCCGATTCGATAAACGGTCTCGCCGGCCTGCGCAAGGAGGCGCGAGACGCCTTCCGCGTCCTCGCGGGCGACGATTGCGGCCATTCCGATGCCGCAGTTGAAGACTCTGTGCATCTCGGCGTCCGCCACGTCGCCGGCGCGCTGCAGCCAGTCGAAGATCCGCGGTCGCTTCCACGTCGTCCGATCCAGCTCGGCCGCCACGTTTTCGGGCAACACCCTTGGAACGTTTTCCACCAATCCGCCGCCTGTGATGTGCGCCAGCCCCTTGATCCTTGCCCGGGGCAAGGCAGCCAGCAGCGGCTTGACGTAGATGCGGGTCGGAGTCAGCAGCGTTTCTCCCAACGTGCGGCCGTCCATATCGGATGACAGGTCGGCTCGGCAGCTGTCGAGAATGCGCCGCACCAGGGAGAACCCGTTCGAGTGCAGACCGCTGCTCGCCAGACCGAGAACCACGTCTCCGGCAACGATGCTGCCGCCGTCGATAATTCCGGACTTCTCCACCGCGCCAACCGCGAAACCGGCGAGATCGTACTCTCCCGGCGGGTACATTCCGGGCATCTCCGCAGTTTCGCCGCCGATCAGCGCACAGCCGGCGATCTCGCAGCCTTTCGCTATGCCGCCCACGACAGCCGTCGCTGTCGCCACATCGAGCTTGCCGCAGGCGAAATAGTCAAGGAAGAACAGGGGCTCGGCGCCTTGCACCAGAATGTCGTTTACGCTCATCGCCACCAGATCGATCCCCACGGTATCGTGTCGATCGAGCTGGAACGCGAGCTTTAGCTTGGTGCCTACGCCGTCCGTCCCGGAAACCAGGACCGGCTCCCTGAATCGCCTGGGCAGTTCGAACAGCGCCCCGAAACCGCCGATTCCCGCGAGAACCCCCTCACGCATCGTCCTTGCCGCCAACGGCCTGATTTTCTCGACCAGCCGATCCCCGGCATCGATATCAACTCCGGCGTCGCGATAGGAGTGCACGGTGGAAGGGTGTTCGGATTGGAAGTTGAGCCGGAGATTGCTTCGGGATAGATTTGGCGGCGCTGGCGCGTGAGGCGCAGCGGAATTCTACCCAAAAAAGTGAACGCTTCCCGTTACAGTCGTCCAGCCCCGCTTCCTCGGCCCGGTGCGGGACCGCCAGCCTCCCTCTCGCCTGATGCGCCAGCTCGCTCTTGAACTGGCTTCGCCGCCGGACCCTTCGCTCGACAACTTCGTCGCCGGTCGAAACGGCGAACTGCTTGGCGCGTTACGCCGACTGGTCCAGTCCGGCGAAGGCGAGCGCTTCGTCTACTTCTGGGGGCCGGCCGGATGTGGCAAGAGTCACCTGATCGCTGCGACCTCGGCCGCGCTGAACGCCGCGGGCCGACCGATCTACTCGATCGACAGCGAGGCGTTGCTTGTGGCCGGCGACCGAGTGCCCGGCGCCGGGTTGGCTATCGACGACGTGCATCTGCTGTCGGAAGCCGGCCAGGCCGAACTGTTCAAGCGCTACAACTACGTTCGCGAACGCTCGGGCGTGCTGCTGGCGAGCGGGGATGCGCCGCCGGCAGGGCTGAGACTGCGCGCCGATGTGGTGACCCGCCTGGGATGGGGCCTGGTGTACCAGGTGCATCCGCTTGCCGACGAAGAGAAGGCAGCCGCGTTATACGCGCACGCCCTCAGCCGCGGATTGCCTATATCGCCGGACGTGATCGCCTACGTGCTGGCGAGGCAGCGACGGGATCTTCCACACCTGGTGGCCGTGCTGGATGCGCTGAACCGATACTCGCTGGAGAACAAGCGGGCCATCACGCTGCCGCTGGTGCGCGAGCTGCTCGGCGGGAACGTGGGCAGCATCTAGTGGGCTATACTGGGCCGCCGTCTTCCCGCCCACACGCCTGTCATACGTCCAAGCATGCGCCTCGTCTTGTTCGATCTCGACAACACTCTGCTCGCCGGCGACAGCGACTTCGAGTGGGCGCAGTTCCTGATCGAGAAAGGCGTCCTCGACCGGGAAGTGTTCGAGGCGCGCAATCGCCAGTTCTTTGAAGCCTACAAAGCCGGCACGCTGGACATCCATGAGTTCCTCGATTTTCAGTTGAAACCTCTGTCGCGCCATCCCAGGGCGGAACTGGAGGAGTGGCACGCGGAGTACATGGAGCACAAGGTGCGGCCGATGATCACGCAGAAGGCGCGCGACCTGGTCGAAAGCCACAAAGCCGACGCGCGGGTGGTGATCACGGCCACCAACAGCTTTGTGACGTGGCCGATCGCCCGAGAGCTGGGCATCGAGAACCTGATTGCGACAGAACCGGAAGAAGTGAACGGCGAATTCACCGGCCGCGTCAGGGGCGAGCCGGCTTTCCGCGAAGGCAAGGTCCAGAGACTCAAGGCGTGGCTGGCTGAGCACGGCATCGAGTGGCGCGCCCTCGAGGAGACCTGGTTCTACAGCGACTCACTGAACGATCTGCCGCTTCTCGCCATGGTCAGCCACCCAGTTGCGGTCGATCCGGACGAAACGCTCAAAGAGCACGCGCTCGCCAACGACTGGCGGGTGATCAGCCTGCGTTGAGCCTTGCGGCGCTGACCGTGCAGCGCTGGTTCCGTGTCTTCCTGCTCTTCTCCGTTGCCCTGGGTTCGCTTGCCACGGGGCTGTTGGTCGGCAGCGTTCAGTTGTCCTTCGGCGAGATCTTGTCGGCATTGCGCGGGCACGAAGGCCTCGCCTCCGACATAGTGTGGCGCCTGCGGGCTCCGCGGGTCGCTGCGGCGTTCTGCTCGGGAGGCCTGCTGGCGATGGCCGGCGCTTTCATGCAGGCGCTGCTGCGCAACCCGCTGGCGGATCCGTATCTGTTCGGCGTCTCCGGCGGGGCCGCACTCGGCTCGCTGATCGCGATGTCGCTGGGATTCGGTGGACTCTGGGCGGCAGCGTTCGGCTTCAGCGGGGCGGCGGGGGTAGCGCTGATCGTAGCCGGGCTTGCTTTCCGCGCCGGCGACTGGAATCCGTATCGCCTGCTTCTGTCAGGCGTGGTGGTGGCCGCCGGGCTCAACGCCTTCATCAGTCTGCTTCTGGTTCTGGCGCCCGGCGCTGCAGTGAAAGGCATGCTGTTCTGGCTGATGGGCGATTTCGGCCATAGCCGCGCGCCGCTTACAGAGGCCCTGCTGCTTGCCGGGTTGGCGCTGTTCGGTATTGTTCGCGGCCAGCCGATCAACGTACTCGGCCTCGGACGAATGAAGGCCGCTTCTCTGGGCGTGCAGGTGACCCGGCTCGAATCGATGCTGTATGTCTGCGCCGCCGCGGCGACCACGGCGGCAGTGCTGCTCGGCGGGGCGATCGGCTTCATCGGCCTGATCGTGCCCCATCTATGCCGGCTGATGGGGGTCAATGATTACCGTGCGCTGGTTCCGATGTCAGCACTGGTCGGCGGCAGCCTCCTGGTGCTCGCCGACACCGCCGCGCGCAGCCTCTGGGCACCGGTCCAGCTTCCCGCCGGCATCCTGACTGCGTTGATCGGCGTGCCCGCGCTGCTCCTGCTGATCTCGGCGCGTCCTCATGCTGCGCGCTGAAGGGGTGTCGCTGCGCCTGCCCGAGCGCAGTCTGGTCGAGGCGCTGGAAGTTGAATTTCGCGCCGGCGAACGCTGGGCCGTGTTGGGGGTCAACGGTGCCGGCAAATCAACACTGATTCAGGTCCTGGCCGGGCTTCGTGTCCCGGATGGCGGCGTGGTCGCCCTCAAGGGGATGCCTATCCGTGAACAGTCGAGGAGAAGCGTAGCCAGGTGTCTCGGGGTGCTGTTACAGGAAGAGACGCGTGACTACTGGGGCAGTGTCTACGATTACGTCATGCTCGGCCGCTATCCTCACGCCCGCGGTCTGTTCGGTCCGGCTGCGGCCGATCGTGACACGGTGCTGGCCGCGCTGGATGCGCTCGATCTGAGGACGCTCGCAGCACGCGCCTATCGTTCACTGTCCGGCGGCGAGCGGCAGCGCGCGCGGCTGGCTGCACTGATTGCGCAACAGCCGGATATCCTCCTGCTAGACGAGCCGCTGCAGCACCTGGACCTTGCGCACCAGGTTGGTCTGCTCGAACTGCTCGCGGGACAGTCCCGGCCGCGCAGCGCACTTATTGTGCTGGTGTTGCACGACCTGATGTTCGCCCTGCGCTACTGCGATCGTGTGCTCCTGATGTACGGCGACGGGCGACACCTTCACGGACCCGCCTCGGAGATGTGTACCCCGGACCGGCTCGGTGCACTGTATCGCTTTCCTCTTGAGGCACACGATCTGGACGGGGAGCGAGTACTCCTTCCTGCGCGGACGTCGAGGAATCGGCGGGTATAATGCCGCGCTTTCAGTCCTGCCAATCCTAATGATTCGGAAGCTGCTCAGCCGGATCCTTTCCGGCCGGCCGCCGCTGAACGCCGAGCCGGCGGTCATCCCGAAATCCAGGCACGGCATCTCGAACGACAGGATCAGTTCCTGTGCCCGGCGGACCACTTCTTCACTGCAGCGCGAGGGATTCTCCGCCTACGTCGTTGGCGGCGCAGTGCGCGACCTGCTGCTCGGTCTGGAGCCGAAGGACTTCGACGTTGCCACCAGCGCCACCCCGGAACAGGTGCGCTCGGTATTCCGCCGATCCAGGATCATCGGCCGCCGTTTCAGACTGGTGCACGTGATCTGCGGAAACGAGGTGGTGGAGGTTTCCACCTTCCGCGCCAAGCACGTTGTCGCCGACGCCGATGAGGCAGCTACCGATCAGCACGGCAGGGTGCTGCGCGACAACGTATTCGGCAGCGAGGCCGAGGATGCCTCGCGCCGCGACTTCACCATCAACGCGCTGTTCTACGATCCTGCGACCGAGCGGATCCTCGATTACTGCGGCGGGCTGGGCGACCTCAATGCCAAGCGGCTGCGGATGATCGGCACGCCCGAGGAGCGCTACCGCGAGGACCCGGTGCGGCTGTTGCGCGCGGTAAGGCTTTCCGCAAAACTCGGCCTCGAGATCGAGCGGACGACGCGGGCACCGATACGAAAACTCGCTCCCCTGCTGAAGAATGTGCCTCCCGCGCGGGTTTTCGAGGAAATGCTCAAGCTGCTGCTCTCCGGGCATTCCGCCAAGTGCGTCGTCCAGCTGCGAAAGGAGGGGTTGCATCACGGACTGCTGCCGATGCTGGACGTGATACTCGAGCAACCGCTCGGCGAGCGTTTCGTGATGCTCGCGCTGGAGCGCACGGATGAGCGAATCGGCAGCGGCAAACCGGTATCGCCGGGTTTCCTCTTCGCTGCCCTGCTGTGGCACGAAGTGCTCGCCGCCTGGAGACAGGGCGAGGATGAAGCGCTGAAGCCCATTCCTGCGCTGTTCAGGGCGATGGATCGGGTAATCGAAGAGCAGGCAGAGAACCTGGCGATCCCGCGCCGCTTCGGGGCCGACATGAAGGAGATATGGGTCCTGCAGCCTCGGCTGCTGCAGCGCTCCGGCAAACGGCCGTACGCGGTACTCGCCAATCCGCGTTTTCGGGCCGCATACGACTTCCTTCTGCTTCGGTGCGAGAGCGGCGAAGTGGAGCGGGAGGTCGGCGATTGGTGGACACGGTTCCAGGATGCCGGCGAGGAAGAACGCGGCCGGATGTTGTTGCCGGCGGCGCCGGGTAGCGGGCGCCGCCGGCGACGGCGCCGCAAGTCCGGAAGGCAACCGCCCGCTCCGGCACCCGACGGCTCATGACCCGCACGGAGTCCGCCGCTGCGGTCAGCGCCTTCATCGGTGTGGGCAGCAATCTGGACGAGCCTGTTTCCAGGGTTAGAGGCGCGCTCGTCGAACTGGATCGGCTTCCAGCGACGCGCCTGTCGCGGTGCTCTTCGCTTTACCGGACCGCGCCGGTCGGCTATCCCGATCAGCCCGATTTCATCAATGCAGTGGCTGCGATCGAGACCGGGCTCGACCCCCAACGCCTGCTCGCGGCCTTGCTAGAGATCGAGCAGCGCCACGGGCGGGTCCGTTCGCTGCGCGACGCGCCGCGTACGCTGGATCTCGACGTGCTGCTGTACGGCGACCGGGTCATCGAAGAGCAGGGACTCAGCATTCCGCATCCGCGGATGCACCAACGCGCGTTCGTGCTCGTGCCGCTGGCGGAGATCGTCCCCGGGATCCTGATCCCCGGGCGCGGGCGCGCCGCCGAACTGCTGGCGAAGATTGCCATCGACGGAGTCAGCCTCGTTGGTCCGGCCTGAGCTGTTGCGGTACCTCGTGGTCGAGGGACCGATCGGCGCGGGTAAGACCAGCCTGGCGCGGCGCCTGTCGGAGCGCCTAGGCAAGGAACTCATGCTGGAACAGCCGGATGCCAACCCGTTTCTGCCGAAGTTCTACGCAGACCCCAGGCGGCACGCGTTGCCTACCCAATTGTTCTTTCTGTTCCAGCGTATCCACCAGGTCGGCGAGCTGAAGCAGATCGACCTGTTCGAGCGAGGCACGGTTGCGGATTTCCTGCTCGACAAGGATCCGCTCTTCGCTCGTCTCACGCTGTCGGACGACGAGCTGCACCTGTACAGGCAGGTATACGACCATCTCATGCCGCAGGCGCCGGCGCCCGACCTCGTGATCTACCTTCAGGCCTCGCCGCAAAGGCTGATGGAGCGGGTCAGGCGCCGCAACGTCCCGTACGAACGCGGGGTCTCCGAGGCCTACCTCGTGCGGCTGGCCGAGGAGTACCGGCGTTTCTTCCATCAGTTCGAGGCCGCGCCGCTGCTCATCGTGAACAGCGAACGCCTCAACTTTGTTGATGACGACACGGATTTTGATTTACTGTTGCGGCGCATCACGGAAATGCGCGGTCCCCGCGAACACTTCAGCCGGGGGGAGTAAGAGCACCTCGCCCCGACCCTCCTCCAGCGAGCCGGAGATGGGCCAAAGGGACTGACCGATACGACCGTGCTCGCTCTGGTGACCTCTCTGCCCGCTTGCGAGGCGAGAGGAGGTGAGGTGGGTGTCTCCATGGCTGGATCAGGCTCATGAAAGTTACGACAGGCACCTTGCAGAAAATGATGCAGGAGAGCGATCGCATCACGATGCTCACCTGTACCGATGCCAGCTTTGCCGCGCTGCTGGATGCCGCCGGCGTGGACACGTTCCTGGTGGGAGATTCGCTCGGCATGGTGATACAGGGTCACGACTCGACTTTGCCGGTGACGATGGAAGACATGACCTACCACACTCGCTGCGTGGCGCGCAAAGCGCAGCGCGCGCTGGTGATCGGCGACATGCCGTTCGGCAGCTATCAGAAGAGTCCGGAGCAGGCTTTCGGGAACGCCGCGCGCCTGATGAGCGCGGGCGCGCAAATGATCAAGCTCGAGGGCGGCGAAGTCATGGCGGAGACGGTCGAGTTTCTCGTCAGCCGCGGAATTCCCGTGTGCGGCCATATCGGGTTGACGCCGCAGTCGGTGCACGCGCTTGGCGGCTACAAGATCCAGGGCAAGACCGACGATACGGCGCAAGCCCTCATCCGGGCAGGCAAGGCGCTTCAGCGAGCCGGCGCCAGCCTGATGGTGGTCGAGCTGGTCCCGGCCCCGCTCGGCAAGGCGTTGAGCGACGCGCTCGATATCCCGGTAATGGGGATCGGCGCCGGGGTCCACTGCGATGGCCAGATTCTCAACCTCTACGACATGCTCGACATCTATCCCGGAAAGAAGCCGCGTTTCGTGAAAAACTTCATTCAGGGAGCGGGCTCGATCCAGGAGGCGGTGTCGACTTTCGTCAGGGAAGTGAAGGCCGGCACTTTTCCCGGTCCGGAACACAGCTTCTGACCATTCAAGCGGCGAGCCACGAGGCGCCAGGCACCGGGAGGCATGGCTGCAGCCATGCCATGCGGATGCCGGCACTGCCCTGGCCTCTGCGTACACTGAGCGCTGACCCCAACCCGAAAGCTTAGGCCCAGAGCCCGAGAGCATGGAAGTCATAACGACCATCAGCGAGCTGCGCAGCCGGCTCAAGAGCGAGCGGCAGGTTGCCTGCGTCCCGACCATGGGCAACATCCATGACGGGCACCTGAGCCTGGTGAGGATCGCCCGCGAATACGCCCCGGTCACGGTGACGACGATCTTCATCAACCGGCTGCAGTTTGGCCAGGGAGAGGACTTCGACAAGTACCCGCGCACGCTCGAAGAGGACTGCGCCAAGCTGGAATCCGAGGGCAACAGCATCGTCTTCGCGCCGGACGAAAAACAGATGTATCCCGAGCCTCAGGTCTTTCATGTCGAGCCGCCCAAGATCGCGAACAAGCTCGAAGGGCGGTTCCGGCCGGGTCACTTCCGGGGTGTCGCCACGGTGGTGCTGAAGCTTTTCAACATCGTGCAGCCGCAGATCGCCGTATTCGGCAAGAAGGACTATCAGCAGCTAGCCGTCGTCCGCCACATGGTCGACCAGCTGGCGCTGCCGATCAGGATCGTCCCGGCGGAAACCGTGCGGGCCGAGGACGGGCTCGCCCTGTCGTCGCGCAACCGTTTTCTATCCTCTGCGGAGCGCAGGGAAGCCACCCGCTTGCGCCAGGCGATTCTCCAGATCAAGACCGCGGTGGAAAGCGGGGAGCGCAAGTTCATCGCGATGGAGTACGCTGCCGGCGAACTGCTCGCGCGCCACGACTGGAAAGTGGACTATGTCGTAGTGCGCACCCGGCGCGGTCTGCTGCGCCCCGACACGCAGGACAAGGAACTGGTGGTGCTCGGCGCGGCCAAGCTCGGCACGACCCGGTTGATCGACAACCAGGAAATCCTTGCGCCATGAGCCGCGACCGGTGACCCGTGACAGGTGACGAATAAGCGCCCGCACGGCGTCGCCGGGATAACGGACCTTCTTCCGAGCCTCAGGCCTCGCACCTCTCGCCTGTCATGACCATTCTCTTCTACAGCGAAGCCGATTCCGCCGAGCCGTGGCGGGAGGCGTTCGCGCAGCATTTCCCGCACATTCCGTTCCGGGTCTGGCCCGAGCCCGGTTCGGCGGAGAACGTGCGCTACGCCCTCGTGTGGAAGCCGCCCCGGGGGTTCCTTGGGCAGTTTCCCAATCTGAGAGCGATCCTCGCGCTTGGTGCCGGGGTTGATCCGATTCCCACCGATCCTGCCTTTCCCAGGGGCGTGCCGCTGCTGCGGCTGGTGGATGTGGGCTTCCCGCAGCAGATGGCCGAGTACGCTGTTTACGCGGTGCTGCGCTTTCAGCGCCGGATGGGGGAACTGGAAACGTTGCAGCGGCGAGCTCGATGGGACCAGCTCGATCCTTTCTTCATCCGCGATTTCCCGGTGGGGGTGATGGGCCTGGGCGTGATCGGCAAGATCGTGGCGCTGCGGCTCGCCGCGCTCGGTTATGCGACCGCCGGATGGACCAGGGGTCCGAAACAGGTCGAAGGGATCGAAGTGTTCTACGGGCAGGAGAGCCTCGCCAAATTCCTGGCTCGCTCGCGCGTGGTCGTGAACGTATTGCCGCTTACCCCGCAGACCGAAAACATTCTCGATGCCGCCGCCTTTGCGGCGATGCCAGGAGGCGGCTACGTCGTCAACATCGGTCGGGGTGGGCATGTGGTCGAGCGCGACCTGATCGATGCGCTCGACCGGGGGCTGCTTGAAGGCGCGATGCTGGATGTTTTCCGCGAGGAGCCGCTGCCCGCGTCGCACCCGTTCTGGCGCCATCCCAAGATCGCGGTCACCCCGCATGTGGCTGCGCCCACCATCGCCTCGCAGGTCCAGGCTCAGGTGATCGAAAACATCGGGCGCCTGGAACGCGGAGAAGCGCCGGTAGGCCTGGTCGATCTCGACAGGGGCTACTGACGGATCTCCCGCTGCCCCGTCACGGAGTGCTCTCGCGCCTCGTGCCTATCGCTCAGTCGGTTGGCAGCTTGTAGTCCTTGAAGTCTTCGCGCAGTTTCGTCTTGAGCAGTTTCCCGGTTGCGGTATGCGGAAGCTGGTCGACGAAAACCACGTCATCCGGGATCCACCACTTGGCGACCCTGCCTTCGTAGAACTTGAGCAGCTCCTCCCTGGTCAGGTTCGCCCCCTGTTTTTTCACCACTACGAGCAGCGGCCTCTCGTCCCATTTCCTGTGCCTGACCGACACCACGGCGGCCTCGGCGACCCCGGGGTGGGCCACAGCGGTGTTCTCCAGGTCGATAGAGCTGATCCACTCTCCGCCGGACTTGATCACGTCCTTCGAACGGTCGGTGATCTGCATGAATCCGTCCTGATCGATTGTGGCGACGTCCCCAGTCGGAAACCAGTCTCGCCCGTGCCGGTCGCGCTGCAGCGGATTGCCACCCTCGTCCTTCAGGTAACCGTTGCAGATCCATGGCCCGCGCACCATCAGGTCGCCGAACGCCTTGCCGTCCCAGGCAAGCTCCTTGCCCTCGCCATCCACGATCTTCATGTCTACACCGAAGATCGGCCGGCCTTGTTTCGCCTGCAGCGCATTGCGCTGTTCCTCGGGAAGCGACAGGTGCCTGGCCGTGAAGGTCGCAACGGTTCCGAGCGGGCTCATCTCGGTCATGCCCCAGGCGTGCAGCACCTGTACGCCGTACTTATCCTGGAATGCCCGGATCATCGCCGGCGGACACGCCGAGCCGCCGATCACCGTCCGGTTCATCGTGCTGAACCTGAGCTTGTTCTGATCCATGTACTGCAGCAACGTCAGCCAGACTGTGGGCACCCCGGCCGACACGGTCACGCGCTCCGCCTCGAACAGCTCGTACAGACTCTTGCCGTCGAGCTGTCCACCGGGCATTACCATCTTCGCTCCCGCCAGCGCGCAGCTGTAGGGCAGGGCCCAGGCATTGGCGTGAAACATCGGCACGACCGGCAGCATGACGTCGCGCGCCGAAATGTTCAGCGCGTCGGGCAGCGCTGCGGCATAGGCGTGAATCACCGTCGAACGGTGGGAATACAGAACTCCCTTGGGATTGCCGGTGGTGCCCGAGGTGTAGCACAGCGACGAGGCTGTGCGCTCGTCGAGCTGGGGCCACCGGTAGTCGTCCGAACTGGCGTTGATCAGATCCTCGTAGCAGAGCAGGTTGGGAATCGCGCTCCCGGGCATGTGCTCCTTGTCGGTCATCAGCACGTAGCCCTTCATCGTCTTGAGGGCTGGCGCGAGCTTTTCAATCAGCGGCACGAAAGTGAGATCGAAGAACAGATAGGCATCCTCGGCGTGGTTCGCGATGTAGGCGATCTGCTCGGGAAACAGGCGTGGATTGATGGTGTGCATCACCGCGCCGGCGCCCGATATGCCGTAGAACGCCTCGAGATGCCGGTAGCCGTTCCAGGCCAGCGTCGCGACCCGGTCGCCGGGCCTGATACCCAGCGCACCCAGCGCGCTGGCAAGCTGGCGGGCGCGCCGGTGCAGATCGCGGTAGGTGCAGCGGTGGATCGGGCCTTCGATCGTCCGCGAGACGATCTCGGTGTCGCCGTGGAAGCGCTCCGCGTGCTGGATCAGCGACGAGATCAGCAGCGGAATGTCCATCATCTGGCCGTGCATGGCTATCTCCTCCTCGACCTCCTTTTGGCGCCGATTCTAGCAGCGGCGGCATTGGCCGTGCCCGCTTCCGTTTACAATGGTGCGGCGATCCGACTAGAATCGATCGGCCTGCGGGCGGTCAATTCAGTGTCGATCCTGGGTTGCTCTGCGGCGGCGCATCGAGCGCGCGGGCAAAAAACACAGAACACTGGCCGACCACCGCCTCTATGGAATTCTTCCTCGTCACCCTGCTGAACAGCCTGTCCTACGGACTGCTGCTGTTCATGCTTTCGTCGGGGCTGACGTTGATCTTCAGCATGATGGGCGTTCTCAACTTTGCCCACGCGAGCTTCTACATGCTCGGCGCCTACTTCGCTTATCAGATGGGACTGCACACCGGCTTCTGGGCGGCGCTGTTCCTGTCGCCGCTCGCCGTAGGCGCAGTCGGTGCGGCCACAGAGCGTTTCGGTCTGCGTACCGTGCACAAGTTCGGCCACGTGGCGGAACTGCTGTTCACCTTCGGGCTGGCCTACGTGATCGAAGAAATCGTGCATCTTATCTGGGGGCGGGCGCCGGTGGACTACCGGGTCCCGGCATCGCTCGATTTCACCCTCTTCACGCTGTTTACCACCCAGTACCCTGCATACCGGGGCTTCATGATGCTGGTGTCGGTGGGCATGCTGATCGGTCTCTGGCTGCTGCTCACTCGCACGCGAATCGGCATGATCGTGCAGGCCTCGCTCACCCATCCGGACATGGTGGAGGCGCTGGGCCACAATGTGCCCAGGGTGTTCATGTTCGTGTTCGCGGGCGGTGCCGCACTGGCCGGGCTGGCCGGTGTTCTCGGCGGCAACATGTTCATCACCGAGCCGGGAATGGCGGCTGCGGTCGGCACGATCGTGTTCGTCGTGGTGGTGTTCGGGGGTATGGGTTCACTGACCGGCGCCTTCATCGCCTCGCTCCTCATCGGCGGATTGCAGACTTTCTCGGTCGCGCTCGACTACTCCATCGCCGATGTGTTCAACGTGATCGGGGTGGGCGTCGGTCCCGAATCTGCATGGTATGGGCTGGCGAGCATCTCGGTGGCGCAGACCGCGCCGGTGCTGCCGTACCTGCTCATGGTGTTGATGCTGATCGTTCGCCCACGCGGCCTGATGGGAACGCGGGAAACCTGAGATGCAGCAGTCGATCGCGCTCGGAGAACCGGTCGCCGGCGTCCTCGGCAGGAGGCGGCTGTTGTTCTGGTTCGCCGTGGCAGCACTGTTCGCGCTTCTGCCGGCGGCATTCAGACAGAGCTTCGCGCTGTCGATGCTGTCGCAGATGGGCATCGCCATAATCTTCGCCCTCTCCTACAACATGCTGCTCGGCCAGACCGGGTTGCTGTCCTTCGGACACGCGGTGTACTTCGGCCTCGGCGCATTCTTCACCGCCCATGCCATCAACTGGGTGGGCGCGGGAAGGATCTGGTTCCCGATCACCTTCATGCCGTTGATCGGCGGGCTGGCCGGTTTGTTTTTCGGACTGCTGTTCGGGTTTGTGACTACCCGGCGGGCGGGAACGCCGTTCGCCATGATATCGCTCGGCATCGCCGAGATGGTCGCCGCCAGCGCCCTGATGTTCACCGCTTTCTTCGGCGGCGAAGGCGGAATCGCCACCAACCGCACCGCGGGCGGCGCATTGCTCGGCGTCGACTATGGGCCGCAGATCCAGGTCTACTATCTGATTGCCGGCTGGTGCCTGGTGTGCACAATCGCGATGTTTGCGTTGACTCAGACTCCTCTCGGCCGGATGGCCAACGCCGTGCGCGACAATCCGGAGCGCGCCATGTTCGTCGGCTACAACCCGACCCGCGTGCGCTGGCTTATGCTCAGCCTTTCGGCCGGCTTCGCGGGCGTGGCCGGCGGGCTGTCTGCGATCAACTACGAGATCGTGACCGCCGAGACGCTGGGGGTGATGGCTTCCGGCAGCGTGGTGCTGATGGCGTTCATCGGCGGAATCGGCCACTTCTGGGGGCCGGTCGTTGGCGCGATTCTGGTGACCTTTCTTCAGTCCGCGCTGTCCACCTACACCCAGGCCTGGCTGCTCTACTTCGGGCTCTTCTTCCTGGTGATCATCATGTTTTCGCCCGGCGGGATTGCCAACCTCATCACGATGCACAAGCCCGCATGGCAGACGGGCCTGTTCAGGCGCCTGATTCCTTCGTATGTTCTTGCGGCCGCGACTGGCGCGGTGATGATGACCGGTTTTGTCGCCTTGATCGAGATGATCTACCACTACGAAGCGAAAGAAGCCTCGACCCGGGCGTTCGGCATCCTCGGCCTGCGCCTGGATCCCGAGACGCTTGGTTCATGGCTGCTGACGCTGGCGCTGCTGGCGGCCGGAGTCGCCTTGTTCTGGTGGGCCTCGCGATTCGTTCGCCGCGCCTGGGACACTGTTACGCCTGAACTGCAGGCGAGGGGCGCCGTATGAGCAACGCGGCCCTCACGCTGAAGGATGTGCACAAGAGCTTTGGCCGCACTGCCATCATCAGCGGCGTGAGCCTCGAGATCGGTCGCGGCGAACGCCACGCGATCATTGGTCCCAACGGCGCGGGGAAGTCCACGCTGTTCAACCTCATCAGCGGCCGTTTTCCGGTGTCCTCCGGCCGGATCGAACTGAAGGGCGAAGACATCACCAACCTCGAACCGCACGTGATCAATCGCAAGGGCTTGTCGCGCAGCTTCCAGATCACGAATATCTTCCCCAGACTCTCGGTCTACGAAAACGTGCGCTGCGCTGTGCTGTGGGCGGCCGGGTCCAGGTACTCGTTCTGGCAGCGCATCGGGGCTCTGGGCGCCGTCAGACAGCGCGCCGATGAAATAGTCGAGCAGATCGGCATGACGAAGCGCCGGCACAAGCTTGCCAGCGTGTTGACCTACGCCGAACAGCGAGCGTTGGAGATCGGCATCACCATTGCCGGCGGTGCTGAAGTCATCCTTCTCGATGAACCGACCGCCGGGATGAGCCGCAGCGAAACCGACGACGCCGTCGAACTGATCCGCAAAGTCACGCAGGACAAGACCCTGGTGATGGTCGAGCACGACATGAGCGTAGTGTTCAACCTCGCTGACCGCATCTCCGTTCTTGTCTACGGCGAAGTGATCGCCAGCGGCCCGCCCGAGGAGATCCGCTCAAACAAGGCGGTGCAGGAAGCTTATCTCGGCACCGAGCAACATTGAAGGCAGCAGCATGAAGCGCCACGCCACCAGGAATGCCGGGAACCGGATCCAAAGACGGGTTCCAGATGCTTGAAGTCAAAGACCTGCACGCCTACTACGGCAAGAGCCACATCCTGCATGGCGTCGAACTGAGCGTCGGACAGGGGGAGATCGTTTCCCTGCTCGGTCGTAACGGTGTCGGTCGTTCCACCACGATCAAGTCGGTCATGGGGCAAGTGCAGCACAGCGGTTCGGTCCGCTTCCGGAACCAGGAGATCAGCGGGCTGGAGACTTACATGATTGCCCGCCGCGGGCTCGGTTACGTGCCGGAGAATCGCGAAATCTTTCCGACGCTCACCGTGCGCCAGAACCTCCTGCTGGGGATGAAGAACTCACGCCAGAAGGGGCGCTGGTCGGTCGACGACATATACGCCATGTTCCCGCGGCTGAAGGAGCGCGACGGGGCGCCGGCGGGCGTGATGTCGGGCGGGGAGCAGCAGATGCTCACCCTTTGCCGCACGTTGATGGGCGATCCGGATCTGGTGATGATCGACGAGCCTACCGAGGGTCTGGCGCCCAAGATCGTCGAGCAGGTGGCCAACCTCTTCGAGGAGATCAGGAACCGCGGTGTGTCCATCCTGCTCGTTGAACAGAAGCTCACCATCGCCCTGCGGATCTCACAGCGCCTGTACGTCATGGGTCATGGTCAGATCGTCTTTCACGGCACGCCCAATGACCTGCGCGCGAACGAGGCCATCCGCAAGGAATGGCTCGAAGTCTAGTGAATGATGAATTTCCAGCACACCTTCAGCATCGAGACAGGACTGGGATGATCCGGGTGCAGAGGCCTTCGCTGTCGTCTTGCGGCGGGTCAGTTCCGCATCTGGTGAACGCTACGGCTTTTTTTCCGGCGCTTCTGGCGCCTTGGCGGTTACTTTCCTTCCGGGGTTTGAATGACGACTCTTGTTGAGTATCAAACGCAGGGCCCTATCGGCGTCATCACGCTGAACAACCCGCCGGTCAACGCGCTGGCGGTGAACAAAGGCGTACCGCAGGGGATTCTCGACGCCATCAGGCAGGGCGAGCACGACCCTCATATCCGTGCCTTCCTGCTGATCGGGGCGGGGAAGAACTTCTGCGGCGGGGCCGACATCAGCGAGTTCGGCAAGCCGCGCGATCCGGGGCTGGCGACTTTGCCCGATGTGCTCGCATACCTCGACACGGTGACCAAGCCGATTTTCGCCGCGCTTTCGGGGGCGACCATGGGCGGCGGGCTGGAACTGGCGCTCGCCTGTCACTATCGTTGCGCCGCCCCGGATACCCAGCTTGCACTGCCCGAGGTCAAACTCGGAATCCTGCCCGGCGCCGGAGGCACGCAGCGGTTGCCGCGGCTGATCGGCGTCGAGCGAGCCCTCGACATGATGGTCAGCGGCGACCCGGTTCGGGCGGATCAGGGCAAAGCGCTGGGAGTCGTCGACGATATCGTCACTGGTGATCTGCGCCAGGGCGCACTGACCTGGGTGCGCAAGGCGCTGCACGATGCCAGGCCGATACGGCGCGCGAGCCAGCTCACCGCGCAGACCGAAAAACCGGCTGCGGCATTCTTTGCCCAGGTGCGCGACAGAGTCGGCAAGGCCTGGCGGGGTTACCCTGCACCTCTGGCGATTGTCGGTTGCGTCGAGGCTGCGGTGACAGTGCCATTTGCCAAGGGCATTGCCTTTGAGCGGCAGGAGTTCGAGAAGCTGGTGAAGACGGACGAGTCGCGCGCGCTGAGGCATCTTTTCTTCGCCGAGCGGGCAGCGGCCAAGATCGACGACATTCCCGCCGATACTGCGATCCGGGAGATCAAGAAGGCCGCGGTTATCGGTGCGGGGACCATGGGTGGCGGGATCGCCATGAACTTCGCCAACGCCGGCATTCCGGTCACCGTGATAGAGGCCAAGCAGGAAGCCCTCGACAAGGGACTCGAGATCATCCGTGGCAACTACGCCAACACCGTGTCCAAGGGCAAGCTCGCCCAGGATGCCATGGACAGGCGAGTAGGCCTGATCAAGGGCTCGCTCGATCTCAAGGCGGTGAAAGATGCCGACATCGTGATCGAGGCCGTGTTCGAAGACATGTCGCTGAAGAAGGAGGTTTTCTCGAAACTCGACAGCCTCGCCAAGGCGGATGCCATTCTGGCCAGCAATACTTCGACGCTCGACGTAAACGAGATCGCGGCCGTTACCAGACGGCCCGAGTCGGTCCTCGGTCTGCATTTCTTCAGTCCTGCCAACGTGATGCGCCTGCTGGAAGTGGTGCGCGCTGCCAGGACTTCCGCGCAGACGCTTGCAACCGGAATGAAAGTCGGCAAGCAGATAAAGAAAGTGCCGGTCTGCGTCGGTGTGTGCGATGGTTTCGTCGGCAACCGGATGATTCACCGCTACCTGAGCGAGGCGGGCTTCCTGCTCGAGGAGGGAGCGCTGCCGCAGCAGGTCGATTCGGCGATCGAGGCGTTCGGTTTCGCGATGGGGCCGTTTCGAATGAGCGACCTCGCCGGTCTCGACGTCGGCTGGTATATCCGAAAACGGCAGGCCGCGACGCGTCCTGCCGAAGAGCGCTACTCCAAGGTCGCGGACATGATCTGCGAGATGGGCCGGTTCGGGCAGAAGACCGGCGCCGGCTACTACCGCTACCAGAAGGGCAGCCGCGATGCCGTGCCCGATCCGGATATCGAGAAACTGGTCGTGAACGCCTCGAAGGAAGCGGGAATCGAACGGCGCAGGATCTCCGACGCGGAGATTGTCGAACGCCTGGTCTACCAGCTCGTCAACGAGGGCGCGCGGATCCTGGAAGAGGGCATCGCCCAGCGGGCCTCCGACATCGACGTGATCTACGCCTTCGGCTACGGGTTTCCCCGTTACCGTGGCGGGCCGATGTTCCATGCCGACACCGTCGGGCTGGACAAAGTGCTCGCTGCGATTGAACGCTACTCGAGAGGTTACCGCGCCGAGCACTGGCAACCGGCGCCGCTGCTCGCGAAGCTCGCCGCTGAGGGCGGGCGCTTCAACGGCTAGAAAAGCGTGAAGGAGTGAAGGAGTGAAGGAGTGAAGGAGTGAAGGAGAGACCATGGATGCAGTAATCGTTTCGACCGCGCGCACGCCGCTGTGCAAGAGCTGGAAAGGCGCGCTGAACATGACCCATGGAGCGACCATGGGCGGGCACGCGTTGAAGGCTGCTGTCGGACGCGCCAGGCTCGATCCCGGTGAGGTCGAGGACGTCGTCATGGGTTGCGCCACTCCGGAAGGCGCTACCGGGGTGAACATCGCCCGCCAGATCGCGCTTCGCGCCGGGCTGCCGGTTGCGGTTTCGGGCATGACCGTGAACCGCTTCTGCTCTTCCGGCCTGCAGACCGTGGCCCTTGCCGCCCAGCGGATCATGACCGGCGAAGCCGGAATACTCGTCGCCGGCGGGGTCGAATCGATCTCCTGCGTCCAGAACGAATCGAACAAGCACATGCTCGAGGAGGAATGGCTTGCAAAGAACAAGCCCGAAATCTACTGGCCGATGCTCGCTACTGCGGAGAACGTGTCCAGGCGCTACAAGATCGGGCGCGAAGCGCAGGATCGCTACGGCGTGCGAAGCCAGCAGCGCGCCGCCGCGGCCCGGGCCGCGGGCAAGTTCAACGACGAGATCGTTCCCATCTCCACCCGCATGAGGGTTGTCGACAAGGAGACCGGGAAGGAATCGGTGAAAGAGGTGACCGCCGGCCAGGACGAAGGAATCCGCCCGGACACCACTTACGAAGGCGTATCGCAGATCAAGCCGGCGCTCGACGGCGGTGTGATCGCCGCCGGCAACGCCAGCCAGTTCTCTGACGGCGCGTCGGCGCAGGTGCTGATGAGCGACCGGGTCGCGGCAAGCAAGGGCTTGAAACCGATGGGCGTGTTCCGCGGGTTCGCGGTTGCCGGATGCGAGCCGGACGAGATGGGAATCGGGCCCGTGTTTGCGGTGCCGAAACTGCTCAAGCAGACGGGCAAGCGGATCGAGGACATCGGGTTGTGGGAGCTGAACGAAGCCTTCGCGGTGCAGGTGATCTATTGCCGCGACAAGCTGGGTATTCCTGACGATCGACTCAACGTCAATGGCGGTTCCATCGCGGTCGGCCACCCGTATGGCATGACCGGCAGCCGGCTGGTCGGGCACGCCTTGATCGAAGGCAGGCGGCTCGGGGTGAAGTACGTAGTCGTGACCATGTGCATCGGCGGCGGAATGGGCGCCGCGGGCATGTTCGAGGTGGTCTAGCACCTCGTCTCCCGCCCCCCACCAGCGTGGTGAGGGCGCTTTCATGAATCGAGCGGCAACTTCCGAATGCCGCGGTTTCCCATCCTCTCCGCCCACGTCCGGGGAGGAGAGGGACGGGGTGAGGTGATCGAGAGGATTCTCATGAGCGTCAGGAAGCTGTTCGATCTGTCCGGAAAGACTGCCTTGATCACCGGCGGCTCTCGCGGGCTTGGTCTGCAGATGGCCGAGGCCCTCGGCGAGATGGGGGCAAAGGTCGCGATCACTGCACGCAAAGCCGCCGAACTGGATGAGGCCAAAGCGCATCTGTCCGGGCTGGGAGTCGAAGCTTCGACCGTGGTCAACGACTTGCAGAACACCGAGTCGATCAAACCGATGGTGGAGGGGGTGCTCGAGGCGTTCGGCAAGATCGACATCGTGGTCAACAATGCCGGCGCGGCCTGGGGTGCGCCGGCCGAAGATCACCCGCTGGATGCCTGGCAAAAGGTCGTCAACCTCAATCTGACGGCGATTTTTCTGCTCAGCCAGACAGTGGGCAAGCTTTCGATGATTCCGCGCAAGTACGGCAAGATCATCAACATTGCCTCGATCGCCGGGCTGGTCGGCACCGAGCCTGGTTTCATGCCGACTATCGCCTACAACTCCAGCAAGGGCGGGGTGGTGAATTTCACCCGCTCGCTCGCCGCGGAGTGGGCGCATTACAACATTACAGTCAACGCCATCGCGCCCGGAGTCTTTCCGTCGAGAATGTCGCAGGGCATGATCGACCGGTCGGAGCAATACATCATGCAGCAGACCCCGATGAAACGGCTGGGCGGCGAAGAGGACCTGAAAGGCGTGGTCTTGCTGCTGGCCTCCGACGCCTCGGCCTACATCACCGGCCAGACGATCGCGGTGGACGGCGGATTCACAGCGATCTGAGACCACATGGCCAAGCAGAAGGCCGGGTTCGACATCCACGTTCCTTTCGTCGAGCATCTCGGCATCCGCATAGTCGAGAAACACGACGGCGTAGTGCGGCTGCGGCTCGATCCGAAACCGGAGTTCGCCAACAGCTGGGGTTCGGTGCACGGGGGTGTATTGATGACCCTGCTCGACGTGGCGCTGGCGAGCGCCGGCCGCTCGCTCGACGACAAGTGCAACGGCGCGATGACGGTGGAGATGAAGGTCAACTTCATCGCCGCCGCGGCAGGCCCCGTGTTGGCCGAAGGCCGCGCCCAGCGCGCCGGGCGTTCGTTGATTTTCTCCGAGGGCGAACTGAAGAGCGAGGACGGCACGATGCTCGCCAAGGCCACCGGAACTTTCAAGCTTCTGTATCCGAAGGACTGACCCATAAATGGCCATCGACCCGCAGGCTCAGCACGTCATCGACCTAGTCAGGCAGGCCAATGCGCCGGAGTACTGGCAACTCACGCCCGGCCAGGCAAGAGAGCAGTATCGGCTTCGCGTCGACAAGCTCAAGGTCCGCGAGCCGATCCACAGGACCGAAGACCGCCGCATACCCGGGCCGGGCAGCCATGTTTCAATCAGGATCTACCATCCGCGCGACCCGAAGCCGGGAGAGAGGTTGCCGGTGCTCGTCTGGTACCACGGCGGCGGCTTCGTCATTGGCGACCTCGAAACCCATGACTCCGCCTGCCGGATGCTCGCCAACCGGGCGGATTGCCTGGTGGTGGCGGTGGACTATCGCCTCGCGCCAGAGCACAAGTTTCCTGCCGCGGTGGAGGACAGCGAAGCCGTACTGAGATGGGTAGCGATGCACGCGGTGGAATTCGGCGGAGATGCCAGCCGTTTGGCCGTGGGCGGCGACAGCGCCGGCGGCAACCTCGCGGCTGTGGTCGCAATACTGGCGCGCGATGCGGGCAACCCCAAACTCGCGTTTCAACTGCTGATCTACCCGGCGACCGCACCCGAGCCGGAGACTGCCTCGCACCGCAAGTTCGCCGAGGGCTATGTGCTGACCCGCAACACCATCGGCTGGTTCTACAAGCAGTATCTGCGCAGTCCGAAAGACGCAAAGGATTTCCGCTACGCGCCGCTGGTGGCCGACGATCTGTCCAGCCTGCCGCCGGCCCTGGTGCTCGTGGCAGGCTACGACCCGCTGCGGGACGAAGGCGTTGACTACGCAAAGCGCCTGATCGAGTCCGGCAACCGCGTCCGGCTTGCAAGCTACGAAGGCATGATTCACGGGTTCTATCTGATGGGCGGCGCGGTGGACGCTGCCAAACGCGCGGTTTCGGAGTCGGCGGAGATGCTGCGGGAAGCCTTCAAGGCGTCAGCCTCAAGCGGCGGTGAGGAGAAACCATGAGCGCTCTCAACGGTAAAGTAGCGTGGGTAACCGGCGCCGGCAGCGGAATCGGGTTGGCTGGCGCCAGGGCGCTTGGCGAGGCGGGCGCCACTGTGGTCATGAGCGGCAGGCGCAGGGAAGTGCTGGAGCCGGAAGCCGAGAAATTTCGAATCCGCGGATTCAGCGTCGACACCGAGGCGCTCGACGTCGCCGACAAGAAGGCGGTGAAACGCGCGGCGGGCCGCATCCTCGAGCGTCACGGCAAGGTCGATATCCTGGTCAACAGTGCCGGGCTGAACGTGCCCAATCGCTACTGGAAGAACCAGACACTCGAAGGCTGGGACGAGGTGATCGGCATCAACCTCGACGGCTCGTTCTACACCACGTATGCGGTTCTGCCCGGAATGCGCGCCCGCAAGGACGGCGTGATCATCAACATCTCATCGTGGTCGGGTGTCTACCACGTGAAGCTGACCGGTGCGGCATACAACGCCAGCAAGCACGCGGTGACTGCCATGACCGAGACTATCAACATGGAAGAATGTGCGAACGGTATCCGCGCCTGCGCCATCTGCCCGGCGGAGGTCTCAACGCCGATCATGGAGAAGCGCCCTGTCCCGCCCAGCGCGGAGGACCGCGCCAGGATGCTGCAGCCCGAGGATCTGGGCGCCGCAATCCGCTTTGTCGCAGAACTTCCTGCCCGTGCCTGCATCAACCAGCTCATCATCAGCCCGACCTGGAACCGGATGTACGTCGGCGGGCTGGAAGCGCCGAAAAACTGACGGTCCGGCCATGGATGCGGTTGTCTTCGCCAATGTTCGCGTGTTCGAGGCTTCGGGAGCGCCGGCGTTCGCGGGCGAAGTCAGGGTCGAGGGCGAGCGCATAACCGCGGTGGCGCCCGCCAGCCAGGCGGTTCCCCGCGACGCGGCGCGGGTGATAGACGGCGCCGGCGCCTGGCTGATTCCGGGGCTGATCGAGGCCCACGCTCATCTGTCATTCACCGATTTCGCGCAATCGATCGATCTGGGGTTCATTCCGCCCGAAGAACACGTGCTCGCAACCGCGGCCAATGCTCGCAAGCTGCTCGATGCCGGATTCACCAGCTGTTTCAGCGCGGCGTCGGCAAAGCCGCGGCTGGACGTGGTTGTTCGGGACGCGATCGAGCGCCGCGATCTCCCCGGACCGAGGCTGCGCGCGGCGAGTCCGGAGATGACGGTGACCGCCGGGCTCGGAGACGTGCGGCTGCCGCACATGTACCGCGAGAATTTCGCGGCGGTGTGCGACGGTCCGGAAGAGTTCCGCCGCTTTGCCCGGCAGATGGTGCGGGATGGCGTCGACGTGCTCAAGATCAATGTCTCAGGCGATGCCGGGACCCGTTCCTCGCCCGCGGATTCGACGGTGATGACAGACGCCGAAGTCGCGGCCGTATGCGAGGTCGCCCGTGCCCACGGCAAGCGGGTTGCCGCGCATGCGCGAAGCGCCGAGTCGGTAAAGATGGCGCTGCGCCATGGAATTGAAGTCGTCTACCACGCCACCCTTGTCGATGAAGAGGCAAGAGACCAGCTTGAAGCTGCGAAGGCGCTGGTTTTCGTCGCGCCGGTCCTCGGCCATCTGTACACCACGCTCTACGAGGCCGCGCCGTGGGGGCTCACACCGGAGTCCGGGCGCGAGCGCGGTCTCGAGCGTGAACTCGAGGCCGGCATCGAGAATATGAAGGACCTGAAAAAGCGCGGCGTGCGCACCCTGCCCGGCGGTGACTACGGATTCGCCTGGAACCCGAATGGCAGGAATGCGCGCGACATCGAGCACTTCGTAAAACTCCTCGGTTTTTCCGCATCCGACGCGATAATCGCCGCCACGCGGATGGGAGGCGAACTGATGGGCCTGGGCGACGAGCTCGGGCAGATAAAGGCAGGCAGCCTCGCCGACCTGCTCCTGGTGGACTCAAGCCCGCTGGATGACGTTGCCGTCCTGCAAGACAAGGGCAGGCTGCTGGCGATCATGAAAGGCGGCGTATTCCATAAGCTGTCGATAGATTAACCCCCGGCGCCGATTGTGCGATCGACCAGCGCCTCTCGCGCCACCCCTTCCGCGCCGACGCGGCGTTCGCGGTACATGCTCCTCTCGAATGCCGCTCGGCAGCGTGGCCATCCGCGGCCGTATGACTTTTGTTATACAGACTGGCGCAAGCCGATTTTCCACAATTCGGCTCATCGCACTGCGGGCGGTTCGAGCCGCAGGAGGGGAGTCATGAGCTGCGGAAGGGGATTCGAAGCTGCGTCAGGAGTGCGCCTGGCAGGAGAGATCGGAGATCCGGCCGGGTGCGTGTGGAGCCGCATGCCCACCAGCGACACGGGCACGCGGGTCCGGATTTACACGCTCGGCCGGTTCAGCGTGGCGATAGACGGGCGGCAGATTTGCTCGGCAGGCAAGGCGAAACAGCGCCCGCTCGCTCTCCTCAAGGCGTTGATCGCGCTGGGGGGGCGCGGTGTGGCATCGAGCCAGGTTTGGGAATGCCTGTGGCCGGATTCTGAGGGCGATATGGCGGTGCGCAACCTGACGGTCACGCTGCACCGGCTGCGCCAGCTGCTGGGGAGCAACGCCTCGATCTTCCAGCACGACGGCAAACTCACGCTCAACGACCAGGTGTGCTGGGTCGATGCCTGGAGCTTCGAGCGAGCCGCGAACCAAGGACTGAGTCTTCAGGGCGATGCCGCCTGCGACGTCCCGCCCGCGCGCAGGCTCTGGACAGCGCTGGAACTCTACAGCGGACACTTCCTCGCGCTCGAATCTGAAGAATCATGGATGCTCGCGGCGCGGCTGAAGCTCAGGATCAAGTTCGAGCGTGTTGTGACCTCGCTCGTCGGCCGGCTCGAGAGAGACGGTGCGTTCGCCGATGCGATCGACTCTTGCCTCCAGGGACTCGAGCGCGACCCCCTCAACGAAATCCTCCATCAAAGCCTGATGTGCTGTTACCTGAAATCCGGGCAACCGTCCCAGGTCATGCGGGCCTACCAGCGCTGCCGCGAAGCGCTGGACCGGGGGCTGGGTGCGGCGCCTTCGGCGCAGACCCACCGTCTCTATGTCGAGGCGGTCCAGGCATCCTCGGCGTCGCCGGCGCAACCGGTCTCGGCGATGCTGCGGACCGGGATGGAAGTTGCGGTTCACGGCCGCCGCGAGCGTCAGAGCACCTCCAGCGCTATCGTCGCCGAGTTTGACGAGGCGGCGTCATCCGCCCTGGGCTGACCATCGCGGCTCAGTCCGGGCACGCTCAAGGACACGCCGAGAAGTTGTCGATCGTGGCTCGAACCGTTCTCGGCACGCCGCGTCCAACAGGGACGAACAAACGCGGGCGCGCGAGCGCTTTCCTGCATGAATGCCGTTACCGGTCGAACGCCCCGAGCGCCCGGAATCCTGACGATATCGCTGTTTGCCACGCTACCTTTGATCTGCGCTTCGGCGGAAGCGGTCGACGTGGAGAAGTGGGTCGATACCCTGGGCCGCGTCCACTATGGGGATCAGCCGCCGCCGGGCGTCGAAACCGAGCCGGTCAGGGTAAGGCCGAACGTGATCGAAACCGGCCCGCTGGTTCAATCGCCGCCAAGTGATGTCGCGCCAGCCGAGGCGGCGTCGGCATCCGCACCGTCCTCAGCCCTGCAGCCTTCCCCGGTGGACGAGTATGTCGAACTGTGCCGCAGGAACCGGGGCCTCGACTGCGAGCAGGAAGCCCGGGAAATGATCTACGGACCGGCACCGGTGGGCTTTCCCGGCGACCCGGCTGTCTTTCCGAGGCCCGATGTCAGACCTCCTCCTCCCGGCCTGCCGCTCGACTTCCGCATTACGCCTCGAGCGCAGGATCCGTGAACTGCGAGGACGCCAAGGACGTGAAGAGATGCATCCTGGCGGTCATCGATGATCTACCTGCCGATCAGGAAATCGACCGCGAGCGCAGCGAGAGACCGTGCCCCCGGCAGCAGCCCGGACTCGTCGATATGGAAACGCGGCGAGTGGTTGGGCGCGGCCACACCCATGTCCTGGTCCTTCGGGGTGATGCCCACGAAGTAGAAGAATCCAGGCACCTGCTGCTGGAAGTAGGAGAAATCCTCCGCCACCATCACTCGCGGCTGCACCCTGACGTTAGCATCACCGAGCGAGCGTTTCAGGACCGGAGCCACGCGCTCGGTGAGTGCCGGATCGTTCACGGTCGGCGGCACCGCTTTCTCGATCTTCACGTCGGCCTGTGCGAGATTGGCTTGCGCGATCGACTGCGCGATGTGCTTGATGCGGGCATGCACGTCCTGCCGCATCTCCTCGTCGAAGGTGCGTATCGTGCCGGTCATCTCCACCTGGTCCGGAATGATGTTCTTGCGCGCGCCGCCGTGGATCGTCGCCACCGTCACCACTGCCGGTTCCCTGGAGACGTCCAACTGCCGCGCAACGATGTTCTGAAGGCCGGTAACGATCTGCGCCGAGGTGACGATCGGATCGATGCCTTTCCAGGGCCACGCGCCATGAGTCTGACGGCCTTTCACCGTGATATAGAGCCAGTCGGCGCTCGCCATCAGCGAGCCGCCGCGATAGGTGACGGTTCCGGCGGGGATTCCTGAGATCACGTGCAGGCCGAAAATCGCGTTCGGTTTCGGATTCTCGAGCACACCCTCCTTGATCATCAGTGGCGCGCCGCCTTCCTCTCCTGGCGGCGGGCCTTCTTCCGCGGGCTGAAAGACGAATTTCACGCTTCCCGGCAGGTCCTTCCGGACCGATGCCAGCGCTTCGGCGACACCCATCAGTATCGCCACATGGGCGTCGTGGCCGCAGGCGTGCATGACCCCGACTTCCTGTCCCAGGTACTCGGCCTTCACCCGCGATCTGAACGGCAGGTCGCTTTCCTCGGTGACCGGAAGGGCGTCCATGTCGGCGCGCAGCGCAACAACCGGCCCCGGCTTCCCGCCCTTCAGCAGCCCCACCACCCCGGTACGGGCGACCCCGGTTTTCACCTCCATGCCGAGCGCCTTCAGGTGCTCTGCCACCAGCCGGGCGGTACGTACCTCGCGGTTCGACAGCTCGGGATGCTCGTGCACATCGCGGCGCCAGTTGATGATCTTTGCTTCCAGCGCGCGGACGCGTTGGTCGACTGTTGCGGAAAGGTCCTGCGAGCCGGCAGGTGCGGCCAGGCAGAACAGCAGCGGGGCAATCAGTACGGCGAGGCGCATCGTTTCACTCCGTTTCTCAGTCGGTCCCGAATGGGCAGTTGGATCACGCGGCAGGCCGCGACGTATTGCTGACAGCCGGTGGCCGCATCGCCATAATGCGGCCTTTGTCCCCGGAGCCGTACCCGCAGTATGAACCACAGACAAATGCCCGGTTTGCGAGTTACCGCCGCCTTTGCGCTGGCGATGGTGCTGATCGTCGTCAGTTCCAACATCCTGGTACAGCAGCCGGTGAACGACTGGCTGACCTGGGGCGCGATCACTTATCCGTTCTCCTTCCTGGTAGTGGATCTCGCCAACCGTTATTACGGTCCGCGTACCGCCCGCCGGGTGGTCTACGTCGGGTTCATCGTTGCAGTCGCGCTTTCCGCCTGGCTCGCTACTGCGCGTATCGCCATCGCCTCCGGCACTGCTTTTCTTTGCGCCGAGTTGCTCGACGTGGTCCTCTTCAACCGGTTGCGCCGCCGTGCCTGGTGGCTGCCGCCGCTGGTGTCAACGCTGTTCGCGTCGGTGGTGGACACCGCCGTGTTCTTCTCGCTGGCGTTCTACGGGACCGACATGCCGTGGGTGACGCTAGCACTCGGCGACCTCGGAGTGAAGATAGCCTTGGCGCTCGTTGCGCTCCTGCCGTTCCGGGTCGCGCTGGCGCTGGTGCGTCCTGCGATCTGAGGCCAACCACCTCACCCCGGCCTCTCCTCCTGACCATCGAAGGATTCTCTGGATTCTCGACACACGTACACCTCACGGTCTCTTTGGTGGTCCGGCGCAGAGGTAGAAATACCGCGGCAGGCTCTTCTCTGTACCGCGACGCAGGCCCTTCTCCGCGCGGAGCGGGGAGAGAGCGGGGTGAGGTGCTTTACGCGAGCTTTACCAGCTGCTTGCCGAGATTCTCGCCTTTGAGCATGCCGATGAACGCCTTCGGCGCGCTCTCCAGTCCTTGGGCGATGGTTTCGTGGTACTTGATCTTTCCCTGGGACACCCACTTCGCCAACTGACTGACCGCGCGCAGGTACAGGTCCTGGCGGTCGAAGACGATGAAGCCCTGCAGCCTGACCCGGTTTGTAAGCAGCGAGCGCACCATCTTCGCCCCGTAGGGCTCGGTGGCGTTGTAATCGGAAATCATTCCGCACAGCGCCACGCGCGAAAACGGGTTGAGCAGCCGGAACGCGGTATCCATCACCTCTCCACCGACGTTCTCGAAGTAGCAATCCACGCCGTCGGGACATGCGGCCCTGAGCTCGTCGAGCAGCTTGCCGGCCTTGTAGTCCACGCAGGCGTCGAAGCCAAGCTCCTTTACCGCGTAGTCGCACTTCTTCCGCCCGCCGGCGATACCTACCGCGCGGCATCCCTGCAGCCTGGCGAGCTGGCCGACGACGCTGCCCACCGCACCGGTCGCGGCGGATACCAGCACGGTCTCTCCGGCCTTGGGTGCGCAATGTTCGAGCAGCCCGATCCAGGCGGTGCCGCCGGGCATCCCGCATACGCCCAGATAGGCGGACAGCGGCACGAGCTTCGGATCGACCTTCATCAAGCCTTCTGTGCCGGAGGCGGCGTAGAGCTGCCAGCCGAGTGAGCCGACCACGTGGTCTCCGGTCTTGAACTTCGGATTGGCCGACTCGACGATCTCGCCCACCGTTCCACCCACCATGACCTCGCCGATCTCGACGTACTTGGTGTAGGACTTGACCGCGTTCATTCGCCCGCGCATGTACGGGTCGAGCGAGAGCCACAGATTCCTCACCAGCACTTCGCCCGGACCGGGCTTGGGAATGTCGCCCTCGACCAGCTTGAAGTTCGACGGCTCGACCCAGCCAGTGGGACGACTGGCCAGCACGAATTGCTTGTTCTTTGCCATGGGTTCTCCTCCGCAGAGTTGTTTCAACCGGCATTGTAGTGCCGCGGGTCCGATGGCACGATGCGGGCAGGTCGACAGCGGGGGAGCTCATGGTTTACGCGCTGAACGTTTTCAATCTGTTACCCGGGAAGGAGGATCAATACCGCGACTACTCGGTCAAGGCGGGAAAGATCATCTACGGCATGGGCGGGAAGGTGCTCGCCGCGGGCTGGAGGCCGATTCGCCGGATGCACGAGGACCGGGAGCGGCGCCATGTGATCATGGTCGAATTCCCGAGCGAAGCGGTTTTTCAGGCTTTCCTCGACGAAGCTGAAAAGCAGGCGCTTCACGAGCTGCGCGAAACCGCAACGACAGACTACATCTGGACGCTGTACCAGCCGTGGGACATGCGCAGGTGGGTCAAGGAAGCCGAGGACTGATGCCAGGGTAACGGGCGCAAAGATGATCAGCCGCCGTGCCTGCTCCGCTGCGCGCCCCATTCTGCTCAGTAAGGCACCGCGCAACCGGTCATCAGGCTCTAACGCTCCAACCAGCCGTTCCTGCTGCGCACGGCAACATCGATCGCTTCCAGGAGGCTCTCCTCATCGAACGGCTTGCGCAGGTAGGCGACCGCGCCCGCGGAGAGACAGTTGGCCCGGGTTCCGGGCTCGTCGTGCCCGGTAATCACGATCGTCGGCAGCGTCCGGCTGAAAGACTGCAACTGCTGGAGCACCTGCAGTCCACCGAACCCCGGCATGCGCAGGTCGAGAATCAGGCAGTCGGCCCGCCTTGCCGCGAGCGAATCGAGAAAGACCTGCCCTGAAGCGAAGCCCTCGGCGGCGATTCCGCAGGCGCGCAACAGCCTGCAAAGGGCCTTGCGGATGGGTTCCTCGTCGTCGACGACGGCTACGAATCGGGCTTGCGCGGGCATGTTGGCAGCTATCGAAACATTACAGCCCCGGTCGCGCCTATTGGACCAAAGTCCAATCACAGGGGCTGCCCGGCAACCCCGATCCCGCCCGGCCCCCGGAGGGTCTCAGTGGATCAGCGGCCGGAAGGACGACCCGGTTCTGTTCCGATCGAGCCGGCGGAGCGCACCAGCTGCGCCAGGGAGGTCGCGCCCATTTTCTGCATCACGCGCGCGCGATGAACCTTTACGGTCTTCTCCGTTGTTCCCAGGTCGGCGGCAATCTGCTTGTTGAGCCGGCCGGCCACCACCCGCTCGAACACTTCACGTTCGCGCGAGGTCAGCGTGGCCAATCGCTGCTGGACGGCGCGGAGGCCTTCGCGCACCGCGCGGACGGCGCGGTCCTTCTCGATTGCCGCGGTCACGGCGCCGAGCAGCTGCGACTCGTCGAACGGTTTCGTCAGGAAATCCACCGCACCCGCCTTCATTGCCCGGACGCCGGTGGCAACGTCTGCCTGTCCGGCGATGAAAATGATGGCGCGATCGCCCTCAGCTGCCAGCGCCTTCTGGACGTCCAGTCCGTTCAACGCCGGCATGGCCACGTCGAGCACCAGACAACCGGGAATGGCGGGATCGTGCTGCTCGAGGAACGCCCGGGGCGATGCGAACGCCCGCACTTCGAATCCCGAAGTCTGCAGCAGCCGTGTGAGTCCTCTCAGGACTGCCGGGTCGTCGTCCAGCACAAATACCGTCGGACCCGGCAGGCTCATGGTCTCACTCCGGCAATGGCGGGCAGGACAACATGAAAGGTTGCGCCCCGATCGGGGTTGTTCTCTGCCCACAGGCGTCCGCCATGCGCGCCGACGATCGAACCCGAGATCGACAGGCCCAGTCCCAGCCCATGCCGCTTGGTGGTGAAGAAAGCCTCGAATACCTTGTCCAGCCGCTCGGCTGGAATTCCGGGGCCGCAATCGGCGACCGAAAGCTGCACGCTGCCGTCCGCCGCAAGTTGCGTCCGGATCGTCAGCGTGCTGCCGTTGGGATCGCCGGCGCTCATCGCCTCGCAGGCGTTCATCGTCAGGTTGAGCAGGACCTGTTGAAGCTGGATGCGGTCCCCGTGCACCGGCGGCAACCCCGGGGCAAGGTGGGTGACCGCATCGATGCTGCGCGTCACCAGATCGCCGCGCGCCAGGTAGAGAGTGTCCTTGACGAGGTCGTTGACATCCAGCGCCTGGAAGTGGGTGGCCTCGTTCTTGAACAGCGCGCGCAGCCTGCGAATGATTTCTCCGGCGCGCCGGTCTTCGCCGGCGATGTCGCGGAGTATCTCGCGCAGCTCGCCGGTGTCCACCTGCTCGGCAGCAAGCAGATGCTGCGCCGCCTGGGCGTTGCTCAGGATCGCGGTCAGCGGCTGGTTCAGTTCGTGGGCCAGTGCGCCGGACAACTCTCCCAGCATCGCCACCCGCGTCAGGTGGGTGAGCTGCCGGCGCTGCTCCTCCGCCTCCCGCTCGGTGCGCTTCTGCTCGGTGATGTCTCGTGTGATCGTGATGATGCAAGGAACGCCGCCGATGGTCACGATGTCCGCCGACAGCACGGCCCGGCGCACCCTACCGGCGCTGTCGCACAGATCCGCCTCCATGTCCCGTGCCCCGCCATGGGCGGACAGGAGGTCGAAGAAGGCCCGGCGATCGCTGTCGTGCACGTAGATGTGCAGCTCGGATGAGGTGCGTCCTATGGCCTGCGCGCGGGGGATGCCGAACATGGACTCCCAGCGGTCGTTGACATCGAGGATGGTGTTATCCGTGCGCCGGACAATCGCGATAGGGTAGGGACTGGAGCGGAATATCTGGACCGAGCGCTTCTCGGACGCCTCGAGGGCTTCCCTGGCTTTCCTTCGCTCCTCGACGACGGCGGACAGCAACAGGACCGGGACGGCGACGGCGATCAGGAAGAACTGGACCGCCAGGGCGTCTGCTTCGGGGTGGCCGGTGACGAACGGCCCCACGCCATGAACTGCCCCCCAGATCGCCGGTATCACGACCGCCAACAGAGCTGCGCTGCTGCCTTGCGGGCCGAGGCGCAACGCAGCCCACAGCAGGAACGGCAGCGGCACGTAGAACAGGGCCGGCGTCGTCGCGGGGTCCGCCGCAGTCTGTGCGAAGACATACACGCTTGCCGCCAGCAGCCCGAGGAACAGGAGGCCCGGCTCTACGATGCGCCAGGTAAACGCCGTGCGCAGCGACCTCAGGCCGACTTGGGTCCAGGTCACGACCAGCGGCGCCAGGGTCAGCGCCGCAACCGCGTTCGACAGGAAACGCATTCGCCAGAGCTGCCAGTAGCCGCCCTCTCCCCAGCCTATGAGCTTCACCAGTCCGGCATCGAGGAACGAGGAGAGCACCGGCCCCACCAGCACTCCGCAAGCGAGAAACATCCCGACGTGACGGAAGGAGTCGAACTGCAGGGGCCCGACGATCAGCCGGCGCAAGCAGGTCGCGCCGATCAGTGCCTCGCTGCAATTGCTGACGAACCAGCCCAGCACCATCGCAATCGGCACGCCGCTTTGCACCTGGGCAGCCAGGTGCGCGGGGAACGCGGCGAGAATGAGAACCGGCCACCAACGGGTGGGCGTCAGCAGCAGCGCCGCGAGCAGCAGCGAGTTCGGAGGCCACAGTGTCGATATCGGGCGCGGGTGGAACGTCAGCGCGAAGCCGAGCATCGACCCGAGGTAGTAGCCGACGCACACCAGCAGCGCGACGATCAGGACGCGAGAGCCGAACCCCTCGGCTCCGGCGCCGCCTGCCGCCAGCGAGCGCAACGCCGGCGATCGGCTCTCGCCGGCCGGCACCGTGTCTGTGCGCACGCCATTGGTCATCTCTGTGCCACCGGCAGCCTGCTCTGGCTGCACTGATCGAGGGTGCTGATCTCCCGACTTGTAGAAGATCACGGCCCTTGCTCAAAATCAAGGGCTGAACTCCCATGACGCCGAACCACGCCTTGCTCCTGCCTGCTGCCGGGTCGGTTCTGTCCCCGGCTTACTTCGTGTAACTTCGCACCCTTGGTATTCCCAGGAGATCATCGAGTGTGAAAACTCCTCTTGTGCTGTTGCCGGGGTTGCTGTGCGACGCGGCGTTGTGGGGCCCGCAGGTGGAGGCGCTGGCCGCGGTCGCGGATTTCTGGATTCCGGACCTGCGTACGCAGTCCAGCATCCGCGCGATGGGACAGAGCGTGCTGGACGAAGCGCCGTTCTCGACCTTTGCGCTGGCCGGCCTGTCGATGGGCGGTTACGTGGCGATGGAAGTGATGCGCCTCGCCGCCGAGAGGATCACGCGGCTGGCGCTGCTGGATACAAGGGCCACGCCCGATACTCCCGAGGAGAGCGAGCGCAGGCGCGAGCTGATACGGCTGGCGCAGAGCGAACGGCGGTTTACTCCAGTGACCAACCGCATGCTGCCGCTGCTGGTGCACCCCTCGCGTATCAAGGATGCGCCGCTGGCGGGAATCATTCGCGACATGGCTGAGCGCACTGGTATCGACGGTTTCGTGCGCCAGCAGACCGCGATCATCGCCAGACCCGACAGCCGCCCGGGTCTGAAGGAGGTCAAGGTTCCGACCCTGATTCTATGCGGGCGCGAGGACGTGATTACCTCGCTGGGGCGTCACGAGGAGATGGCGGCGCTCATTCCCGGATCGCAGCTGACTGTAGTAGAGCAGTGCGGCCACCTGTCCACCCTCGAACGTCCGACCGAAGTCAGTCGTGCGCTGGAAGGCTGGCTGAAGGCCTGACTGGCGAAGGCACTCGCGGGCGTGCCGTTACGATCATGCGACCGGATGCGGAATACCGCGAATTCTCGAACTCTCCAGAGGAGGAGGGAAGGGTGAGGGGGTGATTTCGTGGCTGGGCGTTACAGGACTCTGATCCGCACCGGGCAGCACATCGAACGCGGGGTCGAGCGCCTCGAGGCGCTGTATCAGCTCGCTCGCAAGCTGTGCCCCGGCAAGTTCACCGCAGAAGAAACCCAGGAGCCACGCGAGCTGCTCGATTACGTTCCGGTGGGGTTCGCCGACTCGATGCGCAGGGAGATCGCGGAGAAGCTTGAACTGCGACTCGGGATCATGAGCCTGGACAGGCTCTCGGTCTATTCCTGCGGACCGATCGCGCTGCACGATGACCGGCACAACTATCCAGATCTGTATTTCATCATCGTCGTCGTCCATTCGGGCAGACTGGGCGTGGTGGACCGGAAGACGAGATCGGTGCGGCACACTGCCGGCGAGATACTGCTGCTGGATCCCCACAAGAAGCACGGCCTCATCCCGGAGGGGATGACGGTCAAGGACTATCGCTACGAGAAGACCCACAGCCCGGTCCACGCCGAGGAGGACCAGTTCCTTTTCCTCAGCTTCGACGTCAAACGGCGGGACCTGAGGAGCCGGTTCAGGCCGGACTGACCTCCGCGGCAGACAACGACCCGGTCGCCGGCAAACGATGTTTCCCCGGTCCGAGTGTAGTGCTACCCTTCCCGAAAAGCGGCTTCGGCGGCGCACGCTGAAGTCTCTAGTGCGTCGTCGAGGGAGGCGGCAAATGACTGAAGATCTGCGAGTAAACCGGAGACCCTCCCGCGCACCGGGCAGCGTGCCGGGCATATTGATCCTTTCGGCGGGATTGCTGCTCGGTCCGGGCGGGGCACAAGCTCAGGGCGATCACGGCGCCCGCGCCGATGCCGCCGGGCCGGTGGTTCTGATCGGGTTGGGTGACAGCCTGACTCACGGCACCATGGATGCCACGAACAACTGGCTCAATACGCTGAACGCCTATCTTCAGCGGGTGGCCTCTTCACTCTCCACACAGCTGCCGCTGCATTTCCAGCAGCCTCTCTATGACGTCCACGAGGAGCGAATCCGGCCGTTCGGGACGCCCACTAATCTAGGGGTCGACGGCTCCGACAGCTTCAGCATGGCGGGAATCGAGTATGGCAAGCGGGTCGGCAGCGATCAGAACAAGCGCTCGTTCTCGCTTCTCGCAGAGCGGGTCCAGCCGAGCCAGCTCAGCGATGACTACGACAAAGTGATCTACCCCATCAATCTGCTGGCGCGGCGACCGATGTCCCAGATCGGTGCTGCCTCATGGCTGCTGGAGAAGGACGTCCTCGACCAGGGAATCGGGAACGCTCTGGTGATCTTCTGGATCGGGAACAACGACTCCAGCGGTGCCGCCCTCGGCCTGGGAGGGAAGAACCCCGAACTCTTCCCCCTGCCGTTCGATCAGATCGCAACCGAGCTCAAGCCCGAGCTTCGGCTGCTGCTGCAGCTCGCGCGCTCGCTAAACCTGGCTTCTTACGAGCCGTACTTGCAATCGGCCATCGAGCGCAGCCTGACCGACGTCGCCGATTTCGAGCCGCAATTCAACTCGCTCCTCGATCGGCTTGCGGCCGCCGGCGCGACGTCTGCGATCGACACCAGGATCATGGTGTTGACCCTGCCATACTACAGCGCTGTCGGCTACCTGATGGACTCCGAAGACATCGAGTACTACCTGCGCAAGATCAATCCCGGCTACTCGGTGCCTGCCGGCTTCAAGCGGGTGGCGCCCGACGGCGAACCGATCGTCGATTACCTGAAGGGGGACCGGATCTCACTGCTCACCTTCGGCCTGCTCTACACCCTGCTCAGTACCGGGCACACACCGCTCGAGGTCAATCAGGTGCTCGAGCAGGATGGCCTGGTTCTCTCCGAGGCGGAAGCGCAGTTCGTCATGGCCCGCATCGACGCGTTCAATCAGGTCATAAGGGATTCGGTCGCAGCGCGGGACGATCGCTTTCAGCTCATCGATATCGGGCAATTCCTCAACCGGGCCCTCGCAGGTGACCTCGCCATCATCGTCAATGGCCAGCGGCTTACCCGCAAGTGGATCAGAGGGGGCGCCTTCAGTTTCGACGGGGTGCACCCCGGCTATGTCGGCCAGACGGCCGTCGCCAACTTCATACTGGGCGAAATCAACGCCGCGTTTGGTCTGAACGCACCGATCTACGACCTCTCGCCGATCCATCTGACCGATCCCTACATTGATCGTGATGGCGATGGCTGGGCTTCGGGGCCCGGATATCAGCCTTCGGGGATGAACCAGTTCCTGTTCCTGTTCTCCGACCCGAACGACGCCGACCCTGCCGTGCAGGCCACACTTCCTCCTGATGTCTGGGATCTCATCTCCGACATCCTGCTCGAGGAACTCCTGGGTAACGAACAGATTCGCGAGGAAGCGCGCCGCCGAGGGTTGGCCGGAGTCCGGTGACGGCCGAGCGGTCCGGTCCCGGTCCTGCGTCGAGCCGAGCCGCGATATCTCCCCTCTGCGACATCCTCGACTGGCGAGTCCAGAGCAACGACAGAAGTGCGTTGGATTCATGCTCGATGAGACAAGACCCCGCGCGGTCCACGCCGAGGAGGACCAGCACTTGCTCAAAGCCGAGCTCACGCACCGGCGCGCCTTGACCCGAGCTCAACGCCTCAGTGGCCGGGTACATCGAGCGCTTCTACATCGAGAAACGCATCCATTCCAGCCTGGGCTATCATTCCCCGGTCGAGCCCGAATGCCTGGTCGGTACCCAGCAAAGTGTCCACCGAATCGGATGAAGATCACGCGCGCAGGAGCAGCGCGCGCTGGCGTGAACGTGAACGGTAGGCGGCCTGCAGTCAGATGAAGGCGTACCACCATCGGATAGTGGTCAATGACCTGATGCAACAGGGCTACGTCTACGTGCTAACGGAGCCCACGGGTAAGAACTTCCACAGGGACTTTCGCCCCGAGCTTACGCCTAAGCAGATGCTTGAGCTTGGCGTATTCGGCGGCAGATACATGACCGACTGCGCTGAGGAGTATCCGGCCGACTGGTTCAAGAAAGCCAGACTCTGCGCTGAACGCCATGATCCCGGCCTGAATTACTTCGGCGTGAATGCATCGCAGCCGCTTTTCGTGTGGAAGGCAAAAGGCTGGATCTACCACGAGGATCCCCGTGGCTGGTTTCAGTGGTACTGCCGCTATTTCCTGGGGAGACGCTGCGTGGACGATGAGCGGCAGATTCGCCGGTGGCGAGCCGCTCGACGCCATGTCGCCCAGGTGGTGAAGAACTGCCGACCCCGTGATCTTGATTGTCGGCGCAAGCAGAGACAAGCGCTGCTGCACTGGGCATATGATTCGCGGAAGTTGTGATCCGCGAGCGGCCGATGGTGTTTACCGAGCGGCATGGGGTACCTTGAGAGCGGGGCGCGTTTTCCTGCGGTGGGCCGCGCCGCTCAGGCCTGCGGCAAGTCATCCAGTGACCCACCGCGATCGATAGTCGTGCATCTCTGACCCGGCAGGTGTACTGATCGCTCGATGAAGGAGGCAACCATGTGCAAGCGATGTGATCGGGAACAGCCGCTCGACCGCTTGTTCTCAAGGCGTCAGTTCCTGAAGTCGGCGGCGGCTGTCGGGGCGGCCGCTGCGACCGGCGCTACCCTGCTGCACGTTCCACCGTCTCACGCGCAGCCCGGGCAGGTTCCCGCGGACACCGGCATTGCCGGGACGCGATACCTCATCCGCGGCGGCGCGGTCCTCAGCATGGACGCTGCCGTCGGTGACTTCGCCGAAGCCGACGTACTGATAGAGGGCAAGAAGATCGTCGCGGTCGGTCCCGGTATCGAGGCGCGCGGCGCAGCGGTGGTCGATGCGGCAGGCATGATCGTCATGCCCGGCTTCATCGACACCCATCATCATCAGTTCGAAACCGCGCTGCGCAGTTTCCTCGCGGACGGCATTCTATTCAACGACGGCCAGCCGGCCGGGGCTGTGAACTATTTCGATTTCATCCTCGGCAAGTTCGCCGGAGTCTACCGGCCGCAGGACGTGCACATCTCCATTCTGTTCGGCTCGCTCAGCCAACTCGACGCGGGCGTAACCACTGTTCACGATATCTCGCAAATCCATCATTCGCCGGAACACACCGCGGCGGCAATCAAGGGCCTTGCCGATTCCGGCCGACGGGCCGCGCTCGGCTATTTCGAGGGGCGGGGCGACAAGAGCAAGTATCCCGATGACGCCCGCCGGGTGAAGAAGCAGTATTTTTCCTCTGCCGATCAGCTTCTGACGATGATCATGGGCGGCGAGATCTATCTGCCCGGGTACGAGAAGGCCTGGCAGATCGGCCGCGAGCTCGAGATTCCCATCGCAGCGCACATCCTGGGCAACTTCGGGATACCCAGGGCGTTCGAGGAGCGGCTGCGGGCGAAGCAGCTTGGACGGGACAACCTCTTCATCCACATGACCGCCATGCCAGACTGGGCATGGAAAGCCGTGGCCGAGAGTGGCGCGGGCGTGTCCATCGCTGTGCCGATCGAAATGACCATGCGTCACGGGATGCCGCCGATCCTGAAGGCGATGGAGCTGGGCGTGGAGCCGTCGTTGAGCACGGACGTGGAGTGCACCATGACGGCAGACTTCTTCACCCAGATGCGCTCGATGATGACGCTGCAACGCGCCCTGGTGAACGAGCAGGCGCTCGCAGGCGAAAAGACCTTGCCAAGGCTCTTGAGCTCGCGCGACGTCATCCGCTTTGCCACGGTGGAGGGCGCCAGGCAGCTCAGGCTCGATCGCAAGGTGGGCACGCTTACGCCGGGCAAGGAGGCCGACGTCATCCTGCTCGACGCCAGGGCGATCAACGTGGCGCCACTCAATCACGTGCCGGGAGCGGTGGTGACACTGATGGAGCGGAGCAACGTCGACTCGGTCATCGTCGCCGGCAAGATCCGCAAGTGGAGGGGCCAGCTGCTCGATGTCGACCTCGCCGCGCTGCGCCGGGACCTGGAAAGGTCGCGCGACTATCTTTTCGATGCAGCCGGGGTCAAGCAAGACCTGTTTCGCAGCTGAGCAGGAATGTAGGTAAGGGCGCCGCGCGGGAACGCCCGGGCTTGTGATCGGTTCTCGGCCGCATCCACGCCATTTCTGTGATGTGCGCGCAGCCGGCGTCGTGAGCGGGCGTGGCTGAGGTTCGCGGGGATGGGCGGAAGCCGCGGCCTTGCGTTCGCCTCTATGGGGCACGGAGCTTTTGCGCGACCACGGCGCCGATGAATCCGGGCTCGGGGACGAAGCTGTGCAGTGTCCACTCGCAGTCTTCTCCGGGTGTGTTCTCGACACGGAGGATCTTCGCAGGCTCGTCCGGCTTGAGCGAGACATCGAAGCGATCCAGGGGAAAATAGAGGCCGTCGCCAAGCGCCTTGATGAAGGCCTCCTTGCGGGTCCAGCAATTGAAGAACCCCACCGACCTCTCTTCCGGGCCGAGGGCGAGAAAGGTTTCGTTCTCCGAGCGGGAAAAGAAGCGCGCCGCAACAGAGTCGGCATCGTTGATCTCGCGGACAGCCTCGACATCGATCCCGACCTCGCGTCCAGTGGCAAAGGCGTACGCCGCGACGCCGTCGGAGTGCGACACGTTGAAGCGCAAACCGGAGGACGCGAAGCGGGACGAGAGCGCGGGCTTGCCGCGCGCGCCGTATACCAGTTCGACCAGATCGGGCCGCGCGCCCAGCCGCTCGGCCAGCAGCTCGCGCAGCCGGGCGCGCGCGACGATGAAACGATCGCGATCGCGGGCGAAGACAAAGCGGCTCGCCCTGAGCTGCTCTTCGTCCGATAGGCGACCTTCCAGCGCGCGCACGGCCTCAGGCTCCAGGTCCAATCGGCTGGAGACGATATCGACCCCGCAATCAGGCAGGTGAACCGGCCTACTCGAAGTCGGCGGAGCGGTCGCCCGCGCCTCGCCGGACGCCGCCCTTGGGGGATCAGCGCTTGGAAGCTGCGTCGAATCGTGTTTCCGGTTTCGACTGGTCATGGGGGTACGTTACCCGGTCGAGCCCACCTTGAACATGAAGGCGCCGGGTCGCGGCAAACCCACAACACAGGCCTGGCAGCGCCGTTTAGCGTGTTAGGTATTGATTTCTTTGGAATCTCACTCCGCCGGAGAGTCCAGTGCTTCCGGGTGGCGGCGAAACGCCCCGACTTGAGGTAATTTGCAGACACCGAGCAACTTTCCTGAGTCTTCGTTTCAGGCAAACTGCTCAGGCAGGGGCGTTGATCACGCGGCCGACGCTTGGCCGCCAATTCACCCAAGGAGAATCGTCATGACCAGGAAGTCGCTGCTGATGGGTCTTTCGCTGATTGCCGCTGCAGGGCTGGCGTCCACCGCCGGCGCTGCCGAAAGCGGCAAGATGACCGCCGCCGGGGAGCTGCAATGGGTGGAGACGAGCCCCGGATCGCCGGTAAAAAGGGCGATCCTTTGGGGGGACCGGAACAGCGGCGGGGAATACGCAATGCTGCTCAAGTTGCCCGCGGGGTTCGTCGCCCCGATCCACGCTCACAGCGGCGACTATCACGGCGTAAACCTGACGGGGACCTGGCGCCACTCGTTCGACGGCGGCGAGCAAAGAGAGCTGCCGCCAGGCTCGTACGTGTTTCAGCCCGGAATGGGGATGCACGGTGATTCCTGCGTGGGTCCGGAGGACTGCATTCTGTTGATCCATCAGCACGCGAAGGGCGATTTCATCCCGAAACAGTAGTTCGAGCCCTATGCAGATCGTGCAGCCGGCACTTCGAATCCAGCGCTGAGGTGGCGCAGCCGACAATCCGATGGACAGTGAAGCCAAAGACATAAACGGCGCGGCAGTTCGCGTGGGTACCCGGGTCCGCGTGCTCAAGATCAGCGACTCGGTACTGTCGCAATTGCCGGAATCCGAAGCGCAGGCGGCCCGATTGATGGAAGGCGAAGTGCTCGAGGTCTACGAAATCGACGAGTGGGGCGGCGCATGGGTGGAAAGAACCTGGCGCGGCGATGACGGAACGCCTGTTTCCTATTCGCTGGGTCTCGGGCCCGAGCAGATGGAGGTCGTGCCGTCCAGGTGACCCCCTGCTCGGTTCATGATCGGCGCTCGCCGGGTTCGCCATGCAAGGTACCGCCATGTCATCCGCTACGGTCTACCCGCTCGCGGGCGGCTGCGACTGCCGCCACGTCCGCTACCAGCTTGAGACTCCGCCGCTGTTCGTGCACTGCTGCCACTGCCGCTGGTGCCAGCGCGAGACCGGCGCTTCATTCGCGCTGAACGCGCTGATCGAAGCGGACCGGGTCACGCTGCTCGGCGCCGAGCCGGAACTGGTCCACACGCCCTCCGAGAGCGGAAAGGGCCAGAGAATCGCCCGCTGTCCCAGGTGCCGCATCGCCGTGTGGAGCAACTACACCGGCGCGGGCCCATCGGTCCGGTTCGTTCGCGTCGGCACGCTCGATGACCCCGACCATCTGCCGCCGGACATTCACATCTTCACCGCGTCTAAACAACCTTGGGTGGTATGTCCGCCCGGCACGCCGGCGGTGGCCGAGTACTACGATCGCAGGCAGTACTGGCCGGCGGAGAGCCTGGCGCGCAGGGAAGCCGTGCTGGCCAGGGTCGCAGCGCAACAGTCTGGCGGTTAGCATGGTTCCCGGGCAGACGTGGGTCTGGTGAGGGGCAGGAATTCGCATGCACCTTCTCGATCACGTTTCCATCGCGGTGAGCGATCTCGCCGCCGCGCGCCCGTTTTACGACTCCATCATGGCCAGTCTCGGCTGCGAGAAGGTCTATGAGCGACCAGCGGCATTGGGCTATGGCGCGCGCTGCCGTCCCGGCAATGCCCTCGACAGCTATCTGACTGTCTACCTCTCGCCCGGCGCAACCACGGATGACAAGCGCCACTGGTGCTTCAAGGCCTCCTCGCAAGCGCAGGTCCGGACATTTCACGCCGCGGCGATCGCGAACGGCGGGAGCGACGACGGACCACCGGGATTGCGGGCGCACTACCATGCGCATTACTACGCCGCTTTCGTGCGTGACCCTCAAGGCAACCGGCTCGAAGCGGTCTGTCATCTCGCCGAAGAGTCCTCGCCGACAGCCGCTTGAGCGGGCAAGCTGATCGGGGCTCGCGTAAGGCCGGCTGCGGGCGGGCGACCAACGGCTGACGTGCGCCCGTCACTTCGCGGGGGCGCAAACGGAGGTTCAATGGCGCAGGTCTACGACGCGATCATCATCGGCACGGGACAGTCGGGCCCAGCCCTGGCCGCGCGGCTTGCGGGGGCCGGCCAGCGCGTGGCGGTCATCGAGCGCGGCAAGTTCGGAGGAACCTGCGTCAACAACGGCTGCATCCCGACCAAGACCCTGCTTGCCAGCGCGTACGCCGCGCACCTGGCGCGCCGCGCCGGCGAGTACGGGGTCGATGCCGGTCCGGTGCGGGTGGACATGAAACGCGTCAAGGCGCGCAAGGACGAAGTCTCGGGCCAGTCCAACCAGGGCGTGGAGAAGTGGATGCGCGGCACGCCCAACGTGACCGTTCACCAGGGACACGCGCGCTTCACCGGGCCGCGTACGGTGCAGGTCGGAAGCGAAACCCTCGAGGCGAAGCGAGTGTTCATCAACGTCGGCGGCCGCCCGCTGGTGCCCAGGATGTCCGGGCTGGACCGTGTGCGCTATCTCACGAACGTCACGATGATGGATGTGGACTTCCTGCCGGAGCATTTGATCGTGATCGGCGGCAGCTACATCGGTCTGGAGTTCGGTCAGATGTATCGCCGCTTCGGCAGCCGGGTGTCGATCGTCGAGATGGGACCGCGCTTGATCGGCCGCGAAGACGCGGACGTCTCCGAGTCGGTACAGGAAATCCTCTCCGCGGAAGGCATCGAGCTGCGGTTGAACGCCCAGTGCCTCGCGGTCGAGCCCGAGGGCCCGGGGCTTTCGGTGAATCTCGGCTGCGAGAGCGGCGCGCCGCGAATCAGCGGATCGCATCTGCTGCTGGCGGTGGGCAGAGTGCCCAACACCGACGACCTGGGGCTCGACAAGGCCGGTATCGGGACCGACCAGCGGGGTTACATAACCGTGGACGACGAACTGCGCACCAACATTCCCGGCGTGTGGGCCATCGGCGATTGCAACGGCCGCGGTGCCTTTACCCACACCAGCTTCAACGACTATGAGATCGTTGCCGGCAATCTGCTCGACAACACCGGACGCAAGGTCACCGACCGTATCGTCACCTACGCGCTGTTCACCGACCCGCCGTTAGGCCGCATCGGCATGACCGAGACCGAGGCGAAACGCGCGGGCCGGCAGGTCCTGGTGGGAAAGCGGCCGATGACGCGAGTGGGCCGTGCGGTCGAGAAGGGCGAGAGCCGCGGATTCATGAAGATCGTGGCCGACGCGCAAACCAAGGAAATTCTTGGCGCCGCGATCCTCGGAACCGGCGGCGACGAAGCGGTGCAGACCCTGACCGACGCGATGTACGCCCGGCTGCCTTACACTGCGGTGCAGCGTGGAGTGCGGATTCACCCGACCGTCAGCGAGCTGATTCCCACGGTGGTGGGGGAGATGAAGGCAGCGTAAGCCCCGGGGATCGAGCCGAGCTGCAGGCGCTCAACCGCGCAGGCCGGGCGAGATCAGCCAGCGGTCCAGCCGATCGAACAGCGCCTGCACCAGCAGCGCCAGCGCCGCGGCGGGCACAGCGCCGGCCAGGAGAACGCCGTTGTCGTTCAGCGCCAGGCCGGTGACGATGCGCTCGCCGTAGCCCCCGGCACCGATGAACGCCGCGATCGTGGCAGTGCCCACGTTGATGACCGCGGAAGTCTTGACGCCGGCCAGGATCGGGCGCGCTGCAAGCGGCAGCTCGATCATGCGCAGGCGCGCGCCTGCGGGAAGTCCCAGTGCCCGTGCCGACTCGCGCAGTTGCGGCGAGATGTCGTGCAGGCCGCTGTGCGTGTTGCGCACGATCGGCAGCAGCGAATACAGGAACAGCGCCACCAGTGCCGGCAGGGTGCCGATCGTGCCCAGAAGCGGGATAAGGAACGCCAGCAGCGCGAGCGATGGCACCGTCTGAACCACGCTCACCGTCCCGAGGATTGGCTGCGCCGCTTTCGGGCGCCGCACCGCCCAGATACCCAGCGGCACGCCGATGAATACCGCGGCAGCGAGCGACACGAACACGAGCGTCAGGTGCTGCGCGGTGAGGCGCCAGAAATCCGGGCCGAAAAGCTGCACGAGCCACCCGTCGCCCGCGGCCATTCGTGGCTCCGTGGCACCCTCGGCGAGAAAGTCCGCGGCCACGGTCGCAAAAGACCGGCCGCCCAGCTCCGCTCCGGCATTCATCGCGATCATGGCGGCTTCGTCGATGCGCCCCTCGAGCGTGACAAGCGCCGCCCACGCCTCCGGAAATCTTTGCGGCACATCCAGCCGGTAGACGAACAGCGCGCCATACTCCGGGAAGTAGCGCTTGTCGTCCGTCATGACGCGCAGCGCGTACTTCGCGATCTTCGCGTCGGTGGAGTAGATATCCATCGCGTCGATCTGGCCCGCGGCGATTGCCTCGTACGCCAGTCCGTGGTCGAGCCCGCGGGGGAAATGCGGCAGGCGATAGACCTGCTTCAGCCCCGGCCAGCCGTCGCTGCGCTGGAGGAATTCATGCGACAGGCCAAGGCGCAGGTCGGGGTGGCGCGCCAGATCACCGATGGTCGTCACATTGCGGGCCTGCGCAGTCGCCTCCGGCAACGCCAGCGCATAGGTGTTGTTGAATCCGAGCTTGACCGCCACGCCGAGTCCCAGCGGCTGCAGCCCTCGGTTCAGCGATTCCAGGTCGGTCGCCTCGGTCTTCAGCAGCTCGCGCGCGACCGTGCCGGTGTAGTCGGGGTAGATATGGATACTGCCGGCTTTCAGTGCTTCGAACAGGATGGCGGTGTTGCCCAACCCCTGCCGGTGCACCGCCTGCTGGCCCGCCGACTGCGCCGCCTGCGTTGCGATCTCGCCGAGGATGTAGGACTCGGTGAAGCGCTTGGAGCCGATCGACAGCGTGTCTGAGGAGGCCTCGCTCGCGGCCACTGTCAGTGCCAGCGTGGCGAGGCGCAGGCAGAAGCAGCCGAAGCGATTTCGCAGTGAATTCATTGTGCTGTCCGGGCGAGGCGGGGGTCCGCGCGTTGCGCCCGGACGAACTCGGCAACGAACGGCTCCGCCGGGCGAGCCAGCAGATCGTCCAGCGGGCCGCGCTGGACCACGCTGCCTTCGCGCATCAGCACGATTTCGTCGGCGAAGTGCGCCGCCTCGTGCATGTCGTGGGTGACGAGTATGACCGTCTTGCGCAGCTGCTCGAAGATCTGCTTCAGGTCGCCCTGGAGCGCGTGCCGCGTCATGGGGTCCAGCGCCCCGAGCGGCTCGTCCAGAAGCAACGCCGGCGGATCCAGCATGAGAGCACGCATCAGCGCCACGCGCTGTCGTTGCCCCCCGGAAAGCTCGCGCGGATACCGTGCGAGAAGATCCAATGGGATCCGAGTCAGCTCTGCAAGCTCGCTGCAACGGCGCTCGATGTCGTCCGGGGACCGGCTGAGAAAGCGCGCCATCAACGTGACGTTGCCGCCGGCCGTGAGATGCGGAAACAGGCCGCCTTGCTGTATCACGTACCCGACCCGGTGGCGCAGTGCGTCGACGTTTGCCGGCGTGAGCGGCTCGCCGCCCAATTCCACGCTGCCGCGGTCCGCGACCGTCAGTCCCAGCATCAGCCGCAGCAACGTGGTCTTGCCGCAACCGCTCGGGCCGATTACCACCGTGGTGCGCCCGGGCGTGAATGACAGCGTCGTCGGCGCCAGTGCGCGAAGGCCGTTGAAGCTCTTGGAAACACCGCTGAGACAGATCACTTCGGACGCTCAGCCCGGAACCCGGGACACAGGGACGCGAAGCAAGGGAGCACAGCTTTGCGCGCTTTGCGCTGTGTTTTCAAGCAGTGTCAGCTTATCGTGACGCAGGGAGCGCCGGGGCTGATCTCGCCGATGACCGCGGCATGCTCGAAGCCGTCCCGCCTGAAGATGCCGAGCACTTCCTCCGCCGCATCGGCCGCACAGGTTACCAGCAGGCCGCCGCTGGTCTGTGGGTCGCACAGCAGCCAGCGTTCGATTTCGCTCAGTCCGCGCAGCTCGACGTTGCTGCCGTAGCTCGCCCAGTTGCGCCGCGATGCTCCGGTCACATGTCCCTCGCGGGCGAGCGCGATCACCCCAGGCAGCAGCGGCACGGCGTCCCAGCGCAGGCTCGCCTGCACTTTCGAGCCCTTGCACACTTCCAGCAGGTGACCGAGCAGACCGAATCCGGTCACGTCGGTCAGGGCATGGACTTCGGGGAGCGGGGCGAGGGCCGCACCGGGGGTGTTTAGCTGGGTGGTGCTGGCGAGCAGCACCTTGTAGTGCTCATCGCTCAGTTTGTCCTTCTTCAGCGCAGCGCTGTAGATGCCTACACCAAGGCCTTTGCCCAGCACGACCCTGTCGCCGGGGCGCGCGCCGGCGTTGCGCTTGATGTTCGCGGGGTTCACCAGCCCGAGCGCCACCAGCCCGTAGATCGGCTCCACCGAGTCGATACTGTGGCCACCGGCGATCGGAATGCCGGCGCGCCGGCACACCGACTCTCCACCCTCGAGGATGGCGCGGATGGTCTCGACCGGCAGCTTGTCGATCGGCATGCCGACGATAGCGAGCGCGAACAGCGGAGTTGCGCCCATCGCGTACACGTCCGAGATCGCGTTGGTCGCAGCGATGGCGCCGAAGTCGAAGGGATCGTCCACGATCGGCATGAAGAAGTCGGTGGTGGCGACGATCGCCTGGGACTCGTTGATCCGATACACCGCCGCGTCGTCGCTGGTTTCGATTCCCACCAGCAGCTCCCTGGGCATCAGCCCCTTCGCCGTGTTGGCGATGATGCTCTCCAGCACACCCGGCGCGAGCTTGCAGCCGCAGCCGCCGCCGTGGGCGAGGCTGGTGAGACGCGGGACCTTCATCTCTGGCGCGTTCATCGGGGTCTCCCGGGTTCATCTTGCAGTGATTTTAGCGCGACACACTCCACGATACCTGTCGCAACAAGGAGCGCAGACCCGCTTTCTTGCCCGGGAACCGGAAGCGCGCTCGGGCCTTCGAGCGGAGCGCTCCCGCGCAGCGTTACTTCTTTCTGCTCGCGCTGCTGCGCGAAGACCTGTACGGTGAAGCCGTCTTGATGAGCTCGCGGACTCTCGTTTTGCCGGAGCTGCGGTGGAATCGCCGCCCAGGTCTGGTCGGCAACATCCGGGAACGGACGACGACGGACTTCAACGGTTGACCGGGATGCCACCCGCACGCGGCGGGTGCACAACCGCTTTGCAGTTTCTGCATGCCTGAGCGCAACGACGCCTTCGGGTTCAGGACGGCGCGAACACTGCGCTGGCTCTTCCGGTTTCGTTGCCTGATCCTATCCTCCGAGGGCCAGGGAAATGAGTTGCTCGCGGTTCAGGTAAAGATAGCCCAGAGCCATGACAATGTAGGTCGCCGTCACCAGCAGCATCAGCCCCTGCGTCACCGGGTGCGGCCGGATCCATTTCGGGAACACCCGCGGCAGCATCACGTAGTTCAGGTACACGATCGCTGGGCAGATGATCGCCATTGCCAGGAACGCGACCACTCCGCGGATGACGATCAGTTGGCCTGGCTGGGCGAGCGCCATGGTCACCACCGTCAGCACGGTGAAGATGCCGACGAAGATGTAGTACCAGCTTCTGAAATGCAGCTTCTGGGCACCGGGGATGTTCTGGTAGAAGAAGTCGGCCTGAATCCGGGAGAAGCCGTCGGTCAACTGCAACCAGGCATCGCACAGGAAGGCAGCGGCGACGATCAGGAACAGCGCCTTGCCGACCGGGCCCCACGCCACTTCGAAGAAGGCCGACTGGACCACCGCTATCTCCCAGCCGGTGGGCACGATGCCCTTCGGCAGCAGCAGCGCGTAGGCCAGCCAGCACATGATGATCGTGGTGACCAGGTTGAGGGACACGCCGATGAAGTTCTCGGTGCTGATGTAGTGCACCCAGCCCTTGTAGTTCTTCTTGTTCTCCTCGGTGTCCGCCATCACGAACCCGGTCGCCGGGATCGCCTCCGGCTGGCCGGTGATCGGCGAGGTGATCCGCCCCACCTTGGCACCCATGCCGACCCTCTTGTCGCGCATCCAGTAGGCGATGAAGAGCTGGCCGAAGCCTCCGGCTCCGGCGAAGGCGATGCTGGTGACCACGGTGTTGATATCCTTCGGATCCCAGTTCGAAACTTCGCTGACCGGGGTGTAGTGGGGGACGAGCGCGGAGAAAAACTCGCCCGTGACGGCCAGGACCGGCTCCTGGAACACGGCGAAGATGATGCCGCCCATCGTCACCACAACCACGACCATCGAGAACTTCTCTACGAGGGTGTAGGCAACCTTGCTGAACACCAGCGCAAAAAGATAGATGGCGATCGTGAGGTAACCCCAGAACAGCGACTGTCCGCGCGGGGTCCACCCCTCGGGGAAGCCGGTGAGCGCCGCAAGTGCAGTGCCGCCGGCGGCAGCATAGGCGCCGAACCAGATATTCTCGATGAACACACCGATCCAGCACAGCCAGGCGAACCAGCGGCCGATGCGGGTGAACCCGGTCATCGGCGTTTCGCCGGTGAGCACGGTGAAGCGGCACAACTCGAGGTTAAGCCAGTATTGGAGCAGCGCCGCCGGAATCAGCAGGCCGAGAAATACCGCCCCGTACTTGGCGGTGAGATAAGGCCACCAGATCAGCTCGCCCGAGCCCTGCGCCAGAGCCGCCCAGAGAATGCCGGGCCCAAGGTAGGCGAAGATGCCAACGTACACCGGCATCGTGGCAAGTTGCAGCGGAGGCAGATGTCCGAGGGCAAAAGATTGCTGCCCGGATGCTTGCGCGGTGCTCATGCGTCCTCCTCCCGGGAGATAGACACGATGGCGCTGCCGGCGGTGGCCGGTATCCGGCCGCCACTATGACCCGGATGACGTCCGACTGGCAAGGCCGGGCACGGCCTCAGGCCGATCCCGCTTGCAGCAACACATACGCCAGTGCCGAAACCCAGAGCAGCACGACGATACCGGTGGCCAGGATCGCGGAGATTCCGGCAGCGCGACCCAGCGTGAGCTTGCGCCACCATGCGATCAGGCTGGAAACGAAGAAGACCAGTGACCACAGCAGCAGGGGCAATGACAGGAAAAGGTCCTTCTCGCCAGCGCCGAAGTTCAGATAGCCCTCCATCGTAAGGAAGGAGAACAGGATTGTCGCCAGAAAAGGCAGGATGGCGACGGCGATCCGGATCAGCCAGGCAGGCATCGCGCAGAGCCAATCTCAGGGCCGGGTAACGTCCTCGAGCAGGAAGGAGTGCTTTCCCGCTTCAATGGCCAGGAAAACTTCCCTGAGGAGCATCGCCAGCGCCCCTATCATCGCGAACATGGCGAGAGCGAACATCATCCCGACCACTTCCGACAGGTCGAAGCGGATGAACACACCGAGGAAAGCGGTGGCCACGACCAGGCAGACCAGGATTCCGCTCATGACCGCGAACACCATGGCGTGATAGATGAGGCGGATGCGGTTCGCGAGGATCTTCAGCTCGGCGACGCAGACCCGCGCCTTGTCGCCTTGCTCGGCCGGCAGTGACTCGATTTTTCCCTCTACGACCCGCCGCCGGTCGATGATGCGGCCAAGCCGTGTGTTCAGGGCCGCGATGATCGTGCCGAGCGCGGTGAGCAGGAAAACCGGCGCCACGGCGAGCTGGATGACATGGGCGATATCGGTCAGCTGGTATCCCATCTTTATATTCCGGGGGTGGCGGGCGCGATTCTCGGTCTATTGCTTCTGTCCTGCGCGCAGGAGCCGCAGTTCCTCCGCGAGCGATGACTGGCTCGGCGCAGACCCCGGCCGTCTTCCCGCCGCGGTCGTTGCGCTCAGTTCTGCTGCTTGAATGCGGACTGACGCGCGGCGAGCTGCCAGCGCCCGTCGCGTTTCACCCACACGTTCAGATAGCGCAGGTCCACTTTGCGGGGCTCGCCTTTCTGCACGATGTCGAGCCGGGTGGAGCCCATCGCCGTGGCGACGTCGCCATAGACATGGATTTTCACGTCGTAGCGCTCGGCGGTCTTGATCCTGATGTCACCAGAGGATGCGTACTGGATGTATGCGCGCTTGTCCGAGACCCTTCCGCTCGGCTGATGGTAGACAAACTCCTCGGCCAGGGTGTCGGCGAAGGCTTTCCAGTCGCTGGCGATCATCGCCTGGTAGCGGCGATCCTCGGCCCGGGAGATTTCGTCCTCGGAAGCAGCGACCGGAGCTGCCGGCAGCAGCAGGGCGATGGTCAGCAAGGCAGCAGTCGTGCGTTGGATTGTCATCACGGTCTCCTTGAAAGTGGATCCAGATCGGACAGCGGGGCTAAGCATACAACTGTGGCCCTGGACTGTGCGCCCTGTCACCACAGGTGCCGTTGAACGCCAGTGTTTCCGGGGCTGCTCCGCGCTTTGCTACCTTGCCTCGCCGGACAGAAACGACCGAATCAGAGCCTGGCGCGCGGCATGCACGGTGAAGTCGAGGTCCATGAACGGATGCGCAAAGTCGCGGCCAGTGACTACCCGGCCGCCGCGGGACTGCAACACGTCGGCCAGTTCCCGGGTGGCCGCAGGCGGCACGACGCCATCGAGCTCGCCCCGCACCAGCAGGACTCCCGAAGTGCTCTCCGGCAGGTTTTCGACCGGGTCGTAGCGCTTCGGACAACCGAACGAGGACACACGGCCGGGCGAGGAGTCGATCACCAGGCGCGAAGGCTTTGTCCCCGTTCCGGCTACGTTGGCCAGGACAATGCCGCCAAAAGAAATGCCGTAGTAGCTCGCCGGACCCCCAGGCGATTTCTCCAGCGCCGCAGCGATCTGCACGTAGTCGGCCACGATCGCCTTGAGCCGGGGTCTGCCCTCCGAAGCGCCGTAACCCCGGTAGTCGAAGATGTAGGCCTCGTGTCCGTCGGCGCTGAAGGGCGCGATCTCGTCGAGCAACTGGTCAGCGAGCATCGCGTTTCCCTGGGCGACCAGGACGAAACCTTTCCGCGGGGCGGAATCCGCAGGCCGCAACCTGAAGCCGCGCAACAGCCTGCCATCGGCGGTGCGGTGGGTGATGGCCTCGATGCTTGCGGGGCCGATGCGCCTGGGGATGCTGGCCGCCGGCCTTCCGGCGGCACGGCTCCAGAGGGCGAAGGCCAGCGGCTCGCGAAACCAGCCGCAGACCGACTGTTCCAGTTTCTCCCCGGCGCCGATCGCGTTCGGAGCAACCGACATCATCGACAGCGACACTGCCAGCAGCGGCCAGCGCACGGCATTCTCAAGCGTTGCGGAAGCGGCTGAGCTTGACGAACGCGATAGCCGCGAACGGGATCACCAGTCCGATCGCGGTGACCAGAATCAGAAGCTGGCCCAGCTCGCCGTAGTCAGCCGGAACGCTGACCGCGCCGGTGGCGGCGTCCTTCACCTCCCGCGTGACGCTGAAGATCTGGTTCAGGTACTTGGTGCCCAGTTGCGCGGCGGACAGCGCCAGGTTGGTGAAAGAGGCCATCACCGCGAAAAAGGTGGCCTTGAGCTTGTCCGGCGCCGAGTTGGCGATCCACGCAAGCATCGGGATCATCGCGATCTGGCCCAGCGGCGACTCAAGCGCAGTATCTATCAACGCTATGAATCGGGCGTCCACCAGGCCGCCGGTGTGCGCGGCGCTCCACTCGTGCAGCCCGTAGTACATGCCGACGATCGGCAGCGCGAGGAGAGTGCCCGCGACCGTCAGGAACCCCACCACGTAGGCGATCGAGTGCTCGGCCATGAAACGGCGGAAGATGAACATTCCGAACAGGGTCAGCACCGCGCCGATCAGCGACAACATGGCGAGGAACTGCTGGTCGAAGCCGAGCACGTCGATCATCCACCAGGTCGAGCCCGCCCCCGGCCCGGGCATGGCGCGAAACACGAACACCACGATCGCGGTGCCGACCAGCACATGGCGCGCTTCGGGCTCGAGTTCCCGGGTCAGGCGCCACATGAGCAGGATCACGATGGTCATCGAAACGGCGAAAACGATCTCCTCGGCGCCCGGCACTTTTCCCAGCCCCACGCTGAGCGAGAGCGCGGCAAAGGCCAGCCCGCCGCCGAGGATCCACCAGTTCACCGCCGGGCGCTCGGGATGAACGCCAAGGCGCGACTCGGCCTGCGCGCGGGTGCTTCCTTGCGCGATCAGCCGCGAGACCTGCCGCCGGTGCAGCACGCTCGCCAGCACGACCCCGAGAACCGACACGACCGGAATGACCAGCGCCAGCTGATAGATGAACAGGTAGGCCCTGGCTTTTTCGTCGTCCGGCAATGCTCCGACCCCGCTTAGCAGGTAGACGTTGACCACCGAGACCAGAACCCCGCCACCGATGACCGCTACCCGGCCCAGCGTCTGCATCGTGGTGTGCATCGACTTGCGCTGCGCCGGATCGATCTGCGCGCCGTCCCGGTCGATCTTGGGCACGGCCTCGACCGTCATCGCGTCGGCGACCACATCCTGGACCACGTAACCGATCGGCGCGAACAAGGCCGCAGCGACGAACCAGCTCTCGACCGGGGCGATAGCGCGCATGGCCTCGGTGTGGCCGAGCAGCCCGATCATGATCGCAAGGCTGAGCGCGATCAGGCTGGCGCCGAGATAGACCAGCAGCGCCTTCCAGCGCCAGATCAGGTCCACGAGGTGGCCCAGCGGCATCTTCAGCGCCCAGGGCAGCATTGCCCAGAAACCCAGGGCAGCGAGAAATTCGGCCGAGAGCCCGAGCCGCTCCTTGACGTAGAACGTGCCGACGATTGCGGTGAGGCCGGAAACGCCATAGGCCATGTACACCATCAGCGGCGGCATGTACGACAGCCGGACTTCCCGGCCCAGGGCGAGGATGTTGCGGTCGATCCATCGCCAGATCGTCGCGGCGAATCCGTTGACGGCGGTCGGCAGGGCGGAAGGCATTGCGGCTGATCCTTGGTTATTGGTCGGCTGACTTCAGAAGCGCTCGGGCGCCATGCTATACCGCTGGCACGCTCACCCCGCTCAGATCGCGATCCCGGCCCGGCGCAGCAGCCACACCATCAACAGGTAGGCAAGGCTGGTGGCAGCCATCGATACCACGAGGCTCAACCAGAACCCCCACCCGGCGCGCAGCAGCAACGGCAGCGCGACCAGGAGCACAAGCGAAGGTATGACCAGCCAGAGAATACCAGCCGAAAGATCCGCGACCTTTGCGCTGCTGCCGGTGTCGAGGTAGAGCCAGACGAAAGCAAGCACCGAGGTCAGCGGAATCGAGGCCAGCAGCGCCGCCCAGAAGTTGCTGCGCTTGGCGATCTCGCTCACCGCGACGGCTACCGCAGCGGTGAGGAGGATCTTGATAGCGTATTGGAGCATCGCTCAGTTCCGGTACTCCGATACTTCGATCAGGTTCAGATCCGGGTCGCGGAAGTACACCGAAAGCATGCTGCCGAGCGCTCCGCTGCGCTCCACCGGGCCTTCGATGATCTCGACACCGCAGTCCCTCAGGTGGGCAACGACCTCGGCAAGGGGGACAGCGGCGATCAGGCACAGGTCAGCCGAGCCGGGCACGGGGTGTTGCGCGCGGGGGCTGTACTCGCTGCCCGCAGGGTGCAGATTGATCTTCTGCCGGCCGAACTCCAGCGCCCGCCTGCCCTGAGCGAAAACCACCGCTTTCATTCCCATCACCCGCGAATAGAAGTCGCAGGTGGTGTCGATGTCCTTGACGGTGAGCACCAGGTGGTCGATCCGGTCGATCCTCATCGTGTGCCAGAGCAAGGACGAGATTCAGAGTTCATCGAACTGGAAGGTACCCAATACCGCGCCGGCTCGTGCCCTGAATGCGCGGTCCTGGTCCTCGGGATAGGAGCGGTGCGTATAGGTGAGCATCGTGCCGGCGGAACTGTTCCGAGGATGCGCGCAGACCAGGCTGACGCTCTCGACAAGCACCGCGCCGATCGTATTGGTGCCGGTATCGGGCTGGCGGTCTTCGAGCAGCAGGTACGAGACGGTGCAAGTGGTCGTGTCCACCAGCTGATCCGACAGCTCGTGCGCCCTGATGCGGAATCGAGGGGCAGGCACAGCCTTCTCCCGGGACGCCTTGACGAACTGGTGGCGCTCGAAGCTGGATCCGAAGGCGGGCAGCCGGATGAGCGAGGCTTCGATTGCATGGGTATCGCCTTCCACCTTGCCGAGTCGGGCGATGACCAACGAGTCATCCCGTTTCTGCGCGATCCACCAGTCCTTCTCGGCCGGCGGCAGGAAAGAAAGGCCGCGCTGATAAAGCCGCTGCGGCGGGTCGGGAAGTTCGCCCTCCTTCAGCTTCGGTTTCGCACAGGCGGCGACAAGCACAGCAACAAGCACGAGCAGCGCGGGGGATTTCATGGCGGCAGCGTAGATTGAGTCAGACCGTCGGCTCCTGCCGATTCGGCCGAGACCGGGACAAAAGCATGTCCAAGCTGTTGCGCTGCCCGCGTGAGCCGCTCGATGTCGTAGCCATAGATCACTTCGGGACCGACCACCGATACCGGGACGCCGCGTCCGCGCAGCGTCCAGAAGCCGAGCTGTCCCTGGAGGGAAGTCTCGACATCGTACTCGACGTAGGGGATACCGCTCCCGGAGAGGCTCGCCCGCAGCCTGGCGCAGTACGGGCACCAAGCGGTGGTGTAGATCGCGATCCGACTGGAGTCCGGGCCGGGCCGGTGAGCGAATGCGGCGTAGCGGTCGAAGCCGAGCAGCAGCAGCGCCAGGGCCGCGGCGAGATATAGCGCGTAGCGGCGTGTCTTGTCCACCCACGGCGGAGGTTGTCTGCGCATGCCCGAATTCCGAAGGCCTTGCCGCCAATTCTGCCGCAAAGTGCGCAAGACGTGAGGCGGGGGGCGAGAGGCGTAAGGCGTGAGGTGTGACGTCGAAGGGATGAGTGAAGCAATGCCATGACCCTCAACTGGCGGAACCGGAGAGGTCGCCGCAATCCGGGGGGTCTGGTGCTGCGTCGCTGCGGGCTTCGATCTCGAGCGGCGCGTGGCGGTACCCGAACTGCACCAGCTGCGGCAGATAAACCGAGAGGAAGGCCTTGATGGAGCCGTAGCACTCGTACTGCCGTACGTGGCGCAGCTCGTGGCCGAGGATCCCGGGATCGGCCGCGAAGTCGGACCGAAGGAGCACGGCATGCCCGAGCGCCAGGCCGACCGTGTCCGGTCCGAGCAACCCGACCTGTAGCGCCGCTTCCCGCAGCGCCACGTCGTCGGGCCGAGGAATCGCATCCACCGCGGCGACCCTGACGCGCTCCGGGTAACGCACTCCTGCGGCCCGCGCTATTGCGCGCTCCGAAGGATGGAGCGGCCTTCCAGCTTCCAGGAACCTCGCCGATTCGGCTTCCACCCACGCCACCGCCTTGGGAAGAAGTCGCGGCAGCTCGGCGGAAAGATCCACTACCCTCTCGCCGCTTCGACGATCGCGTCGAACAGCTTCTGCTGCAACGGATCGCTGGCGGCGGTGAGTTCAGGGTGCCACTGCACCGCCACCAGCCACGGGTGCTTGGGCATTTCGATGGCTTCGACGATGCCATCGGCCGCGGTCGCCACAATCTCGAAGCTGTTCGCTACCCTGCGGGGGGCCTGATGATGCCAGGAGGTGACTTCGAATTCCTCGCACTCCACGATCTGCATCAACCGGGAGCTGGGCTTGAGCCGGATCTTGTGGGCGATCGGCTCCCGCGGCGGTGCACGGTGCAGGATGCCGGCGCCGACTTCATCCGGAATGTGTTCGATCAGGGTGCCGCCCTCGACGACATTCAGGACCTGTGCGCCCCGACAGATGCCAAGAGTCGGCAGGCCTGAGTCGATGAGGCGCCGCGCCATTGCCAGTTCCAGCGCGTCTCGTTCCTGGTCCACTCCGTAGTTGGTCTCGTGACGCTTGCCGTTGTAGCGGCTCGGCTCTATGTCGCCTCCCCCGGTGAGAATGAAGCCGTTCACCAGTTCGAGCACCGACTGCCAGCTCTCTTCGCCCGGGGTGATCAGCAGCGGCACGCCGCCTGCGCGGCGCACCGCGTCAACGTAGTCCGCGGGCAGAGTGTAGCGGTCATCGGCGCTTCGACCGTACGTAGTCAGCCCGATAAGGGGTGGAGTGCGGCGGGACATTCGAGCCTTAATCGTGCAAGTTCGCAGTGCATTCTAAGGGGTAATCCGGATCTGTTCATGCACCGGGCGCGGGTGCCGCGAGGTGCGCGCTTCGACCTGTTCGCCCCCGTTGCTCCGGTCACTGTATTCAACCATACTCAGCGCCTGCAGTCGGGGCTGGCGTTGCCGCACCCAGTCGTCATACGATCCCTGCTGCTGCGCCGCGTTCCGGACCCGATCCGGAAGCGACTCCAGGGTGCACCGCGCCAGAGGCGCGGCTGGTGATCAACATGGCATCATCCAGGGGGAACCATGCAGAAGAAAAAGGTCGGTAGCGTCGAGTATCACGAGGCCGGGTCGGAGTACTTCGCCAAGCGCCAGCTCAGGCGCCACGCGCGCGTCTGGTCGTTGTGGGCGCTGGGGGTCGGAGCCGTGATTTCCGGGCACTTCTCTGGCTGGAATTTCGGTATCGGCGCCGGCGGTTGGGGCGGCCTGTTCTATGCCGCGATCATCATCGGCATCATGTACGTGTGCCTGTGCTTCTGCCTGGCGGAAATGTCGCCCGCGTTGCCGCACACCGGCGGAGCCTACTCCTTTGCGCGAAGCGCGATGGGGCCATGGGGCGGATACGTCACCGGTCTGGCGGAGAACATCGAGTACGTCCTGACGCCGGCGGTGATCGTGTTCTTCATCGGCGCCTATCTGAGCAGCATTTTCGGCACCCCTCCGGGGTTCCAGCCGGTGTGGTGGGTGCTGATGTACGTGGTGTTCGTCGGGCTGAACGTCCTCGGCGTCGAGCTGTCGTTCAAGGTCTCGGTGCTGGTGACGCTGCTCGCGCTGGCGGTGCTGGTGATCTTCTGGGTGAGCGCGATCTTCTCCGGCCAGGTCGATTTCTCCCGCTGGGCACTGAACATCGGCGTGGGCCCGGACGGCAAGCCGGTGGAATTGCCCGAAGGCGGAGGAGACTTCCTGCCTATGGGGATCAACGGCATCTTCGCGGCGCTTCCTTTCGCGGTATGGCTGTACCTCGCGATCGAGGAGCTGCCGCTCGCCGCGGAAGAGTCGCACGATCCGAAGAAAGACATGCCCAAGGGATTGCTGCTCGGGATAGCGACTCTGGTGTTCTCGGCGTTCATGATCTCGTTTTTCAACGCCAGCATCCCGGTCGCAGCGGCTGATGGCAGCGCAAGCGGCGCGTTCCACCTCGGCAGCTCCGGAGAGCCGCTGCTCGACGGATTTCGCGCACTGTACGGCGCCGAGGCCGCCAATATCCTCGCGCTGTGCGCCGTGATCGGACTGATCGCGAGCTTTCACACCATCATCTTCGCGTTCGGCCGGCAGATCTATTCCCTGTCGCGCGCCGGTTACATCCCGCACTGGCTGTCGGTGACTCACGGCACGCACAAGGTGCCGCACGTGGCGTTGATGGCGGGCGCTGTCCTCGGATTCGCGGTGATGATGACCGTGTATCTGGTCAAGGGCGAGGAGGCGGGTGCGTTCATCGGCGCGCAGCTTCTCAACATGGCGGTGTTCGGGGCGATGATCTCGTACGGCTTCCAGGGGCTGTCCTACATCATGCTCAAGCGCCGTCTGCCCAACATCGAACGGCCCTACCGCAGCCCGCTCGGAGAGATCGGAGCCTGGCTCACGATCATCATCGCGGTCGTGACCCTGTACATGCAGTTCCAGGATCCGGCATACCGCGGCGGAGTGATCGGGGTCGCGATCTGGTACGCAGCGGGCGTCATCTATTTCGCCGTGTACGGACGGAAGACTCTGGTGTATTCGCCGGAAGAGGACTTCGCAGTCAAGGCGCGGGCCGCGGCCTGCGTCGACAGGTAGGATAAGGCGCCCACCACCGGGCGCCTGGCACGCATCCGGCCGCCGGCTGATCCAGCCGGCGGCCGCTTCTTTGTTATGCTGCCGCGTGCCCGATCAGACAACCGGGATCCGGATTCAACGTTATGAAAACTTCCGACGTCAAGACAGTCGCCGATGCAAAGAAGATCGTCAACGAGCGGGCGCTGACCCATGTAAAGGTCGGAGTCTTCGACGTCGACGGCATCATGCGCGGCAAGTACATGGCGCGCGACAAGTTCTTCGGCGCGCTCGACAAGGGATTCGGGTTCTGCGACGTGGTGCTCGGATGGGACTCGAACGACCAGCTATACGATTGCGTCAAGTACACCGGTTGGCACACCGGCTACCCGGACGCGCCGGTGCGGCTGCTGCCGCGAAGCTGCCGCGACATCCCGTTCGAGCCCGGGATGCTGCTTTTCCTCGGCGAGTTCACCGGCGAGGGCGAGGCGATCTGCCCGCGCGGTGTGCTGCGGCATGTGCTCGACCGCGCGGCCAGGATGGGCTACGAGGTACTCGCAGGCCTCGAATACGAGTATTTCGTGTTCGACGAGACACCCGATTCGGTGCGCGCCAAGCACTACCGGGACCTGAAGCCGATGGCGCCGGGATTCTTCGGTTACTCGATGATCCGAAACTCGGTGCATTCGGAGTTCTACCTCGAGACTCTTGACCTGTGCGAGAAGATGCGCTTCCCCCTCGAGGGGCTGCACGAGGAGACCGGGCCCGGGGTGATGGAAGCGGCGATCGCGGTCGACGATGCGCTGGAAGCCGCCGACAAGGCGGCACTGTTAAAGACCTTCGTCAAGATCCACGCCCAGCGCCGCAACCGGATGGCGACGTTCATGGCCAAGTGGTCTCCGGACTATCCCGGACAGAGCGGCCATATCCACGTCTCGCTCAGGACACCGGCAGGCAAGTCGGTGTTCCACGACCCGAAGGACCCGCACGGGATGAGCAGGCTGATGAGGCACTTCGTTGCCGGCCAGCAGGCACTGATGCCCGAATGGCTGTCGATGGTGGCGAGCACGGTCAACGCCTACACACGGCTCGTGCCCGGATTCTGGGCGCCGACCAACGCCACCTGGGGCGTGGAGAACCGCACCTGCGCGCTGAGGGTGATTCCGGGATCGGAGAAGAGCCAGCGCGTCGAGTATCGCATCGCCGCCGCGGACGCGAATCCGTACATCGCGCTCAGCGCCGCGCTCGCCTCGGGCCTGTACGGAATCGAGAACAAGCTCGAACTGGGCAAGCCGGTGCAGGGCAACGCCTACGACCAGAAACCCTCGCCCAGAGGGGCCCTGCCGGGCACGCTCTGGGAGGCGGCGCAACGGCTCAAGGCCTCGAAGGCCGCCCGCGACTGGCTTGGCGATGCTTTCGTCGAGCACTTTGCCGCTACCCGGGAATGGGAGGAACGCCAGTTCCGCAAGGCGGTCACCGACTGGGAACTGGCGCGCTACTTCGAGATCATCTAGCGGTGAGGCACGAGGCGCGAGGCAGTGACAGCGGTACGGCTTTGACATTCACTCATTCACGCTTTCTTTTGTCACCCGTTACTCGTCGCTGGTTCACGCATGACTGACCTCCAGAAAACCATCTCGCCGGTCGACGGCAGGGTGTACGTCGAGCGGCCACTGGCCACAGAGGCGCAGATCCAGCGGGCGATGGAAGGCGCCAGGAGCGCCCAGGCGAAATGGCGCCAGGTGCCGATCGCCGACCGTGCCGCGGTGGTCAACCGGTTCATCGACGCCTTCGTCTCGCGCAAACAGCAGATCGCGGAAGAAATCACCTGGCAGATGGGCCGGCCGCTGTCGCAGTCGCCGGGAGAAGTGCGGGGCTTCGAGGAGCGCGCCCGCCACATGGTGTCGATCGCCGCCGACGTGCTTTCGGATATCGACGCCGGCCCCAAGGATGGATTCCGCCGCTTCATAAGGCGCCAGCCGCTGGGCGTGGTGCTGGTGCTCGCGCCGTGGAACTACCCGTATCTCACGTCGGTGAACTCGGTGGTGCCGGCGATCATGGCCGGCAACGCGGTGATCCTGAAACACTCCAACCAGACTCCTCTATGCGCCGAGCGCTATGTCGAGTGCTTCAGGGAGGCGGGACTGCCGCAAGGAGTATTTCAGCACCTGCATTGCAGCCACGAGCAGTCGGCCCGGATGATCGCCTCGCCGATGATCGACTTTGTCGCCTTTACCGGCTCGGTGGAGGGCGGCCATGCGGTGCAGAGGGCCGCTGCCGGGCGCTTCGTCGGCGCCGGGCTTGAACTGGGCGGAAAGGACCCGGCCTACGTCAGGCCGGACGCGAATCTGGCGCACGCGATCGAGAACCTGGTGGACGGCGCGTTCTTCAACTCCGGGCAGTCGTGCTGCGCAATCGAGAGAATCTACGCTCACGAGAAGATTTACGACGAGTTCGTCGGCGGCTTCGTCAAGCTCAGCCGAACTTACCGGCTGGGCAATCCGACCGACCCCGATACCAACCTGGGGCCGATGGTGCGCGCCCGGGCTGCGGAATTCGCCCGCGGCCAGGTGAAGGAAGCGGTCGCACAGGGGGCGAAGTCGCTGATCGACCCGACGGAATTCGCCGCTGACAAGAAGGGCACGCCGTACATGGCGCTGCAGGTGCTGGTGAACGTCAACCACCGGATGAGGCTGATGACCGAAGAGAGCTTCGCCCCGGTCATCGGCATCATGAAGGTCGGCAGCGATGAAGAAGCGATCGCCTTGATGAATGACAGCCGCTACGGGCTCACCGCCGCGATCTGGACACAGGATCCCGAGGCCGCGATTTCGATCGGCGAGCGGGTTGAGACCGGCACCTGGTTCATGAATCGCTGCGACTATCTCGATCCCGCACTTGCCTGGACCGGGGTGAAGGACTCCGGACGCGGGTGCACGCTGTCGCGAGTGGGCTACGAACAGCTCACCCGCCCGAAGTCGTATCACCTGCGGATCAAGACGTGAGGCGTGAGGCGAGTCGTCATCAGATGTGCGCGGGTTCGTGACTGCGACAAAGCAGTCACGAACCGACCGGGAGCTGTGGGTGGCTGCCGCAGCAACAGTTCAGCGCAAAGCAGCCGTGCGACGCGCCATTCTCTCCGGCCTGCCAAGCCGAGGTCAGAGGCGGTTTCTCTGCCCGATCATACGCAAAACTATTGCTTTGCTGTCATGTTTTGCATACGATTGGGGCATGTCTTCGCTCGATAGCTATCTGGACCAGCAACTCGCGCGTGGCCGCGCCTACTTTTCTCGAAAGGAGGCGCTGGACGCGCTTGGGGTCGCCCCACAAAACCTTGCGGCAGCAATCAGCCGGCTGATCAGGAAGCGGCGCCTTGCCAATCCACGACATGGCTTTTATCTGATCCTTCGGCCCGAGGATCAACCGAGCGGCGCGCCGGACCCGCTGCGATGGATTGACCCCCTGATGAAATATCAAGGGCTCGACTATCGAATCTCATTGCTTCGTGCGGCAGCCTTTCACGGCTCATCGCACCAAGCGGTGATGGTGTTTCAAGTAATCGTTCCGAAACAGTTGCGAGGCTTCGAAATCGGCCGGCACCGC